>Ga0209164_1000992_pt1 | contig 44850 bp, 34 predicted proteins | sample MTBNYHSulfiMetaG_FD_187458 | JGI IMG/M metagenome (GOLD analysis project Ga0209164, IMG submission 187458) | Enrichment culture microbial communities from rom New York Harbor, USA that are MTBE-degrading - MTBE-NYH (New York Harbor Sulfidogenic)... | ecosystem: Environmental > Aquatic > Marine >... | reverse complement strand
CCAGCACTTCCAACAGAATGTCGACAAGGTCCATCGTCACATCCTCATCTCGTCGTCGCTTCCTCCGACGGTCGCCTACACGATCACGCGGGCGATCTCCTCGATCGAGGTCGCACCCTCGAGGACCTTGTCGATCCCGTCCTCGCGGAGTGACTTCATGCCCTCGGCCGCGGCCACCCGGGAGATTTCATCGGCACTCTTGCGCTCGACCGTGAGTCGTCTGACCGCTTCGCTCACGATCATGACCTCGTAGAGGCCCAGACGACCCTTGTAGCCCGTACCATTACAGCGGGCGCAGCCCTTCGGTCTATAGAGAACGACGTCGTCGCGGTCGACGACTTCCGGCGGGAAGTCGTTCTTGCGCAACATCTCCCTCGTCGCCGTGTACGGCTCGCGACACTCCTTGCACAGCCGCCGCGCGAGACGCTGCGCCAGCACGCAGTCGACGGCCGACGAGGTGAGAAAGGGCTCGATGCCCATCTCGGTGAGGCGCGAGAGGGCGCCCGGGGCGTCGTTCGTGTGCAGGGTGCTGAGCACGAGGTGGCCGGTCAGGGCCGACTCGACCGCGATCTGCGCCGTCTCGCGGTCGCGGATCTCGCCGATCATCACGATGTCGGGGTCGCAGCGCAGGATCGAGCGCAGGGCCGCGGCGAACGTCATCCCCGCCTTCATGTTCACCTGCACCTGGTTGATCCCGGTGAGGCGGTACTCGACCGGGTCCTCGACGGTGATGATGTTCTTCTCCGGCGAGTTGAGGATGTTGAGCGCCGCGTAGAGGGTCGTCGACTTGCCGGACCCGGTCGGGCCGGTCACGAGGATCGCCCCGTACGGCTTGCCGAACGAGCGCTGGAAGCGCTTGAGCGCCTTCGTCGAGAACCCGAGGTCCTCGAGGCGGAGCATCACGTTCGACTTGTCGAGGAGGCGCATGACGACCTTCTCGCCGTACACCGTGGGCAGCGTCGCGACGCGCATGTCGATCGGCTTGCCGCCCACGATGAGGCCGATGCGGCCGTCCTGCGGCACGCGGCGCTCGGCGATGTCGAGGTCGGCCATGATCTTCAGACGGCTGATGACGCCGTTCTGCATACGCCGCGGCACCGACATGATCTCGTGCAGCACGCCGTCGATGCGGAAGCGCACGACGAGTTCCTTGGCCTGCGGCTCGCAGTGGATGTCGCTGGCCGCGTCGTCGACGGCCTGCGCGATCACCGAGTTCACCAGCTTGACGATCGGCGCCTCTTCGGTGGCGTCGCGGATGTCGGTGAGCGACTCGTCGTCCATCGCCTCGTGGGCGAGGTCGTCGACGTTCTCGCCGATCTCGGCGCGGCGCTGGTTGAGCCTGCCGATCGCCTCGAGGATGTCGTCGGGCAGGGCCATCGCCGGCTGGATCTGGTACCCGGTGATGATCTCGAGGTCCTGCTGGGCGAAGAAGTTCTGCGGGTCCGACATCGCCAGAAGGAGCGTGGTGTCGTCGAGGAACTTGACCGGCACGGCCTCGTAACGGCGGAGGATCTTCTCCGGCGCGAGGTCGCCGACCGACGACTGCGGCGGCGTGTCCTTGAGGTCGATGAAGGCGACGCCGAACTTGGCCGCCAGCGCCTTCGTCATGTCGAGCAGGGAGACGGCGCCGTCCTCGAGGAGGATCTGACCGAGCTTCTGGCGGGTTTCGGCCTGCCTGGCCATCGCCGCGTCGATCTGCTCGTCGGTCGCGGCGCCCATCTCCCTCAACAGGTCGCCGAGGCGCAGCTTGGAGGGCTTCAGGTCACGGAAGCAGGCGTTGAGGTCGCCCGCGTCGCGGGCGTGCGTGGCGAGGCCTGGGCCGGCGTCGCCGGTCTCGTCGCCGGGGAGGGCGTCGTCGTCGGCCTCGTCGCGGGCCGGCGCCTCGCCGGCGCCGACGTGGTCCTCGGCGTGCGACTCCTGAGGGCCCCACTGGATCGTCTCGGCGTCGTCGGCGGCTTCGTCCTCCAGCGCCAGCGCGGGTCCGTCGCCGTTGCCCCCGAGACGGTCGAGCAGCGCGGCGATGTCGCCGTCGTCGACGCCGAAGAGGTCGTCGGCCGCGGTCGCGGCCTCAGGGTCCATGATCGGTTCCAGCGCGTCTCCCCCGCCGAGGTTGGCGTCCTCACCGGTGTCGTGGGCCGACCGCTTGTCATGTTCTCTCCGCGGCATCGCGCATCACCTGCACTGGAGCCGGCACGCCCGTCCAGAGCTCGAACGCCGTCGCTGCCTGCCACACCAACATCGACAGCCCGTCGACCGTGCCTGCTCCGCGCGCCCGCGCCGCGGCGAGGAAGTCCGTCGGCCCCTCACCGTAGACCAGGTCGACAACGACCTGTCCTCTCTGCACGTTATCGGCCAAAGCGGCGGGCACTTTACCTTCGCCGGAGAGCCCGAGACTGGTTGCGTTGACGAGCACGTCCTGGGCCCCGACGAGGTCCGCGTCGAGGGCGGTGAGCGGCGCGGCCGCGAGCCACGCTCGCGGCCGCGCCGCACCCACGACCGCGACGAGCTCGGCCGCCGTCTCGGCGGTGCGGTTGACGATGGTCACCTCGGCGCCGAGGTCGGCGAGCGCCAGGGTCACCGCACGGGCGGCGCCGCCGGCGCCGAGCACGAGCGCGCGCCGGGCTGCGGTCGCCTCCCCCCCGCGTGGCCGTCGCGCCTCGCCGCCGCGTGGCCGCCCGGGCGCCGGCGCGCCGGCGCCCCAGTCGTGCCGTGCCTCGGCGAGCGCGCGGGCGAACCCGGCGACGTCGGTGTTGAAGCCGCGCAGGCGGCCGCCCTCGACCACGATGGTGTTGACGGCCGCGAGCGCCGCCGCCGTCTCGTCGAGCTCGTCGAGGAGCGCCGCGGCCGCGACCTTGTGCGGGATCGTGACGTTCGCCCCGCGCAGGCCCAGAGGGCGCAGCCCCGCGACCGCCGCGGGCAGGTCCGGCGGGGCCACCTTGAACGGCACGTAGACGTAGTCGAGGCCGCAGGCCGCGAAGGCCGCGTTGTGGAGCTGCGGCGACCGCGAGTGGGCGACGGGATCGCCCAGGAGGCCGACCACGCGCGTGCTGCCGGTGACCATCGAGACCCCTTCCTCGCCGGCCGGGCCCGCGCCCACCGGCGCCTCCGGTGACGCGCCCGGTCGGCGCCCGGGTGCGTCACGCCGTCACGCCCTAGGTTTCACGCCCGCCGGCGACCTCCTGCCGCGGGGCGCTCCCTCACGCAAGGACCGCCGGCGGCTCCCCTCCGCCGAGCGGCGCCGGCCGCGCTCCGCGAGCGCCCTCGGCCGCGCTCCGGGGAGCGGCACCAGAAGCGCGCTCCTGCGAGCGCCCTGGCCGTGCGCTCCGGGGAGCGGCGCCGGCCGTGCGCTCCGGCGAGCACCGCCGACCCTCAGTCCCCGGCCGCCGCCTTGGCCTTGTTCTGCAGGAACTCCTCGTAGGTCGTCGAGAAGTAATGCTCGCCGCTGCCGTCGCCCTTCGCCACGTAGTAGAGGTAGTCCACGGCGGCGGGGTCGGCGGCCGCCTCGATCGCCGCCAGGCCCGGGTTGGCGATCGGTGTCGGGGGCAGGCCCGCGACCTTGTAGGTGTTGTACGGCGAGTCGACCTCGAGGTCCTCGAAGGTCAGCTCCTCCTTGTGCTCGGGGAGCGCGTACTGGATGGTGGCGTCGATCTGCAGCGGCATGCCCTCGCGCAAGCGGTTCCAGATGACGGCCGCCACGAGGTCGCGCTCGTCGGCGACGCGCGCCTCGCGCTCGACCAGCGAGGCGATGATGAGGACGTCGTAGGCGGTCAGGTTCGCGCGACTCGCGCGCGTCAGGTCGACCTTCTCGAGGTTGGCGAACAGGGTCTCGAGCTGCAGCTCCACGGCGCGCCGTGGTTTGAGCGTCGGCAGGACCTCGTACGTGGCCGGGAAGAGCAGCCCCTCGAGCGTCGTCCCCTCCTTGTAGCCGTCGAGCTCCACCGGCGGAGGGTCGTCGGCCGCGATGCGCCGGTACGCCGCAGCGTCGAGACCGTCGATCTCCCTCGCCCACCGCCGGGAGGTCTGCTCGAGGGTGAAGCCCTCGGGGATCGTCACCGTGGCCGTCTCCGCCTTCTCGCCGGCGAGCAGCGCGGCGATGAGACTCTCGTAGGGCTCGTTCACGCGCAGGTCGTAGGTGCCCGGCTTGAGGTCACCTCCGTGGCCGTCCTCCTCGGCCTTGCGCACGAACGTGAACGCGTGACGCACGACGCCGGCGCCCTCGAGGATGTCGCCGATCTCGGAGAGCGTCGCGCCCTTGGGGATGGTCACCGTCACCGGCTCGCCGACCTCCCCCCAGTCGAAGAGGTCGCGCACGTAGCCGACGGCGAAGCCCGCGACGAGCACCACCGCGAGCAGGGCGACGAGCAGGGCGACGCGCACCGGCCAGCGGCGCCGGCGGCGCCCGTCCGGCTCCGGCGGCACGGCGCCCGCGGGACTCGGGCGGTGGCCGCCGGCGGGAGGTGGCCCTGCGGGCGGCGGGCCGTCGGGGAGCGGGCCGCGGGCGGGCGGAGGGCCGCCGACGGGCGGCGGACCGGCGGCGGGCGGTCGAGCGCCGGCCGGCGGCGGACCGGCCACCGGACGCGGCCCTCCCGACGCGACGGGCGGCGGACCGGCCGGCGGTCGAGCGCCGGCCGGCGGCGGACCGGCCACCGGACTCGGCCCTCCCGACGCGACGGGCGGCGGACCGGCCGGCGGTCGAGCGCCGACCGGCGGCGGACCGGCGGCGCTCACCGGCGGCGAGCCGGCGTGTCTTTCCGGCGCGGCGGCCGTCGTCGCCGGCGGCGGGCCCGGAGGTGGAGCCGGAGCGCCGCTCGCGCTCTCAGCCGATCCGCGGCCGGAGGGCCGGCGAGACTCCCGGGGCGGCGGAGAGGGTGGCGGAGAGGCCGGCGGGAGCGGCGCCTCGGCGACGGGTTCCGGCTCGACCCAGGTCTCACCGCGAGCCGCGGCACGCCGCCGCTCGCGCTCCCGCCGGCGCTCCTCGCACTCGGCGCGCAGGCGCGCCTGCTCCTCCGGGGTCAGGTCGGAGGCCGAGCGCCCGCCGCGGCGCCGCTTCGACCCACCGCTCCCGCCACCGCCGGCGGCGTCGTCAGGGCGTCTCGGCATGGCTCCGCAGGTAGTCTTCGAGGATCACGGCGGCACCGCGGGCGTCGAGCGGCGCGGCGCCGCCGCGGCGCCGGGCCACGGTCGTGGTGAAGCGCTCGTCGTAGAGCGTCACCGGGTACGGCGCCACACTCTCGAGACGCCGGGCGAAGGCCCGCGCGCGCCCCGCCTGGGCGTGCTCCCGGCCGTCGAGCGAGACCGGCAGACCCACGACGACGAGCTCGGGCGCCTCGGCGGCCAGTGTGTCGAGCAGGCGGGCGAGACCCTCCGGCTCGTCGACCCGCTCGACCACGCCGACGGGACGCACGATGGTGCCCGTCGGGTCGGTCGCCGCGACGCCGGTGCGGACCTGGCCGTAGTCGAGGGCCGCCACCCGCATTCAGCCGTCCAGGAGCTGCGCCACCCGCTCGAGACCGGCGGCGACCGCGGCGCCCGCCCCGTCCGCCCGCGGCCCGGAGCCGCGGGCGAGCGTCGGGCGCCCGCCGCCGCGGCCCTCGACCGGCGGCAGCATCGCCTCGAGCACGTCGTTCGCCTTGAGCCCGCGGCCCACGGCGCCGTCGCCGGCGGCGACGAGCAGGGCCGCACGACCCTCGACGGCCGCGGCCAGCACGACGACCGCGTCGTCGTGGCGCTCGCGCACGGCGTCGGAGAGGGCGAGCAGCTCGTCGGCCTTGAGGACGCCCTCGAGGGCGGCGCCCACGACGGGCACGCCGCCCACGTCGCGGCGGCCCGCGAGCACCTCGTCGACGCGGCTGCGCGTCTCCCCCGACTGCGCCGCCGCCAGCTCGCGCTCGAGCTCGGCCACGTGCTCCCTGAGCTTCTCGACCGCAACCGGCAGGCGTTCGGGCTTCACGCGCAGCGTCTCGGCGAGACCGTCGTAGACGGTCTCGAGCTCGCGGTAGTGCTCGATGGCACGCGCCGAGGTCACGGCCTCGATGCGCCGCGTGTTGGCGCCGATCGACTGGCTCGCCGTCACCTTGAAGACACCGATCTGCGAGGTCGAGGCCACGTGCGTGCCCCCGCAGAGCTCGCGGCTGAAGTCGTCGATCTCGAGGATGCGCACGAACTCGCCGTACTTCTCCTCGAAGAAGGCGATCGCGCCGACCTCCTTCGCGAACTCGCGCGTGGTCACGAACGGCCGCACGGGGTGGTTCTCGACGATGCGACGGTTGACGAGTTCCTCGACCTGACGCAGCTGCTCGTCGGTCGGGCGGCTGCGCACGGTGAAGTCGAAGCGCAGCCGCTCGGGCGAGACGTACGAGCCCGCCTGGCGCACCTCCTCGCCCACGATGAGCCTCAGGGCGTTGTGCAGCAGGTGGGTCGCGGTGTGGTTGCAGGCGGTCTGGTGACGGCGGACCGCGTTGACCATGGCCTTGGCCCGCTGCCCATGGACGACGCTGCCCTCGGTCGCGCGCGCGACCACGACCTGGTCGTCGTCGAAGCGCACGACGTCCTCCACCTCGAGCTTGCCGGTGTCGGTGTGCACCCAGCCGTGGTCGGCGACCTGGCCACCGCCCTCGGCGTAGAAGGGCGACTCGGCGAGCTTCAGCGCCAGACGCCCGTCGCCGAGCGGCACCGCCGCGCGCACGACGGTGTACACCTCGAGGCGGTCGTACCCGACGAACTCGGCGGGCACGTCGGCGTAGCGGCGCTGGAACTCGTCGAGCTCGCCGGGCCCGCCGCCGAAGGCGCCCGCCTTCTGCGCCGCGCGGGCGCGCTCGCGCTGCTCGCGCATCAGCGTCTCGAACCCGGCCTCGTCGACACCGACCTCGGACTCGAGGGCGATCTCGCGCGTGAGGTCGAAGGGGAAGCCGAAGGTGTCGTGGAGCTCGAAGGCGACCTCGGCCGGCAGCTCGGCGCCGCTGTCGCGCGCGCGCCGCAGGGCCTCGTCGAGGATGCTCATCCCCTGCTGTAGGGTGCGGCGGAAGCGTGTCTCCTCCTCGGTCACGGCGGCGACGATCTCGTCGTGGCTCGCCGCCAGCGCCGGGTAGGCGCCGCCCATCATCGCCACGACCCGGTCGCAGAGCCGGGCGAGGAACGGCTCGTCGATGCCGATGGCGACGCCCTGCTGCACGGCCCGGCGGATGATGCGCCGCAGCACGTAGCCGCGCCCCTCGTTGCTCGGCACCACGCCGTCCATGACGAGGAAGGCGGCGCCGCGCGCGTGTTCCGCCATCGTCTGCAGCGCGCGCACGACCGCCGGCGACCCCTGCGGGTCGACGCCGGCCAGCTCGGCGCCGAGCGCGACCAGGGGCGCGAAGAGGTCGGTCTCGAAGACCGTGACCACGCCCTGCGTCACGGCGGCGATGCGCTCGAGCCCCATGCCGGTGTCGATGCTCGGCCGGGGCAGCGGCCGGAGCGTCCCGTCCTCGCTCATCTCGTACTGCACGAAGACTAGGTTCCAGTACTCGAGGAAGCGGTCGCAGTCGCAGCCCGGGGCGCAGTCGGCGCCGCCGCAGCCGACCTCCGGCCCCATGTCGAAGTAGAGCTCGGAGCAGGGCCCGCAGGGCCCCGTGGGGCCGACCGGGCCCCAGAAGTTGTCCTTGCGCCCGAGGCGGACGATGCGCTCCTCGGGGATGCCGCGCTCGACCCAGAGCCGGACGGCCTCGTCGTCGGCCGGCACCGCGTCGTCACCCCCGAACGTGGTCACCCAGACACGGCCGCGGTCGATGCCGAGCTCGTCGGAGAGCTCGAGAGCCCAGTCGACGGCCTCCGTCTTGAAGTAGTCGCCGAACGAGAAGTTGCCCAGCATCTCGAAGAACGTGAGGTGACGCGCGGTCTTGCCCACGTTCTCGATGTCGTTGGTGCGGAAGCAGCGCTGCGCGGTCGTGACGCGCGTCGCCGGCGGCGTGTCGACCCCCAGGTAGCAAGGCTTGTACTGCTGCATGCCGGCGCTGGTGAAGAGGACGCTGGGGTCGCCCGCGGGCACGAGGCTGGCCGGCTCGCCGGCCAGGTGCCCGCGGGCGACGAAGAACTCGATGAACCGGGTGCGGATGTCGTCGGCGTTCACGCTGGCGCCCTCTCGTCGGTCGCGGTGGTCTCGATGCTCGCGGGGCAGGCGCCCGTCACTGCTCGCCCGACACGGACGAGACGCCGGGGTGGTCGAGGTCGCCGATCTCCTCCCTGAGCTTCTCCAGCGAACGGCGGATGAGACGTGAGACGTGCATCTGCGAGATGCCCACGCGCTCGGCGATCTGCGACTGCGTGAGCCCCTCGAAGAAGCGCAGGTGGAGGATGTAGCGCTCGCGCGCGTCGAGCTTGGCGAACCCGGGGGCGAGCGTCGTGCGGTCCTCCATGGTCTCGTAGGCGGCCTCGGGGCCGCCGAGGTAGTCGATGAGGCCGGCGTCCTCGTCGCCGCCCTCGGAGTTGGGCGACGCCTGCAGCGAGATGGAGTTGTAGGCCTGGCTCGTCTCGAGCGCCTCGAGGACCTCCTCGGGGGTGGCGCTGGCGGCTTCGGCGAGCTCGTTGATGGTCGGCGAGCGCTGGAGCTTGGGCACGAGCTCGTCGATCACCTTGTTGAGGCGGATGTTGAGCTCCTGCAGGCCGCGGGGCACGCGCACCGACCAGCCCTTGTCGCGGAAGTACCGCTTGATCTCGCCGACGATGTTCGGCGTCGCGTACGTCGTCAACTCGACGCCGCGACTGAGGTCGAAGCGGTCGATCGCCTTGATGAGCCCGATGGCGCCGACCTGGACGAGGTCGTCGAAGTGCTCGCCGCGGCTCGCGTACCGCCGCGCCAGCGAGCGCACGAGGGGCAGGTACATCGTGATCAGCTGCTCGCGCGCCTTGCGGTCGCCGTGCAGGTGGTACCGGCGGAGGAGGTACTGGTCGAGCTTCTCGGACTCGTCGCGGCCGCGGCCCGCGTGCGCCGGCACGGACGGCGCGGCCTCGGCGTCGTCCTCGTCGTCGTGGAACCGGCGCGGCTGGCCGGGGAGGCCCTCGAGGTCGAGGGGGTCGCTCGCCCGTCTGTCGTCGCGCGGGGTCACGCCTGCCGCCTGCCCTTGACGAGCCTGACCATGAACCCGTCGCCGTCGTCCTCGACGGCGAAGGAGTCGACCGTGCTGCCGATGAGCCGGCAGAGGTCGAGGCAGAGGGGGCCGCCGGGGGCCGTCTGCAGGCGCCCGCGCAGCTCCGGCGAACGGTAGGGGCCGAGCACGACGTGCAGCGCCTCGTCGACGACGGCCATCTCGACGGACCACGACTCGAGGCCCTCGCTGTCGAGCGCGGCGCGCAGCAACTCGGTCGCCGCCAGCGAGAGGTCTTCGAGCTCCTCGAGCGAGAAGTCGAGATGCACGGCGAGACCCCCCAGCACCATGCGCAGGGTGGGCAGCGCCGTGACGGCCGCCGGGACCTCCAGACGGATCGACTCGCGCATCTCGGGGCTCACGTCGCGGTGGACGCCCGGTCGCTCCCGCCCTCGAGTCGAAGAGTGAGCTCCGCCTCACGCGCGCGGGCGGCGAGAAGGCCCTCGTCGAGGGCGCGCCTGGAGCGCTCGCGCAGGTCGTCGGCGCAGCGCTGGACGTCGCCGGGCAGACCGAGGAGGATCTCGCCGTACCCGGCGCCGGTGGCGTCGTGCTTGCGCTTGGCGTAGTAGCCCACCGCGGCGGCGGCGAGCACGGCGCCGAACGCGACTCTCCCGAAGAAGCTCACGAGGGTGTCGCCTCCTCATCGTCGCCCACCGGGCCGGCCGGCTCGGCCGCCGGCGCCGCGGGCTCGGCCTCGGCCGCCGCGGGCTCGGGCTCGACGGCGGGCTCGGGCTCGGCGGCGGGCTGCTCCCAAGCGGCCGCCGGGGCCTCCCACGCCGGCGCCGCGCCGGCGCCCGCCGCGCCCGGCTGCTCGGCGGCGGAGGCGCCCTGGTCGCGGCGGAGGAAGCTGCTCACCGCCTGCTGGAAGCCGCTGCCGAAGGCGGCGGCCTTCTTGGCCGGCGTCTGCAGCGCGGCGTCGACGGCACTGACGAGCCCGTTGACCTTGTCGGTCATGTCGGCCACGTCGCGGGTGATCTCGTCGACGTTGGAGAGGCTACCGTTGACGCCGTCGAGCGTCTCCCCCGACTTGCGCAGCAGGGGCACCGCCTCGCGGTCGATGTCGTCGAGCATCTTGTCGGCGCGGCCCAGCACGTTGCCGACGCGCACGAGCGCGTACGCCAGCGCGATGGCCACGAGGACGAAGAAGAAGGCGGCTGCGTAGCTCAGCACCTCAGAGGCCGTCACGAGCACCACGGTTGTCGCGTCCACGCTGCTCTCCTCTCTGCCGGGGCGTCTCCCGGATGACCCGGGAAGGTTATCATACCCGCTCTCCCCGACGGCCCCCAGGCGGACCCGGCGCGGTCACCTCCCGCTCAGCGTGCCTGCGACGTCTCCGGCGCGTCCAGCACGCCGCCACCGACCACCCGCGCCCCGCGGTAGAAGACCGCCGACTGGCCGGGGGCCGCGGCCGAGAACGGCCGCTCGAGCCGTACGAGCACGCGTCCGCCGGGCCGGGCCTCCAGCGCACGCACCGGCACGGCGGGCGAGCGGTACCGGAGCTGCACGGTGAGCGGCTCGCCGCCGCCCGCCGGAGCGCCGCCCGTCTCGCCGCCCGTGCCCGGCCCTCGCCCCGGGGCGTCGCCGATGCCCCGGTCGACGACGTCGCGGACCACGACCTCGCCGGCCACGAGCTCCCCGGCCCGCCCGACGACGACCTCGTTCTCGGCGGCGCGCCGCCCCAGCACGTACCACGGCCCGCCGGGGACGTCGATCCCCCGGCGCTGCCCGACGGTGAAGCGCCACTGCCCGTCGTGCTCGCCGAGCGTGCGGCCGCGGCGGTCGACGAAGCGTCCGCGCCGCGGCCGCACCCCGCGGGACGCAAGGAACCGCCGGTACCCTTCGGCCGCGAAGCAGACCTCCTGGCTCTCGGGCCGGGCGGCGGCGGGGAGCCCGAGACGCCGCGCCGCCGCCCGGACCTCGTCCTTCGTCACGTCGCCCAGGGGCAGCACGAGGCGGGCCAGGCTCTCCTCGCCCAGCGCCCACAGCACGTACGACTGGTCCTTCGCGAGATCGGCGGCGCGGGCCGCGTACGGGCGCCCCGCGTGCGCGACGACGCGGGCGTAGTGGCCGCTGGCGACGCCGTCGAGGCCGAGCTCGGCCGCGCGGCGCGCGAGCAGGGCGAACCGGCGCCGGTTGCACACGACACACGGGTTGGGCGTCTCGCCGTCGAGGTACGCGGCGACGAACGGGTCCGCGACAGTCCGCTCGAAGCCCTCTGCGTCGTCGAGGACCTCGAACGGCACGCCGGCTGCCGCGGCGACCTCCTGCGCCGCCCGCAGCGCCTCCGGCGAGCCGCCGGCACGGCGGTCGCCGCCCGGCCACAGGCGCAGGTGGACGGCGTGGACCGCGCGGCCCTCTCGCTTCAGCCACTGGAGCGCCACGGCGCTGTCCACCCCGCCGCTCACGGCGACGAGCAGCGAGCGCACGTGGCTCCCGGACGGTCTCACGCCCGCGGGTCCGCGCCCGACGAGCCGCGCAGGTCGCGCACGACTGCGGGGAACACGCGCAGGAAGCGCTCGACGTCGGCGGAGGTGCTCTCCCGCCCGAGGCTGAGCCGCAGCCCGCCGCGCGCCTCGTCGTCGCCCACGCCCATGGCGAGGAAGACGGGGGACGGCCGACTCGCGCCCGAGGCGCACGCCGGGCCGCCGGCGGCCATGACGCCGGCGTCGTCGAGCCGGACGACGAGCGCCTCGCTCTCGACCCCGCGCACGGCGAGGCAGGCGTTGCCCGGCAGGCGGAGCCGGGGATGCCCCAGCAGGCGGACACCGGGCAGAGCAGAGAGCGCGCCGTCGACCAGGCGGTCGCGAAGCGCCTCGAGCCCCGGCCGGCGCGCCGCCGCCTCTGACCGGGCGATCCGCGCCGCGACGCCCAGCCCCACGATGCCGGGCACGTTCTCGGTCCCCGAGCGGAGACCTCTCTCGTGCCCGCCGCCGTGGATCCGCGCCTGCAGCCGGGTCCCCCGGCGCACGTAGAGCGCCCCGATCCCCTTGGGCCCGTAGAACTTGTGGCCCGAGAGGCTCAGCAGGTGGACGCCGAGCTCGGCGACGTCGACCGGCACCGCGCCCACCGCCTGGACGGCGTCGGTGTGGAAGAGGACGCCGCGCTCGCGCGCGAGCCGCGCCAGCTCGGCGACCGGCTGCAGCGTGCCCACGACGTTGTTGGCGAGCATGACCGAGGCCAGGCGGGTGTCGGGCCGGAGAGCGGCGGCGAACGCGTCGACGTCGACGACACCGTCCCCGTCGACCGGCACCACGTCGACCGCCCAGCCGAGCCGCCCCAGCGCCCGGGCGGCCTCGCCGACGGCGTCGTGCTCGACGGCGCTCACGATCACCCGGCCGGGCGGGTCGAAGCCGGCGAGCGCGCCGAGCAGGGCGAGGCCGTCGGCCTCCGTGCCGCCCGAGGTGAAGACGATCTCCCCGTCGTCGGCGCCGAGGAGCGCCGCGACCTCGGCGCGCCCCTCCTCGACGGCGCGCCGCGCGACGCGACCCTGAAGATGCAGCTCGGACGGGTTGCCGTACCGCTCGCCGAAGTACGGGAGCATGGCCTCGAGGACCCGCGGGTCGACGGGGGTCGTCGCGGCGTGATCGAAGTAGACCGGCCTCATGCCCGCTGCATGGCCGTGCGGCGCCTCACCACTGCCCGCGCTCGTCGTGTGCGCTGTCCTCGGTCGCCATGGCCCGCAGCATCGCGCATGAGGGTCGCGGCCGCAAGACGGCGCCGCCGGCGGTCGTGGCCGCCGGCGGCGCCGTCAGGCTGCCCCGAGGGGGTCGCGGTGCGCGTCGCGCGTGGCGCCGCCGCGCGGCGCCGGCGCGAGGTCCCGTGCCGCTCGCGCCGTCGCGGCCGACGAGGCGACCGGCGGCGCACCGCGGCGCGCGGTCAGAGCCCGCGCGCGGCGTCGGCGACGCGCTGCTCGAGCACCTTGGCGCCGACCCAGCCCGTGTAGAGCTCGGAGACCGTGCCGTCGCCGCGCACCACGGCGAGGACCGGCGGGTCGTAGACGCCGAGCTGGTCGAGGACGTCGCCGAGGCGCTTCACGTCACCCGACTCGTAGACGAAGAACGACATGTCGTCGGCGTACGACGGCTTCAGGCTCTTCACCTCTTCGAGCATCGCCGTGTCGGCCGCGGCGCCCTTGAGGTAGACGAGCAGCACCAGACCGCGCTGCTCCTTGAGCGCGTTGGCGATCGGCTTCGGCGTGTCGTCCGTCACCTGGATGCTCAGCGTCGGCGCCCCGGTGATGCCGAAGCTGCCCGGCACGGGCACCGACTCCTGCACGGCGGCCGTCGGCGTGGTCTGACCGCTCTCCGCCATGGCGAAGAAGACGGTGAACACGCCCATGACGACGAGCCCGCCCACGACGATCAGGGCGGCGGTCGCGAGGAACGACCTGTTGCGAGCCACGACTCCCATACCGGCCTCCAAAAAGTAGCGCTCCACCTTGCCGTGCTCGTGTTCTTCTCGAACCTGCTCTCGCAGGTGGGTGCCCTCCCGGCTCATCCTGAGACGAGACCGAAGCCCAGGCTCCCGATGTGTCTGTGTTGGCTCGAGAATGCTACGAGGTCACGCACAAGGCAGAGCCGGGCCATCCTAGCAAACGAGCATCGGTTCAACAAACAGAGTCGGCAGCGCCGCCAAAAGCTTGAGGAAATACCGCGAAACGCAGCCTCGGAGGAGCGCCCCCGGTGGCGCGTCCTCGGCGGAGCGCCGGCCTCGACGAGGGCGCGGCCGGCGCGTCCTCGGCGGAGCGTGCGCCTCGACGGGGACGCGGACGCCGCGCCGCCCGCCGGCGCGTCGGGTCTAGGCGGGACAGAGCTCGGGTAGCCGCGCCGGTGAAGGTGCGCCGTCTCAGCCGAGGCGCAGGCGGAGCTCCCTGAGCTGCGCCTGCGCGACGCCGGCCGGGGCGCCGGTCATCGGCTCGGCCCCCGAGGAGGTCTTGGGGAAGGCGATGACGTCGCGGATCGACTCGGCGCCGGCGAGGCGCATGACGAGACGGTCGAGGCCCAGGCCGATGCCGCCGTGTGGGGGCGCGCCGTGCTCGAGGGCCTCGAGGAACCAGCCGAAGGCCTCGTCGATGCGCGCGTCGTCGTACCCCAGCGTGCGCAGCACGGCGCGCTGCAGGTCGGCGCGGTGGTTGCGCAGCGAGCCGGAGCCCAGCTCGGTGCCGTTGAGCACGAGGTCGTACTGGGCCCCGTAGACCTTGAGCGGGTCGGACTCGAGGTACGGGAGCGTCTCCTCGGTCGGCAGGCTGAAGGGGTTGTGGCCGTACGTGAGCTCGCCCGTCTCCCTGTCGATCTCGAAGAGGGGGAAGTCGACGACCCAGAGCAGCGACCAGCGGGTCGAGGGCTCGAGCCGCAGGAGCCCGACGAGCGCGAGTCGGAGCGCGCCGAGGACCTCGGCCGCGACCGACCGCTGGTCGGCGGCGAAGACGACGAGGTCGCCGGGCTCGGCGGCGACGCGCTCGACGAGGGCCGTCTGCTCGGCCTCGGAGAGGAACTTGACGATGGGGCCGCGCAGCGCGCGGGCCTCCTCGACGTACACGTAGGCCATGCCCCTGGCGCCGTGCTCCTTCGCGGTCTCGGTGAGGCCGTCGATCTGCGCGCGCGAGAGGCGCGCCCCTCCCGGGGCGCGCAGCGCGCGCACGACCCCTCCGGCCTCGACCGCCCCGCGGAAGACCTGGAAGCCGCTCGCCGCGAAGACGTCGGAGACGTCGTCGATGGCGAGGCCGAAGCGCAGGTCGGGCTTGTCGGAGCCGTAGCGCAGCATGGCCTCGTCGTAGGTCAGCGTCGGCAGCGGCAGGGCGAGCGGCCCCTCCCCCACGGCCTCGAAGACGGCAGCCATCAGGCCCTCGAGCAGGGCGCAGATCTCGGCCGCCGAGAGGAACGAGACCTCGACGTCGATCTGCGTGTGCTCGGGCTGGCGGTCGGCGCGCAGGTCCTCGTCTCTGAAGCAGCGCGCGATCTGGTAGTAGCGGTCCACGCCCGCGATCATCAGGATCTGCTTGAACATCTGCGGCGACTGCGGCAGCGCGTAGAAGCGCTGCGGCTGCAGACGCGAGGGCACGAGGAAGTCGCGCGCGCCCTCGGGCGACGAGCGCGTCAGGCAGGGCGTCTCGACCTCGAGGAAGCGGTGCGCGTTGAAGAAGCTGCGCGCCGCCTGCACGACCGTGTGGCGGAGCTCGAGGTGACCGAGCATGCCGGCGCGTCGCAGGTCGAGGTAGCGGTACCTGAGCCGCAGGGTCTCGTCGACCTCGGCGGCGTCGTCGCCCTCGACGGCGAACGGCGGCGTGAGGGCCCTGTTGAGCACCTCGAGGCGGTCGACGCGGACCTCGACCTCACCGGTCGGCAGGTTCGGGTTGACCGTCTCGGCGGAGCGCGCCACCACCTCGCCCCCGACGGCGAGGACGGACTCGGGACGCACCGTCTCCGCCTCGGCGTGCGCCTCGCGGGCGCGCGACGGGTCGAACACCAGCTGGACGACGCCCGAGCGGTCGCGGAGGTCGACGAAGATGAGGTTACCGTGGTCGCGGCGGTGGGCGACCCAGCCGGCGAGCTCCACGCGGCGGCCGACGTCGGCCGCGCGCAGCTCGCCGGGATAGACGTCGCGCAGGCTCACGAGGCCTCCCCCGCCCGTGTGGTGAGACGCTCGACGGCCGCCTCGAGCGGCACGTCCTCCTCGCCCCCGCCGTCGAGCCGCCGCAGGCGGACGGAGCCGGAGGCGACGTCGTCGAGCCCGAGGAGCACGGCCCAGGCGGCGCCGCTGCGGCCGGCCTGCTTGAGCTGGCCCCTGGGGCTGCGCCGGGCGAGGTCCAGCTCGGCCGGCACGCCGGCCGCGCGCAGACGCCGGGCGAGCACGAAGGCCTCCTCGCGGGCCTCGTCGGCGAAGACGACGACGTACACCTCGGGGCGTACCGCCTCGGCGGCGGCCTCGCCCATGGCGAGGCCGATGCGCTCGAGGCCGGCGCCCCACCCGACGCCGGGCGTCGGCGCGCCGCCGAGCTGCTCGATGAGCCCGTCGTAGCGCCCCCCACCGCCGACGCCGCTCTGGGCGCCGAGGCGGTCGGAGCTGAACTCGAAGGTGGTGCGCGTGTAGTAGTCGAGGCCGCGCACCAGACGCGGGTCGAGCTCGGGCTCGAGCCCGGAGGCGCGCAGCAGCGCGAGCACGGCGTCGAAGTGCGCGCGGCAGTCGCCGCAGAGGTGGTCGACGAGGCGCGGCGCGTCGTCGAGCACGGCGCGGCAGCTCTCGACCTTGCAGTCGAACGTGCGCAGCGGGTTGAGCTCGAGGCGCTCGCGACAGTCGCCGCAGAGCTCGGCCTCGCGGCCGCGCAGGTGCTCGCGCAGGCGGGCCACGTAGGCCGGGCGGCAGACGGGGTCGCCCATGCTGTTGACGGCCAGGCGCAGGCCGCCGACGCCGAGCTCGGCGAAGAGCTGCGCCAGCAGCACCACGACTTCGGCGTCGACCATGGGATCGGCCGAGCCGATCGCCTCGGCGCCGAGCTGGTAGTGCTCGCGGTACCGCCCGGCCTGGGGGCGCTCGTAGCGGAACATCGGGCAGTAGTACCAGAGCTTCACCGGCTGGGGCCACTTGTGCAGGCCGTGCTCGAGGTAGGCGCGGCAGATCGGCGCCGTGCCCTCGGGGCGAAGCGTCAGCGAGCGCCCGCCCTTGTCCTCGAAGGTGTACATCTCCTTGCGCACGATGTCGGTCGCCTCGCCGACGCCCCTGGCGAAGAGACCGGTCTCCTCGAACTCGGGCGTGACGACGCGACGGTAGCCGAAGGCGGCGAAGACGCGCGCCGCGACGGCGACGACGGCGTCGCGCGCCGCCGCCTCGTCGGGCAGCAGGTCGTACGTGCCCTTGGGCGCACGCGGTGCGGTCACCAGCGGTGCCCGGGGTCGTGACGCAGGGGCGAGAGGAACGGGTTGAGCGCGAGCTCGCGCCCCAGCGAGGTGTCGGGGCCGTGGCCGCAGTGCACGGCGGTGTCGGCGGGGAAGCGCCGCACGAGGGCGGCGACCGAGTCGAGCAACTGGTCCATGTCGCCGCCCGGAAGGTCGGTGCGCCCGACGCTGCCCTGGAAGAGGAGGTCGCCGACGAAGAGATGCCCGTCGACGGCGTAGGTGAAGGCCCCGCGTGAGTGCCCCGGCGTCGGGATCGCCGTGACGGCGATCGGCAGGGCGAGCTCCTGCTCGCCCTCGAGCAGGACGGGATCGGAGACGGGCTCGACGTCGAACCCGCCGAAGGCCCCGAGCCCGGGGTCGGCCATCTCGGCGGCGTCGCCGGCGCCCACGTACACGGGGATGTCGAAGTGACGCGCGATCGGCGCCACCCCGCCGAAGTGGTCGAAGTGGCCGTGGGTCACCAGGACGGCGGCCGGGTCGAAGCCGAACTCGGTGAAGGCCTCGACGACGACCCCGGCCTCGTCGCCGGGGTCGATGACGAGACCCTCGCGCCCCCGCACGACGATGAAGCAGTTGGCCTGCAGGGGACCGAGCGGCAGGGCGAAGACTTCGAGCGCTTCGGGCATGGGACCTCGCGGACGTCGACCGACCGGCGCTACGGTATCAGACGCGCGCGGGGAGCGTCGAGCGGGCGAGGGGCGCCGCGGCCGGACGGCCGCGGCGCCCCTCGCCCGCCCGCCCGCGCGCCTCAGCCCACGACGCGGAACGCGTCGTACACCGTGTCGATGGCGCGGATGTTGGCGAGGATGTTGTCGAGCTGGCGCACGTCGCCGACCTCGATCGTGAAGCGGTCGCGCACGACGCCGTCGGGCAGCGTCTGCACGCTCCCCGAGAGGATGTTGACCCCGGAGTCGCCGAGCGTACGGGCGACGTCTTCGAGCAGGTGGTTGCGGTCGAGCGCCTCGACCTGGATCTCGACGCGGAAGGCGACCCCGCCGAGCCCCTGCCAGTCGACCTTGGTGAACCGCTCGGGGTTCTTCGCGAGGGAGCGCGCGTTCTTGCAGTCGCGGCGGTGGATGGTCACGCCCTTGCCGAGCGAGATGTAGCCGACGATGTCGTCGCCGGGGATCGGGCGGCAGCAGCTCGCCATGCGCACCATGATGTCGCTCATGCCTTCGACGGCGATGCCGTACTCGCCGGAGACCGCGGCGGGACCGGCCGTCGGCTCGGCGCGCCGCGACGGCAGCAGCTCGGCGCTCGGCGTCGCCTCCTTCATGGTGCCGGCGCGCTGCATGATCTTGTTGACCACGCTCTTGACGCTCACGCGCCCCGAGCCGATGGCCACGAAGAGGTCGTCCGGCTTGGCGTAGCCCGTGTCCTTGACGATCTGGTCGAAGACCTTGGAGGCGAGGATCTTCTGCGCCGGCAGACCCTCGCGCCGCATCAGCTCCTGCAGCAGGTCGCGCCCGGAGTGCTCCGAGTCCTCGCGCTGCTCGCGACGGAAGAACTGGCGCACCTTCTGACGGGCGCGCGGCGTCACCACGATGTCGAGCCAGTCGCGCGAGGGCCCGCGGCTCGACTTCGAGGTGATGACCTCGACGATGTCGCCCGAGCGCAGCTTGTGGTGCAGCGGCACGATGCGGCCGTTGACCTTGGCGCCGACGGTGTGGTTGCCGACGTCGGTGTGCACGGCGTAGGCGAAGTCGATCGGCGTGCTCCCCATGGCCAGGTTCTTCACGTCGCCCTTGGGCGTGAACACGAAGACCTCGTCCTCGAAGAGGTCGATCTTGAGCGTGTCCATGAACTCGCGCGGGTCGCCGGTCTCGGACTGCCACTCCATCATCTGGCGCAGCCAGGCGAGCTTGTCCGGGTTGCGGTCGCCCTTCTCCTTGTAGAGCCAGTGCGCGGCGACGCCGAAGTCGGCGGTCTGGTGCATGTCGAAGGTGCGGATCTGGATCTCGAGCGGCTTGCCCCCGGGCCCGATGACCGTCGTGTGCAGCGACTGGTACATGTTGAACTTGGGCATCGCGATGTAGTCCTTGAAGCGCCCGGGGATGGGCTTCCACACCGAGTGGATGATGCCGACCGCGCCGTAGCAGTCCTTGACGCTGTCGACGAGCACGCGCAGGCCGGTCAGGTCGAAGATCTCGTTGAACTCCTTGCCGCGCCGGCTCATCTTCACGTAGATGGAGTAGAAGTGCTTGGCGCGCGCCTGGATGTCGGCGGCGATGCCGGCCTGCTCGAGCTCGGCGCGGATGTAGCCGGCGGCCTCCTCGGCGTACTCCTCGCGGTCGGCGCGGCGCTGCGCGACCCACTTCTGGATCTCCTGGTACTTGCGCGGGTGCAGCGCCGCGAAGGCGAGGTCCTCGAGCTGCCACTTCATGTTGTGGATGCCGAGACGGTGCGCGAGCGGGGCGTAGACCTCGAGGGTCTCCTTGGCCTTCTGGATCTGCTTCTGCTTGCTCAGGTAGCAGAGCGTGTGCATGTTGTGCAGGCGGTCGCAGAGCTTGATCAGGATGACGCGGATGTCGGTCGCCATCGCGACGATCATCTTGCGATAGTTCTCGGCCTGCTCCTCCTCCTGGGAGGTGAAGTGCATCTTGGTCAGCTTGGTGACGCCGTCGACCAGCATGGCGATCTCGTCGCCGAACTGCTCCTGCAGCCACTCCACGGGCGTGTCGCAGTCCTCGACGACGTCGTGCAGGAGGGCGGCGGCGATGGTCACCGAGTCGAGCTGCAGCTGGGCGACGTTGAGCGCCGTGCCGACGGGGTGGTGGATGTAGGCCTCGCCGCTCTTGCGCGTCTGGCTGCCGTGCAGGTACGCGGCCGCCGCGAAGGCGCGCGTGATGAGCTCGCGGTCCGGGTCGGGGTCGTAGCGCTCGATGGCCGCGAAGAGCTCGTCGAGCAGCGGTTCGTACTTCTCGGGGACCGCGCTCAGAGCGGCCGCGTCAGGCAGCCCTTCGTGAAGTCGCTTGTCTGAAACAGTCGGTGCCATGCTCCGTATGTCTCGGTGCCGGTGAGGTCGACCTTGACGCCCGGGCGCTCCAGCGCGACGCCGCCGTCGACGGCCCGCAGCAGCCCGGCCTCGGTGAGGGCCCGCAGTGCGGCCGCGAGCGGCGCGAGCGGCCGCAGGAACGGGCCCTTGACGAAAAGTTCCTGCTCGGGCGCCTCGCCAAACCGGCCGCCGGCCGCGGCAAGCGCACGCCACAGCGTGCGCGCCACGGCGTCGAGGTCGAAGAGGCTCCTGCCGACCTTCTCCGCGAAGTCTACTTCACCCGCCCCCCAGAGGACATGGACCCAGGCCGCGGGGGCCGCGGCGGCGAGCAGGCGCTCGAAGGCGAGGCGGGTCGGCGGCGGGTCGACGAGGGCGACGTGGGCGGCGGCACGCAGCAGCTCGGGGCGGGCGAGGGCCACGTCGTGCCCGACGAGCACGACGTGGCCCTCGCCGGCGAGCCCGGCCCGCGCCGCCGCACAGGCCCCGTGCAGGTACAGCCCTTCGCGGCACAGCCCGGGCGTGAGCACGTCGCGGGTGAGCAGCGGCCGGCGCCGGGCGACGTCGGCGGCGACCACCACGAGCGGCCCGCCGGCGGCGGCGAGCCCGACCAGCGCGGAGGCGATCGGGCGGCCGCGGAGGTCGCGCAGGCGGCCCTCGCGACGCACCCGGGCAGCGGCCGCGGAGGTCGCCTCGCCGGTCTCCCCCGCGACCGCCGCGGTCTGCGCGGCCCCCGCCGGCGCGCTCCAGGGCGACGGGCCGTCGAGCAGCTCGCGCCACAGGTCGGCGCCCCTCAGGCGGTCGCGACAACCCAGCCCGCAGCCGGTCGCGCAGAGGTCGGGCCCGTCACCGTCGAGCAGGTGCAGGGCCTTGACCTCGACCTGGGCGCTCACGCGCCCGTTGTACGAGTTCTTGCCCAGCGTGAGCGGGAGGTCGTAGCGGCCCTCGGCGACGCCCCCCGGTGCCCCGGGGAACTCGAAGTGCACGGCCGAGGCGCAGGCGCCGTCGCAGGCGACGCGGAACTGCAGGTGGCGCCGGTCGCGCGTGAGCCGCGGCGCCTCGATGCGGGCGCCGTGGAGCAGCAGCGCCGGGCGCGCGTTGCCGAAGCCGTGCGGGGCGAGCTGCTCGATCTCGTCGGCCAGCTCGAGGGTGAGCTCGTCGCCGGCGACGACGGCGTCGAGCCGGCGCACGCGCACGAGGTCGTCGGCGCTCAGGGCGCTCGCGGCGGCGGCCGTGAACTCGGCGCGGAAGGCGGGAATCGCGGTCACCGGCAGACGCACGCCGCAGGCGGCGCGGTGGCCGCCGAAGGCGAGCAGGTGCCCGGCGGCGGCCTCGACCGCGGCCAGCAGGTCGAACCCGGCGATGCTGCGCCCCGAGCCCTTGGCGATCTCGTCGCCCTCGCTGAGCAGGATCGTCGGGCGGTGGAACCGCTCGGCGACGCGTGAGGCGACGATGCCGACGACGCCCTCGTGCCAGTCCGGCGACGAGAGCACGAGGGCCGGCGGCGGAGGGTCGGGGACCATCTCGGTGGCCTCGGCGACCATGGCCTGCTCGATCGCCTGGCGCTCGCGGTTGAGCTCGTCGAGACGCACGGCGATGGGCAGCGCCGTCGCCCTGTCGGCGCACCCGAGCAGCTCGAGCGCCTGGGCCGCGTCTTCGAGGCGGCCGGCGGCGTTGAGCCGCGGGGCGAGCCGGAAGCCGACGCTGCCCGCGCCGACCGCCGCCGGCTCGACGCCGGCGACCTCCATGAGCGCGCGGAGCCCCGGGCGCGGCGCGCTGCGCAGGCGCCCGAGGCCCATGGCGACGAGCGAACGGTTCTCGTCGCGCAGCGGCACGAGGTCGGCGATGGTGCCGAGCGCGACGACGTCGGTGAACGGGCGCAGGGCGAGCGGCAGCTCCACGCGCGCCGCACCTTCGTCCTGCAGGAGGGCGTGGGCGAGCTTGAGCGCGACGCCCACGCCGGCGAGCTCGCGGAATGGGTAGCCCCCGAGCTTGGGCGTCACGACGATGGCGTCGGGCGGCGGGCCCTCGGGCTCGTGGTGGTCGGTGACCACGACGTCGAGGCCGAGCTCGCGTGCCCGCGCCACCTCGGCCCGCGCCGTGATGCCGCAGTCGACGGTGACGAGCAGCCGGACGCCGGCGGCGGCCATCTCCTCGACGGTCTCGAGCGCCACGCCGTAGCCCTCGCTGAAGCGGTTCGGCAGGTGCGCGCGCACGTCACCCCCCAGGTCGCGGAGCACCTCGCTGAGCAGGAAGGCGGCCGTGATGCCGTCGGCGTCGTAGTCGCCGTGCACGGCGATCGCCTCTCCACGCTGCAGGGCGCGGTCGACACGCCGCCGCGCGGCGGCCATGCCGTCGATGAGGTACGGGCTGTGCAGCAGGTGGTCGGGCTGGAGGAAGGCGCGTGCCGCCTCGAGGTCGGCGAAGCCGCGCCGGACGAGGATCTCGGCGAGCGTCTGGCTGACGCCGAGCCCGTCGGTCAGGGCGCGCACGGCGGCGAAGTCGACCGGCGCGATGCGCCACGTGGCGTCGGTGGGGAAGCGCGTCACGGGCACCAGTGTAGCGCGGTGCGGCGACGGACGCGGCCGCGGCGTACGGTCCGGCTATCGCCCCGTCTCTTCGGGCTCCCGGCCGGTCGGCCCCGGCTCTGCGGCGTCGCCTGACTGACCCGCCGCGGCGGCCCTGTCCTCGTCGGGCGCGGAGACGGCCGTGGACGCCTCGTCGGGCGCCGAGACCGCGGTCCGCGCCTCGTCCGGCGCGGAGACGGCCGTGGAGGCCTCGTCCGGCGCCGCGACGGCCGTCGTCGCCTCCTCGGGCGCGCCGACCGCGGTCGGCGCCGCCGTCTCGCCCGCGGCGGCCATCGTGCGCGCCTCGGCGGCCGCCGCCGCGGTGCCGGCGGCTCCCGCCGCGCGCGCCGCCTCGGCCTCGGCGGTGCGCAGGCGCCGGTAGACGTCGAGCAGCTCCTTCTCGAGCTTGCCGCGCTCGCGCCAGCCCTGCGCGCGCGCGAGCGCCGCGCCGAGGAGACCCGCGGCCAGCACGACACCGGCGGCGATGAGGAAGAGCCAGAAGACGTTGACCGAGCGCCAGACCCCGACCACGTAGTCGACGTCGAGACTGGCTTCGCGGTTGAACGCGCCGAGCGTCAGCACGACGAGGGCCACGACCCCCAGCACGATGAGCGCGTTCTTCATGAGAGACCCCCGGCTTCGCTGTGGGGCGAGTATACCAAGCGTCCACGGCGGACCCTGGAGGCCAAGGCCGCGCCGAGGGCGCGGGAGCCGGTCAGTCGACCTCGCGCTCGATCCGCACGCGCTCGCGTTCGCGCTCGAGCCATCCCTCGAGCGCCTCGAGACGCCGCTGACGGTCGAGCTCGAGACGAACGTCGCCCTCGACCTCGGCGAAGGTCCTGGTCTGGGCGGCGCGGCGGTCGTAGAGCTTGAGCACGTACCATCCGCCGGGCCCCTCGGTGACCTCGGAGACCTCGCCCGGCTCGAGGCCGCGCAGGGCCGCGGCGAGCGGATCGGGCAGCGAGGACACGGTGACCCAGCCGAGCATCCCGCCGTTCGCCTTGCTCTCCGGGTCCATGCTGTACCGACGCGCCATCTCGTCGAAGGCGCGCCCGGCGCGGAGCTTCGCCCACACGCCCTTGGCCGCGTTCTCCCCGCGGAAGAGGATGCTGCCCAGACGGACGGCCGCCGGCTCGGTGAACAGCGTGTCGCGGTTCTCGTCGTAGAAGCGCCGCACGTCCTCGTCCGACGCGCGCCGGTCGGCGAACTTGCGGTCGCGCAGTCGCTCGCGCAACAGCCCGTACTCGGCCCCCCGGCGCAGCTGCTCGCGCGTCATCGCCGCCGTCTGCAGGCGCGCAGCGAGCGCATCCTCGCCGCCGAGCCGGTCGCGGATCTCGCCGAGGCGCGCCTCGAGGGCGGCGTCGCCGACCGCGACGCCGAGACGCTCGGCCTCGCGCCGCACCAGCACGCGGGCGATGGCCTCCTCGAGGGCGGCCTCTTCGTCGCCGGTCTCCCCCGCGAGGCGGGCCTCGGCCAGCACGAGGTCGACGTCGGCCTGGGTGACCGGCTCGCCCTCGACCCAGGCGAGGACGTCGCCGGCGGGCGACGCCGAGGGTGCGGCCGCGCCGCCCTCGTCGCCGCACGCCGTGAGCGACGCCGTGAGCAGCGCGGCGGCGAGCAGCGACAGGACGACGAGGAGTCGCGCGGACGCGCGCGGACGCACGAAGGACCTCACTCCGACGCGACGGGAGCGCTCGCGGCGCCGCCCTCCGGAGCCGCGCCCGCGCCGGCGGGCCGCGCCTCGAGGAACGGCTCCTTGTGGACCACCCGGGACCCGCTGTCGAAGCGCGCCGGGAAGTAGCAGGCGACCTCGTGCTCCCCGCCGGCGTGGCTCCCGGCCGTGGTCAGTCGTGGCATGGCCGTGGTGCAGATCTCCTGCGCCCGCGGGCAGCGCGGATGGAAGACGCAGCCCTTGGGCGGGTTGGCCGGGCTCGGCACGTCGCCCTCCAGGATGATGCGCCGCCGGGCGCGCTCGGTCTGCGGGTCGGGGATCGGCACCGCCGAGAGCAGCGCCTCGGTGTACGGGTGCTGCGGGTAGTCGTACAGCACGTCGCTGCCGGCGATCTCGACGATCTTGCCGAGGTACATGACGGCGACGCGGTCGGAGATGTGCTTCACGACCGACAGGTCGTGGGCGATGAACACGTAGGTGAGATCGAGCTCGTTCTGCAGGTCTTCGAGCAGGTTGATGACCTGGGCGCGGATCGAGACGTCGAGGGCGCTGACCGGCTCGTCGCAGACGATCAGCTTGGGCTTGAGGGCCAGCGCGCGGGCGATGCCGATGCGCTGGCGCTGCCCGCCGGAGAACTCGTGCGGGTACCGCTCGGCGTGCTCGGCGCTGAGGCCCACCGTCTCGAGCAGCTCGAACACCCGCCGGCGCCGCTCGTCGTCGGTGCCGATGCCGTGGATGTCGAGCGGCTCGCCGATGATGTGCTTGACCCGCTTGCGCGGGTTCAGCGACGCGTAAGGGTCCTGGAAGATGATCTGCATGTCGCGCCGCAGGCGCTGGAGCTCGCTGCGCGACGCGCGCATGACGTCGGTGCCCTCGAAGGTCACCTCGCCCGCCGTCGGCGCGATGAGGCGCAGGACGCTGCGCCCCGCGGTCGACTTGCCGCAGCCGCTCTCGCCGACCAGGCCGAGGGTCTCGCCCTGGTCGACGTGGAAGCTGATGTCGTCGACCGCGTAGACGTGCCCGGTCGTGCGCTTGAGAACCCCGCTCTTGATGGGGAAGTGCTTCTTCAGGTTGCGGACCTCGAGCAGGCTCATGCGACCTCGACCTTGAAGTGCGGCAGCTCGGCGCGGATCTCCTCGCGCTCGGCCCGCGGGATCCAGCAGTTGACGCCGTGGCCCTCGGCGATGAGCTCGTGCGCCGGCCAGGTGTCGCGGCACTCGGGCCGCTCGTAGACGCAGCGCCCGCTGAACGGGCAGCCGGCGGGCAGCAGGATGAGGTCGGGCGGCTGCCCCTTGATGGGCGTGAGCCGCGTCTTCTCGCTGACGTCGAGCCGCGGCAGCGACCCGAGCAGGCCCCACGTGTAGGGGTGGTGCGGGTCGTAGAAGACCTGGTCGATCGACCCGTACTCGACCGTGCGCCCGCCGTACATGACCATGACCTTGTCGGCGAGCTCGGCGACCACGCCCAGGTCGTGCGTGATGAGGATGACGCCGGAGTGGTACTGCTCCTGCATCTCCTGCACGACCTCGATGATCTGCGCCTGGATGGTCACGTCGAGCGCCGTGGTCGGCTCGTCGGCGATCAGGATGTCGGGGTTGCAGGAGATCGCCATGGCGATCATCGCCCGCTGGCGCATGCCGCCGGAGAACTCGAACGGGTACTGCTTGACGCGGTTCTTGGCATCGGGGATACCGACCCGCTCGAGCAGCTCGGCCGCCATGCGCCAGGCCTCGTCCTTGCCCTTGTCCTGGTGCAGCATGACCGCCTCGGCGATCTGGTCGCCGATCTTGTAGACCGGGTTCAGGCTGGTCATCGGGTCCTGGAAGATCATCGCGATGTCGTTGCCGCGCACCTGACGCATCTCGTCCTCGTCGAGCGCCCGCAGGTCGCGGCCGCGCAGTGTGATCGAGCCCTCGACAATCTTGCCCGGCGGGTCGGGGATGAGGCGCATCACGGACAGGGCGGCGACCGTCTTGCCCGACCCGGACTCGCCGACGATGCCGAGCGTCTCCTGGCGGTCGAGCGTGAAGCTCACGCCGTTCACCGCCTTGACCACGCCGGCGTGGGTGAAGAAGTGGGTCGAGAGGTCGGCGACCTCGAGCAGTCGTTCGGCCACGCCTACTCCTTGAGCTTCGGGTCGGTGGCGTCGCGCAGGCCGTTGCCGAAGGAGATGAAGCCGAACACGGTCAGCGTGAGCGCGACGCTCGGGAAGAGCACCATCCACCAGCTGCCCGCCCACAGGTACGTGAGCGTGTCGGCGATCATCTTGCCCCAGCTCGCGTCGGGCGCCTGGATGCCGATGCCGAGGAAGCTCAGCGCCGCCTCGGTGACGATGGCGCCGCCGACGGCCATGGCGATGGCGACGTAGACCGGCGCCATGCTGTTGGGCAGCACGTGCCGGAAGATGATGCGCAGGTCGCTCGCCCCCTGGGCGCGGGCCGCCTCGACGTACTCCATCGCCTTGATGCTCAGCACCTGGCCGCGCACGAGACGGGCGAAGCTCGCCCAGCTGAGGATGCCGATGGCGAGGAACACGTTGACGAACCCCGGCCCGAGGACGGTCATGATCAGCAGGACGAAGAGGATGTAGGGGAAGGCGAAGAAGATGTCGGCGAGGCGCATGATGACGCTGTCGACCGCCCCCCCGTAGTACCCGGACGTGGGCCCCAGGACGAGGCCGATGACCAGGGCGATGGCCACGGCGATGACGCCGACGAGCAGCGAGATGCGCGTCGCGACGAGCACGCGCGACAGGATGTCACGGCCCATGTAGTCGGTGCCGAACGGGTGCGACACGCTGGGCGGAGAGCCGCGGCCCTCCGGCGAGAGGTCGTAGTTCTGCTGGTTCGGCGGGTACGGGGTCAGACCGCGGCCGTCGGTCAGGGGATAGGCGATGACCTGCACCATGCCGACGACCATGAAGACGATGATGATGCCGAGGCCGACGAGGGCCAGCTTGTTGCGCTTGAGCCGGCGCCACGTGTCGGCCCAGAGGCCGAGCGGCTTGGCGCCGAGCAGCTCCTGCTCGGCCATGCGCTCGGCGCGCTCCTCGATGACGTCGAGCTCGCTGACCGCGCTGACGTCGGTCACCTCGTCGACGTCGGACGAGCCGTGCGGGGTGCCTGCGCTCTGCGTGTACTCGCTGTCGGGCACGTCAGTCCTCGAACCTGATGCGCGGGTCGACGGCGGCGTAGCCGAGGTCGACGAAGAGATTGGCGAACACGTAGACGAGCGTGGCGAAGAGGACGCCGCCGGCGACGACCGGGGCGTCGCGCGCGCCGATGGCCTGGTAGATCATGAGGCCGATGCCCGGGCGCGAGAAGACGGTCTCGGTGAGGATGGCGCCGCCCATCAGGGCGCCGAGGTCGATGCCGGCGATGGTCATGACGGGGATCACGGCGTTCTTGAAGGCGTGCTTGCCGACGACCTTGCGCTCGCCGAGCCCCTTGGCCCGCGCCGTGCGGATGTAGTCGGCGCGGATGACCTCGAGCATCGAGGCGCGCTGCATGTACGAGATGTAGGCCACCTCGATGAGGCCCAGCGTGACCGCGGGCAGGATCAGCGTGGCGAGACTGTCCCACGAGGCCGGGATGATCCAGAAGACGTTGTCGCCGGCGCCGGTGAGCGGGAAGATGTTGAGCCCGGTCCACTGGGTGAGCTTGAGGCCGAAGAACCACTGCATGAACACGCCCAGCACGAACACGGGGATGCCCCAGATGATGAGCGCCGAGGTCGTCAGCGCGGTGTCCCAGAAGGTGTACTGCCGGAGGGCTGAGTAGATGCCCAGGGGGATGCCCAGCAGCTCGATGAGCACGGCGGCCAGGGCGAGCTGGATGGTGTTGGGCGCGTTCTCCTTGATCATCTGGCCGACGTCCTCCTGCAGGTAGAAGGACTGGCCGAGGTCGCCCTGGAGGACGCCGCTGATCCACACGCCGTACTGCACGTAGAGCGGCTGGTCGAGGCCCTTCTGCACGCGGATGGCCTCGATCTTCTCCTCGGTCGCGTTCTTGCCCGCGAGCATGCGCGCCGGGTCTCCGGGGATGACGTACAGCATCACGAACGTGATCACGCTGACGCCGAAGAGCACGATCACGAGCTGAAGGAGACGTCTGATCACGTATGAGACCACGGCGCTACTCTACCTCACCGTCGAGGGCCTGGACGAGCCGGCCCTGAAGCCCCGAAAGCACCTGCAGGCGGGCCGTTAATGCGTGGTGGCCCGCCGCTGGGTCTCAGCGGCGGGCCACCACTGCGACGACTCCGCTGCAGTCTAGATATTCACGACTGCATACGCAAGCCGCAGACCTGACGGTCTTACTTCACCCAGAGGGTCCACATGTCGGTGAGGCCCATCGGGTCGTGGATGTAGTTGGCGATGCGGTTGTTGGTGACGCGGAAGTCGCGGTAGTAGTAGATCGGGATGCAGGGCGCGTCGGCCAGCATCATCTTCTCGGCCTGCAGGTAGAGGTTGGTCCGCTGGGCGTCGTCGGACGTCTGGCGAGCCTCCTCGATCAGGGCGTCGAAGTCGGGGTTGTCGTAGAACGTGTACATGGTCGCCGACTGCGAGCTGTGGAAGAGCGGGTAGAGGAAGTTGTCCATCGCCGGGTAGTCGGCGATCCAGCCCATGCGGAAGACCTGCGAGCTGTCGGCGGCGCCGTCTTCGCTCTTGGCGAGCTTGTCGAGGAAGGTGCCCCACTCGAAGTTGGAGAGCTCGACGTCGAGGCCGACGTCGGTCCAGCCGGCCTGGAGGACCTCGGCGAGCTTCTGGTGGCCCTCGTCGGTGTTGTACCAGTACTGGAGCGTCGGGATGTCGCCGAGGCCGGCGATGATCTCCTTCGCCGCTTCGGGATCGTACGCGTAGGGCGTCTGGTTCGGCTGGTAGCCCGGGATGCCCTCGGGCACGATGCCCGTGGCGGGCTCGGGCACGCCCTCGCCGACGATCTTGACGACGTTCTCGATGTCGGCCGAGAGGACCATGGCCTTGCGGATCTCGAGGCCCGTGTCACCGGCGGGAGCGCCGACGACCGGGTTGTTCATGTTGAAGCCGACGAAGTAGGTGGACAGCGTCGGCCACGCCTTCGCGGTCCACTCGCCGCTCGCGACCTGCGGCATGTTCTGGGCGGCCTGGATCTGCCCCGGCGGGACCGTCGTGTAGTCGATGGTGCCCTTCTGGAACTCGAGCCACTGCGTCGACGACTCGAGGATGATGGGCATGTACACCTCGTCGAGGTACGCCGCGTTCTCGGTGTCCCAGTAGTCCGGGTTGCGGACGAGGCGGACGTACTGGTTGTTCTTCCACTCGTCGACGATGAAGGGACCGCTGCCCACGGGCTTGCGGTTGAACGCCTTGGCGCCGACCTCGTCGATGTAGTCGACCGGGGTCGCCGAGGCGACGATGTGGCCGAGCGTGTTCGGGAACTCGCCGAACGGGTAGCGGAGCGTGACCTCGAGGGTGTAGTCGTCGATGGCCTTGACGCCGGTGAGGCCCGCGTCGCTGTCCCAGTACCCGCCGTCGTCGGCGCCCACGATCGGGGCGAGGATGTACGACGTGTAGGACCCGTTGTCCGGGTTGGTGGCGCGGTTCCACGAGTCGACGAAGTCCTGCGCCACGACCTCGCGGCTGACGGGCGGCTGGAACATGACGCCCTGCTTCAGCTTGAAGGTCCAGACCGTGGCGTCCTCGTTCGCCGACCAGCTCTCGGCGATCTTCGGCATGACGTCCATGTTGCCGGCGTCGTTCATCTTGTAGGTCACGAGACCTTCGAGGCACTGATGGGCGACCTGCCAGCCCTCGGACTCCTGCGTGCCGACCGCGTCGATCGCGACCGGGTTGGCCGACAGCGCGTAGTTGTAGACGCCGCCGGGCTTGGGCGTGCCTTCGTCGCTCGGCGCGGCGGCTTCTTCCTCGTCGCCGCAGGCGGCGAGCGCGAAGGCGCCGAGGGCGATGACGAGGGCCATGACGACCCACACCCATCGACGTGACGTGAATGAACTCAAAATCGACCTCCTTCGAGAGACCAGAACCCCTGTGAGAACCTCCCCCCGGCGTGACGCCGTCAGAGAGGGGAGCCCCCTACTCATGCACTCCTGCCGATACCAGCACCTCCAGTTCGTCCCGGTCCTCTCGTGTCCAGGGCACCGTGCCCCTTGTCTACCAGCCCGGTCCCCGGGCGGGCGCGACGCCCGCCCGGTCCGCGGGCGACTACCCGAGCCTCCAGGCGAGGAGAAACGTGGTCACGAAGAACGCGATGCCGGTGATGATCGTGTAGCGCGTCAGGTTGCGCTCCATGACGCTCGCCTGCGCGGCGAACGAGAACCCCGTGACGCTCGCCATGCCGGAATCCTTGCCGGAGTGCATCAGGATGAGGACGACGAGCACGAGGCACACCAGCAGGTGCGCGACGATCAGGACGGCGGTCAGGATCACTCAGGTCTCCTTGCGGCTGGAACGCTTCCCCTGCATGCAAGCATAGCATTCTTGCACCTTGTCTCCGTCACGGCAACACGGGCAGGCCGACCTTCACACGCGCGTGACATGACTTCATATGGATACGCCGCGGACGGCGACGGCCCTGCGCGGCGCGGACGGCGCCGCGACGGGGCGCGGCCGGCGCCGGACGGCGTCGTGACGGGGCGCGGCCTCACGCGGCCCCGGCGGGCCGCGCGAGCAGGTCGCGCCCCGTCATCTCGTCCGGCGCCGGCACCCCGAGCAGGTGCAGCGCCGTCGGCGCCAGGTCGCAGAGACGGCCCCCGTCGCGCACGCGCACGCCCTCACCCTCGACGGTGGCCACGAACGGCACCGGGTTGAGGCTGTGCGCGGTGCTGACCCCCCCGTCCTCCTCGAGCATGTGGTCCGAGTTGCCGTGGTCGGCGGTCACGAGGCAGGCGCCCCCCGCGGCGAGGGTGGCGTCGACGACGCGGCCCACGCACGCGTCGACGGTCTCGACGGCGCGCACGGCGGCCTCGAACACGCCGCTGTGCCCGACCATGTCGGCGTTGGCGTAGTTCACGACGACGAAGTCGAACCCGCCGCCCTCGATGCGCCGCACGAGCTCGTCCGTCACCTCCGGCGCGCTCATCTCCGGCTTGTGGTCGTAGGTCGGCACGTCGCGCGGGCTGGGGACGAGGACGCGCGTCTCCCCGGGCGCCTCCTTCTCGACGCCACCGTTGAAGAAGAACGTGACGTGGGCGTACTTCTCGGTCTCGGCGATGTGGAGCTGCCGCAGGCCGCGCGCGGCGAGCACCTCGGCGAGGACGTTCTCGAGGCGCTGCGGCTCGAACGCGACCGGCAGCGGGAACTCCTTCTTGTAGCGCGTCATCGTGACCACGTCGACGGCGGGCGGGCGCGGCCCGCGGTCGAACTCGGCGAAGTCGCGCTCGAAGAAGGCGCGCGTCAGCTGCCGCACGCGGTCGGGCCGGAAGTTGAAGAAGAGGCAGACGTCGCCGTCGGAGACCCGCGCCGCCGGCTCCGGCGCGACCACCGTCGGGCGCACGAACTCGTCGCTCTCGCCGCGCGCGTAGGCCGCCTCGACGGCCGCGGCTGCAGTGGCGGCGAAGAAGCCCTCGCCGTGGACGAGGGCGTCGTAGGCGAGCTTCGTGCGCTCCCAGCGGCGGTCGCGGTCCATGGCGTAGTAGCGCCCGACGACGACCCCGAAGCGCCCGACGCCCAGCCGCGCCATCTCGTCCTCGACCTCCGCCAGGTAGACGGCGGCGCTGCGCGGAGGGGTGTCGCGGCCGTCGAGGAAGGCGTGGACGACGACACGCCCGACGGAGCGGCGGCGGGCCAGCTCGAGACAGGCCTTCAGGTGCCCGAGGTCGCTGTGCACGCCGCCGGCCGACACGAGACCCAGGAGGTGCAGCGTCGCCCCCCTCCCCGCCGCCTTGTCGCAGGCCTGCACGAGGACCCGGTTCGCGAAGAAGCTGCCGTCGGCGATCGCCTTGGAGATGCGCGTGAGCTCCTGGTAGACGACGCGCCCGGCGCCGATGTTGAGGTGCCCGACCTCGGAGTTGCCCATCTGGCCGGGCGGCAGCCCGACCGCCTCGCCCGAGGCGTCGAGCACGCCGTGCGGGTACCGGGCGAGGAGGGCGTCGAAGACCGGCGTCTCGGCCCGGGCGACGGCGTTGCCCGGGCCGTCCGGGGCCACGCCCCAGCCGTCCAGCACCATGAGCACCACGGGCCTGTAGGCGCGGCCCGTCGGCGACAGGGACGGGTCGGGCGCGGCCCGGTCGGGCAGGACGGTCCCGGGCGCGTCGGCTGGGGCGGGGTCGCGGAGGCCCTCTCCGGGCGAGCCCCGCGGGACCGGGCCGGGCGGCACCGGGCCGGGCCGGGCCGGCCCGGCCCGGCCCTGCTCGTCCGTGGGCGGTTCCGTCACGCCGGCTCCACGAAGCGCACGATCCGCGCGAAGCCCTCGGGGTCGAGGCTGGCGCCCCCGACCAGCACGCCGTCGATGTCGGGCTGCGCCATGAGCACGTCGATGTTGTCGGTCTTCACGCTGCCCCCGTACAGGATGCGCAGCCCGTCGGCGGCCGCGCCGAAGCGCGTCCGCACGCGTGCGCGCAGGGCGCCGATCGTCTCCTGCGCCACTTCGGGCGTCGCCGTGCGCCCGGTGCCGATCGCCCAGATCGGCTCGTAGGCCACGGCCATCAGGGCGAGCTCTTCGGGGCGCACGTCGGCAAGGTCCGCGTCGACCTGACGGCCGATCTTCTCCTCGGTCGCGCCCGCCTCGCGCTCCTCCAGCGACTCGCCCACGCAGAGCACCGGGCGCAGGCCGTGGTCGAGCGCGGCGCGCACCTTGCGCGCCAGGTCGGCGTCGTTCTCGGCGAAGTACTGGCGCCGCTCGGAGTGCCCGAGGATCACGTGCGTCACGCCGAGCTCCACGAGCATCCCCGGGGCGGTCTCGCCCGTGTAGGCGCCCTCCTCGGCGTAGTGCATCGTCTGGGCGCCGACGGCGACGGCGCTCCCGGCCGTCGCCGCCACGGCCGTCTCCAGGCACACGTCGGGCGGGCAGAGGAGCACGTCACGGTCGTCGACGCCGGCGACCAGCGGCACGAACGCCTCGAAGAACGTCCGCGTCTCGGGACGCGTCTTGTACATCTTCCAGTTGCCCGCCATCAGCGGGCGCCGCGCTGCGCTCATCCTCACTCCCGGTCCAGAAGGGCCTCGACGCCGGGCAGCGCCTTGCCCTCGACGAATTCCATGGCCGCGCCGCCGCCGGTCGAGACGTGGTCGATGCGGTCCTCGAGACCGAACCGGCGCAGGGCGGCGACCGTGTCGCCGCCCCCCGCGACGGTGACCGCCGGGCTCGCGGCCACGGCCTCGGCCACGGCCTTCGTGCCGGCGGCGAAGTCGTCGATCTCGAAGAGACCCATCGGGCCGTTCCAGAAGACGGTCCCGGCGTCGGCGAGGCGGGCCGCGAAGCTCTCCGACGTCCGTGGCCCGATGTCGAGCCCCATGCGGTCGGGCGGCATCGCGTCGGTCGGCACGGCCTCGGTCGGGGCGCCGGCCTCGGCGGCCGGCGCCACGACGACGTCGGCCGGCAGCTCGAAGGCGCAGTCGGAGCCCGCCGCGGCGGCGGCGATGTCGGCCGCCACGTCGAGCTTGTCCTCCTCGACGCGCGACGTCCCGACCTCGCGCCCGTCGGCCTTGAAGAAGGTGAAGCACATGGCGCCGCCGATGAGCACCGCGTCGGCGGCGGTCAGCATCTTCTCGATGACGCCGATCTTGTCGGAGACCTTGACGCCGCCGAGCACCACGACGAACGGGCGCGCCGGGTCGCCGAGCAGGCTGCCCAGCATCTCGAGCTCGCGCTCCATGAGCAGCCCGGCCACCGCCGGGAGGTGATGCGTGACCCCCTCGGTCGAGGCGTGGGCCCGGTGCGCGGTGCCGAAGGCGTCGTTCACGTACACCTCGGCCAGCCTGGCCAGCTGGGCCGCGAACCCGGGGTCGTCGGCCGTCTCCTCGGCGTGGAAGCGCAGGTTCTCGAGCAGCAGGACCTCGCCGGGGCCGAGAGCCGCGGCGGCCGCCTCGACCGCCGGGCCGACGCAGTCGTCGGCGGTCTTCACCGGCCGCCCGAGCAGCTCGGCCAGACGCTCGGCCACCGGGGCCATACGCAGGTCGTCGACGACCTTGCCCTTGGGGCGCCCGAGGTGCGAGGCGAGCACGACCGGGCACCCCTGCCCGGTCAGGTGCTCGATCGTCGGCAGGGCGGCGCGGATGCGCGTGTCGTCGGCGACGCGCCCGTCGTCGAGCGGCACGTTGAAGTCGACCCGCACCAGCACGCGCCGGCCGGCGAGGGGGTAGTCGGCGATGGAGCGTTTCATGCGACTGTCGGCCTCCCTTCGCGACCCGCTCAGAGCACGCGCTGGACGAGGTCGACCAGACGGCAGGAGTAGCCCCACTCGTTGTCGTACCAGGAGATCGCCTTGACCATCCTGCCGTTCGCCATGGTGAGCGCGGGGTCGAAGATCGACGAGTGGCTGTTGCCGATGATGTCGGTGCTGACGACGGGGTCCTCCTGGTACTGCAGGATGCCCTTCATGGGGCCGTCGGCGGCGGCCTTCATCGCCGCGTTGACCTCGTCCGCCGTCACCTCGGTCCTCAGCTCGGCGACCAGGTCGGTGGCCGAGCCGTCCGGGGTCGGCACGCGCAGGGCGAAGCCGTCGAGCCTGCCCTCGAGCTCGGGGATCACGAGCGCCACGGCGCGCGCCGCCCCCGTCGTCGTGGGGATGATGGACAGGGCGGCGGCGCGGGCGCGGCGCAGGTCCTTGTGCGGGAAGTCGAGGACCTTCTGGTCGTTCGTGTAGGCGTGGATCGTGGTCATGAAGCCGCGCTCGACGCCGAAGTTGTCGACCAGCACCTTGGCCATCGGCGCGAGGCAGTTGGTCGTGCAGCTCGCGTTGCTGATGACGTCGTGCGCGGTCCTGTCGTAGCTGGCGTCGTTGACGCCGAGGACGAGCGTGACGTCGGGCCCCTTGGCGGGGGCGGAGATGATCACCTTGCTCGCCCCGGCCTCGAGGTGCTTGGCGGCGTCGGCGCGCTGCGTGAAGCGGCCGGTGGATTCGATCACGACCTCGGCGCCGAGGTCGGCCCAGGGGAGGTTGGCCGGGTCGGTCTCGGCGGTCACGCGGACGCGCGTGCCGTCGATGACGATGGCGTCGTCCTCGGCCTCGACCGTGCCGCCGAAGAGGCCGTGCACGGAGTCGTACTTGAACAGATGCGCGAGGGTACGCGCGTCGGTCAGGTCGTTGATGCCGACGAACTCGACGTCGGCGCCTTCGCGCAGCGCCGCCCTGACGACCAGGCGGCCGATGCGGCCGAACCCGTTGACTCCCACTCGTACCGTCATCTCGTCCTCCTCGTGTGATCCCGCTCGTGTCGGCTCTCGGCCGGTCCGTGCCCGTCTCGCGTCGCGGAGTGCCCCGCACGCGTCCGGGAAGCTTACCCGTCATCGCGCCCGGGGCCACCGGCGCGCCGTCAGGCGGCGCGCCGTCGGCGAATAGTACGACACCGTGCGGCCCGCGGTCGCCCGCACGACGACCGCCCCCCGGCCCGGCGGCTCAGCGCGCGTCCGGGACCGGCTCGACGAGGGTCGGGATGCGACCGAGGAAGATGTTGCCCGTGCGGCCGTCGATGGAGAGCCAGTCGCCCGGGCGGAGCGCGTGCCCGGCGATGCACGCCGTCCCCTTGCGCTCGACCACCTCGAGCTCGCGGCACTCGACGACGGCCGTCTTGCCGAGCCGTTTCGCGGTCACCGCGGCGTGCGAGGTGGCCCCGCCGCGCGCCGTGAGGATCCCGCTCACGCGGGTGATCATGGCGATGTCCTCGGGCACGGTGTCGGGGCGCAACAGGACGACGTTGTCGTCGGGGGTCTCGTTGAGCAGGCGCTCGATCTGCTCCCCGCTGACGGCCACGCGCCCCGAGTAGGCGCCGCCGGCCACGCCCATGCCGACCGCGACCGGCGGCCCGTAGTTGGGCGACGACGTGTCGAAGTAGGCCGGCGGCAGCGCGCGCTGGTGGGCCACGGCGCGCTTCTGCAGGACGTAGAGGTCGGAGGCGTCCGGCGACTCGAAGGTGAACTCGATCTCCTGGGGGTCGAACTCGCGCTCGCTCACGAGATCGCGGGCCACCGAGAGGAGCTGCGCGTAGACCGCGGGGAAGTCCTTCTCCAGCGAGTGCTCGGTGCTCCGGTAGGTCGGGCTCGCGAGGCGCTGCGTCTCGGTGATCGGCCAGGGGAAGACCAGGCCGCCGACGAGGTCCTCGCCCTGACTGCAGATGGCGAAGTCGCCGAAGAGCCGCACCTGGCGGCTGTACGGCTCGAGGGGGTTGTGGGTGAAGGTCACCCCCGACCCCGACTCGCGGTTCAGGTTGCCGAACACCATGCGCTGCACCACGACCGCCGTCCCCCACTCGTCGGCGACACCGACGTACTGACGGTAGAAGCGCGCGTGCGCCGAGTCCCACGAGGCGAGCACGCGGAGCACGCAGGCGACGACCTGCTCGAAGGGGTCGTCGACGAAGACCACGCCCTCGTCGCGCGCGCGGCGCTTGTACGTGTAGGCGATCTGGCGCATCTGCTCGGGCGTGAAGTCGAGCTTCTGCTCGACCTCGTAGCGCTCCTTGAACTCGCCCATGATGGTGTCGAAGAAGTCGCGGTCGATCCCCGCCGACATCGCCCAGGACTGCAGGAAGCGCCGGTAGCTGTCCCAGGCCGCCCAGCAGAGGCGCGGCTGGCGCGAGATCGCCTCGGCGATCTCGTCGTTCAGGCCCACGTTGACGAACGTCGTCATCAGCCCGGGCATCGAGATCGCCGCGCCGGAGCGGATCGAGAGCAGCAGCGCCCGCGAGGGGTCGCCCAGCCGCAGGCGCGTCTGCTTCTCGAGCTGGCGCAGCGCGGCGCGGATGCGCGCGATGGTGTCGTCGTTCAGCGGCTGGTACGACATCGCCGGCATCGCCCCGAAGAGCTCTGTGCTGAGCACGAAGCCCTCGGGCACGTTGTGGCCGTAGGAGGCCATCTGCTTGAGACCGAGGCCCTTGAAGCCGAGCGTCATCTGGTCGTCGGTGCCCGGCTTGGGGCGGTGGAGGTCGGAGACCAGCCGCTCCGGGTCGTAGTTCATCATCCGCGTGAGGGCGCGGCTGCCGAGGCGCCCCGTCAGCAGGGAGATCTGGCGCAGCGCCGCGCCCACGTAGCGGTCGAGCGGCTGCATGCCGAGCGCCGACACGAGCACCTCGCGCAGCACCATCTCGGCGACGGCGTCGAGCGACATGCCGCGCGCCTCGCACTGCCGCGGGTCGTGGATCAGCACGGTGTGCAGCACCTGGTCGTGGCTGCGCACCGCCGTAGAGGAGAGCTCGGTCACGCTGTTGACCAGGAACTGGAAGACGTTCTGGTACTGGCGGAAGGTGAAGTTGCGGCTCGCGAAGCTCGCCTCGAGCATGCCGAGGTCGGAGCTCAGCGCGCGCGAGTCGACGCCGTCGACGGCGAGCGCGCGCTCCAGGCGCCCCATCATCGTCCACATGCGGCGCAGGGAGTCGCGGGTCACGTACGGCTCGACGCTCTCGGCCACGATGTCGTCGAGCAGCCGGCGCACCAGCTGCTCGACGCGGAAGGAGAGGCCGAGGGCGTCGAACTTGGGCTCGCTGTAGTTGCCGTAGATCGAGGGGATGCCGGCGGCGATGTGCCGCTTCTGGTAGATGTTCTCGCGGGCCTTCGACGGCGCCGGGTCGAGGATGACCGCCTTGAGCTCCTCGAGCAGGACGAGGGCGGTGTCGAGCAGGCGGTCGCGCGCCGCCGGCGCGGCCTTCGCCTGCCAGGCCTGGAGGGCGCGGGCGAACCGGCCGCGCACCCGGGCGTCGAGCTGCAGGTGCTGGCTCACGGCGTCGGCGAGGCCGTCGACCGTCGGCGAGTACTTGTGGGCGAGGAGCTGGTAGGTGCGCACCATGAGGGCGACGCGCCGCCGGTCGGTCGTGCCGCCGAGCGGCTCGCCGCCCGGGCCGGCCTCGCCCTCGTCCGCCGGCTCGAGCGCCTCGAGCCGCGCCTCGAGCTTCTCCGGCGGCAGGGCGAGGAGACGGTCGAGGAGCTCCTCGCGGCGGGCGCGCGCCGCCTTCTCGCTCTTGCCGCGGCGCTTCACGAGCCGGTCCTGCAGGCCGGCGAGCACCGCGTGCGGGCCGCGCGCCCAGTCGAGCTCGGCGCGCACGGCCTCCACGGTGTTCGCCGAGAGGTAGGGCTCGAGCCCCGACGGGTCGAGCGTCAGCCAGTACGCGAGCACGGCGCGGCTGAAGTCGACGAGGCGGTTCGACGACTCGGCGTGGGCCTGCTTGCGCAGGAAGTGCATGAGCGTGTCCCGCCGCTGGCAGACCTCGTCGATCTCGGTCGAGACGGCGCGCAGCTCGCCCTCGGCGCCGACCTCGTTGAAGTACACGGGCAGCGTGCGCAGCAGCTGCTTGGCGACGAAGTAGATCGGCCGGATGTCGGCGTTGAGGAAGCGCGTGACGTCGCGCTGGAAGAGGTCGGTGTCGGCGATGTAGACCCCGCCGAGGCGCAGCTGCACGTTGAGCGCCGCGGCCAGCCGCTCGAAGAGAGCGGGGTTGGACTCGATGATGTGCATCCAGCAGCGGATCTTCGGCAGGTGGTACGGATTGACGACGGTCTCCCACTCGTCGGTCGCGCCCTGCACCTCCGGGTACTGGAACTTCCAGTAGAGGATGTCCTCGATCAGGTGGTCGGCGGCGCGCACGTTGCCGGCCTCGCCGATCGCGACGCCGATCGCCTCGTAGCACTGGAAGCGCATGAGGAGGAACTCGTTGTCGCGGTCGCGGAAGAAGGCCGTGAGGCGGCTGAGGATGCGCTCGAGGTCGGTGTGGCGCGCGGGGTGCATCATCTCGCGGACGACGTTGAGGAGGCCGACCATGACCTCCTTCTGGCGGTAGCCGAGGGTGTCGTCCTTGAGGAAGAAGAGGCAGACGGCGAAGCGGTCCTCGAGGTTCTCGACGCCGAAGACCAGGTCGATCGCGCGCGCGAGGAGGTCGGAGAGCGTCGGGTGGTCGCCGGAGAGCAGCTCCGCAGCCGGCGCCGACTCGGCGCCGTGGACGAGCGCCGAGAGCCGCGGCTGGGCGAGGAAGTCGAAGCGCTCGACGATCGCCTCGGGGTCGGTGAGCTCGGTGGTCTGCGTCGCGACCCAGGCGGGCACGTCGAGGTGGTCGCGCACGCGCCCGTAGCCGAGGACGAGCACGCGCCGGTACAGCTCGAGGTACACGGAGCCGAGGCCCGGGCGCCGCGCGGCGAGTTCGACCACCGTGCGCAGCAGGGCATCGCGCTCGAGGAAGGCGTCGGCCTGCCGCGACAGGTGCCGGGCGAGGGACTCGCCGACCCAGGCGAGGGCGTCGTCGTAGGCGTCGCCGTAGCGGCCCTTGAGCGCCTCGGCGCTCCAGGTGAGGAGGCCGCGCAGGAGCAGCGAGAAGCGCTCGCGGTCGAGCGGCGACTCGAGCAACCCGAGCACGAGCTCGGCGAGCAGCTCGAAGAGCCGCGCGCGGTCGTCCGAGCGCTCGAAGTACGGCCAGTTGCGCAGCAGCGTCGTCTGGAAGCCGTCGATCAGGGCGTCGGCGTTGCGGAAGGTGTGGAAGTACTCGGCGAGCGTCTCGCCCAGCGCCGTGCGCACGCCGTAGAGACCGTCGACGGCCTCGAACAGCGGCCGGTAGCGGTCGGGGACGACGACCTCCTGCGCGGTGCTCGCGATGTTGGCGCGCAGGGCGTCGGAGTCGAACGGCAGCGGATAGCTCCTCACGGTGGTCAATGATACCCCGGCCGCCGTACGGCCGGCCGCCGCGCTGCCGGGCGCCACCCGGCCGGGCGCGGCGCTGCCGGGCGCCGCACGGCCGGCCGAAGACAGTCCCAGGGGCTCCCGGTGCGATAGCATGCGCGTGACGACGGACTCGCGGCGAGGGGCGGCGGTCACCCGCCGGCCGGCGACGCCGCGCCGATGAGGGAGGGATCGGCAACATGGGGGCGCAGCGCACACTCGGCATCAACGGCCTCGGCCGGATCGGCAAGCTCACGCTCTGGCACCACCTCGGCGGCGACGACTTCGACCGCATCGTGGTCAACCTCGGCCGTCAGGCGGGGACCTCGCTCGACGCTCTGGCGCAGTACATCGTCAAGGACACCACCTACGGGCCGCTCCACCGCTTCCTGCACGGCCACGCCGGCGTGCGCGACATCGAGGTCGTCGACGAGGAGCGGGGCCTCCTGCGCGTGCACGGCAAGGACGTCGTCGTGCTGCGCACGGCGCGCGACCCCAGGGACATCGGCTGGCGCGACCACGGCGTCGCCCTCGTCGTCGAGTGCACGGGCCGGTTCCGCGACCCCTTCAAGGAGCCCGACGACCCCAAGGGCTCGATCCGCGGCCACCTCGTGGCGGGTGCCCGCGTCGTCGTGAACAGCTCGGCCTTCAAGGGGCGCACGCAGGGCCCCGCCCTGCCCGACGACGCCGCCCTGTTCATCAACGGCATCAACGAGTTCGAGTTCGACCCGGCGACGCACAAGCTCGTCTCGGCCGCCTCGTGCACGACGACGGCGCTCGCCCACATGATGCGGCCGCTCCTCGACCGCGAGCTCACGAGGAACATGATCACCGCCGGCATGAGCACGGTGCACGCGGTCACCCCCACGCAGCCCGTGCTCGACACCGTGCCGAAGGCCGGGGCGACCGACCTGCGCAAGAGCCGCGGCGCCATGGGCAACGTGATCCTCACCTCGACCAACGCCGCCGCGGCGCTGGAGCTGGTCATGCCCGAGATCGCCGAGATCGGCTTCATGGCCGACTCGGTCCGCATCCCGACGAACAGCGTCAGCCTCATCATCCTCAACGTGACCTTCCAGAGCGAGAGGCTGCCCGACGGCTCCGTGACCGTCGGGCGCGACGCCATCAACGCGATCTACCGCGAGGCCGCCGAGGGCGAGGCGCGCGGCCTCCTCGTCTTCAGCGAGGAGCAGAACGTCTCGGCCGACATGCTGGGGGAGAACGCCGCCGTGGTCATCGAGGGCGTCGAGACGCACAGCCGCACCGGCTTCATGAGCCTCAAGGTGCCGCCGGGCTCGCCCGGCATGAGCCCCGAGTGCGAGTCGGTCCGCATCCCGCTCACGCACGTCAAGGTGTTCGGCTGGTACGACAACGAGATGGGGAGCTACACGCACCGCATGGGCGAGCTCACCGCGCACGTGGCGCGGAACATGTAGCGCGGAGCGGCGGGAGCGGGCGGGCGGGGCGCCGCCTCGAGCGGCTCGACGCCCGCCCGCCGTCCGTCCTCGAGGCCCCGCTTCGGGCGTCGCGGGCGCGGCCGCCCCGCGCCGCTCAGGCGTCGAGCTCGGCCGCCGCGGCCATCAGGTGGCGCAGACGGTGGTTCAGCGCCGACTTGCCCAGCGGCGGCCGCACGCGCCCGCCGAGCTCGCTCAGGCTCAGGAAGGGGTAGCGCGCGCGCAGCTCGGCGACCTCCCTGACCGACGGCGGCAGCGCCGACCACGCCGGGCTCGCCATCAAGCGGCGGGCGGCGGCGGCCTGGCGCTCGCCCGCCGCCGCCGCCCGCCGCGCGTTCGCCTGGTCGCAGTTCGCCAGCCGGTTCGCCTCGGCCCGCACCCCGCCGAGCACGGCGTGCTCCTCGCGCCGCAACACGGCGTCGTGCGCGCCGAGCACCGCGAGCAGCGCGTTCACCGTCTCCGAGCTCTTCGTGTAGCAGGCGATGTTGCGCGCCCGCGCCGCGACGGCGAAGCGCAGGTCGAGCCGCTCCAACAGGCGTAAGAGCTGCTCCGCGAGGTCCTGGTCCTCGAGGGTGAACTCGAGGTGCACGGGCGAGGCCGGCGCCGAGACCGAGCCGCAGCCGAGGAACATCCCTCGCAGGAAGGCGACGACGCAGCAGCGGCGCTGCACGACGCGGCTCGGGGCGCGGAGCTGGAGACGCAGCGCGTCGGAGAGCACCCCGGTCTCGTTCAGCACCTGCAGCCCGGCCTCGCGGTCGTCGAGGACGACCTCGTAGCGGCGGCCCGCGGGCCCTCCGCTGACCGTGCGCACCTGCGCTTCCACGTGGTAGGGGCGCAGCAGGGCGAGCGCGTGCCGCGCCACGGCGGGCAGCGAGAACGAGAGCCGCACGCTGTACTGGCCCCCGGCCGAGATCTCGAAGGTGCCCGCCCCGAAGAGCAGCCCGCTGAGCTGCGCCTGGCGGCAGTGCGGCGCCGCCGGCACGAGCGCCGCGAGCTCACGCTTGACCTCCTGCGAGAAGCTCACGCGGCCTACCTCAGCAGCTCGAGCAACGCCGTCGCGAGGCGCTCGGGGTCGTGGCGCACGACGCCGCCGCCGGCGGCGGCGACGTCGGCGTGCACCACGCGGACGCCGAGCGCCTGCAGGCGCTCCTCGTCGATCGGCACGGGGCCCGATCCGGCGGCCTCGTACGAGGCGACGAGCTCGGCGCTCACCGGCGTGTCGCTCACGACCACGACGTCGACCATGCCGGCGACGCCGTGGCGGTACAGCGCGTCGAGGTGATCGGCCGCCGTGTAGCCGTCGGTCTCCCCGGGCTGGGTCATCACGTTGCACACATAGACGACCCACGCGCGCGTGGCCTTCAGGGCCTCGCGGACCTGGGGGAGCAGCAGGTTCGGCATGATGCTCGTGTAGAGGCTCCCCGGCCCGAGGACCACGAGGTCGGCGCCCTCGAGAGCGCCGAGCGCCTCGGGCAGCGGGTCGGCCCCCGCCGGCTCGAGCCAGACGCGCAGCGGCAGGCGTTCGGCGGCGGTGATCTCGCTCTCCCCGCTCACCCGGGCGCCGTCCTCGAGCTGGGCGTGCAGCACGACGTCCTCGAGGGTCGACGGGATCACCCGCCCGCGCACCTTCAGCACGCGGGTCGACTCGCGCACCGCGGTCTCGAAGTCGCCCGTGACCTCGGCGAGCGCCGCCACGAAGAGGTTGCCGAAGCTGTGCCCCTCGAGCCCGCCGCCGTCGGGGAAGCGGTACTGGAAGAGGCGGCTCATCAGCGACTCGTCGTCGGCGAGCGCGACCAGGCAGTTGCGGATGTCGCCCGGCGGCGGCATCCCCATGTGCCGGCGCAGCAGGCCGGAGCTGCCGCCGTCGTCGGCCATCGTCACGATCGCCGTCAGGTTGCTGCTGTGGTGCTTGAGCCCGCCGAGCAGCGCCGCCAGCCCGGTCCCCCCGCCGACGGCGGCGATGCGCGGGCCGCGCGCGAGCCGCGCCGCCGTGCGCAGCTCCGAGGCCGTCTCGGGGTTGCTGCGCTGGAAGCGCCAGATGCGACGCAGGGCCAGCAGGAGCAGCAGGGCGCCGACGACGAGGCCGTCGAGCACGAGCACGACGGCGGCCAGACGGCGCTCGACGAGGAAGTCGAGGGCGAGCGCCCCCAGCAGGCGGTCGGAGAACACCACCCCCACCGCGACGATGACCGTCGAGGCGAGCAGCACGACGCCGAGCACCGCCACCGCGACCCACCGCTTCAGCCCGATCCCCGGGTACAGCCAGTCCAGATACCGCCGCATCCGTGAGTCCTCCCGCGGCCGCGCGACCTAGTCGCGCGCCACGTCGCGGTGCCGGATGACCGTGTAGTAGCCCTGCTTGCGGTACCGCTCGGCGATCTCCTCGGCGATCGCCACCGAACGGTGCCGGCCGCCGGTGCAGCCGACGCCGATGGTCAGGTGCGCCTTGCCCTCCGTCGCGTACCGCGGGAAGAGGAAGTCGAGCAGCGCGTAGAGCCGCTCGAGGTAGCCCTCCGAGTCCGACGAGCCGAGGACGTAGTCGCGGACCTCGTCGTCGAGGCCCGTGAGGGGTCGCAGGCGGAGGTCGTAGTGGGGGTTGGGCAGGAAGCGCACGTCGAAGAGCAGGTCGGCGTCGATCGGGATGCCGTACTTGTAGCCGAAGGAGACGATGGCGAAGACGATCGACGCCCGCCGCGCCTGGCGGATGACGTCGGCGTTGAGCTGCGCCTTGAGCTGGTGGATGTTGGTGGCGCTGGTGTCGACGACGAGGGTGGCGCGCTCGCGCAGGCCGGCGAGGCGGCGGCGCTCCTCGCGGATGTCGTCGAGCACGCTGCCCCCGCCGGCCAGCGGGTGGCGGCGGCGCGACTCCTTGAAGCGGCGGACCAGCGCCTCGTTGGAGGCCTCGAGGAAGATCAGCGTGTACTCGACGCCGCGGTCGCGCAGCTCGTCGAGCAGGTGCTCCGTCTGCTCGAAGTAGACGCCGCCGCGCACGTCGCTGACGATCGCCACGCGGTCGACCTTGCTGCCCTCACGGCGGAAGAGGTCGACCAGGGTCGGCACGAGCTCCGGCGGCAGGTTGTCGACGCAGAAGTAACCGGCGTCCTCGAAGGCGTCGAGGGCCTGCGACTTGCCGGCCCCCGAGAGGCCGGTCAGGATCACGAACTCGAGACCTGTCGCCATCAGCGCTCCTCGCCGGTCACCGGTCGTCCCTCTCCCCCGTCGCGCGCACGCCGCAGGCGGTCGGTCTCGCCGCCCGGCGACCAGCCCTCGAGGCGCAGCAGGCGCTGCTTCCATGCCGGGTCGTCGCCGTACCTGCCCAGCGTGCCGTCGTTGTGGATGACGCGGTGACACGGCAG
>Ga0209164_1000990_pt1 | contig 44895 bp, 27 predicted proteins | sample MTBNYHSulfiMetaG_FD_187458 | JGI IMG/M metagenome (GOLD analysis project Ga0209164, IMG submission 187458) | Enrichment culture microbial communities from rom New York Harbor, USA that are MTBE-degrading - MTBE-NYH (New York Harbor Sulfidogenic)... | ecosystem: Environmental > Aquatic > Marine >... | reverse complement strand
GGAAAATGTACGAAGAAAAGGTGAAAAAAATGGCGGAAATCCCCAAAAAAGTCGCCGACAGGGCGCCGGACTCTGTGACAGAAAGGTCTCAGGTGACAGGTGTCAGGCAGATAGGAAGAAGGATAACGGCTGAAGGCTGAAGGCTCTCAAGAGGAGAAGGAGAGAAAATCTCACCTGCCGCCATGAACATGGTGCCAGGCTCTGTCACAAAAGTTTGTCAATCGAAACCGGGGCACAGCCGCCGAACCGATCACGTGTTCATTCCGTCGCCGATTCGCCCTGTCGCCCCCTCGCCGCAACGGTGCCAGGCTCTGTCACAAAAATGTGTCGAAATCACGTCCATCCATTCCGCCGTCTGGCAGGCGGCGAATTCTTTGCCGATGGCCGTTTCGATCCCGTCACCGATTCGTGCGGCTAGTTGGAAAGGAAGGCCTGCATCCGATACAGGTCGTGGTACACGCCGCGACGCGACATGAGCGTGTCATGGTTCCCCTCTTCCACCAGCCGGCCGCGATCCAGTACCAGAATGCGATCCACAGCGCGAATGGTGGACAGGCGGTGGGCGATGATGATGGCTGTGTGGCCCCGCAGCAGCGTGTGAATGGCGTCCTCGATGAGCTGTTCCGTGGCTGAGTCCACGTTGGCCGTCGCCTCATCCAGGATGATGATGGCCGGCCGTCGCACCAGTGCCCGGGCGAAGCTCAGCAACTGCTTCTGTCCGGCCGACAGCAGTTTGCCCTCCTCCAGGACATTCTGGTCATACCCCAGCGGCAGCAGGCGGATAAACCGGTCGAGGTGCACCTTCCGCGCGGCCTCCTCGATGTCCGCCCGCGAGATCCCGGGCTGGAACAGGGAGATGTTCTCCCCGAGCTTGCCCGTGAACAGGAATACGTCCTGCGGCACCGTGGCGATCTGGTGACGGAGATCGTGCAGGTCATAGCGGCGGATGTCCTCCCCGTCGAGGAGAATACTGCCCGACTGGATATCGTAGAGCCGGTTCAACAGACTGGTGATGGTGGTTTTGCCGCTGCCGGTGTGACCGACCAGGGCGACACGCTCGCCCGGCCGGATCCGGAAAGAGAGATCCTGCAGCACCGGACTGTCCGGGTTGTACCGGAACGCCACGTTCCGGAATTCGATCTCGCCCTTCACCGGCCGGGACACGGCCGCGTCTTGCCGGGAGCGGATGGTCACCGGTTCGTCCAGCAGGCGGAACACCCTTTCCGCGGCGGCCATGGCCGACTGGAACATGTTGAATTTTTCCGCCAGCTGGCGCAACGGCATAAAAAACATGTTGATATACGCGAAGAAAGCGAAAATTTCGCCGACCTTCACGGTCAGGCCCATGGCGAAATGACCGTAAAACAGGATGATCATCATGCTCAGGTTGGAAACCACCGTCAGGATGGGGAAATAGAGGGCATAGGAATGCACCGTCTTCAGATAGGCCGCCAGGTAATGCCGGTTGTGGGCGGCGAAATTTTCCTGGGCGCGGCCGGCCACGTTGAACAGCTTGATTTCGCGAATGCCGGTAATGGTTTCATTGAGGGTGGTGTTGATTTCGGCGTTGGCCTTGCGGACGCCCCGGAAGCCCGTCCGGATGCTGCGCCGGAACACGGCTGTGGCCAGCACGAAGAGCGGGATGGTGATGAAGGCCAGCAGCGCCAGACGATAATTGAGCAGGAACATGGCCACCGAAATGATGAGCACTTTCAGCAGTTCGGCGATGACGGTGACGATCCCTTCGGAAATGAATTCGCGGATGGCCTCCACGTCATTGGTCACGTTGGTCAGAGTTTTGCCCACCGGTGTGCGGTCGAAATAGTCGCTGGACAGGTCGAGAACCTTGCCCAACAGGTCCAGGCGCAGGTCGAACAGCAGCTTTTGCCCCAGCCACTGCACCAGCACGCTGAAAAGGAACTGGCAGATGAACGCGCCGAGCAGGGCCCCGCCCAGCAGGAGAACGGTGTGCTGCAGTCCCGCCAAATCCTGGTTGGCCACATTCTCATCGATCCCGACCTTGATCAGGTAAGGCTGGAGCACCGACAGGAAGTTGAAGCCCAGCATGAAGACCAGTACCACCACGGCCAGCAGGAGGTGGTGCCGCACATAGCGGAGAAGGCGCCGCAAAAGCTTTAAATCAACGTCTTTAAGCGCCATGTCCCGCCTCCGAGAGCGCCATCTCCATCTGCTGCAGCCGGGCCAGCCGGGCATACAATCCGCCGCCCGCGCTCAATGCCTCGTGGGTGCCGGATTCCACTATGGTGCCCTGGTCCAGCACATGGATGATGTCGGCATTTTTAAGGGCGGAGATGCGGTGGGAGACGATAATGAGGGTCTGCTGCTGTTGCAGGGCGTTGATCTCCTCCAGGATGGCCTTTTCCGTCTTGGCGTCCACGCTGGAGAGGGCGTCGTCGAAGATCAGCACCGGACTTGTCCGGTAGAGCGCCCGGGCGATGGCACAACGCTGTTTCTGTCCGCCGCTGAGGGTGATGCCCCGCTCGCCGACAATCTCGTCGTATCCTTTGGCCAAGGTTTCGATGTCCGATGCCAGGCCAGCCTGGCGGGTTACCTCCCGCACCCGTCGCGGATCGACGCCCACCGGATCGCCCAGGGCGATGTTTTCGGCGATGGTGCGCGAGAAAAGAAACGTATCTTGCGGCACCAGTGCGATTTTGTGGAACAGGGTGTCCGGAGCGATGTCGCAGATGTCCCGGCCGTTGATGAAGATCATGCCGCGGGCCGGACGCAGCAGGCCGCTGATGAGTTTCAGCAAGGTGGTCTTGCCGCTGCCCACCGTGCCGGTGATTCCGATCACCCGACCCGGCGGAATGTCCAGGTGGATGTCGCGCAGGGTGTCTTCACTGGTGCCCGGATACCGGAAGCGCAGATGATGACAGCGGAATTCGATAGTGTCGTCCGCTAGTTTCACCTGGCCGGCCTGGCTCTCCTCGGGCTGATCGAGCAGGTAATTGATTCGCTCCATGGCGGACAGGCCCTGCTGCAGCAGTGACAGGATCCAGCCCAGCGAGAGGACGGGAAAGCTGAGATAGCCCACCATGATGTTGAATTGCAGGAGCTGGCCGATGGTCAGTTCACCGGCGATGACCTGTTGGCCGCCCACCCACAGGATGACCAGCTCCGTCAGGCCGAGAACGGAGATGAAGAAGGGCCATAAAAAGCCGCGCAGTTTGGCGACGCTCATCTGGCGGCGGATGTATTCCCGGTTCAGATCCCGAAAGCGTTCCGTTTCCGTGTCTTCCAGGGTATACAGCTTGATGGTGGTGATGCCGGAGACAATCTGCCAGACGCGGCTGTTGATGGCGGCGACGGATTCCTGGATACGCCGGTACATGGGGCGCAGAAAGGGCATGACCACCACGATGAGGATAGTCAGCACCACCAGAATGATGCTGACGACGAGCATCAGCGATCCGCTCAGGCCGATGAGCACGGGGAAGAAAAACAGCATCCGGCTGATGGAATTGGGGACATACATAATGCCCGGGCCCAGCAGGGTGCGGACATCGTTGAGGTCGTTGGTGCTCCGTGACACGACATCGCCCGTTTCGTGGCTCTGGTAGAAGGCATAGTCCAGGTCCAGCAGCTTTTTGAAAATGCGGGCGCGCAGGTCATATTCAATCTTCCGGGAGGCGCCGATAATCAGTTTGCGCATGTAGAACATGCACACGCAGGTGACCAGGGTGAACACGCCGGCCCAGAGGAGTTGCTCGGTGATGACGTCCAGGCGATTGGTGGTGGTGACCTCATCCAGAATGCGCTGCATGTATCCCGGGACTTTGACGTAGCCGTAGTTCTGGAGCAGCATGAACACGAACCCGGTCCAGAACCACCACTGGTAGCGTTTCAGATAGGGCAGCAAGGGGCGCAGCTGCTGCAGGGAGGATTTCACCTTGGCGATGGGTGGGGTTTCCGCAGTGGTATGTTGCATGATGGTTCCATACGATCGGGGGAAGCTGATGTCGCGGGCATGCCGGTCGACCTCTCCCAGCATACACCAAAACCTCCCGAGATTAAATGGTTTTGATGCAGGATAGAGGGGTCCGGCTGCACCGCTGGCGATTCCGTTGGCCGGTCGCCCCTTCGCCGCCATGGGGCCAGGCTCTGTCACAAAAGTGTGTCGAACACACGGTGATCCATTACGCCATCCGGCAGCCGGCGGCTACGATCTCGGATCACCCCCTCGCCGTTTCGCCCCCGCGCCCTCTCGCCGTTTCGGCAATAGTGCCAGGCTCTGTCACAAAAGTGTGTCGAACACACGGTGATCCATTACGCCATCCGGCAGCCGGCGGCTACGATCTCGGATACCCCCTCGCCGTTTCGCCCCCGCGCCCTCTCGCCGTTTCGGCAATAGTGCCAGGCTCTGTCACAGAAATGTGTCAGGTATCAGGAAGAAGGGCTGAAGGCTGAAGGATGAAGGCGCTCAGGAGAAGAACGAGAGAAAATATCGCCTGCGGCTATGAACATGATTCATTCGCCCATTCGCCCTCTCGCCCTTTCTTCTTGCCGCAACGGTGCCAGGCTCTGTCACAAAAATGTGTCGAAATGGCGCATGGTCGATAAAGGTGCGCCTGGGGAAGGATGCCGGACGGGCTAGCGCTGCCCCGGATAGCAGACCAGCGCACCAGCCACGATATCGCAGCGTTTCAGACTATAGGGCAGTTCGAATGGTTCTCCCGGAACCATGGGCGGATGCTGACGGTGGCCGACCTGGCCGGCCAGGGATTCCACCAGCACTCCGGGGAGGGGGATACCGCGAATCAGCAGGGATTCCACCACGTAACGGCCCCGGTAATTGTCTGATTGGAAACGGATGGTCGCTTCCACTTCGTGATCACCGCTGAAAATCCACATGAAGGCATTGGCCAGGAAGGAATCCAGTTTCAGGTTGGCCTTGCCGAGATTGGCGATGGCCCGGAAAGTCATGCGGTTCTCCTGCAGCCGGACGCGGACGTCCCGGGCGGCGGATTTGAAGATGATCGCCTCATTTTCGACCAGATAGGCGTTGAGTTCATCGCCGCTGATCACCACCGGTTGACGGGCCTTTCCTTCCTGCAGCTCAAACAGCTTCTGCTGGCATTCCCGGGCTAGAGCCTGACGGGTTCCGACGCCGGCCGGCGTGTGAGGTTCGGCCGCCCGGACGAACAATCCGCCGGCGGCGGCCAGGAGGAGGACGACTATCACGGGGTGGTGTTTGCTCATGTTTCCTTATCCGAAATCATAAAGTACATTTCTTTTGATTCCTCAATTTCCTTGAAGAATCGCGCCAGGCTGTGCATGAGATCCGAACGGGCCACAATGGTGCCGGGATGATCGCCGTACACATTCTGGTGGGCACATACTCTGACTCTTCTTTTCAGGATAAAGTTCACGAGCTTGATGGCATCGGTGCTGATGACGTATTCGAAATTGCCGTTGATGAGATTGATCACCTGGCGCGCCGTCTCATCCTCCAATGAAGGGATTTTTTGCATTTCCCGGATGATCAGCTTTTTATAATTGGTGAAGAAGGACTGATAATCGGAGAGAGCCTGTCGTGCCGTCTGAACGATACGCTGCACCAGATGTCCGGGTGTCTGGTAGGAGTTCAGGCGGAATCCGCACTCGCAGACCGGGCTTTGCTGAAGGAGATCCTCCACTGGATAGGAACATTCCTTCCGGTGAAGCAGACTCAGCAAATGGTTGAGGATGATCAGGTGATAATGATCCACATACAGCAGCTTGGATAGATACGGCAGATTTTTCCACCAGCGCTGCTGGATCAGTGAGCCTAGTTCGCTGTCGGTCCAGAGTTCCTGCATTTGCCGGTCATGTTTCTCCCGGTAAAATTGGGTGTAGCGATCCTTGAAATCATTGAAATTGTTCTGGAACCGTTCTCGCCGGGCAGGGTCGATCAGGCGGGCCGGGCGCTCGAAAGATGACGAGAGGTCATACCGCAGGTTTTCAATATTCTGCTCGGTGGTCTTTTCGGAGATCAGGACGTACTTTTTGGCCTCGATAAAAAACTGATTCCAGCGGAGGTAATCGCGGATGTTTTCGATTTCCTGCAGGACGGACCGGAAGGCCTCCAGATTGTTGGAAAAGGCCCGGGCCAGCAGGGACAGCCCCTCCTCCAGTCCGTATTCGCCGGAGCAGATATTGTCCACGATATTGAGGATGGCGCTGGCGTTCCGGTAACAGGACTGGAGTTCACGCCACAGGTGGGTGGTGACAAGATCGTTGGCCAGTTGTTCGAGCAATCCGTCGAAGGACTGCTTCTGTTCGGTGGCCAGCCATTCCTGAAGCAGCCCGCGCAGCTGGCGCCGGGTCTGGGTGAAATTGCTGGTGGTGGTCTCCAGATCCCGTGAGCAGAGAGTGAAGCCCCATTGCAGCAGTTCCGGCAGGGGGAGCGTCTCCCCCTCCATGGCCTGGACCGAGTCAAAGAAATTCAGGTCGATTTCGCCGGACAGGCTCATCTGGTTGACCACTTCCACTTCGGCGCGGTCGCTCTTGAAAATCTTGATCTTGCCGGCGGCGACCAGCGAAAAGAGAACGATGTCGATGACCGCCGGTTGAAAACCGTAGGGTGACTGGGCCAGGACATTGCGGAAAAAGGAAAGCGGGAAAACCGTCCTGGGATAGGACGTCACCAGGCAGATGATCTCCGAGATATAGCCCAATTCCAGAAATGAATCGCGTTCCGGCTGGAAGGACCAGTTTCCGTCGTCATCAGCCGCAAGCAACCCAAGCGGTTTCATGATGTTTTGAATGTTCGGCCGTTCATCCTCATTGTCCGGGGCGCCGTTCAGCAGATAGCGCACAATAATGCCTCGCCGGCCCTCCAGCTGGGGCGGGGCGGTGAATTCAGGGTGGGCGGGAAACATTTCGGTGAACGTTCGCTGGATATGGCCACCGATGGTGGCCGGCAACAGCTCTTCCGGAGAGCCTCCCGACAGGGAGATGGTCTCCCCCCGGAGGATGAGGGCACCTGCCTCAAAATATTTCCGCGTCAAAAGTTCCGTCAGGAAACGTTCCTCGAGTTCGCGACGTTGCAGATATTCGTTGTCCAGATCGTTCTCGGAGAATACGGCCCGATGCTCATCCGCCAGGAGCAAGGTAGTCTGGTTCAGGCGCGCCAGTTCTTCCTCATCGAACGGCCCCGGTGCGACAATGACCAGAAAAGGATAATTTTTGGACAGGGTGACATAGGTCTCCAGCAGATCCGGCGAGGAGAAGGGGGACAACACCATGATCTGCCAGTCGAAATACTCGTTCCGGGCGAAGGGGCCGAATCCGGAAACCGTCCCGGGCAGCGGTGGCGGCGGGACCACCTGGGCCAGTTTTTTCATCCTGTCCAGATCGCCCGATTCCAGGATCACCTGGAACATGGAACGGGCATGCCGTTCGGTGGGGCGGAGGTGAAGCTGGTCATAAAAATCCGCCCAGCACGACATTCCGTGGCGGACGGTTCCCCGCCAGGAGATTTCCAGCGGCTGGACGGAAATGGGCGCCTTGATATTCTCCTCGTTGATCTGCAGGTCCGGCAGGAGCCGGCAGGTTGTCTGGAACACCAGCCGCGATCGCTTTTCTTCCAGCTTTTGCTCTTTGGTGGCGAGGTCCTTCAACACATGTTCCAGGGACGTGTAGCTCGCCGAGACGATCTGGTATACGCTCCGGCCCTCGATCTCCTGTTTGCGGATGGATTCAGGGGCGTTGGCGACCATGTAGTCCAGAATGGCTGCGACATCCCCGTGGGCCACGGCACGGCCCTGGTATTCGGACAGCAGCAGGGAGTTGATGACGTTCTCAACGGACGGGGTGTACTCTTCGGTGATACTGAGCAAAAAAACGGCCTTCAGGATCATCCTCGCCAGGAGACGCTGGGCCACGGGCATGGTGTCGATGGTTTCTTTCTGGATGGTCTGGAACGACTCCAGGGCGATGTGCAGATCGTCGATTTTGCGGAATTCATGCTGCAAGGTGTCGAATATCAGGTCGATGGTGGCGAGGGCCGTGCAGCGGTAGGTGAGGATTTTATTGGCCGTGGAATAAATGAAGGACAGCAGGGAAAAATTCTTGATGAACCGGTGCAGGTAGAAACTGATCTGGAAGGTGACGGGGTGGATGGGGTATACATCCTGAAAAAGAGCCGGCTCGGGATCGAAATACGGCAGGGTGGAGGTCAGGTGCTGGTGAATTTTCTGCAGGCCTTCCCGCTGGTGCGGTGTTTTGATGAGGATGTTGCGGTTGATGAGTTCCAGGATGTTTTGCTTGGTGATGGTCAGGGTCAGGATGTGGTTGGGCAGCTGATATTCCACGATCTTGTTGTGCAGCGAGTTGTAGCGATGGGTGTAGTGAGGCGGCGTCAGCAGGTGCTGGAAAAAGGTGCTGACGAGATACAGGGGGTAGTCGGGAGTGGCCAGCGCCAGGGTCAGCAGGAATTCGAGATCGGCCATCACCCGGGTCAGATTGCGATAGGACAGGATCTTTTCCGAGATGTCGTCCAGCAGGATCAGCAGCTCGAAGCCGGAGGGTATCAGGTCGGTAATGAAGCGAACCTGCTCATCGGAATCCGTCCGTTCCAGCCAGTCTTCCAGGGTGGGAATCTCCGCCGTGGTGAAGCCACTGAGGGCGGTGGTGAAGCGGTGATAGAAGATCTCCCGGAAGTTTTCTTCCTGATTGGGGATACACTGGATATCCACGATGAGCAGCTTCTTCTTGCGGATGAGGGACAGCTTCTCGCGCAGGGCCGGATCCATCTTCTCCGCCAGGCCGGGTGAGGCGAGGATTTCGCGTAACACAGCCAGGGAATGGGTCTTGCCGACGCCACGGTCCCCGCACAGGAAAATGGCCCGCCGGTCCGAGCCCACCGGCTTGGCCAGCTCGGTGAAGAGCTGCCTGAAATTGGAGACGGATTCGTTGGTAAAAAGATAGGACTGGATGATGGTTTCGGGAGAGAGCAGATCAACGGTGTAGACGCCGCTGTAAGGCTTCAGGGAGATGAAATCGCGTACCTTGGAATTACTGATCATATCGGTTGCGGTCGTCACGTGGCCCCCGTCCGGAGAATTGTAACAAGTCAGTGATGGATCTGGCAAGATGTATGGGGCTCGGTGCCTGTAAAAAAATACAGCTCGCCGGTTTCGGGACAGCCCGTGTTCGCGAGCTCGCCCGAGCGAAGGCAGATCCGGCAGCGGGTCAGACGCGACGGCGGACGCGGCTGCAGTGGCACAACGGGGTAAACCCGCTGCGCACGTTTCAGGAATTCGGCGTAGACCTGCAGGGCGCTTTCACCGCCACTGAGGGGAAAATCACGGTTCTGGTCGTAGCCGACCCAGATGCAGCAGATGAGGTTGTCGCACAGCCCGACGAACCATCCGTCGTGGGCGGTGCCGGTCTTGCCGGCCAGCGTCAGTTCAAGGCCGAGGTCACGGAGCCGATGGGCCGTGCCCCACTCCACCACCGCCTGCATCATGTCGAGGGTGATGAAGGCGGCCTGTGGACTGCTCAGTGACCGGGCAGCTTGCGCGGTCATCCCCGCCGACGGGGTCATCAGCGACCAGGGATGGGACGGTTGCAGCCGTCCCTCGTTGAGATAAATGGTGTAGGCCGTGGCGATTTCCAGCGGCGTCACGTCCAGGGTACCGAGGGCGACGGACGGATAGGGCACGGCTGGCCGGGTAAAGGGGAAGCGGCCGAGATAGCGGGCGACAGCCGGGAAACCGGCCCGCTCGGCCAGCTGGACCGTGGCCGAGTTGAGGGAACGGGCCAGGGCCGTTTTCATGGTCACGGGTCCGGCATAACGGTTGCGGTAGTTGTGGGGCCGATAGGACCGCCGGCCGTAGCGAATGGTGACTGGACGGTCGTCCACCACGGTGGCGGCGGTGAGTCCCAGATCGGGATTTTCCGCCCCCTGCTCGACCAGAAATGTGTAAATCAGGGGTTTCACGATGGAGCCGGCCTGGCGGCGCGCGAAAACCGCCCGGTTGAACTGGCTGACCCGGTAATCACGGCCGCCCGTCATGGCCAGGATCTGGCCCGAAGCCGGCGCCAACGCCACCAGGGCCAGTTGCAACTCGGCCGCCGGTTCGGCGGGATAGTCCCGCGCCAGTTGGTGGATGATCTGTTCGTAACCCGCCGTCACCGCCCCGTCGGCCGCTTGCTGCAGTTCCAGATTGAGGGAGGAATACACGTCGTCCGTGGGCCGCATCGTCCCGGTCGCCAGCCGCTGCCGGATGTCGGCGGCCAGGTAATCCAGAAAGTAGGGCGAAGGCGGCAACTCGTCGAAAACGTCGGATTCGGGCTGGGGCAGCGGGGCCGCGGCGGCGATCATGGCCTCATCGGGCAGGATATAGCCGGCGTTTTCCATGGCTTCCAGGATCCGGTTGCGTCGCGCCAGCGCCCCTTGCGGATGGCGAAAAGGATGCAGCTGGTTGGGCGAGCGGATCAGGCCGGCCAGCAGGGCGCATTCGGACAGGTTCAGATTGCGGATGTCCTTGTTGCAATAAATGTCGGCGGCCTGGCCCAGGCCGTAGATGGAAAACGAGGCGGTTTGTCCCATGTAGACCAGGTTGGCATACAGCTCGAACAGTTCCTTTTTGTCGAGACGGGTTTCCAGGATGAGGGAAATGAAGGCTTCCTCCAGTTTCCGGCGGAATGTCTTTTCCGGAGACAGGAAGATGTTCTTGGCCAGTTGCTGGGTGAGGGTGCTGCCGCCTTCCACGACCTGGTCCGCCTCCACGTTGCGGATGAACGAGCGGATGATTCCCGGCAGATCCAGCCCGGGATGATTGAAGAATCGCTGGTCCTCGGCGGCCAGGACGGCGTACACCAGATTGGGCGGCAGGTCGTCATACGTCACCTGGATGCGGCGTTCCCCGGAGCGCTGGGCCGAGAGGCGGGCTGGACGGATGGCGAACCGGGCCAGGGGCTGGCCGGTCTGCAGCTCGGTGACGGCAACCACCCGATGAGCGTCGAACCGGATCCGGCCGCGCATCGGCGCGCCATGGGGGCCCGGCTCCCAGTCCCCATCGTTGACCACCAGGATGGTCTGCCGGTCGGGGACGGGCTTGTAGGCCGGCGGGTGTTCCAGGAAGCTCGACAACACGTAACCCCGCCGTTCCAGGGTCTGCACCAGGTCGTCGTAACTCATGGCCTGGCCGGGAAACAGGATGGAAGGCGCGCTGTGGATGGCCGGGAACACCTCCCAGGGGCGTTCCCGGATGGCCCGGTCGATGCGCTGTGAGTAGTGGCGATAAAAAAAGATGAAAACGCCGCCGCTGACCAGCAGAGCGCTGAGGATCAGGACCAGCAGGGATTTAAGCAGCCGGCCGGTATGGATGCGGATGATGACTTTCATGCACGTACCCGGAGTCTGGACACCTCCGGAAATGATATGGCTTTATGGACGTGGATACAATGATTTTCTCCAATGAGCGCCGTGACGCACAGGGTGGCGGAACATCCAAGGCATGCCGCGCGGAGATTCAGGACCGGCGCCGTTGCTGAAAGAAATCCTGCAGCAGCGCGCGGCAATCGTCGGCCAGAATACCTCCCGTGAAGGCGATGGCATGGTTGAAGAGCTCGGGGGCACGGAGATCCAGCCGGGAGCCCAGGCAGCCCCAGCGCGGGTCGGTCGTGCCGAACACCAACCGGCGGATACGGGCCTGGACGCACGCCCCGAGGCACATGATGCAGGGCTCGAGGGTGACGTAGAGATCGCAGTCCGTCAGCCGGTAATTGCCCATCAGCCCGGCGGCCTGGCGGATCACGACGATTTCGGCGTGGGCGGTGGGGTCCGTGTCGGTGATGGTGCGGTTGTAGCCGGCGGCCAGCTGCCGGTCGTCTGCCACGATGACCGCCCCCACCGGCACTTCGCCGGCGGCCCGGGCCTGTTCCGCCTGTTGCAGGGCCAGTCGCATCCAGTGCTCGGCTGTCGTTTCGCTCACGCCAAACCCTCCCGAACGGATGGGCTGGTGATGTGCCGGCCATGCAGGACCGGCGCCATCCGCCCACCGAGAGTAACACCTTCCCGGCCGGCACGCAACGAAAAGTCCCCGCCGGCGTCCGGGTTGCTGCGAAGGGGCGAAAGGGCGAAACGGCGACGGGGCGAAATGGCGACTGAATGACTGGAAAATGGTTTTGACCATCGCCGCCCACCCTCAATTGACAAACTTTTGTGACAGAGCCTGGCACCCTGTTCATGGCTGCAGGTGAGAATATCTCTGATTCTGCTCTTAAAAACTACATTCTTAGTCCATTATCCTTCTACCACATCTACCTGAAACCTGTCGCCTGATACCTGACACATTTCTGTGACAGAGCCTGGCACCGTTGCGGCGAGAGGGCGAGAGGGCGAAGCGGCGAAACGGCGAGGGGGCGAGGGGCGAGGGGCGAGGGGGCGATCCCCGAACGTAGCCGCTGTCTGCCGAACGGTGGAATGGATGGACGCGATTTCGATACACTTTTGTGACAGAGCCTGGCACCCTGTTCATGGCTGCAGGTGAGAATATCTCTGATTCTGCTCTTAAAATCTTCATTATTAGTCCATTATCCTTCTACCCATCTACCTGAAACCTGTCGCCTGATACCTGACACATTTCTGTGACAGAGCCTGGTACCGTTGCGGCGAGGAGGCGAGAGGGCGAAACGGCGAGAGGGCGAGGGGGCGAATGGGCGAATGAATCATGTTCATAGCCGCAGGCGATATTTTCTCTCGTTCTTCTCCTGAGCGCCTTCATCCTTCAGCCCTTCTTCCTGATACCTGACACATTTCTGTGACAGAGCCTGGCACCATTTCGGCGAGGAGGCGAGGGGGTGAAGGGGCGAGAAGGCGAGGGGAAAACAGGCCCACTGGCACCGGGGCACCGGTGAAGCGGCGACCCGGTGATGGCCACCGCCGACAGTCGTCCGGGGCGACCGTCAGTCGCCGCATCCATCGGGGCGGGAGAGGCCCCGACCGCGCCGGGTCCAGGTCGGCACCAGACGGTAACGGATCAGGTTGCCCAGGGGGAAGTGCAACCGGGGCCGGACGTAGCAGCTGGCCAGATAGTCGCGGCAGGCGGCGCAGTCGCGCAGGGCGCGCTGCATGGAACGATATGCCTCGCTGGCGAACACGTCGGCCAGGCTTTGCCGGGCGCAGGAAAACGAGCCATAATCCGTGCCGGTGCCCGGATAGAGGGACGATTTCATCCCCGGGCAGGCGAACACTTCGCCGTCCTCCAGAATATTGACATAGAACAGGGGCACCGGGCAGGGCCGCGTAAACAGTTCATCCCCGAAATCCGAACCATCCCGCAGGCGGCGATAGTATCCGGGCATCAGCCGGAGAAAAGGGTCATAGGGCCGGCCATAATGGGCCTGGAAGCGGTCCAGCACTTGTTGCAGACGCTCGATGGAGGCCTCGGTGATGGTCTCCCGCCAGTGTCTGGCCCGTTCCGGATCGGCCAGCCGGGGGTAGGCGACATGGGCGGTGATGCGAAGCTCGAAGGCCAGGCCATCGGTCAGGCGTGCCAGATACTCCAGCTGGTCGACATTCCAGGGCGCGGCCTGGGTGACGATCTGGCAGGTAACGGGCGGATTCTGCCGGCTGAGCAGGGCGAGGGCGTTGAGCACCCGTCGATAGGCGCCGGGCTGGTTCCGGACGGCATCGTGGGTTGCCGGGTCGCCATCCAGGCTCAGGGATACCAGGTCCACCCCGGCGCGGGCCAGGGAGATGGCCCGTGACGAATCCAGCAGGAACCCGTTGGTGACCAGATGCACGTAGGGCACCACCTGTTTGGCCAGCCGGATCCGTTCCTCCAGATCGGGCAGCAGGAGGGGTTCGCCGCCGCTCAGGTAGAGGTAGGCTGTCCGCAGGGAACGCAGCTGGCGGAGGATCCCGGTATAGAGCGCCCATGGCATGTTTCCGGCGGAATCCTCATGGGGCACGTAGCAGTGGGCGCAGCGGAAATTGCAGTGCCGGGTCAGGCACAGATTGACGATGAGGGGTGACGAGGCACCGGCCAGGCGCCGCCCGTACCAGCGCAGCACGGGGATGCCCAGACGCGCGAGCCTGCCAGGGGCGGCGAAACGGTTCATGGACGTTCCTCCCGGTCCTGGGCGGAGCCAACGGTTCGAATATCCTTTCGAAACTGCCACAACCGCCGCAGATAATAGACGGTGTCGGACCACGGCCGCACGGTGGTGCCCGAGGCATGATGGCGTTGGTAAAGAGCGGGGATCTCCAGGATGCGCAAACCGCCCCGATGGGCGCGGACCATGATTTCGGTGTCCCAGAACCAGTGGGCATCCCGGACCTGGTCGAGAACAGGCAGCACACGCCGCCGGCTGAACACCTTGCAACCCGTTTCCGTATCGGCCAGCGGCACCTTGAGCCACCACCGCACCAGGCGGCTGTACCCCTTGCTCAGGATCTGGCGGTGCAGGGACCGTAGCGACCAGGGATACCAGCGCCGGGCAGTGGCGATGTCGGCCCCGTTTTCGACGGCCATGACCAGGGGCAAGAGGTAGAACGCGTCGATTTCCAGGTCGATGTCAATGAAGCCGGCGATCCGGCCGGCGGCCAGCCGCAAGCCGTGCGCGACGGTGGCGCCGCGGCCCAAGTTCTGCGGATGAATCACCAGACGTTCGCGGGGGTGACCTTCCGTCAGGCGGCGGATCATGTCCGGTGTCCCGTCGCGGCTGCCGTCATCGATGAGGATCAGTTCGTATGATCCGCGGTAAAATCCGAGCACCTCACGCAGGCGGCGGATGCTCGCTTCGATTACGCGCTTTTCGTTGAAACAGGCGATGATGAGACTGAGATCCGGGTCCGGCCGGCTGGAGTGTTCCCGGGCTTCATGCATGCCTCGCACCGGATGGCTGTCGGATGTTAGAGTCATTGTGCGCCCCGCCGCCGTCGCTGTGTGCTGAATGTTGGCCGGTCAGAATTATTTTGACGGCCGGTTGCTGACTTTGCAATAATATTTTTCCGGATCATCATGCAGCGGTGAATGCGCGCCGACAGCCGGGGAACACGGCATGCCAGTGTATGGAAGCATAGTTGAAAAAACCTACGCCGCCCTGGCCGCGCTGACCCCGTTCCATGCCTGGAACACTTTCCAGGACCTTCTCCGCCAGCAGTACCTGCCCGAAGACGATCTGCGACAGATTCAATGGCGCCGGTTCCGGAACATCCTTGAACATGCCTGGGCCCATGTTCCGTTTTACCGCCGGCGCTTTGACCGGGACGGCCTGAAACCGGCCGATATCCGCTCCCGGGAAGATATCGCCCGCCTCCCGTTGACCGATCGAGCGGAACTCGCGGCGGCCTTTCCCGATGCATGCCGGGCCGACACGATACCCCGCCGCCAGCTTCGGCTGGTGGAGACGTCCGGTACCAGCGGCGCGGGGCCTTTCCGCCTGTGGATCGATCGGGACGCCCTCAACGAGAAGTACGCCCTGCTTCTGCGAAACTATTCGTATGCGGGCTGGCATTTCGGGCGGCGGATGATGGCCCTCTGGAATCAGGCGCACGAGGATTATCGGCCCTGGTGGCGGCGATCAGTGTTGAAGACGGTGGTCTATCATTTGTTCCACCGAAAACGATGGCTGCCGCCCCTGGGCCCGGTGGGTCCGCTGGACGAGGCCGGGGCGCAGATATATCGGCGTCGGCTGATGCGGTTGACTCCCTTTCTGCTGGAAGGTGACGCCCGGGCGCTGTATGAGGTGGGGCTTCGCTGCCGGCCGGGGAACCTCCGGCCGTCGCCGGTGCAGGTCATTTCCTCGGCGGCCTCGGCCACCAGCGCGGGTCTGCGCCGCGATCTGGAGGCGTTGTGGGGTGCGCCGGTGCTCAACAACTACGGCCCGCACGAAGCGGAGGGGCTGGCGTGTGAATGCCTGGCGCGGCAGGGGATGCACCTCTCCCTGGACGCCTATCTCGTGGAATGGATCGTCGACGGACGGCCCGCCGGGGCAGGTGAAATGGCCGAATTGGTGATTACCGACCTGGGCAACCGGGCCATGCCCCTGATCCGCTACCGCACGGGCGATTTGGCCCGGGCGGGCATGCGGCGGTGCACCTGTGGCCGAACGCTGCCGGTGATCCACGACGTGGCGGGGCGGCAGGCTGATGCGCTATGGACGGGCCGGGGCTGGTTCACGGAGACTGATTTCCAGGACCTTTTGCGGCCGCTGGGGATGGTGTATCGGTGCCAACTCGTCCGGGAGGCCACGGACAGCTACCGGGTGCGGTTTATCGATTCGGCCGGTGGTGACGGGGACGTGGCGCGACGGCTGCGGGAGGCCCTGGGCGAACAGCTGGGCCCGGAAGCCAGGATCCTGATGGAACCGGTAGCGATGATCCGGCCGGAGCCTTCGGGAAAATTCCGGCCGTTGCAGTGTCTCGGCAGGGAGGGGGCGTGACATGGGCTGGCGCAAGGTGCCCCGCTTCCGGCCCTACATCACCGGGCAGGCCGTCCGGCGGATCCTGCCGCTCCTGATGCAGGGCAAAATTCGGGACGGCGAGTGGGTGGAACGATTCGAACGGGAGTTTGCGGCCTATATCGGCCGGCAGTTCGCCGTGGCCATGCCGTCGGGCCGGATGGCCCTGCTGCTCTGCCTCCGGATGCTGGAGTTGCGGGAGGGGGACGGGATCATCGTACCGGCGTTCACCGTGCCCGAGGTCGTCACCATGATGCGGGTGCTGGGACTGACGCCGCAGTTCGCCGATGTGGATCCGGAAACCTGCAATCTGACGGCGGAGGCGGTGGAGGCCAGGATTACGCCGGCCACACGGGCCGTCCTGCTCACCCATCTGTTCGGCAAGCCGACCCAGGTGGCGGAAATTCTGGCAGTGGCCGCCGCCAACGGGCTGACGGTGATCGAGGACGCCGCCCAGGCCTGTGGCGCCAGTTACCGGGGCGTCCGGACGGGAAATTTCGGCCGGCTGGCGACGTTCAGCTTCGGGCTCGTCAAGAACCTCAACACCCTGGGCGGGGGGATGATCGTGACCGACGACCCGGCGCTGGCGCAGGGGCTGCGTCGCGAGCTGGCAGAATTTCCGCCGGCGCCACGCCGGACGGTGCTGAAGAATCTTCTGTTCTGTGTGTTGCTGCGGCTGGCCACGCAACCCGTCGTTTATTCCCTGACGGTGCATCCCCTGCTGCGGCTGCTGGACCGGGCCGGCGCCATGGACCGGGTCGACCGCGCGTTCGATGAAAAGGAGATCGGGATGACTGAAATCCCGCCCGCCTATCGTCGCAAGTTTACCAATCTGCAGGCCGCCCTGGGCTGTGCCATGCTGGCGGATCTGGACCGTCTCAACGACCGGCGCCGGCGTTTTGCGGAGAGGGTGCTGGCCGAGTTGTCCGACCTGCCCGGTCTGCGGTTGCCGGCCCGGGCCGGGGACGCCGGGGAGATCCATCTCAATCTGCTGGTCCGGAGCGGGCAGCGCGGGGAGATCCTGCGTCGGCTGCGCCGCGCCGGGGTAGACACCACCCGCGGATATCTGCGCGATTGCGCCGCCCTTCCGGTGTTCGCGGAGTATGCCCGCCAAACCTGTCCGGGCGCCGCCCAACTGGCTGCTGACGGCTTTTACCTGCCGGTAAACCCGTTTTTCAGTGAAAAAGAGATCGGGCGGGTGATCCGCGCGACCCGAAAAGTGCTGCGGGAGGTGGGCGGATCATGAACCTGCGGCATCATCTGGGCAGCGCCCGGGCCATTCTGGCCGCCCGTTTCCGGGGCCGTCATGTTCCCCTCAGCGTCACCATGGCCGTGGCCGGCCGGTGCAATTACCGCTGCGCCTACTGCTCCCTCTGGACTGAACCGGTAACGCCTCTGCCCACCGATGAACTCCTCGGGCTGATTGATGGACTGGCCCGGGCCGGGATGCAGCGGATCGGCTTCTCCCAGGATGAACCCTTGCTGCGGAAGGATATCGGGTGCATCATCGACCACTGCAAGCAACGGGGCCTGTACGTCACCCTGGGCAGCAACGGCGCTCTGGTGCCGGCCCGCCTGGCGGAGATACGGGAACTGGACGTGCTGGTCCTGTCGCTGGACGGCCCGCGGGAAATTCACGACCGTCATCGGGAACCCGGTGCCTATGACCGGGTGATGGACGCCCTGGCCGCGGCCCGCGCCGCCGGGCTGACCGTGTGGATCACCACCGTCCTGACCCGGTTCAATTTCCGGCACATCCCATGGCTGCTGGAGACGGCCGCCCGACATGAGGTCAGGATCGCCTTTCAGCTCCTCTATCACCTGGATCATGAGGCGGGCGGCCACCCGGAACTTCTGCCGGACGCAACGGATTACCGGGCCGCCCTGGAAACCGTCCGCCGGGCCCGAAAAAGGGGGGCACCGGTGATCAATTCTCCGGCCCAGATTGACTTTTTAAAACGCTGGCCCGATTACGGCAACCCGTTCGCCGAAGTTCAGTCGGGAGAACCGCCTCGCCTGCGCTGCTGGGGCGGCCGCCTCTTCCTGCATCTGGAGCCGAATGGTGATGTCTATCCCTGTTCGCAACTGGTGGGCCGGCCCCTCAACGCCTTGACCCATGGACTGGCGCCGGCCATGACCAATGCCGCCGGGCACGTCTGTTCTTCCTGTTGTCTGGGGGCTGATTACGTGGAATACAACCTGCTGTTCGGCCTGCATCCCGGCTGCCTGTGGAACGCCCTGCGGGTGACCCGGTAGCCATCATCGACCGGCGGACGGTGGCGCCTTTCGCGGAGCATGGGCCGGTGGCCGCAGGAGGGCCGGACCTTCGGCCTCTTGTCCGGATACATTTTCCACTAACGGAAGAATGGCGCGGTGACGGAGAGCGCCGGCCGATAACAGCGTCAGATGGCGTCGATCCGGTTCAACCCGTTCAGGGCGGCCACCCGGTATGCCTCGGCGAGGGTCGGGTAGTTCATGGTGGTGTTGACGAAATGCAGCAGCGAATTGGCCAGGCCTGCGTCAGACATGACCATCTGCCCCACATGGACCAGCTCGGCAGCCTGATAGCCAAAACAGTGTATGCCCAGAACTTCCAGGCTGTCCCGGTGGAACAGGATCTTGAGCATGCCCGTGGTATGGCCCGTGATCTGCGAGCGGGCGATGTTGCGGAAGAAGGCGTGACCGACCTCGTACGGAATCTTGTCTTCGGTCAGCGTCTTCTCCGATCGGCCCACGGTGCCGATTTCGGGGATGGTATAGATGCCGGTGGGAATGAACTGGTTGGCCTTGTACTTCTGGCAGCCATAGACGATATGGGTGCCGGCCATCAGCCCCTGGTCGTAGGAGGTGCTGGACATGGCCGGATAGCCGATGACGTCGCCGACGGCATACACGTGCGGGACGGCCGTCTGGTAGTTTTCATTGACCTGGATATGCCCGCGGTCGTTGACCTCCACCCCGATCCGGTTCAGGCCGAGGCCGTAGGAATTGCCGCTGCGGCCGGCGGCCCAGAAAAACAGGTCGCTGAGGATGCTTTTGCCCGACTTCAGATGGGTGACGATATGTTCCGCATGGTATTCGATCCGATCGAAAACCTCATTGTTGCGGATGATGGTCCCCTGTTCCCGCATATGGTAGCTGAGGGCTTCGCTGATCTCCTCGTCCAGGAAGGGCAGCAGGCGGGGCGCCATGTTGATCAGGTTGACCTTGATGCCCAGATGGCGGAAGGCCGAGGCATATTCGCAGCCCACGACCCCGGCGCCCAGGATGGTGATGGTCCGGGGGAGCTCGGTCATGGTGAGGACCGTATCGCTGTCCATGACCCGCGGGTGGCTGAAATCCACATGCTTGGGCCGGTACGGGATGGACCCGGTGGCGATGACGAACGCCCGGGCCTTTACCTGCAGGGGCTCATCACCGGCCTGCAGGACCTCCACATGCTGCGAATCGATGAAGTTGGCCCAACCGCTGATGATTTCGATGTTGTTGCGGGCGTAATAACCCTCCCGCTCCCGGACCTGCATCCGGACCACCTCGGCCATCCCCTCGAGCATGACGGAATAATCCACCCGCCGGGTCGTCTGGATGGCCTGAAAGAAGCGGTTCTGGCGTGCCTCCACCAGTTGTTCCACCATGTAGATCAGCGCTTTGCTGGGAATCGTCCCTGAATGGGTGCATACGCCGCCCACCTGGGTGTGGGCCTCGATGACGCCGACCCGTTTGCCTTCCTTGGCCAGCCGAATGGCGGCGCCCTCGCCTCCCGGTCCGCTTCCGATAACGACCACGTCGAATTCCCGCTGCTCCATGCCGCCCCGTCTCCCGATGGTGTTCACCTGATGGATCCCATTATACAATGGCCCATCTTCCATTAAAAGCAATACGTTGGATGAACGGCCGGTCGATGTCGATTCCCCTTTCGGCCTGTCGACCGGCCGCCCCAGGCGGGAAAGAGCGAGGGGTGGATTGCAGGGCTTTCCCGACGCCGGCGGCTCGCATCCTGGATCCCATGGTGTAAAAAGGAGCTCCGTTTGGATATAATGCAGTCGAAGTGCACCAGCGGGGTACATCGGGGTCTGAGCGTGGGCCAGGCCGCCGCGGGTGTGAGCGAGTGACGCAGCATGACGCGAAAAAGCAAACGACCAACCCTGGGGGAGCGGCTCTCGCTGCGGTTCTATGGCTGGCTGGCTCCGGACGTGGCCGATCTCAGGCATCTCCGCCGGGTGTACTTCGGCGTCAAGGCCCGCATCCTTTTCCGTCTGGCCCTGTTGCTGCTGCCATTCCTGGCCGGCGCCACCGGGCTGGTCTATTATCTCGACCGGCAAGGAATCTCCCTGGCCGAAATGGCCGGTCAGCTGGATGTCCGCAATCCGTTGGTCGACGGCATCGGCACCACCGGATTTTTCCTGCTGCTGACGGCGGCGGTGCTGGTGGTGGTCTTCGTGACGTTCGGCTGGTTGCTGCGGGGCGTGGTTCGGAACCTCAAAAAACTGGAGCAGGGTGCCCTGCAGATGGCGCGCGGCAATTTCGACGAACGGATCGACATCGAAAGCCGGGACGAACTGGGGCGATTGGCGGATATTCTCAATTCCATGGCCGGCGATGTGATGGAGAAGGAATCCATGAAGAGTTTCTTCTCACACTCCGCCCGCAGCATGATCCGCAGCACCCAGAGTACCGGCGAAAAAATCGCTCCGGGCACGGTGCGGCGGCGGGAGATGAGTTTTCTGTTCACCGACGTGCGGGATTTTACGGCCTTCGCCGAAGCGAACGAGCCGGAAGTCGTCATCGATACGTTGAACCTCTATTTCCGGACCCAGTACGACATTATCCGCCGGCACCGCGGAGATGTGGACGACTATGTGGGCGACCAGATCATGGCTCATTTCACCGGCCGGGACCATCGGCTGCGGGCCTGTCAGACCGCCGTGGACCTGATGGCCGAAATGGAAGAATTCAACGCGGCGCGGCGGGCCCGTGGCCTGTCGACCTTCGAGATGGGCGCCGGGGTGCATTCGGGGGTGGTGGTGACGGGCAACGTGGGCACCGCCCGGCGGATGGATTTCGCCTGCATCGGCGACGCGGTGAACGCCACGTCCCGCCTGTGCGCCCAGGCGGCGGCCGGGGAGATCCTCGTCTCGCGGGAGCATATCCGCAGCTTCGCCGGTCGATGCCGGCTGGGCCGGGAGATGGCTCTGAACCTGAAGGGAAAAAAGGAAAAATGTGTCGCCATGAGGCTGTTCGATATACAATAGGGTCGGTGCGCTGCCCGCCGGACCGTCAACCGGGGCCAGGTGCGGCTCGGCTGGTTTCAGCCGGGAAAAACGCGGGGAAGGGAGCTGAACAAAGATGTTGTCTGAAGAGATCATCGCCCGTCTTGGCCGGACCCGCGTGTTCGCGGGAATGGAGTATCCGGATCTGCGGACCGTGGGCCGGTTCGCCCAGGTGCGCAAATTCGGTCCGGATGAGGTGATCATTGCCGAAGGGCAGAAGGCCGGGGCACTCTACATCGTGTTGTCCGGTCAGGTCAAGGTGAAGCTCTTCCGGGGCAAGCAGGCCCGGGAGCAGGCGCGCTTCACCGATGTCGAGTTGAACGTTCTGGGGCCGGAGGACTGTTTCGGCGAGTACTCCCTCATCGACCACAAGCCGGCCTCGGCCAGCGTCATGGCCGTCGCCCCCACCGCGGTCTTCGAACTCACCCGCCCCAACTTTGAAAACCTGGTGGCCGACAATGACCGCATCGCCCGCATCATTTACAGCAACCTGCTGCAAATCCTGATCGAGCGGTTGCGAAAGAAAGACCAGGAACTGGACCTCAGCTTCGGCATGTAGGTCTCCCGGGTCTCACCGATCCTGATCTCTCCCTTTCCCTGCCGTGGCTGTCGACGCCCGCCCTTTGCCCGGCAGCGGTGCCTGTCTGTCGGGCATATGGGGGGAATCTCTCCGGCCACCCACGGCACGGTGAACGATTCCGGCCGTAACGGACCATACCCCCCCCCGGCCCGGGGGCCTGTGGCATCACAACCATGATCTGACCCATTTACAGCCGGCGCGTTGTCGGCTATCATGTCCTGCGCGCCTTTCACGCGGGACGAGCCGAACACAAGAACCCGGCCGGCGATGACAGCCTGCGCCGTCGCCGGAGGGATGGCGCCGGACATTCCGTTCAGCGTACCGTTTTCGGGGGATGCCCGCGACAGGACAGGCTGAGGCTGGCCAGCGCCGGTTCATCGCCGGCGCCCTGCAGCCTGCAGCCGGACGCGCGAACCGGAACATCAGGGAGGCCCGGTGAATCCCGTCAACATCCCTTTCAATCGCCCCACGCGGACCCGCCGGGAGCTGGAACACCTGGCCGCCGCCCTCGAAAACGGACACCTGTCGGGCGCCGGGCCCTATACCCATCGCTGTCAGCAATGGCTGGCGGATACATTGGCCGTGCCCCGGGTTTTCCTGACCACCTCGGCGACCCATGCCCTGGAGATGATGGCTCTCTTGCTGGAGATCCGCCATGGCGATGAGGTGATTCTGCCATCGTTTGCCTTCGTCAGTCTGGCCAACGCCTTCCTGCTGTTCGGCGCCCGGCCCGTGCTGGCGGATGTGCATGAGGATACGCTCAACCTGGATGAACGGTGCGTGACAGAGCTCATCACGCCTCGCACCCGGGCTGTCCTCGCGCTTCATTACGCAGGGATGCCTTGCGAAATGAAGGAATTGACAGAAATCTGCCAGTCGCGGCGGATCGATCTGCTCGAAGACCTGGCCCATGGTCTGCTGGCCGCGTATCATGGCCGGGCGCTGGGCACGTTCGGCCGGATGGCGGCTCTGAGTTTCCACCAGACCAAGATCCTGACCTGCGGCGAAGGCGGCGCCCTGCTGCTGAACGACGAGTCACTGGCCGACCGGGCGGCGGTCCTGCTGGAGAAGGGGACGGATCGATTCTCCTTTCTGCGGGGTGAGGTGGACAACTACACCTGGGTCGATATCGGTTCCAGTTATACGCCGGCGGACCTGCTGGCGGCGTTCCTCTGGGCCCAGCTGGAGGAGGCGGAAGCCATCCAGCAGCGTCGCTGTCGCTGTTGGGAGTATTACGATCGGCAGTTCCGGCAGGCCGCCGTGGAGAAGTACGGCGCGCGGCTGCCCGGATGGCCCGCCCATTGCCGGCACTCGGCCGGAGTGTTTTACCTCCTTTGCCCGTCCGAGACGTGTCGTGAAGCCGTGAGGAACTACCTGGCCTCCCGCGGCATACAGGCCACGTTTCACTATATCCCGCTGCATCTTTCCCGGATGGGCCGTCGCCTGGGCTACAAACCCGGCGATTTGCCCGTGACGGAGGATGTCGCCGGCCGCATCCTGCGGCTGCCCCTGTTCGATGGGCTGACGACGGATGAACAGGATCGGGTAATCCATGGCGTGATGACCGCCCTGGCGCGCGGCGGGTGAACGGGTGGGGGCTCAGGCGGCGTGGAAAGGGAGCGCCTCGCCCATCCGCCATACGCGCCCGAAGCACTCCCGCGTTCACTGGCCGCTGCCAGGGAGCGATGCGGTGAGCCGGGCGACGTCTGGCACGGAAGCTGGACCGCTTCTCCGCATTCTGCTACAATGTGGCTTCCATCCTGGTGGGGCAACGGCGCTCGTCGACAGTGGCCTGCCTGCCGGTCTGCCGGCTCCCGGGGGCGGGCATCGGACGGCCGGTCAGCCGCCATTACCGGACAGGACGGGCGGTTACGGCCGAAGGGTGGCCGGATCATACGGCATGGAGACAGAGCATGTCCGAAAAACAGACTCCCATGATGCGGCAATACCACGCCATCAAGCGGAAATTGTCCGATGCGCTGCTCTTCTACCGCATGGGGGATTTCTACGAACTCTTTTTCGAGGACGCCGTGGTGGCCGCCCGGGAGCTGGAGATCACCCTCACCGCCCGCGGCAAGGACAGTGACGGCGTCCCGGTGCCCATGTGCGGTGTGCCCCATCATGCCGTGGAAAGCTATATGGCCAGGCTGGTGAAGAACGGCTTCAAGGTGGCCATATGCGACCAGATGGAAGAGGCCCGGCCGGGCAAGCTGGTCAAGCGGGAGGTGGTGCGCATCGTCACCGCCGGCACCGTGACCGAAGACCTGATGCTGGAGCCCCGGGAGAACAATTTCCTGTGCAGTCTGCTGCAGCGCGGCGACGGGTTCGGGGCGGCCTTTCTCGACGTCAGCACCGGAGATTTCTTCGCCACCGAGTATCGCGGCGAGGACGCCCAGAGCAAGCTCATCGTCGAGCTGAACCATTTCCAGCCGGCGGAGATCCTGTACCCGGCCGCCAACGCCCCCCTGTTCACCGACCGGGTCCTGGACATGATCCTGGAAAAGACCGTTCACAGCCAGCAGGACGACTGGCTCTTCCGCCTCGATTTCGCCCAGCGGATCCTGCTCACCCGCCTGCGCACCACCACCCTGGACGGCTTCGGCCTGGCCGGCCGCGACCTGGCGGTGGCCGCTGCCGGCGCCCTGCTGCACTACGTGGAGGAAACCAGCCGGCTGAGCCTGGACATCATCACCGGCATCCAGTTCTTCGAGGACACCGATTTTCTCAAACTGGACACGGAGAGCGTGGCCAACCTCGAACTGGTGCAGGGCCTGGACGGCGGCAAAAAACACACCCTTCTGCGGGTTCTCGACTTCACGGTGACCCACATGGGAGCCCGCCGGTTGAAGAGCTGGATCCTCCGGCCCCTCATGAACCGGCACCGGATCATCGTCCGCCAGGACGGCATCGCCGAGCTGGTGGACCATTACCTGACCCGCGAACAGCTGCGCGGCCAGTTGAAACCCGTCCAGGACGTGGAGCGGCTCCTGGGCAAGATCACCACCGGTACGGCCCGGCCGCGCGACCTGCTGGCCCTGAAGACGTCACTGGGCCAGTTTCCGGCGGTGCAGGCGCTGCTGGCCGGGCTGTCGGCCGACGTTTTCCGCGAGAGCAGCGAACGGTTCGATCCCCTCGACGACCTGTGGGCGCTGCTGGAGCGGGCCCTGCACGAGGATCCGCCCGCCAACCTGAACGAGGGGGGGATCCTCAAGGACGGCTTCCAGCCGGAGCTGGACGAATTGCGGTCCATCTCCCGCGGCGGCAAGGACTACATCGCCGCCATGGAGGAACGGGAGCGCCGCCGGACCGGTATCGGCTCCCTCAAAGTCGGCTACAACAAGGTGTTCGGCTATTATATCGAAGTCACCCGGCCCAACCTGCACCTTGTGCCGGCGGACTATATCCGCAAGCAGACCCTGGCCAACGCCGAGCGGTTCATCACCGAGGAGCTGAAGGATTACGAGGAGAAAGTCCTGCATGCCGAGGAGCGGATCATCAAGCTGGAGCGCGAGCTCTTCCACGAGATCCGCCGGCACATCGCCGAGCAGTCGGCGCGCCTCATCGAAACAGCGCGCATCATCGCCCGCACCGACGCCCTGGCGGCCCTGGCCGAGGCGGCGGTCCGCCACGACTACCGGCGGCCGACGGTGACGGACAGCGCCGCCATCCACATCACCGCCGGCCGTCACCCGGTCCTGGAGCATCGCGAAGAGAGTTTCGTCCCCAACGACTGCCTGCTCAACGACAGCGATCACCGGATGATCATCCTGACGGGGCCCAACATGGGCGGCAAGAGCACCTACCTGCGCCAGGTGGCCCTCATCGTCATCATGGCCCAGCTGGGCTCCTTCGTGCCGGCCGCCCGTGCCGAGATCGGCCTGGTGGACCAGATCTTCACCCGGGTCGGCGCCTCGGACAACCTGGCCCGCGGCCGTTCCACCTTCATGGTGGAGATGATCGAGACGGCCAACATCCTCAACACCTGCACCCGCCGCAGCCTGATCCTGCTGGACGAGGTGGGGCGGGGCACCGCCACCTTCGACGGGCTGTCCATCGCCTGGTCGGTGGCCGAGTACATCATCACCTCGGAAGTGCACTGCGCCAAAACGCTTTTCGCGACCCACTACCATGAACTGACCCGCCTGGCGGACGTGTACGCGGGCATCGCCAATTACTGCGTCACCGTCAAGGAAGGGGTGGGGGATATCATTTTTCTGCGCCAGGTGGCACCCGGGTCGGCCAATCGCAGTTACGGCATCGAGGTGGCCCGCCTGGCCGGCATGCCCAGGGTGGTGGTTCAGCGGGCCGGCCAGATCCTCAAGAAGCTCGAGCGCAAGGAACTGGACCTGTCGGGCAGCCAGCGCAACCGGGCCAAGGACCAGGTGCTGGACGAACTGCAGAAAAAGCTGTTCGACTGAGGACCGGCCGCGGAGGCCGGGTGAAAAGGCAGCGTTTCCCGACTGCACCGGGTTTGCCAAGGATGGTTTACATCCAACCGAAGTCCGGTATAATAAACGGATTGATCCCTGGCTGGGGTTGGCGGGGAGGAGGTCATACGCATGCCCTGGGTCGTCCGGATGGTTCTTCGTTTCGCGCCGTTTGTCCTGCTGGCGCAACTGTACCTGGCCTGGCGGATCTGGCGCGCCCTCGTCCAGCTTCGGCCGGGGCTGCGCCGCTACCGCTGGCTGGTATGGCCGGCGCTGGCCTGGCTGAACGCCTTGCCCCTGGTGTTCCTGCTTGGTTACGCACTGGGCGGCGGCTATCCCCTGGACGCACTCCGCCTGACGTGGGCCGACGTCCTGCTGGTGTTCCCTTACTGGTGGGGCCTCATCGCGGCCGTGGAATGTCTCCCCTATTTTCTGGCACTCGAGATGGGGCGGCTCGTGTTTCACTTCATCCCCCGGCGGGATCCCGCCGCGCGGCGCCGGCATTTCGCCGTGGCCAACCTGGTGGTGGCGCTGCTGGTGGGCGGCTACGTGGCGGTCCGCATCGCCCATGACACCTATTCCGTCACTCTGGAAGAGGTCGCGGTCGCGGTGGACCAGTTGCCGCCGGCGCTGGCCGGTACCCGGCTGATCCTGCTGGGGGATATCCAGGTGGACCGCTACACCCAGGGCGCCAAACTGGACCAGGCCGCCGCCCTCCTGGACGAGGCGCCGGGCGACATGATCCTGTTCGCCGGCGACCTGGTGACGGATGGCACCGACTTCATCCGGCAGGGATTGGACCTCATTTGCCGCCTCCACGCCCCGGACGGGCGGTTTGCCTGCATGGGCGATCATGACTGGTGGTCGGGACCGGAGCAGATCGCGGCCGGGCTGACGGACTGCGGCTGGCACTTCCTGGAGGACCGTCATCAGGTGCAGGCGGTGAACGGCCGTCGGGTGCTGGTGACGGGAGTGACCTATATCTACAGCCGGCGGGCCCGGCGCCACGATGTGGAGCGCCTGTTCGCCACCGCGCCGCCGGCCGATCTGAAGATCGTGCTGGTTCACCAGCCGGCGCCGCTGGTCAAGGAGCTGGCGCGCAAACACGGCTACCACCTGATGTTGGCCGGCCACACCCACGGCGGCCAGATTGTTTTTCGTCCTTTCGGTCTGCCGCTGACGCTGTCGCAGTTCGAAAACCGCCATTACTCCGGCATGGAAGACTACCACGGGCTGCCCGTGGTGGTCACCGACGGCATCGGCCTGACCCTGGCGCCGGTCCGCTATCACAGCCGGGCCAAGATTACGCGGATTACGCTGGGGAAAGGAGTGCGGTGATCCTTCCCGCGTATGGGCGGTATTTGCCCTCTGAAGTTGAACAGTGATTGCCGGCGGCAGCGGGCGTCTGCCGGTAATGAATGGATTGGCCGGTTGCGGCGAGTGGACGAGGCGACGCTGTCCGGACTCTTGGGGCCGCTGGGTCCCGCGATACGTTTCCTGGGGTGACATCCATGCTGGTCAGTCATCTTCACAAATTCATCTATACCAAAACAAGGAAAACCGGGGGGACGGCCATCGAAGCCTATTTCGAGCGCTTTTGCATTCCGGCTGGACAATGGTCGCTGCAGCATCACCGGCAAGAGTATAGGTCAGAATACGGTATCGTTGGCGCCCGAGGCCCGATGCAGAGAAAGCGCGGTGAATACTGGAGCCACATGCCCGCGGCACGGATCAGGGAGAAGATCGGCCCGGCGGTATGGGAAAAATACCGGAAATTCTGTGCGATTCGCAACCCGTTCGACAAGGTCATTTCCGCCTATTATTTCAACAGGTTCAAAAAGCGTGGATTTGTCGATTTTTACAGCCTGGACCGGGAGAGAGAGGCGCTTGAACAATGGCTGGTCGAGGGGCGGAAATTGCCTGTGGACAGGGAAATGTATCTGATTGCTGGACAATTCTGTCTTGACATGGTCATCCGCTATGAAGCGCTGACGGCCGATCTTGAGCGTGTTTGCGCGTCGCTAGGTCTTCCCTGGATTCCCTCGGCGCTTCCTCGCCTGAAGGTCGGGTATACACCCGCCGGATTCGCAACGGCGGATTTATACACCGACAGGTCCAGAAGAATTGTCGAGGACGCGTTCTCCTTCGAGCTTCAATTCTTCAGCTACACGTTTCCCAACGAAGCCGGAAGGGTTACGTGAACAGGATACATGGTGCCAGGCTCTGTCACGGAATTGTGTCATCCGCCGGCGGCTGTGGAGCAGTGGCAGCCCGGCGTTTTTTTCGGGTAGCGGACCTGCTATAATGCCTGGCATGCGACAGATGGATGGTTCGCGGTTTGATACATGGTGCCAGGCTCTGTCACGGAATTGTGTCATCCGCCGGCGGCTGTGGAGCAGAGGCAGCCCGGCGTTTTTTTCGGGTAGCGGACCTGCTATAATGCCTGGCATGTGACAGATGGATGGTTCGCGGTTTGGTCCGCGGACATGATACAACGACAGAAAGGGAGACACCGTGAAAGAAGATACCCCCCGGGGCGCCCTGAAGACACAATTTCCAATCCGCCGGACGGCCGTGCCGCTAATGTGCCTGATGCTGCTGGCCGGCTGGGCGGCCAGCCAGATCAGTGCCGGCGGTCGCCCCTACAGCTTCGACCACCCGCTTTCCGGGGACGTCGACACGGTGGTCATGCCGCCGGTGGACGTGGCGGCTCTGCTGGCCGAGGATGTCATCGAGCGGGAAATGGGGCTGCCGTTCCGGTTCGATACATGGTGCCAGGCTCTGTCACGGAATTGTGTCATCCGCCGGCGGCTGTGGAGCAGTGGCAGCCCGGCGTTTTTTTCGGGTAGCGGACCTGCTATAATGCCTGGCATGCGACAGATGGCTGGTTCGCGGTTTGATACATGGTGCCAGGCTCTGTCACGGAATTGTGTCATCCGCCGGCGGCTGTGGAGCAGTGGCAGCCCGGCGTTTTTTTAGGGTAGCGGACCTGCTATAATGCCTGGCATGCGACAGATGGATGGTTCGCGGTTTGATACATGGTGCCAGGCTCTGTCACGGAATTGTGTCATCCGCCGGCGGCTGTGGAGCAGAGGCAGCCCGGCGTTTTTTTCGGGTAGCGGACCTGCTATAATGCCTGGCATGTGACAGATGGATGGTTCGCGGTTTGGTCCGCGGACATGATACAACGACAGAAAGGGAGACACCGTGAAAGAAGATACCCCCCGGGGCGCCCTGAAGACACAATTTCCAATCCGCCGGACGGCCGTGCCGCTAATGTGCCTGATGCTGCTGGCCGGCTGGGCGGCCAGCCAGATCAGTGCCGGCGGTCGCCCCTACAGCTTCGACCACCCGCTTTCCGGGGACGTCGACACGGTGGTCATGCCGCCGGTGGACGTGGCGGCTCTGCTGGCCGAGGATGTCATCGAGCGGGAAATGGGGCTGCCGTTCCGGTTCGGCGCTCCTTTCGAGGTCACGCTGGGCCTGGACAGCGCCGGCACCTGGGAGGCGTTGCCCGACGGCAGCATGCTGTGGCGCCTGCGGATCGAATGCCCGGATGCCTATTCCATCAACCTCATTTACGACCGGTTTTACCTGCCCGACGGTGCGTCCTTTTTCGTGTACGACGACGCCGGCCAGACAATTCTCGGCGCTTTCACCTCGCGCAACAACAAGGCGCACGGCCAGTTCGCCACGGCACCCACTGTGGGTGGGGCCTGCACGCTGGAGTACCGGGAGCCGCCGGCCGATGTGGGCCGCGGCGCGATCGAATTGCGCCGGGTGATCCACGGCTACAAGGACGTGTTTTTCAACCGGGCCGACAAGGGCTACGGCGATTCGGGCACCTGCAACATCAACGTCAATTGCCCGGCCGGCGACGGCTGGGAAAATGAGGTCCGTTCCGTGGCCATGCTCCTGACATCGGGCGGCTGGCGGTTCTGTTCGGGCGCCCTCATCAACAACACCCGCCAGGACGGCACCCCGTACCTGCTGACGGCCAATCACTGCTATTCGGCCGATGTGAACACCTGGGTGGTCATGTTCAATTACCAGAGTCCCGGCTGTCCCAACCAGGACGGCCCCACCAGCCAGACGGTCTCGGGGGCGACGCTGCGGGCGCGGAACTCCCCCTCGGATTTCTGTCTCATCGAGCTGAGCGCCCAGCCGCCGGCCGAATACGATGTTTATTACGCCGGCTGGTCGCGCGTCAACACGCCTGCCCCGTCGGCAACGGCCATCCATCACCCCAGCGGCGATATCAAGAAGATCTCCTTCGATCATGACCCGCTGACCTCCACCGAATACCTGGCCTATGATGAGGATCCCAACGCCAGCCACTGGCGGATTGGCCAGTGGGAGGAGGGGACCACCGAGGGCGGTTCGTCGGGCTCGCCCCTCTTCAATCCCGACCACCGCATCGTCGGTCAGCTCCACGGCGGGTATGCCTCCTGCAGCAGCCTGACCTCCGACTGGTACGGCAAGTTTTCCAGATCGTGGGACGACGGTTCGTCGGCCAGCACCCGCCTGCGCGACTGGCTGGATCCGGACAACACGGGCGCCACCATCCTCAACGGCCGCAACGCCGGCCAGGGGCAGGCGCCGAACGTGACCATCACTTTCCCGGCTCCGGATCAGGAGGTCGCCGAGGTCGTCACCATCACCGCCGACGCCACGGATGACAAGGGTGTCGCCCGGGTGACCTTCTATGTGGACAACCAGAACCTCGGTTCAGATACCTCGGCCCCCTACACCATGCCGTGGGACACCACCGGTTTCGCCAATGGCGAGCACATGCTGACGGCCGTGGCCCGCGATACGGATGGTTTGACCGACCAGGACACCGTGCGCGTTTTCGTGGCCAACACGCAGCTGGGTGTGACGGCCGGCCCGGCGCAGCCCACCGGCTGGGCGCCTTTCACTGCCCAATTCCAGTCCCACGTGACCGGCGGCGAACCGCCCTACAGCTACCAATGGCTCTTCGGCGACGATTCGCCGCCATCCGGTGAGACCAGTCCCCAGCACGCATACCCGTTGGCCGGCATCTACCCGTGGCAGCTGACGGTGACGGACGCCCTGGACCAGACGGTGGTCGTCTCCGGCGAGATCGAGGTCACCCTCCCCGACGCCGGTTCGCCCGGGGTGCGCTACGTGGCCCATTTCACCGGTGTGGCCGGCTGGGAATCCCGACTCCATCTGGCCAGCCAGGCCAGTCTGTCCGGGGAGGTTCATTGCTATGTCATCAACGCTGCCGGCGAGCACCTGGCCACCTGCAGCGTCCTTGATCTGGCGGCGCACGCCCGGCTGGATCTGGACGCCGCGACGCTGCTGGCGGGGCTGAAGGATGACGAGGACGTCTGGATCATGGTTTACAGCCCGGCGGCGCTGGAGGGGGTCTCCGTTTTCGGGACCAACGACCAGGAGACCCGGGTGGCCATGCCGCTGTTTCATCAGGCCAGCCCTGCGCTGCTGTTCCCGTATGTGTACGTCTCGGACATTTACTACACCGGCCTGACGCTGGTCAACACCATGCCCGCCGCCGCCACGGTCCAGCTGACCGCCCTGCAGGAGAACGGCGACGTGCTGGCAGAGGTGCCCGTCACCATTCCCGGTTACGGAAAGTATGTCCGTTTGCTCGACGAAATTTTTCCCGTGCCCGAGCCCGTTCTGATCCGCGCGGTGCGGGTGACCGCCGACCAGCCGCTGATGGGTTTCGAACTGTTCGGTTCCTACATGGAGGCCGGGTTGGCCGGTCTGCCCACCTTCGCCTTGCCCGAGACGGCCGAACGGAGCAGTCCGCCGGCGGTCGACGCCCTGGCCGCGTCAAAGGTGAAACCCGCCACTCCGACGGGCCTGCGGGGCTGGGGGCTGTCCGCCGATACCATCCACCTGCAATGGGAGCCGAATCCGGAAACGGATGTCCTCTATGTGGTCTATACCCAGAGCGGCATTTTTCCGTCGGAGGTCACCACCACCGCGGCGACGTCCGTGGTGGTGCAGGACCTCGCCCCGGAACGGCGCTATGCCTTTTACGTGCGGGCTCGTCATGGGGTGAGCGGCGAGAATTCAGCCTATTCGGAGATCATTTATCCGGCCACCCTGGCGCCGGGGGAGATGGATTATCCCCACCGCCTTTTCCTGAACACCATCCCCGACCCGGGGGAGTACTACACGGGCGGTACGTTTGCCAATATCTCGCCCGACATGTCCGCCATCCAGGCGCGGTTGTATGACAGCGGCGGCCAGCTGTTGGCCGAGCGCCAATGGGATGTGGCACCCCTGGAACAGGTGACACGGGAGATCTGGTGGCTCCTGGAGGGCGTGGTGTACCCCGGGGCGGCCTACGCCACCCTCGGTTCCCAAAGACCCTTCTTCGGTTTCCAGCTGTTCCTGAACAGTGTGGATATGGGTCCCCCTTTCCGGTTCGACGGTCTGCCCGGCCTGAAATGGGGCGCCCTGAAGCAGTGTTTTCCCCTGGCGCCCGCGGCAGGGGAGTGGACCACCCGGCTGCAGCTGACCAACACCTCGAGTCTGGGCGGGGAATGCACCATCCGGGCCTATGCCGCCGGCGGCGGCCTGCTGGGTGCATACGTTTGGACCATGCCGGCCCGGGGGCAGCTGGACGAGTCGCTGGCCGCGCTCTTTCCCGCAGCGGCCGGCGCCATTGGCTGGCTCCAGGTGACGGCCGACGCGCCGGTAGTGGCCAGCCTGACGGCCGTGGCGCTGGATCTGACCCGGCTGGAAGCCTATCCGGGGATCGAAATCCGCTAGACGTGACCGCCGGCGGCGGCGCTCAGTCGCCGGCGGCCCGGGTGGTGATCTGGAGTTCCTTGCCGCGCACGAACACGCGGGCCGTGCCGCCGTGCTTCAGTTTGCCGAACAGCACTTCATCCACGAAATGCTTTTTGACGTTTTCCTGGACGATCCGCTCGATCTCCCGGGCGCCGAACTCGCGGGAGAACCCCTGGTCGGCCAGCCAGCGGCAAGCCGCCGGCGTGACCTGCAGCGTGATCCCTTTCTGGTGCAGCTGGTCCGCGAATTCGCCCAGGTTCTTTTTGACGATGCGAATGAAAATGTCCCGTTCCAGGCCGTTAAAGCGGACGATCTTCTCCAGCCGGTTGCGGAATTCCGGTGAAAAGAAGTGTTCCACCGCCCGGGAGAGGGCGCTCTGGTCCACTGTCCGGGGCTGGAACCCCGGCCGGGTTTTGCCGATCTCCCGGGCGCCGGCGTTGGAGGTCATGATGAGGATGACGTTGCGGAAATCCGTGTGCTTGCCCGTGTTGTCGGTGAGGGTGGCGTAGTCCATGATCTGCAGCAGGGTGTTGAAGATGTCCGGGTGCGCTTTCTCGATCTCGTCCAGCAGCAGCACGGCGTGGGGGGATTTCCGCACCGCCTCGGTGAGCAGGCCGCCCTCCTCGTAGCCCACGTAGCCCGGCGGCGCGCCGATGAGCCGCGACACCGTATGCTTTTCCTGATACTCGCTCATGTCGTAGCGGAGCAGGGGGATGCCCATTTTCAGCGCCAGCTGCCGGGCCAGCTCCGTTTTGCCCACCCCCGTCGGGCCGACGAACAGAAAACTGGCCACCGGCTTGTCGGGCAGGTTGAACCCGGCCCGGGCCCGCTTGATGGATTCCACCACCAGCCCGATGGCGTGGTCCTGGCCGAAGATCTGTTGTTGCAAATGGTGTTGCAGGGACTTCAACTTGCCGATTTCCGAGGTGGAAACGGTCTGTTCCGGGATCCGCGCCATGCGGGCCACGACCCTCTCCACATCCTCCGGCGTGAGGGTGTCGCCGGCCCGGCCACCGATACGCGCCCGGGCACCGGCTTCGTCCATGACGTCGATGGCCTTGTCGGGCAGGTGGCGGTCGGTGATGTATTTGCCGGCCAGTTCGGCCGCGGCGTACAGGGCCTCGTCGGCATAGGTGATGCCGTGATACTCCTCGTATTTCTTGCGCAGTCCCTTCAGAATCAGGTAGGTCTCCTCCACCGACGGCTCGAGGACCTCCACCTTCTGAAAGCGGCGGGGCAGGGCCCGGTCCCGCTCGAGAAACTTGCGGAAGTCTTCGTGGGTGGAGCAGCCGATACAGCGGATCCGGCCGGCAGTAAGGATCGGTTTCAGCATGTTGGAGGCATCCAGGGAGCCGCCCGAAACGGCGCCGGCGCCGACGATGGTGTGGATCTCGTCGATAAACAGAATGGCATTGTCCTGCTGGCTGAGCACGGCCAGCACCTTTTTCATCCGTTCCTCGAAATCGCCGCGGTACTTGGTGCCGGCCAGGATGGAGCTCATGTCGAGGCGGTAGATTTCGGCCTTCTGCAGGGGGTCGGGCACCTTGCCGGCGGCGATGAGCTGGGCCAGCCCTTCGGTGATGGCCGTTTTGCCTACCCCCGGCTCGCCCACGTGGATGGGATTGTTCTTGATGCGGCGGCACAGGATCTGGATGGTGCGCTCCAGGATGTCCTCCCGGCCGATGAGGGGCTCCAGCTCGTTCCGCCGGGCCATTTCCGTCAGGTTCACGGTGAAAGCCTCCAGGATCTTGCGTTCCTTGTCCGGTTTGGCGCGGGGGGACGCTCCGGCCGAGTCCGTCGCGGGCGCTTCATCCAGCAGCAGGTCGCCGTCCTCTTCCTCTTCTGCTTCTTCTTCGGCCTCTTCAGACAACGGTTCATGGCCGGCGGAGATCCCGTGGGCGATATAACTGGTCAGATTGTACAGATCGATGCCCGCCTGACGCAGAAAAAGGGCGGCCGTTGTTTCCGGGCTCTTGAACAATGACACCAGGAGATCGCCCAGATCCACCTCCTCTTTCTGGGCGGCCAGGGCGTGGGTGATGGCCAGGTTCAGCACTTTCTGAAAACCGAGGGTCTGGCTGACTTCGCCGTCGGTGACGCGCGGCACCTGTTCCGCCAGGTGTTCCTTGAGCCGCAGACGCAACTCTTCCACATCGGCGCCGCTGTTTTCCAGGATGTCCATCCCCTCGTCCGAATAGGCGGCGGCATACAGCAGATGCTCCGGGGTCACATATTCGTGCTGCTGGTTTTTGGCTTCGTAATAGGCACCCAGGATGATGCCGTTCAGGGTATTGTTCAGTTCCATTGGTTCATCAGGCCTTTTCGATGCTGCATTTCAGCGGAAATTCCGCCCGGCGGGCCGATTCGTGCACCTGGTCGACCTTGGTCATGGCGATGTCGTAGGTATAGACGCCGGCGATGCCCTGCCCGCGGCGATGCACGCTGAGCATGATCTGGGTGGCTTCGGCGGCCGGTTTGTGGAAGATGCGGATCAGGACCTCCACCACGAAATCCATGGTGGTGTAGTCGTCGTTGTGAATGATCACCTTGAACATGTCGGGCGTTTTGCGGCGGGCGCGCGTCTTGAGCTCGACATCTTCCCTGAATTCTCTTTTTTCGTGAGGCGGCATGTATTCCTCCGGCACGATGCGGACCACTGAATGTATAGCATAATTGGCAAAAAAAGGGAACAGGGCCGGACCGGTGAATACAATATATATCTAAATTATAGAAAAATATTGATTTTATGCGATCAGGGGTCCTATAATATCATCATTGGAAACCGGGGAATTGCGCTGCTGAATACACAAGGAACGGTTTGACCGACCCAAGGGGGGTGCGGACGCACCGGGTCAGCGCCGGGACAGGAGAAGGGGGGAATCGAAGATACGATGTCTGAAGAGTTTCAGCAGCTCGTGGAACGTCTGTTGCACCTCGAAAAAGCGGTGGAGACCATGCAGCTGGGCCTGACCATCAGCGATGTCCAGCGTGTCATCCGCTACGTGAATCCCGCCGAAGCCCACATGCACGGCTACCGCCCGGAAGAGCTCATCGGGCAGAGTGTCCAGATCCTGGCCCCGCCGGGACTTGGCCAGCCGATGACTGTCGAGAAGATGCGCGATCTTTCCAGCTGGAAACGACAGAGCCAGAATGTGCGCAAGGATGGCAGCCTGTTCCCGGTGGAGCTGCTGTCGGATGTCGTGCGCAACAACGACGGCGACCCCATCGCCGTGGTGACCATCAGCCAGGATATCAGCGAACGGCTCCGGCTGGAGCGGGAATTGCGGGAGAGTGAGGAACGGTATGCCCTGGCCATCGCCGGTGCCGCCGACGGCATCTGGGACTGGGAACTTCGCACCGATCGCATCGTCTATTCGGAGCGCTGGAAGCGGATGCTGGGCTGCGCCGATCAGGACGTGAGCGATTCGCCTGAAGAATGGTTCTCGCGGGTGCACCCCGACGACCTGCCCCGTTTGAAGCAGGACATCGCCGATCATCTGACCGGCCGCACGGCGCATCTGGAGACGGAGCATCGCCTCAGGCTGCGCGACCGGTCGTATCGCTGGATGATCTGCCGGGGCATGGCCATCTACGACGAGGCGGGCCTGCCCACCCGCATGGCCGGGTCCCTGACGGACATCACCGACCGGAAAGTGTACGACCCCCTGACTCACCTGCCCAGCCGGGCCCTGTTCATGGATCGCCTGAACAACACCCTGGCCCGTTCCCGGCGCTGGGAGAATACCTGCTTCGCCGTGTTGTATCTTGACATCGACCGATTCAAAACCGTCAACGACAGTCTGGGGCATATCGCCGGCGACAAGCTCCTGTCCCGACTGGCGCGGATTCTGGAGAAGTCGGTCCGCAGCGGCGACACGGTGGCGCGGATGGGCGGCGATGAATTCGCCCTGCTCATCGAGGAAATCTCCTCCGAGGACGAGGCGGTCCAGGTCTATCAACGGATTGAAAAGCACCTGGAAGAACCGTTCATGATGGACGGTTTCGAAATTTTCTGTTCCGTGAGTGTCGGCATCGCCCTCAGTTCGCTGGAGTATGAATCGGGCCAGGAAATCATGCGCGACGCCGATACGGCCATGTACCGGGCCAAGGCTCTGGGGCGGGCGCGCTACCAGGTCTTCGACCGGACCATGCGCGAGCACGTCCTGCACCGGTTGCGCCTGGAGCAGGAGTTGCGCCGGGCGCTGGAGAACCGGGAATTCGAGGTCTATTACCAGCCCATCATCACCACCGACTCAGGCCGCATCATCAGCATGGAGGCGCTGGTACGCTGGCAGCATCCCCGGCGCGGCATCCTGCTGCCCGACGAGTTTATCCCCGTGGCCGAAGAGACGGGCCTCATCGTCCCCCTGGGCGAATTCGTCATGCGCGAGGCCTGCCGCCAGATGTTCGTCTGGCAACGGTCGCTGAACCTGGCCACACCGTTCAAGATTCACGTCAACGTGTCGCCGCGACAGTTCCGGCGGTCGGATTTCTTCGAGCTGGTGCGGGATATCCTGCTGGCGACGGATTTCGACGCCGCCAACCTGGAGATCGAGATCACGGAAACGGTCTTCATCGAGGACCAGGATGCCGCCGAGCGGACCATGAAACGGCTCCAGGAACTGGGCGTAAGGGTGTGCATCGACGATTTCGGCGTCGGGTATTCCTCACTGAGCTATCTCCACCGTTTTCCTGTCAATTCCCTCAAGATCGACCGGTCTTTCATCTGCCGCCTGGGTCGGGAGCACAAGGCCCGCGAGATGGTCCGGGCCATCGTCAATCTGGCCCAGGAGCTTGGCATGTCGGTCATCGCCGAGGGGGTGGAAGAACAGGCTGATCTGGAATGTTTGCGGCAGCTGAACTGCCGCTATTATCAGGGCTATTCCTATTCCCGGCCCCTGGCGGCAGCGGAGGCCACCCGGCTGCTGACCGACGGTGTCCAGACCACGCGCTAGCAGCAGCTCCCTGTCTGTCGGTTTTTCAGGCAACAACCCCGCGATTTTATCCGTTGAACTGATCGTCCGCCTTCGGGACAGTGGCCTACTTGCGCCTGACGCCAGCTCCTTTTCTGAAATTGGCTGGTTAATATAACCCTGAAATTGGCTGTTTAAAATAACCGATCGCCCTGCTAGAGTGAGGTCGATGATGTGGTTCATTCACCGTTGTAAAGGAGGCGACCATGCTGTTGTTGAAGGTGGACAAGGCTTCGAACGCGCCGGTCTACCGGCAGATTGTCGGCCAGATCCGTGACCTGGTGGATCGGGATGTCCTGGCGCCCGGTGATGCCCTCCCGTCTTCGCGGATTCTGGCCGAGAAGCTGGGGGTCAACCGTTCGACGGTCTACAATGCCTACCAGGAGCTGTGGGCCCTGGGATACCTGGAGAGCAGCCCCGGTTCCTATACCCGCATCCGGCGGCGCACGCGCATCGCCACGCCCGACACACGGGCCGCGGCGGGGCTTATCGACTGGGAGGCCGCGTCCACGCCGGCCGGGGCCGAAGTCTACCGGACCTTCCTCGAGTACCGGCCGGAATACCGGGTCAGGGCCGATGAGGATATCATCAACCTGAGCCAGCTGGATCTCGACCACCGCCTATTTCCGGCAGAGGAATTCCGCAAGTGCATCAATCTGGCCCTGTTGCACCGGGGGCCCAAAATCCTCAGCTACGGCGATTATGCCGGCTACGCCCCCTTGCGGGAGTTCATCGCCCAGCGCATGCGGACCCACGGCGTCGCCCTTTCCGCCGATGAAATCCTCATCACCAACGGCTCCCAGAACGGCATCGACCTGCTGCTGAAGATGCTGGTCGCGCCGGGCACGCCCGTGGCCGTGGAAGCCCCCACCTATGCCAACGTGATCCCCTTGCTGCGCTATTACCAGGCCCGCATCATTCCCGTGCCCATGAACAGCGACGGCCTGGACCTGACCTCGCTGGAGAAGATTTTCCAATCGGAACATCCAGCGTTCGTGTATACCATTCCCAATTTTCAGAATCCCACCGGCATCACCACCTCCCAGGCCCACCGGGAGGCCCTGCTGGCGTTGTGCGAGTGGTTCCGGGTGCCCGTCGTCGAGGACGGCTTCGAGGAGGAAATGAAGTACTTCGGCAAGGTGACGCTGCCCATCAAGTCCATGGACCGCCAGCAGACGGTCATCTATCTGGGCACGTTCTCCAAGGTGCTGTTCCCCGGGGTTCGCGTGGGCTGGATCGCCGCCGAGCGCGAATGTATCCGGCGCCTGACCGCCCTCAAGCGGTTCTGCGATCTGACCTCCAGCCCCATGGTCCAGGCCAGCCTGTACGAGTTCTGCCGGCTGGGCCACTACGACCGGCATATCCAGCGCATGCACCGGGTGTTTCGCAAGCGCATGCAGGTGGCGCTCAGCGCCATGCGCCGGCATTTGCCCCCCGGCTGCGGCGAATGGATGGAGCCGGTGGGGGGCTATCTTATCTGGCTGCAGCTGCAGGAGCCGGTGCCCGACGAAAAGGAACTGGAAGACATCTTCCGCCGCCACGGTGTTCTCATGTCCCCCGGCCGGCGGTATTTTCCCGAGATGCGGTCCCGGCCGTTCTTCCGCATTTCCATCTCCATGCTGGACGAGGAGGAGATCGCCGAAGGGATCCGCCGCCTGGGCCGGGCGATGCATGAAATCTGCGGCCGCGCGCAATGAGGAGGCCATGATGCTGCTCCAACTCAAGGAAGCGATGGTCTACGGACCGGTGAACTCGCGGCGGCTGGGCCGTTCGCTGGGCATCAACCTGTTTCCGCTGCGCCACAAGTACTGTTCGTTCAATTGCAGCTATTGCCAGTACGGCTGGACGGATTACGACGCCATGGACCGCCTCCCCTCGGGCTCTTTTCCCGACGTGCCGGCGGTCATGGCCGTTATGGAGGAGGCCCTGGTCCGGCTGGCGCCGCATCCGCCCGATTACCTGACGTTTTCCGGTAACGGCGAGCCGACGCTGCATCCGCGTTTTCCGGACATGGTCGCCGCCCTGGGCGAGCTGCGCGACCGCCGCGCGCCCGGCAGCCGGACGGCCGTTCTCTCCAATTCCTCCACGGTGATGGAGCCGCGGATCCGCGGCGCGCTGGAGCGGCTGGACGTCCGCATCATGAAACTGGACGCCGGCTCGCCCGCCATGCTGGCGCGGTTCAACGATCCGGCGCCGGGCATCCGGCTGGACGACATGGTGGCCGGTCTGGCCGCCCTGGGCCGGGTGACCCTCCAGGCGCTGTTCGCCGGCGGTCCGGCGGGCAATCTTGCGCCGGAGCACGTGGTGGCCTGGCGGAAGTGCGTGGTCCGGATTCAGCCGCAGACGGTGCAGATCTATACCCTGGACCGGGGCTATCCCGGCACCGGCATCCGGCCGGCGACCCCGGTGGAACTGGCGGAAATCTGTGATTCACTGCCCGGAGCGGGAGTCCCGGCCCAGGTTTTCTGTCGCGGCTGACCGGAACGCCGGCCGAGAGGGGGCCGATACGGCCGCCCCGGGCCGACCCATGGCGAGGCGGCCCGGGGCGGTGTGGCGCCGGGAAGGGATCCTGGCCGCTCAGTAGGCCAGATCGTCGGCCGTCAGCCGCCGGGTGTTCAGCGGCAACGGCTCCATGATTTTGTAGATGGGCAGGGGCGGCAGGTCCCGGTACCACTGGCGGGTCACGAAGCTGTTGAAAAAATTCCAGCTCACCAGGCTGTCGGGATGCTCCGGCTCCAGGAGACAGCCGGCCAGGCGGGCCAGGGACTGGTTCATGGGTACCAGGTAGTCACCGGGCCTGAGGGTAAGGGGCTGCCCTTTCCATTCGCCTTTGAGGGTCAGGCTGTTGTGCCCCTGGTCCAGACGTTCATCCACTTTCAGCTCGCTGGAAAAGAACTGCTCGGCGGAGATGTCGCCGGCAGTGAGGATCCGCTCCACGCGGACGCCGTGCCGCAACAACTGGGCCACGGCCGTTTCGGTGCCGGCGGGCAGCACGTAGGCCCACGGCGCCGGTGTGCTGCGCACGCACTCGAAGCGGGCGAAATAAGGGATTTCATAGGTTTTGGGCTGATCCAGCAGCGGCCGGTTTCGTTGCCGACCACGCTCGTCCACGAAGGGCTCGAGGACGAAACTGTCGACGGTCAGCGGCTCGGGCAAGGGATTGGACGACACCTCCAGGCAGACGGGCTCCCGTTCCGCCGGCAGGCGCAGGGCATTGGCCGCTGCGGCCCGGTCCGCCGTGCGGACCAGTTCCTGGATGACGCGGCCGTGTTCGGAGGTGAACGCGGTGAGCTCTTCCAGCAGGTGCAGGCAGTGCTCCACCCGGGTGCGGTAGGGGGCGAAGGCGTACATCTCCACCAGGATGGCCAGGCGGTTGCGCAGGCCCATGTAGTCCACCAGGATGCGCGGCGACGGCGCGAATGTGCCCCAGCCCTTCCCGGGTTCCGTACGGCTCATGAAATTGCCGTAGGGCAGGGTCTTGATGTCCCGCTGCCGCAACTCGCGGTCCACCATGGGGTAGAGGGTGTTCCAGAGGTAATCGCTGATGGCGGTGTCCCAGTTGGGCGCCCGGGCCGACAGATAGGTGACGGTGTGCTGGTGGAACGAACCGTCGGTGGTGTGGAGATCGATGAAGACGTGGGGGTCCCAGCGGAGAATGAGACGCTCCAGCAGGGCGCGCGTCTCCCGGGTGTCGGTCTTGATGGAATCGCGGTTGAGGTCGTAGCCCTGGGACGTGTGGCGCACGCCCACCCCTTTTTCGGGATTGGGCATGTAGGACCGGTTTTCGGGCGAGATGCGCTCGTTGCCGTCGCTGTTGTAGTTGGGCACCAACAGGAAGATGTTCTTTTTCAGGAGTTCCCGGCGCTCGCCCAGCAACAGGTCGCGCATGAACATCAACAGCGCCTCCTTGCCGGCGATTTCGCCGGCGTGGATGTTGGCCTGGATGCAGACCATGGGCCGGTCGTCCTCGTGGGCCATGGCCGGAGACTGGGGCAGGGGATCGCCGGCCAGCACCAGCGGGACCTCGCGCCCTTCGGCCGAGATGAGCAGGGTCTCCAGTCGCATGTGGTCCGACTGGCGCTGCAGTTCGTACAGAAACGCCATAAGCTGGTCATGGGTGGTGGTTTCGGTGTAACCGGTGATCTCGGCCCGGGTGCGGGGCGTGGTCGGGTCAGGGGTCGCCGCCGGCAGCAGGGAAACGGACAGCATACATACCAGCACCAAAGGGATGAAACGCATACCTTAACTCCTTCCAAAATTGGTTGCCACAGTGATCCACCAGTGAAGCCGGCGCCGGTGGAGCCGGACGGGCGGTCCACCCGGGCCAGCCTTGAGTATACGCCCCCGGCCGCCTGATGTTCAAAAAAACTGCTCCGCCACCCATGACTCGCCCGGGATGGCCATTGACGGTTTTTTCACAGGTGTGGTACCATCGGGGCTTCATGAAACGACGACGACTTCGCCGATGGTTGTGGCTGATGCTGGGCGGCGTGACGCTGGTGGTCCTGGGCTGGCTCATGGTGGTGTGGCCGTATGTCGGCTACGCGCCGCCGCGACATGACGCCTGGCACTGGGTGGCCTTTCATGTGCATTCCACCATGTCCGACGGCCACGGCACGCCGGCGGAGATCGCCCGGGCCGCCCGGGCCGCCGGCGTCGGCACGGTCATCCTGGCCGATCACGGCCGGCCCAATCCGGCGGCGGCCGCGTTCCGGGAGACGTTCGGGGGCGTGGAGGTCATCGGCGGCAGTGAAGCCAACCTGCCCGAGGGGCATCTCATCGGCTTCGGGGCGCGGACGGCACCCTCCTTCTGGCTGCCGCCCTTTCCGCCGGATGCCCTGGCCGACCTGGCCGAGTGGGGCGGGGCCGGGGTGGTGGCCTATCCCGAGGATGAGGTGTTTCGCTGGCGCTACTGGGAACCCGGTTTCCGGCCGGACATGCTGGAGGTGCTGAACCCGTCCACGGTCTTCAGGCGGCTCGGCGGGTGGGAGAAGGCGCGGCTGGTAGCGGCGTTCGGTATTTCGGAATTCGCCCTGCTGGATGTCCTGACCCCGCCGGTGGCGGAATTGGCCCGCTGGGACCAGTTGCTGGCCGAGGGCCCGGTCTTCGCCCTGTACGGCCTGAATGCCCATGGCGGCGTTCACCTGGGCGGCGGCGTGCGCCTGCCCGTGCCGGCCTATGAGGCCCTGTTCCATCTGTGGGCCATGGGCGTGAGTCCCTCGGAATCGGATCCGGCGGCGGCGCTGCGGCGGGGCGACTGTTTCTGCTGCCTGCGCGGGGCGGCCGAGCCGGCGCGGTTGCGTTTCGATGCCGCCAGCGGCGCGACGGTCTACCCTGCCGGCAGTTGGAATGTTCCGGCCGGGGCGTCCTTGCGGCTGGATGTTGACGTGGCCGGATACGCCACCCGGCTGGTGCTGCGCCGCGACGGGCGGGTGATTCGGGAAATGTCCGGTGACGAACTGATCCTCGACGGATTGACACCGGGCGTCTACCGGGCCGAGATTTACCTGACGGGCCATCCGCTGCTGGCGCCGGACGTGCCCTGGATCCTGACCAATCCGCTGCGGGTGACCGCGTCCACCGAGGCGACGGCGGAACCGGGAGCGGCGGCTCGCCTGCCCGAGCCGGCGGAGTCCGCGGCGCCTCTACGGGCCGGGCGGGCCATGGAAACCGGCTCGAGTGAACTTCCCCGCGCCGCCGACGGTCCGCCCGGTGCAGGGGGGGCCTCCCCGGACCGTCTACGGGTGGATCTCTCCGTGTTCCGCATCGAGAAGGATGATCGGACCACGGCCGCCTTCTCCTCCCGCGACGGAGTCTGGACCCTCGACTATGACCTGGCCCTTTATCAGGAAGGCGGGCCCAACCGCTGGGTGGCCCTGGCCGACCGGCAGTCGCGCGACTTGTCATCGTTCACCGGTTTCTACGCCCGGGTCTGGTCCGACAGCTACCGCCGCTATTACGTGGAGATCCGCAGCGGCGAGCGCTGGTACTATGCCTCGTTCAAGTGCTATCCCGGGCGGGAGACCGTCTGTTACGTCCCGTTTGCCCATTTTTACCGGGTGCTGGACGGTCGCCAGGACATCCCCCTGGCCAACATCGACGCCTGGTTCATCAGCCAGAGCAACTACACCGGGCCGGCCGGTTTCTCGGCCCGTTTGGAACTGCGGGAGGTCGGGTTTTATCGGTAAGCGGCTGATTTACAATTGGATAGTGAAAGGTGACAGGTGAAGAAGGATGAAGGATGAAGGATGAAGGATGAAGGACATCCTGTGCTGTTTACGGATGCAAATCGTTGAAGGGAGACGTTTTTGGACTTCCCACGTGTTGTCAATAAAAAAAACAGACGGGCGTACCGTCTGAAGGTTTATCCAGTCAAGGTTCAGCTATTCAGGCGCTGGATGTCGAATAAGGTACGATTCTGGAGCATGGTGGTC
>Ga0209164_1000989_pt1 | contig 44915 bp, 40 predicted proteins | sample MTBNYHSulfiMetaG_FD_187458 | JGI IMG/M metagenome (GOLD analysis project Ga0209164, IMG submission 187458) | Enrichment culture microbial communities from rom New York Harbor, USA that are MTBE-degrading - MTBE-NYH (New York Harbor Sulfidogenic)... | ecosystem: Environmental > Aquatic > Marine >... | reverse complement strand
ATGCCGCCGACGATCCGGGAGGTGTGAGCCCATGCGGATAAACCCGTGCGGTAGTGCCAAGACCTTTTTGCGTTCTCGTAATATGCTGGTATAAAGGCATATTCGAAAAACAAGTGTCAAAGACCAGTTTGGGACACCAGCGCATCGATACGACCGAGAACTATCTGCATGAGATTCGATCCATGGACGATATTGCAAGCGTCCTCGATGGGGAACTTGAAAGCCCATCTCAAAAAACGAAGTCGTAGTGAAAACCGTAGTGGGGGCTTCGCCAAAAGAAAAGCCCGGCTCGATGAACCGGGCTAAGTATTTGGAATGGCGGAGAGAGAGGGATTCGAACCCTCGGTGCAGCTTTAAACCGCACACTCGCTTAGCAGGCGAGAGATAAATTTTTGTGGGACGGAGAATCCGCGAAAATAGCGAGTTTACACGAGGTGACGGCTTCCGAAAAGGGCTTAAAAAGGGTCTGCTCAGAATTAAAGCCGTACCAAAAACCGTACCAAAAAAATCTTACGACCCTGACATCCCTTCATGGCATACTCCCCTTCTTGTGCGATGAAGGGGAGGGTATGCTATCGTTAAGAAGTCGGTGAGATATTTTCCGAAAGAGAGTTGGTCAAGGACTCCCGATAGGAGTAATCGGAGGACTTACCCACCGAATATCCGTTCGAGATGGTTGCCCCGACATTGATGGCACTGAGTATGCCGGCGGCCAGTTGCGCGGATGCCGCCGCGGCGCCTTTCAGGGCCTCGACTCGGATCTGGGCCTGTGCAAGCTGATTCGCCGCATTGACCTTGTTTGTTTCCTGGGCGAGTTCAGCCCTTGACACATTCAGATCAGCGCTTGTTTTCGCAACCTGGGCCTGGGCGTTCAGAGCGGATCCCTTGGCGTTGATTTTGGCTACGGCGATATCGCCCTTTGCGCCTGCGACAATAGCCTCCACCTTCGCGTATTCCGAAGCGACCTGAAGCTCCCCGAGACGCTCTTCAAGCTGTGCCTTGAATTTCTGAAGGGCGAGATCCGCTCGCTTGATATCTATTTCCGCTTTTGAAATTTCCGTCCGATTTGCGCTTTCGATAGCTGAAGCCGTCGCCGCGTAGGCCTGCGCCTTGGCCGTATAGATATCGATCTGCTTCGCCGCGGCGTCAACCTCGGTTGACCAGGCGTCGACTTCGGTTGCGTAGGCCTGAACCTTGGTCGCGTGGGCCTTTATCTTTTCGCCGTAAATCTCAGCCGCGATCTTGTTGTTTTGCATGACGGCGAGGGCACCCTGAACCTGGGCCTCGTAAACCTGAACGGAGGCGAGGGCCGTGCTTACCCATGTGGTTATGAGTTGTGCGTCCTGCCCCCGAATATCTGCCTGGATCTTATATGAGGCGAGCTGTTTTTCGAAAGCCTCAAGCTCCGCAAAGGAAGATTGAACAAAGGCCTTGTACAACTCGACCCGGGCCCCAAACTCGTCGATGAGGAGTTTGTTGTGCTCGACCGTCATTTTGAAAAGCTCCAGGTTTTCGGAAACGAGTTGTTTCTGGCCCTCAAGCAGTCGGCTGTAATAGCCGCTCAGATATTCCCGGTAGACCTGCTCGAATCTTGCTGAAATTTCCCGGGCGTTGGCCCTATCCTGCAAGGCAAGCCGGCCGTTCTCGATCATCACCTCGTAATTCAATTGCTCCACGGCCCGAAGGTGCCGGGCTGCCAGATCACTGAGGGCGGTCGACGCAGACCCGGTGGGTATGACCCATCCGGCGGCGGCCAGTTGTGCCTCGGCCCGCTTGTATTCTGCAACATACTCGTCGTTTATTCTGTCTTTTGCTCGAGCATAGATTGCGTTTTCTGCGTCACCATCAAGGCCCCGACCCCCGGAGGTCAAGGAAAGCGCGATATCCGAAATCAGGTATGACGTAAGCTCCGTGTCCGAGAGGGGCTCATTGAAGGAAAAAAGCCGTTGAGTGTAGCTCTCAAGCGGATTCTGGATATCGAGGCCAGTGCTTGTGTCGGCAAAATTGGCCGGGGTGTACTGCGGCGCTCCTATAGGCGGCTGCCCGGTCCCGATCATCCCCTTGATTGTCGCCAGGATCTGGTTGACCTCGATGGCCGGCGCCTCGGGAAGTGATACCGGCTGTGTGTTTCCCTCATATTCAGGTGGGGCCCCGGGTTTGGACGGCGGACGGTCCGGGACGTTCATGACAGGTTCCTGGGCGGAAAAATCCGGAAATTCTTTCGTGTTGATCGGCGCCGGCTCATAGGAAATGTCAACATTGGTGTGCTGCGTTCCCCCCATCCTGTCAAGGGGATTAGATATTTCCGGGTTGAACTCCTCTGAAATGTCGGTATCGAGGTTGAAGTCGGGTGTCGCTATGGCCTCAACGTGCATTGCGCCTATGTCGGCAAGGCCTGTTGAGATGGCCTCAATTGCCGATGTCGCCGATACGATAGCATCTTGACCCGCCTCCATCATGGCGCTGATCTGATCGCTCACGATCGATGATGCGTCGTTCGGCGTTGGAACAAACATATCGGGCCGGTTAATTGTCGGAACCGTCGTCATTTTGTGCCACCTTTTTTAATCTAAAAAAATATTAGAAATAGGCATATTCGCCGGAATAATCAGGGTGTGCTTTCACTATGCTGTAATCGATGTCCCTGTTTGGCGTGTTGTGAACTACGGAATAACCAGACTCAGGAACCATGATCTTGTATGACCGGTTTTCCCTATATGTCCAAGGCGGGAAACTTTCCGGATCTACTTGCCCAACAGCATCTGATGTTATCCACTCCTGAATATCGCCGCCGGGTTCAAGCCTTTGATAGCACATATAGAAAAAATACTGATCATCTGGAGGGCAAAGCCCCTGATACGGCGTTCCGGGATCTGCCTCTATGTCATACGGTGCGGTGCTTGTCCCCCACCCCCAATGCTGATAGCCTGATCCATCTATATCAGGGACGCCGGATGGTAGTGTGGCGATATCGTAGTTCACCAAATTCTCGTGAGTTTCGAATTGACGCCCGCACGGACTGAACAGGATAGCCTTTCGCACTACGTGCTTTACCCACCAAACAGTAAAATCAACAGCATACTCTTTGATGTCGTATAAAGGCGTTTGGATAATTTTATACGGGTAGTTGGATATGGGATATTCGCTTCTAATTATGTTGGTTCGAACATAACCGGAATATGCCGGGTTGTAAAAATAGTAATTAAACAAGGCATATTCATAGGTTATGTCATCAGGACTATTGTAGGTAGCGGCGTCAACTATCGGGTTTCCTGCTGAAATACACAGATGATTCTTTATGGTGTTGTCGATATCCACACCGGCAAAGTCATAAGAACCGTCAATATCGGTAATGTAAAACTCATACATCTCGTCAAGAAATTCTTGTTCTGACCAAATAAACGGAACTGGCTTTATGAACCCGGGCAGGTCTTCAACGATCTGGTTGTCGGGCGTTATCAGTTTTATTTCTTTTCTGCATGTGCAGGGCCAACCATTTATTGTAACTCGAACCCTAAGACGGACGTCTTTCGATTCTGTTTCTTCTTTCCTGACAGGCCTTTCAGCGAAGACCAGCACGTTATTTATGCCCCCGGCCGACTGCATCGTGACCCTGACGCCCGGAAACGGATGGAATACATGCTTGTGCCCCATAAGTTGCCCGGATGCTTCCAGTTGCATGTTCAAGGCAATCAGCTTGCCCCTCATGGTTTTGGCGAAAAAGGCCGCCAATTGCTGATCTCCTTGCAAAATAATCCGGGTAGGGGTGAACATCAAAACCCCCTGTAAAACCGCAACAGTCCGACGGAAGAAGCGGGATTTTCAGGGACAAGGGCGAGAGATCCAGCAATCTCCGGGGTCACGTCGGCAACCCCGTCAAACCCTATGCCCGAAACAATGACGCCCGATATGGGAAATCCCGTCACGGGTTCGTCAACAACGAAAAGCCTCCCCGAGAGAAATTCCGACAAAAGGCTCAATGATGCGAGTCCCACGTTTGCGCTGAATGGTTGAATCGAAACGGAATCACCGACAACCCCGGGCCGTTGAATTGCCGACTCGGATGAATACCTCCCCCCGGCAAGCCAAACGGCAAGCGCTTCCGCGCTATGGATACCGGCGTCAAGGGCGAACGCATGGCCGGTGAGGAGCGCCCCGAGGGATGAAACCTGCATGACGTCTGCATTTCCGCTGAATCCGAATCCGGCGGAAACGACAAGACCGTTCATGTCGGCCGTCAAGGCATAGTGGGCGCCCGATGAAAATTTGCCCGTCGCATTTGGGGCCCCTAGTTCACCGTCAAGAACATATCCGTAAAGCCCAACCACATCCGGCCCTGAAACGGCCGCGTCTCCCTGCATCATCCATGAAAACTCGATATCGCATTCCATGGATACGGATATTTCCGCCTCGGGTATCTGAAAGGAGTAATGCTCCGCGCCTCTGATGTCGCCGGATATGGTAATCTCGGCCGAGGGCATATAGGCGGCGGTGATCGTCATGTCTATCGTATTCAGGTTATCAAGGAGAGACGACCTTGTTGCCAGAAGCCAATCGTTGCTTCGAGACACCGAGCTTACGCGAACTTCGGACAATCCGCCGTAATAGTGATGATCGTAAGAAGTGGCTGAATATCGGTATGATCCTATATTGAATCGCTCTCCGAGCGTGGTGCTGAATGGATCTGACGTAAAACTGTAAATTGACCCTTCTTGAGCAGTATCTACCCATAGACTGCCAGACATGCTGCTCCTGCGTCCAGCGACATAGTGCCAGTTGCCGTCTGCAAGATCCGTGGTCCCGGTTTTAATTTCGAGATCCAAGCCCACCTGTAGCCTGAGCTGCGCTTTTCTTGTTGCGCCTCCCGGAAACTCGAGACTGTAACCACCATATGAGCAGTATTTTGAAACGGCCGCACACCGTTCGTTGGTATCGGCAAATGTGTCCGGCCTTACAAGCGCCTCAATTGTCAGATGTGTTGAAACCGTCCCAAGACCGCCGTAGTCTTGTTTCATATATTCATTACCCTGGAACATATAACCTTTGCCCCAGGGAAGTCCGGCGATTTCATTGGCCGCATTGTAATTGCTGTACCACGTTACGCCGGTTGCAAACTCGCTTGCCTGATAGTTCGATATGTATCTTTCGGGGACATGGCAGACAGCCACATAATCAGTCCACACGTTGGTTACAATGGCATCTTGACTCCGCCCAACGCGTGCCCTGTTTTCCGGCTGTGACGGATCGAAGTACAGCTTAAAAACGTTGTCGCTCGCCGATAAGATGTCGACCTTTGTGTACAAAATCGCATACGAGTTTTCGAGGTCCCAATATACGACCTCAACATAATGTTCGACGTCGCTCGCATCTTTTAGCTGAAGCTTATATGGGGAAGAGTATGCGTCATCAAGATATTCGAATATGACAGATACATCAGCGGCATTCGTACCGCACGAACCTGACAGCCTGATCATCAACGGAAAGTCTATCAGGTCCGTCGCGGTAGCGCCCGCCGGAACCGTTATTTGGATATAATTTTCCCAGGCCATTGGGCACCTTTAAAGCAGTTTCAATGAGACATTCGTAACAGAAAAATCCGACCCGTCTACAATCGAAACGTCTTCCCCCAAATCGACGCAGCAGAGAACGGTGTCATCGTCCGTGGTGTCGTCATAGAATGCCACCGACCTGAAAGGGCCTATGATGCCACCAACCGCGTGCCATGTCACAGTATCGGCGGTCAAGACCGCGGCATCGACTACATTATCCTCGGCGACGGCCTGATTCGCTATCGTGTCGGAATTCTGCGTGTAGCCGTAACCGGTGGCCAACTGGTTTGCCGTTATGTCGGCAAGCGTCCCATGGAGGTTTTTATAGAAGACGAAGGCGGGATCCAGCAATACCGCCTTGATGACATCATTTGCCAAGTCAATTTTCTTGGTTGCCAGCATATATTTCGCGTGGTTTGGCACTTTCGTTACAGCAGACATTTAGCCCACCTTTTGCTGAAAGAATCGAAGCTTGAATGAGGAAATGGCCTGCGGAGCTCCGGAAACGATGTTGGTCACGGGCGCGTAAAGGTCCCCGTTCCAACCAAGCGTCCCGTCGATCCTGACGGCGCTCGTCGACGCTGAATGGATATCTTCACCCTTGGCGCTGAGACACCACCAAATGCCCGTTCCGCCAGCGGAAGCGACGCTGTTCACGGCCGCCAGCAAATCAATATAGGCGTACTTGTCAACGGGGTCCCATGCGACATCCCCGAAGACGACATCATTGAAGGTGATAAGGACGTCGCTTTCGCTCGAAGCGGCGTCCGGCGTTGCGCGCTTGGTGCTCTTGAACACGGTAAGCGTACCGCCCTGCAAGATATCTTTTGTGCTCCCGCCCTTCGTGGCACAGATATAGGTTGTGGCCGTGCCCTCAGCCTGCGCCTCGGCAAACGTTCCCGGGGGCAGGGTTATGGTTGTCTGCGTCACGGCTGTGCATACCGCGGCGACGTCGTTTGCGGCGTTCAGGGCGCCCTTGATATAGATCTTGTCCCCAGGGCAAAACCCAAGCGCCAGAAAGTCGGTCACGACGGTATTCGAGCTTACAATCGTATCCGGAGAATCCCCGTTTGCATTGAGCGAGATGTTCGCGCTTCCATGAATAATGAGGTCCTGCCTCGCCATCGCCGCCTGACAATAACCCTGTGAGTAATTTAACATTCTTTCACCTTCCTGGATTTTTATTTTGCGTACCCGCCATTCCTGGTGGGAACGTTGATGGTTTGCACCCGAACTTGATCAATCGAAAAATCGCATCCGTTTTTGTTGTAAAAGCGGAATCGCCAATGCCGTCCTTTTCCGTTATCCCTCCGGGCAGGGCATCGCATGGCCGTCTGTTTGTTCCCGCCCTTGGGGATAAACGAATATGTTCTTGTCGTCGCCTCGTCGCTGGTCATGTCGAGGGCCATCGTTCCGGCAAACTCCCCGGTAATCTCCAGACTCCTGAGCCTGCAAACGCCCGGGAAGTTGGCCTGAACGGTGAATTCCGCATCAACCGAACTTTGCGCCGTTGAATAAAGGCCGTCAGCATTGCCCCAATAAAGCCTTGATCCATGGACGGCACACGCGGTCATATCGAGCATCGTCGCCTGGGTGACGGCCGCTGTGTGCAGGTTCATGATCAGGCTGTATCCAGCCCCGCAAAAATGAAGCCTGTTGCGGTCTATCGCGGCAGTGTACGGCGTCATGGCAATTTCACTCAGGTCGCTACGCCTGATTTCGAACACCCTTTCCGTAAGATTCGCAAAGATCCCGTCCTGACCGGCGAACACGAAACCCCTTTGTGTGGGGATGATGAACCCAGACCCGGACGCCCCCTGTAACGGCGTCATTTCGGCGGCACAGGCAGGCGGGACACCCTTGAAAGCCCCATACGGTGCCTTCAGTATGCGGTCAAACCTGAGCCCGTCGGATTGGACATAGAAAATTTCCCTTGCCGTTCCCAACCAGAAGCCGTTTTTCACAAATGCAAGGCAGGTGATCTCGTCCTCGCAACTCAATCGGCCCGCACCGAGGTTGAACAGATACGGGTTGTTCGGTTGGGACATAAAAAGGTGGTTGCCCCGGGCTACCCACAACCGTCCCAGCCCATACGCCAACAAGGACCCCGCCGGCGGGCCGGTCAATGACTTTGCGGCCAGGCTGTCCGGGCCGTGATAGACGCCCTTTTCATGGCGGGTGACGGTTGTTCCGGCCATCCGCCAGGATCCGGCCCCATCCGAAAGGAACGAGACGTTTTTCGATCCATCGTGAATTGTTGTGTGGGCGAGGGGATTCGCGGAATCAAGATCGCAAAGCTTGGATATCGTGTTCGGGCCTGCCACCTCAAACATCTCGTTTCCGGATCCGAACCTCAGTCGTGCGCCATGGTTGAACACGCTATGGACCGCGCCGGACCACAATCTTTCCGCCCCGATGCACCGATTGACGCGCCCGGTGTCGCCGACGAAAACGTTGTTGCAGGAAATCAGATAAACCTGTCTGTTTTCCGCAACCGGGAGTGCGGCGGGATCAGCGTTTGTGTTCAGCCCGTGCGTTCCGTGGAATACCGTAACAGCCAAGGCCCCTCCTATTCCACGCCTATCAGACCAACGAACTCAGCGCCGAGCCCGACTGTAGCGGATGTCATGGCTACCCACGCATCCGTGCCGTTCCACTTCAACAGGCCGTTACCGGTTGAGTAATACCCGGCCGCGCAATACAGCTCGTTCTGATAGACGCACAAGCCCCCCGGGGTGTACCAATCAGTATATGTTGAAGCCCGCTGCACCCACGAACCCACACCATCCCATTCCACAAGATGGCAGTCATCATATGTGGCCCCATACAGCTTTCCGTTGAATTCGCACAGGAAAGCTACGCCCTCGTCGTTTCCGTATGGCGCAACGGCCTGTACCCACGAATCCACTCCGTCGAACTTCATGAGGGCGCTGTTCGTTTTACTAGCGCAGAACAGCTCATTGTTGAACACGATCATGTCCCTGCCGTCGGTCCAGGCCCCATTAGGCTGAGTGACGACGATCCAATCATCAGACCCGTTCCACTTCAGTAGTTGGGCCGTATCGCCCCTCAGCCCATACAACTCGTTGTTAAAAACGATCAGTTTGACGACACCTCCTCCCGTCAGTTCAGGAGTTACTGCTACCCACGCATCCGTGCCATTCCACTTCAGCAACTGGCTTTTATATCCGGTGCCTGCGTATATTTCACCGTTAAAAACCGAAAAGGACAATATATTCCTTGCGTTAGAGCTGTATTGTGGGGCCAGTGTAACGAATCCGGTCGTACCGTCCCACTTGTTGAGAGCCCCGTCATCCGCACCGAGATAGAGATTGTCGTCATGATAAAGCAGGGACAATGCAACTCCGCCGCCGGACGTAAATTCGGGCGTGAGGTCATCCCAATTCGTACCGTTAAACCGGCGAATAATCGCATCCGAATCCGTAATTGAATAGATGCCGGGAATATTTGACGGAGCAGGCCCAAACACCCATGAATCTTCTATTTGGGTCCTGACCCAAGTATCCTGTGCAATGCACTGATATAAATACCCGTCGGAAAAACCCCACTGGCCTGGAGTTCCCGTTGAATCCGGGAGTATCTCTCCAGGCCCCATACGGAGCGACTCGACAATATCGCTTCCGGTTTGCTGCGCTATCCATTGGGTATCATAATCCACGTCGGACGCCTTAGCCAAAATCTGCCCTGTCGTGCCTCCGGCTGAAAACCCCTGCCCTGTAGCCCCGGCCGGGCCAACCAGCGAGATCGGCCCGGTCCCGGTCCACGTTCCGGCAACCTTGGGGCCGTAATAGGTATCGGCGGCGGTGTCGAGGTAGTAATCTCCATCAACCCCGGTGGCGTCCGAGGGCGCCCCGGCGCCGTTGTGCCACGTCTTTCCGTCTGCACCGTCATTACCGGGCGGGCCGACTTCTCCTTGAGGGCCTTGTTCACCTTGAATCCCTTGAGGGCCTTCCGGCCCCTGGGGTCCCTGTTCACCCTGCGGTCCCTTGGGGGGCTGTTGTCTTGCAAAAATAGCGCTCATGTAATCACCGATGGCTCAACCACGATGTTTATGGTTTCGCTCTTGTCAATTACGTTATTTCCAAAATCGATCATGAGTTCCCCGAGGTGCGTTCTCGCAACAAGCCCTCGGGTGTCGGCCGGGAGGAGCTTCACTCGGACAATGCCGGATTCGATACCCGTTTTATCAAAGGCTGTATCATCATAATCGATCAAGTTCGCAGCGTCGGAATACCTGAGCTTTACCCCGAACCTGAAAGTTGCCGTTTCAAGCCCCTCCCTGGGCAGGCCGGTAAAAGCGTCCGTGATGTTGAATTTAAGCCACTTCCCTTCGCCCTGCTTGATGTTGAAATCAGGGACGGAAACAACCGCCGGATCCTCATCCTGAACAGATACCGCTGTGACAACCTCGATTTGCTGTTCATCGGTCGGGTCCGCAGCGCTTCTTCCCATCCCTTGAAGGATGATGCTCATATTCGTTCCCGCCTGTAGACGTTTGATGCCGACGGCTCACCTTCGGCGTCGTAAAGATTGAACCGGGCAATTTCGACGTTTGTCCCGGGTGTCCTGAAAACGAGCTGTGTGTCGATAAGCTCCCACGTCCCGGATTCTATCGCCAGAATGGTGTCAATCACCGCCGCCGCCGTCTGAATTTTTCCGGATACGGTGCCGAGAGTTTCGTCTCCACCCCGGATGTTTTGCTCGACATCGTTCAGCATGACGGCCATGGCGGATGAATCCGGGATCCCGGCAATGGCAGAGTCGATCTGATCGATCCGGGCCTGGGTGCTCGTTGGCAGGCCGTCGGTCTTCGCCTTGATGGCGTCGATCCCAATCCCGGCATTGTCCGCCCCGATTACATCGGTTGCATAGCGCTGTTCCGCCGGGAGGGAGATACCCCCGTCACAGACGACGGTATAGGTTTTGAGGCGGTCCTGGGCCGTGAAATCGTATTCGTAGAACCCTGACCCGACATGACCCATGGCCGCGGCGGTAACAACGACCTCTCCGTCATCGATCCGCCGGATCGTGCAAGTCGGCGAAAGCTCCTCCTGGGGAACCCCGTCGACACTGAAAAAAGCGATTACCAGCATTTGATTCGTGCTCCTATTGTGAAGGTCGTGACATCAGCCTGTACTGTTTCCGGATGGACTGTCGCGTGATGAACGGGATCTTTCCGGCCAGGCCGTTATCCACCAGGGCCTGATTGTATCTTCGAATCCGCTCGAAGACCTTTCTTCGCCTTTCGGGGTCCGGCCGGTAGATATCAGCCCTCAGCATGTCGTAAACGATGTCCCTCTGGTTCCTGAAGCGTTCGCCCTCCCGGCGCTCCTCCCATGCCCTGGTTTGCAATAGCGCCCGATTCGCGGACCGCGCGCCGATGGCTTTGAGAACGGTTTCGTAGCCGCCGGGAACATAGGGCCTTCCCTTGTCGTCCCACACCCTTCGCCCCTTCGTCGTGACCGCGCCGTCAAGCTCCCGGATCGCGGCAAGGGTGTTGCGCAAAAGGTTCGGGGCCAGCACCTCGGCCGCGCGTCCATACTGGTTGCTCCGGAGGTAGTCCCCGGCCGTCTCGACGTCCCCCCAGACGCCGCCAAAAGGCCCGGTGAGGTCTTTCAGGCTTCTCGGTGCGCCGATATGGAGACCGAGGGAACCGGACATATCCATGCCCAGGGCGCCGAACGCGCCATATCTGGCAACCTTTTCCCCATCGTTCCCGACAATCTCACGGAGGGTATCGTAGAACCACTTCTCGGGGTCCCGGTCATCGCCGCCTGCCTTCAGGAAGGCAGCCACAAGGGGCATGATTCCGATCATGGCGATGGAACCTGTCGTGCCTCCAAGGACCATGGGGGCTGCGGCCAACCACAAGGCGCCCTTCACATCCCCTTTTCGGAACCCGAGGTCCGCCATCATCTGAATCCAGTTGTGACCGTACTTCTGATAGGTGTAGCCCATCTTTGCGATATGGGCAGCCGGGTTGTCACCCATGGCCCACATGGGATCAGTTGCCCGATCATAGATGCCGTGGGCCTTCATGGTGGCATCGATGGCCATGTCCTGGAGTTCGGCGTCGGAAAGCCCGGGATTATGTTTTAATGCCATGCGATAGGCGGCGAGGAGCGTCGTGCCTCGGTTCCATTGCTCCGTAATCGAGAACGGCTTCAAGATAAGATCCATGGTTTTTGCGAAGGCGGTCCCCTGGGCCGTCCGGATGGCGCCCATGGCATCCCTCATGAACTGCGGCCGGTCGATCGTTTCGTTCCGGATCCGGTCCATGAATGCCTGCTCCCGCCGATTGGCCAGTTTCTCGCCGCCCATGATCCTGGCATAGTCCTTACCGGCCCTGGCCAGGGCGCTTCCGACCTCTGCGAAGCCCGCCTTGGCGCCTGTCGCGTACTGCCGGACGGCTGCCGGGGCATTGGTCAACACCGAGGTGGTATTGATGATGGCCGACTTGGGGGAGGACAAATACTTCATGCTGACCAAGGCCTTGCCCATGGCGATGATTCGATCCACTTGACTCGGATTTTTCATCTGCTCCTTGATGTATCTGTACCACTTGTCGTATTCGGCCCGGTCCTTCGGGTTCTTGGGATCGAGGCCCCCGACCCTGAACGAGGCCGTGGTCTTGGCCGTTTTCTTGTCTTCCTCCGAAACCTTCCGGGTGTGCCGGGTTCCGTCCGGGCCTGTGTAAACCCACTCGTCTCCGTCCCGCTCGAACTTCCGGTATTCACCGTTGAGGGCTTTGAACATTTCCAGGGCCGCGTTGCTCTTTGCGATGCCGCCGGCCGTGCGGGTTGCGTAAATCAGGTATCGGGCGAGGGGGTCCTCGATGTACCCCCGGACCTCCTTCCCTCCCCGCTGACTGCGGACGAGACGGTGTTTCCGGAACGCCCGCTCCTTGAAGGCGATGGCCGCTTCCTCAAGAAGGGCCTTCTTGGCCTCAACGGCAACATCGGGGTCAATGTCCATCTTGCCGGCGGCTGATTCCAGGAGCTTCGCCGTCGGCCCGATCGAAAGATCCGCCCAAAGCTCTTCGGAGAATTTCACACTTTCCCCGTACTCAATGTTCGAATGCCCCTTTCTTTCCAGCCCCCGACCGATCTTGTAGGCCCCGGCCTTCGTGGTGGCCTTGTGGAGCCACAATTGCCCGTCACGGTCTTTCGACCAGACCTCGAAGTCTCCATCGTCCCAGATTCGCGGAGCGTAGGTCCCCTTCAGTTTCCCCATCTCGTCATAGAGATCCTTCAGGGTGACGGATTGCTTCGTAACCGGGTCCTTGTAAAGCTCGGGGAGTTCTTTCCCCTTTTCGGCGTATGCTTGGACGATTTCCCCGATGGCGTTGTACTGGTACTCCCAAAGCCGGTCCATGGCCGCCCGGTAATCCGAAACGATGGAGACCACCTGGGGATCAAGACCGGTTTTATCGTACTGGCTCCACTTGATCTCGTTGACATCCATGTCGCGGATCACCCGGGCCACTTCCTTATAAAGAGGTGAGACGTTCGAGGCGTTCTGGACATCCTGCATTTCGGTGCTCGACATCCGGCCGAAGAAGCCAATACCTTTGTTTCGGATGGCCAGGAGGTCCTGGTAAAGACTCCGTTCCTTGTTGCTTACCCGGGCGTCCGCCTCGTGAAATAGCTTCTGTCGGTAGTCGTTCCAGGCCATCCGGGCCTTGAATACCGCCTTGCCCACTTTGGTCTGCGCCCATTCGGCGGTTGACAGGAGATTGTCGAGCCATCCCCCGGCCCTGGGGCTGAAGTTTCTCGCGGCCCGGCCCGCAGCGCCGATAGTGTCCACAACCTCGTCCTGAATCCCACGGATCGAGTATGTCTCTCCCTGTTGGAAGGTCATGGATCCTTCCCCCGGCCTGTCGAAAATACGTCCGCTCTCAATGTCCCGGACCACCCCCCGGGCCGTCCGGTGAACCAGGTTGACCAGGCGGTCGATAAAATCGATGATTTTCTGAATTGCGACCCTTGTCATACCCTTCGGCGCCGCTTTTTTCATCCTCACGGCTTCTACATGTGCCGCGATCTGCTCCTCGTAGTCGCGCACATTCGATCTTCTTATTTTGGAAGGATCGATCCCCGCGCTTTTCAGGATCGCCCGAAGATCGGCAAAGGAGATGATCCGCGCCTCAATGAGGGCATGGGTGAATTCGTGATCGATGGTGAATTGATCGCCCTGGGCAGAAATCTGGATTTTCCCGTCTCGATAAACCCCGGACGCCCCGCGCTGCATTTCTTCCGACGATGGTTCGCGTTGATAAGCCCGCCGGAAAGCGTCGGCGTTGATTGGGATATGATCGACGATTTGAAGCTCAAGTGGCCGGACGGCGGCCTGGCCGGAAATCAGGAACCGACCGTCATCGGCTTGCCGGACGTTAAGGCCCCGGCCGACTGCGCGTCGAACATCCGCCAGAGTGATTTTCTCCCTGGTCCTGGCCGCGACGGAATACTGGGGGACTTCCCCGTCCTCGACGTGGCCCCCTTCATCCTCGGCCGCTCCTTCCCCCTCCTCCTCGTCCTCAACACGAATACCACTGAAGCCTGGCAGAGCGGAAAAGCCGAGGTCTTCCTCCTGGGTATCCTCCTGGAGAGACATGAGTTCGTTCTCAACGTCTCTGATTTTCTGACTGACTTCCTCGATCTGTTTGTGATCGAAGCGGGGTTCTTTCAGAATCTTCTCGTTTTCCGCAATGACATCCTGTTGCCGATTCAAATTCTTTCGGAGTTCGTTCGGCGCTTCGGCAATTCTGATAAGAAACCGATTGATGTCCTGGGTAGCGCGATGAAGCTCGGTGATCGTTTCGGCTTTGCCATAGGTGACGCCTATTCTGTAGGAAACAGTATCTTCCGGTGAATTAAAGCTGAAAAACGAATTGCCCTTTTCGTCTCTTTCAAGAATAGACGAGTCTTTTGGTCGCACCTGAATTTCAAGATTAAGGCCTCCGGACCTTGCATGGATCGGATCGGGCGCCGCCTTTTTGATCTTGCTGTAATCGGCGTCAGATTTGGAAGTCCACTGTCTTCCATTAAACTTGCTGTAAATCTGCTCCGAGTATGCCTTCGGGTTCTCCCGAATCACCTTGTAGGCTTCGGTGCGCTCATACTCTTTGCCGTCGATCGTCAAGCGCTCGAACTTCAAATCCGGGAATTCATCCCGTACCTTTGCGGATGCCTTGTCTGCCTCAACGATGTTCTTCTCGATATTTTCAATGATCCTGGCCGAGTTGTTCAGGGTCCGCCGGGCTCTTGACTGTCGCTCAATGGACGCCTCCTCATCCATGCGCAGGTCTTTCCGCTCTTTCAGAAGCCTGTTGCGCTCCTTGTGGAGCTGCCCGGCCATCCCGGACGCGGCTGAAAGGAGGTCATTGATATTGCCAAGATCCTCGGTAAAAGGATCGTCGAAACTGCGGCCCTCGATCTTGCCGGTCAGCATCTGGTCAATAAATTTCTGTTTGGTGGCCAGAACCGAAAAGCTTTTACTGTCGAGGGTGTTCTCGGTGACGTAGTTGAAAATGTGGACATTCTTCAGGCCGTTGGACTGGCGGACAATGCGGCCGTTCCGCTGTTCCAGGTCCATTGGCCTCGGCGGAACGTCAAGATGATGGGCTGCTACCATCCTTTGCGCGAAATCAACGCCAACGCCCAACTTTTCCGTAGACCCCATGATGATCCGGGCCTTGCCAGACCGGATCTTTTCGAAAAAGATCTCGCGTTGCTTGTCGTTCTTGGCGTCCTGGATACTGAGGATGTCCTTCGCTGGAATGCCCTTCTCCTCCAGCATCCGGGTCAATTCCTTGTAGGCGTCAAACGTTCCGCTCGGGCCGTTCCTGAAAATATCCAGAAAAACAACCTGGGAAAGGCGGTTTTCCTTGGTATCCTCCCAAATCTCATGAATCTTTTGCGCCGCCATATCCAGCTTGCCGCCGGTCCGATCAGCATAATAACCGGGGTCCACAAGACGAAGATCGATGGCGGCCTTCTTGGCAAGTGTGTAAAGGACAAGCGGAATGTGCCTGTTCGCCCGCTTCTCCTTCCCGGTCATGTTCTCGAACCGCTGATATTCTCGCCGGATTCCGGCAATAAAGTTCTTCAGTTCATCATCCTGTTTGACCACAACCGCCTGTGGGGCGCCGCCGATAATGTTCGGCAACTTCAGATTTGCGCTTTGGGTCAGCATGACATCGGTGAACGAGTGGAACATCTTCAAAAGCTCGGGGCCGTTGATGTACTTGGAGAACCGCTTGATGTTCTTCCAGGTTCCGGCCGCCGTCTCCTCGAAATTGTCCACGACCTGGCCGAATGCGGTGGCAAAGGCATCGAAGTGACCAACATGGAACGCATTCATGAGATCCGGCCGGATGTATCGAAGAAGTATCCAGGCCTCGGCCATGGTGTTACTGATAGGGGTTCCGGTGGCAAAAATGACATTCTTCCCGCCGGTCTTCTCAAGGACGTACCGGGTCTTCAGCAGGGTACTGGTAGCCTTCTTGCTGGCGTCCGAGGAGATCCCTCGAACCTTGTTCATTTTGGTGCTGAACTCTCCCCGCTTGTAGGCGTGGGCCTCGTCCACCAAAAGGGCGTCAATCCCAAGTTCTTCGAACACGAGGGCATCGTCGCGGGTGCCGTCCATGAGGGATTCAAGCCGGGCCTCTTTACGGGCCTTGGCTTTTTCCATGTCCTTGACGGTGTAGCTGTTCGCCCCCTCCTCGTCCTTGATTTCGTCAATGGTGGCCTCAAGCTCGGCAATCTCCTCCTGGATGTAAGCTGCCTCACGTCTTGGGTCGTTGGCCAGGCCGTCAAAGAAGGATTGCGGGAGTACGATGGCATCCCAGTCCCCGGTGGCAATCTGTGAAAGGGTCTTCTTTCGGCTCTTGGCGTTCCGCTGTTGCCAGTTCGGAATCAAAACCTTGGATCCCGGATAGAGCCGCTGGAACTCCCGTCGGTACTGCTCCACGGTCGAGTTGTGGACGACAATGCAGGGCTTTCGGGCCGTCCCGATCCGCCGCATTTCCATGGCCGCCGTAATATAGATGAAGGTCTTGCCGGTGCCGACCCCGTAGGCCAGCAAACAGGATTCCTGAAGGACCCGGGAGACGGCCCGCTTCTGGTGAGGGTTGAGTTCCAGGTCCTGGGTGGCCCCCGGGTAATGCTTGATTTGCGGAACATCGAATTTCCGGAGAGTGAACCGGTTCTTGGTGGCGTTGTACTTTTCCGCCAGGGCATCAGCCCATTTGCTATGGGTCTTGGCCCACTCAATGAAGCGGGCGTTAATTCTTTCCTGCATCCGCTCGGCGGCCTGGGTGGCCTCCTGGTTGACAACGGACCTGGTGCTTACGCCATCATCGACCGAATCTTTTATAACGGGCTTGGAAAGGCTCAGGGCCTTCTGGATAAGCTCGTGCCCTTTGATTCTATCGGTTCCCCATGTGCTGACGTTCTTCGGGTTTTGAGCGCCTTCAACATTCGTGATCTTGAAAGATGATCGGCCCGCCGCCTCACTCCTGTTGACTGTAGCCCGAACATCCAGCTCTTCCCGAAGGAAGTCGGCAATGCAGTCGGCCGGGATCCAGTCGGATCCAAGCATGAAGGTGATTTGGGATATCGGCAGGTCTACCGGCTGAACCTCCATGAGGGCGTCGATGTTGGATTCAAACGCCTTGTCGGTTTTGGCCGCTTCGATAGCCTCCTCAAGCTTCGTTTTTACGTCACCGCTGAGGTACTTGTCTCGCTCGACAACCCGGCCGGTTTTCGGGTCCAGGAAGCCGAGACCTGCCTGAACGATATCGGTCCGGACGGCTTCAACGGGTCGGTCGAGAATCGTGGAAATATACCCGGCATCGATGGCGCCGCGGTAAATCCGGCTCAAGACCAACGCGTCCTCGATCGTCTCGGCCGTGTTGGGTTCTTTGAACGGAAAAATTGTTCTGCGCTCGAATATCGGGGCTTTCGAAATGGTAACGACTTCCTTGGCATCAGGTTTGCCGTTAGCAATGACTTCGACCGTTTCCCGATGAACGTCCTCAAGGGCGTCAACAATGGGATATTCCGCGTCCAGCTTTCGAAGGAACTGGTTGTATGTCGCGTTGAAGGCTTTGAACCGCTTCGTGAAGGCGTCATACTCCGCGTTGAGGGTGGCCTGCATGTCGGCAATCTGCGCGTCCGTGGTGGCCTCGTCCCGCATGGCCTTGATGAGCTCCTTGGCCGCTTCCCGCACCTTCATGTATTGCCGGACCCTCTCGGCCAGGGCGGGCTTACGCATCGGGAACGCGGGGTTTCCCTTGGAATCCGGATAGCTCGGTTCCACCAACTTGCCGTTGAGCACCAACATGGGCTCCCCGTCGCTTCCATAAACAAGGGTGTCGTCCCTCTGCCCCTCATCGGCCCATTGTTGACGAACGGCCTGCGAAATATCCGCGCCCTCTCCGGCGATATTCGAGGGCAGGCCCTGGGTGGCTTTCGCAATCTGAGATTTCAGATCCCCCACCTTGCTCGATTCAACCGTGTATTCCTCGGCCGAATACATCGAACCGGCGAGAGAGTTGACGCCCATCACCATGTCCGGGTGATCGGCAAAATAGGTGTTGATGTTGACCGGCGGTTTCCCGGCAACAATCTCAACGGGTACGCTCATCCGGAAATCTTGCCCGAGTCCAACGCGGTCGGAATCCTTTTTCCGGAAAATCAGAATGTCCGTGACAACCTCTGTTCCGGCATTCTCCATGAAGGCATCACGCGGGAGGCGGATCGCGCCGACAAGATCCCCCTGGGCGCCGAGGTATTCCCGAACCTGGGTGTTCCGGGTTGAATCCATGGAATACCGGCTCGTAACGGTGACCATAAGACCGCCGGGCCGAAGGGTGTCCATCCCTCTTGCGAGGAAATAGTTGTGGATACTCCAGCCGCTGATATGCTTGTGGGTTTTGTCGATGATCGGGTAGTTGCCAAAAGGAACGTTGGAAATCACGAGGTCCATGGAGTTGTCATCAAGACCCCGGGCATTCTGAAAGCCCGTTACCTGGATGTTTGCCTGCGGGTAGAGTTTCTGGAAGATGTTCCCGGAAATGGTATCGAGCTCGACACCGTGAAGCATCGATCCACTGGCGATGTCCGTCGGCATCAGTCCGAAGAAGTGACTGACGCCGCCCGCCGGTTCGAGGACGTTCCCGCCCTTGAATCCGAGGTGCCGGACTACGGACCACATGGCGTCAATGACTTCGCGGGCCGTATAGTGGGCATTCATTGTGGAGGCGGCGGCCGAATCCCATTCCTCCTGCGTCAGCATTCCGCCGAGCTTGGGGTGAAGGTGCCGGCCGTACTTCTCCCGCCACCGGAGATAGTCTTCATGCTCCGATTTTGACAGAACGCGGGTAAGGTCGGGGAATGTGGTTTCTTTTGCGGCCTTCAGGGCTTTGCTGAAGGTCCGATTGAACACCTTCTCGGAGAAGGCCCCCCACCCAGTGTATTGAGCGAGGTTCTTCTTTTCCGCGGGCGTGGGGTTCCGGTCCTCGGCTTGGAGCTTTCGCAACAGTCGGATGGCGCCGATATTGGCTTGAATCTTGGATTCCGCCCCTCCGGGAATGATCTTGTCGGAGGGGGCGATAACGTGGTTCTGATCCTCCGGGGCTAAATCATCCCGGCCCACTCCAGTATCTCGCCTTCCAGATCTTCGGGCATCGGTTCGGGTTCCGGATCCAGGTTTGTCGGTGCGACCAGATCTTGAACCACTTCCCGGATCTGGTCTTCCGCCAGTCTCCCGGCCTTCTGGAGATTGTACATCGCCAATACCCCGATCTTTGCGTACTCCAGCAGGTAGTTGTGCAGGGCCTCCGGCCCCTCCTTCCAGAGCTCCAGCACCAGGCTCGGCTGAAATTCCATCACCCACAAGAGCCGGGCCTGATACCACTGGTTTTCTTTCGGCTCTTCGATTGTCACGTTCGGTATTTCGTCCATTGGCGGGCTCCTTTCTGGAGACAATCTCGGATTTTTTGGTGAGTTTTTCAACCGCAATATTCTCCCCGGATTCGACATCCCGCTTCGTGTCGGCCCGTGTCGATTCCTCGCCAACCATTGCAGACTCGACCTTTTTGGGCTGTGTCGGTGCCGTGTCGACAATGTCGATTGCGTTTCCGACACTGTCGGTTTTGTCGGTTTCGATTCGGGTCCCCGGAGAAACTGTCACGGTTGCATCCGACGGGTCCCCGGGTGGCATCGAAGTGCCTTCCTGTTCGGCCGCCGCTTTGACCGCAAGGAGCATCTTCTTCTGTGCCTTGGAGATATGCCGCCAAAGGGTACGGTCCGGGAGTTTGATCCCCGCATCCCGCATCACCTCTCGGCGGCCTGCCGGAGTCAAAGTACCATCCCACCATGCAGCAGCCTGCTCGTCCGTCGATGTGTCAGCTTTGTCATGGCTGGGTTTTGGTTCGGAGTCGGTGTCCTTCTGAGGGCGTTGGGCCTCCTGCGCTGTCTCACCAGGGTATACCGCCTTCCCGGCCTTCCTCGGAGCCTCTCCAGGGCTCTGTCGATGAGGCGTCGTCCTGGGGTTCAGTAATTCCATAGGACCGTTGGGTACATGAGCATCCGGTGCGCCTGCCAAGATTCCGTCTTCCATGTCCCGCCATGCCCTGAACCGTTCCTCGATGGCGTTCGGGCTTTGCCGGTTCAGGGCGATTCTGCGCCCTCCCGATGCTTGCTTAGATTCCTCCCGAGCCCCCGCCGTTGCTGATTTTTTTGGGGCACCAAGGGGTCCGGTTATTTGATCGACCGGCATCGGGCCGACCTTCTTCCCGCGGCCGACAACATCCGTCCGGCGGTAGCGGGTCGGATCGATGTTCTTGCTTCCAGCGGGGAATGGGGACCTGCTCGGGACCACGTTCAGCCGTTCGGCCAGTTGACGACGATATTCTGGATCCAGAAAGTTCCGGTCTTCCAGGGAATCGAGGTCGTCCAGGAGTTTGGCCCGCTCCTCCTCGGTGGCAACCATTCCGTTGATAACGCGCTGGAACTCCTCCTTGGATTTTGGGACTTCCCTGCTTTTTTCCCCATCCCAAAGCTCTGAGTTTTCCGGCAGTCGCATTGGTTCCGGTGTGTCAATGCTATCATCGATCCCGGAAATATCGTCGGCCTGGCCGACAAAAGCCCGGTAGCGATCATACGCCTGGGCCTCGTCCATGCCCTCGATCTCGTTCCCGCGGTAGAGTTCCCGGAACCGCTGAAAATCCTGGTCCTGGTTGCGGGCCTCCTTGATCTGGTCGATTTCCTCCCCGATCTCGTTATAGCCCCTCTGGCGTTCGAGTTGGGCTTCGCGCTCGGCCTCCTGGCGGGCTGTGAGGAGCGTATCATCCCCCTCGGGCGCCGGCTGATCCCGGAGAGACCGCTCAAGGGACTTGGCTTCCCTTGCCTGATCGATCTCCGCCCCTACTTCGTTATACCCTTGTTGCCGCTCCGCCTGCGCCTGCGCCTCGAAGTCATGCGCCGACCGCTCGGCGATGGTGTTGATGTTCCCGGTAACCCGGCGCACCGTGTCCTGCACCGTCCGAAGTTCCTGAACGATTTCCGGAGATGCCCCGGAGGACTTGAGCCTCGACTTCAGGACGGATTCCCGATTCTTGAGGGTGGCAAGCCGCCCCATGAGGTTGCCTACCCGCGCCGACGCGGTATCATCCTCGAAAACCGAATCCGGAAGGCTTTCCATGACACCTTCCATCTCCCTGGCGATCCTCGGGGCCTTGATCTTCCCGGCAAAGGCGTCCCTGGTCTTCTGACGGTTGTACTCCCTGACAGCGTGCGACTCGGCCTGCTGGCTCGGGGTCTGCATGTCGTCTGCGGTTCTGGCGGCCCGGACATACTCCCTCCCGCCCGGCTGTCTCGCGGCCTCGATGGCTTGGAGTTCCGCTTCCTGTTCAAGCGGGGTCAGATCCCTCCTGTCCGCTCGTCGAAGTTCCATCTCCTCGCGCCGGCGGATCTCCGAAAGTTCACCGATGGCCGCCTGAAGCCTTTGGTTCGCCGCCTCCCTCTGATCGAGCGGAAGGGTCTCGTCAAAGACAAGCCTCTGAGCTGCGGCGACATCCTGTTCCGCCTCAGACTTGAACATCTTCAGATTGGCGATATCGTCATCAATAGGGATCGTTTCCCCCATGGCGACGGCCCGATTCGCATTCGCAGCCCATACCGAGGCGAGGTCCGGATCAACGGCTTTGATCTGGTCATAAACCTGGTTGATAACCCTGAACCGCTCTTCATCGTTTACATCGGGGCTCTGAAGCGCTTTTGTGGTCGACCTCCGCACGGCAAATGCACCGCCTTCGGCAATGCCCCCGAAGATGATCGAGGCGACGAGCGCCGGGCCGAAAGCCTCCGCTGCGGCGTCCCACACGCGCTGATCGCTCATGCCGATTCTATTTCGCAGCTCTGTCTGTGTTGCCGCCGTCGCCATTTCGAACCCGGTTTCAACCGCCGCAATGGTTCCCATCCGGCCGGCGATTTGCTTGACGTTCGTGCCGATGATCTTTTTTAAGCCCTCCTTCAGGGTGAGTTTCGTCGGTGCGGTAAGGGTCGCGCCGAGTTTGAACGTCGCGCCCTCGATGAGGTCGGTCACGAACTCGAACCCGCCCTCGGCAATCGCGGACCAAAGGGCCATGTGCTCGAGGTCCTCCCGGCTGATCGCCCTGTCCGGGTTCTGCTGGTTGTGGACGATCCCTTCCTCCATGGCCCTGTCATATTCCGACAGGCCGAAAAGGGTGCCCCCGGAAAGGGCGAAGCCGGTGATCCCCCCGATAATGGTTCCGACTGGACCCACAACACTGCCGGCCGCTGCGCCCGCTGCGGCCCCGGGAAGGCCGGCCGCAATAGAGGTAACGGCGGATCGGGCGCCTTCGTAAAGGGATGAGGCGAAACCCCCTTCCTTCTCCTGCCTGCGAAGACCGGGAACTGCCCGGCGGAGTGCGTTCAGCTTTTCGAGAATTCCGGAAGCAGCGCCGCTCTGGTCCTGACCTGCCGCCTCCCCGCCCGGGATTGCGCGAAAACCCCTCGCAACCGTATCCGCGGCGTCGAGCATGCCGCCGGTAACAGCCGAAACAGCGCTTCCCCAGAATCCCTGGTCGCTGTTCTGAACGGGCGAGGGTTCCTGCGAAACCTTCGGCCCCTCGTACCCCGGCCAAAAGGATGGATTGTAGTCCTCTCCGAAGGTGCCTGCCTTCACAGTTTCCTGTTGTTGAGGGGTGAGCGCCTGGTAGTCCTCCCGTCCCTGGGTTTTCTGTTCAAGCCATTTCTGCTGGACAAACGCCCTCTGGTCGGGGCTTAGGGATTGGTAGTCTTCCCTGGATGCAAGACTTTTCCATTCAGGCTCAAACATCTATGCGTTCTCCGTGTTGTGTCATTACGATGGCAGTCTCGTTCTTATTGGGAGCGGGATATTCGGCTTCGAATCCACTTGGAAATATCCTCAAAGCTTGCTTCAGGATTGAGATCCGGTTCTCCGGAAAGACTCCTGTTCGTTTTTGCGATTTTGCGACCGGCGTTGTAATCCAGGTAGTTCGTCCAATAATTCATGTCCCGAGGCCTGTTCGGAAGTACGTTGTCACGCATCCATTGCGTCGTTCTTTCCAGGGACGGCCCAATGTAATTTCCCGGGGCGGTTCGATCTTCAGGCCAATACGATGGCGGCTGTGTCCTGGCCGCGGCGAGGGTCGAATTTGCCCTTGTGGCGATATCTTTCAGGTCGGCGTCTCGCTCTTTCGCCTTTACGTTTTGCTCATGTGAGGGCATGAGCTTGGGCGCTCCGGGAGTCTTGCCGGTGGAATTTCCGCCTTCTTTGGCCTGCCGTACAAGATCTCCGAAGGGGTCTTGAGCCGCCGAACTGTCTCCGGCCTGTCCCGAATCGTTCTGCTGGTAAAGCCCGGAGTTGATGGCGTCGATGTCCCTTCGGATGGAATCGACCATCCCACGGGCGTATTCGATCACCTTGGGGTCTTCGATCTTTTCGATTTGGCCGGTGAGCGGGTTTAAGCTGAATCCCGCAGCCATGCCGGAATATTTGTCGAGACTTTCGTAAAGGCCTCCAAGGACCTTGCTCTGTGACTTTGCAAGTTCAAGGGTTTGCTGCGCCTGCGCTCCCTTCATAGCCTGCTCGTAGTCGGCCGACTGCTGGTCGAGACCGGCTCGAAGGGCTCTTGCATCCGAATGGGGGAGCCCTATCTCCTGCTGGTACTTCGGAGTGCTCGTGAAAGTCATGACCCGTTCACGGCCGCTCTTGTCGGTCCATACACCAACATCGGATCCCTGGCCGCGAAGGTCGTTAAAGGCCTGCATACCTTTCCCGGGGTCAAAGGTGTTCTGCTGGATCGTCTGGAAGCCGTCGGATTCCGTCCGGAAGTCCCTCGATTTCGGATCTCCGAGCTGGGGAATATCAACAGCGGGAGCAAGAACTGGATTTGAAAGGCCTGCAGCCTGGCCGGAAGACAGCCCCGCCCTTGCGGTGGTCGCCGGGCTTCCCCCGGGAGCCATGGCCCGGTTTGAGGCGTCGGCAATTGCCGTCCGCTCCTGAAGCTTCCGATAGTTCTCGGCTTCCAAATCGGCAATCTTGCCGAGCCGTTGGGTGTACCTCTCCGCACTGGCAAGCGCAGGCTTCAGGTCGAAGGTGTTCCATCTGCTCATCTCAGCTTCCCCATCCGTCAAAATCGGTTGTCTTCCCCGTATTCATCCCAGACAAACTCGGGGCGGCCGTCATCATCTCCGATGACCGCTGTCAAATCTTCCATGGCCTCGTAGAACCGTCGTTGGTGGTACAGGGTGTTGATCTTCTGCCCCTCGATGCCGTCCTCGATCTGATCAAAGACCTGCCATGCAACCCTGTGAACGATGAGGCTCCGCTGAAGATGTTCGGGTATCCCGTCCGGAGTGTCGTCGTCCTGTTCCATCGGTGTCGGCATGCGGTGATAGTGGACATGCAGCGTGTCCGGGGTGGCAGGGATCCCCTGGTAATAGAGGTTGCCGCCCTTCACGGATACGGCATCCACGGCTCCGGGCGTCGAAAGCGACGGATACCGTTTCAGGAATCGGATATGGCTCTTCGAGACAGGGATCTCACGCTGTTGTGTCGCGGAGAAGACCGCAATCACTTCCCGCTGGAAGTCGCCCGGGAGTGCGACGAATGCGGCACCCGTAACCGTTGCCACATTGCCCATGGCATAGAGGTGGGGCAGGGGCGGGGATAGAGACCTGTCCGGCATCCGGATACCACCGGCGATCGACATGACGGCCGCGTTAATCATGTCGTCCACGCCGGCCGCATAGCCGACGTCGTCGATCACCGAAAGGCATTCATTGTGAAGGTCCATGAAATTCATAGGGGCCTCGTGATCTCAAAAGAAAAATGGACGTTGCCGTCCTTCGTCATGGTCTTGGTCCGAACGACCTCGTTGTCTCCGAGAAAATATCTGGTCGTCTCCCCGTCCTCCTCGGAGCGGAACGGGGCCTCGGGGTCCCTGGTCTTCATCCTGTTGAGGATGGAAGAAACGATATCCATGTACTCATACACAGCTGATCCGGTAACAGGTTCCATGATCCTCCCGAAGAAAGGGGAGGGGGTTTCCCCCCGCCCCATGGTGCTACGATGATGCTACGATCAAGAAGGTTCGGTAAGATTGGTGTGCCGGCAATGGGCCTTCCTGTTGCTGCACACCAGCTGCCCGACCCACCGGCTTTCCGCCATGAGATTGTCCGGTTGGGTCGGCGTGATGACCGTCCATTTCGGGGTCGTGAATTGGTAATCCTTGTGCGTCTTGACCTTCAGGAACCGGGTGTTGAGCGCGTCGAGGACGCCGTCGGCCTGGTTGTCGTCGGCAACGATCGGCGCCGTCTTGAACAGAACGTTGTCGAAGCCGGCCCGGACGAGCTTCTCCACGGCGAACCGCTGCTGAGTCTGAAGGGTCCGCTCGAAGCCGTCCTTCAGAACCTCCGTGGTAATGCCGATGTTTGGCTTGGCCGCTCGGCTCTGCCCGATCGCGGGGGTCCGCCAGATCGTCTGGAGGGCTTTGTAGGAGATGGCCTCCGCGGTATCGATGACGTTGGCCTTCCATTTGGCCATGTCGGCTTCGGCGATATCCCCGTAGGGCGTGCTGGTGACGGCTCCGAACAGGTCGGCAAGCCCGGAGAAGCCCGCATCCTGGCCGATGGTTCCCGCCAGGGCGCCGTAGATTCCGGCACCCATGGTGTCGCGGATGGTCTTCTCGATATTGCGGAGCTTCGCGAGGCTCATGTCGATCAGCGCGGACTTGCCGCTGTTCTGAACCTGGTCGTTGAAGTCCAGGGTGTTGCTGGCGTAGTAGCCGCCCCAGTCGTACCGGGCCGCGTTGATGATCGCCTGTTTCGTGGTGGAGATGGTCACGGTGGAGCCGTACCGGCCACTGTTGGCGGCGCCGTACTCCAGGAAGACGCGGATTTTGGTGCCGCCGTCCACGATCTCCCCGGCCTCCACAACACCCGCCACGGTGTCCCCGGGGGCCGGGATGTTGCCGTTGGCCCGGCTCATCAGGTACCAAAGCAGGACGTTTTCCGTGAAGAAGATGTCATTGAGAGTATTATCCTGCCAATACTCGTGAGTTGCCGCATTGAGTTCGGTTAAAGGAAGAGGCATTTTGCTGCTCCCTTATGTGCCGGATCCCGTCAGGAGCCGACGGCGTTTGCCGCCGCGAGAGCGGCCTGTCGTCGTTCCTCGAAGGACCGCGGCTTGTTGAGATTCTGGGTTCGGATTGCGCTTCCGGGCTTGTCCACGACGGGACCTTTCGGCTTGGCGCCGGATTCGATCTTGCTCGCAAGCTCCTCATACTTCTGTATGGCGATGTTCGCCTTGTTCTCATAATAGGCGCTCACGTCGTCGTGGAGGGGATTGTCGGCCTTGATCCTGGCCGCGTCCTCGGAATCCCGGAAAGCAAGAAAGTCTTTGTTCTTTTCGAGGAAGCGGGCCTTGATCTGCTCCGCTTCTTTTTCCTGCTGTGCCTTGTCGAAGGCCGACCGGGCCTCCATGACCGCTTTCTCCGCAGCCTTCTGGGCCTTCATGGTGGCTTTTTGGTCCATGAGATCCCACATCTTCGCGTTGCCCTCCTCCAGGGAGATTTCCCCGGAGTCGATGGCTTTGGCAATCTCAGCCTTCATGGCGTCGAAGTCGGGATCCTGGCTCTGTTTCGCAGGGGTGTTCGCAGATCCAAGCCGCTGCTGCATGTCCGCAAGCTGTTGCATGAGCAGATCGTTCTGGCTTCGGTATTTCCCGAGTTCACTCCCCTGGGACCCGAGCTTCTTCTCAAGTTCCAGGTAGCTCTTGGCGAGGTCATTGGGGTCCATGTCCTTCTCGCCCACCTTGATCCTCTGCGTTTCCTGCTGATTGTTGTCGGTCTTCGCATCCTTTTCCAGTTCATGGGGGATGTTGCCGGCCGGGATGATCTTATCTTCAATGATCGGTGCCATTGGTTTGCCTCCTGCGGGCCGCCGTCTGGCGGTTGTCCGCGTCAATCGGTTTTGGATTTGTGGTTGGCTTCGTTTAAATCAACGCCTCGCTCGTGGGGGCACTGCTACAACATCATCAGGTTGTTGCCGCCGCCATCCTTGTGGACGATCCCATTCTCGTCCATGTAGCGTTTGAGCTCGGTTCGGCTCGTCACCGGGCGCTCTCCGTCCGCCTGGAGGACATCCCGGAGGTCCTGGTTGATCCACGAGGGCTCGTCCCCGTGAACCCCGCCATGTCCGGGGGTGATGATCTTTTTCACATCCCGGCTCTCGCAATCAGGGCAGGGCGGTTTGAAGTTGTCGCAAAGGGAAATGGTGCACATCGTATCGAATTCGCACCCGCAGGCCTTGCACTCGTAGGAATAAAGCGGCATTTCAATCTCCCCCTATCGGATGGATCCCTGGTGTGCTCTTGGCACACCGGGCTGGATTTTCTGTACCCCTGGGCCTGTTGCCTGCGGCGCCTGCGGTCGGTTCCCCGGTCCTCCCTGGGGCTGCATGAGAAAAGTCTGAAGCTCCGCCGCAACCTCCGCGGGTAAGCCCGCCTGAACGAGGACCTGAAGCGCCTGGCCGAGCTGGCCTTCCCCGACGCGCTCGACGATCTCCTTCCACCCGGGGAAGTTGACGGTCTCAAGGAGGGCCTGCCGATCGATGACGCCCGCCTTGTAGAACTCCTTGGCCTGCTCTTCCGTCTGCATGGTCGTTTTGGGCACGGTTGACCCGGATTCAACCACGTAGCTGAAGTTCCGCCCGGCATAGTCGATCCCCCTGAACATCGCGGGCTCGTCCCCCTTGATCTGGATCGGCTCAACATCGAGGCCGAAGTTTTGCCAGAAGCTGATTGCCCACCTGCCGCGCATCTCAATCAAGTGATCCATGGCGTTGATCTTGTACTGGATCAGCGCGGCGTTGCGCTCCTGCAAAGCGACAATGGCAGATGCCGCTATAACGCCGGTTGGCCGCTCGCCTCGATCTGCGTCCTCGATCTGGTAAATCCGGTCGTGGAACTCGATCAGGAGATCGAGGACCCTGAAGATATCCGGAGAAAGCGACGGCACCGGCACAAACCGGATCCCGGACGCCACGTTGACGTTGTGCGGTCTGAGGATCAGCCCGGGCTTGTTGTTGACCATCGCCGGCGTGATTCCTGTATCCCTGGGAATAACAAGCGGGGGAGACATGGACCGCAAAACATAGGCGATGATCTTGCTGAAAAGCTCGTTGATCCGCTCGTTGAGGTCCGCCGTCTGTTCCGCGGCTGAGAAGCCCCAAATACTGATCGGGTCCTCGTAGGAATTGGCCTTGTAGAACGGGAACCTTCCCCAGGCCATGCACCCGGTATCGAGCAGCTCATGGTTGAGATTCGGATTTGGTTTGTCGTCCAGGACGAGGCCGCCGTTGTTCGTCACGGTGATGACGCGGATCCCGTCCGGATAGACCCGCTTCCTTTGCGGAGGCTCCGGACCGCCCGCATCCCCGTCGACGATGATGGTTTCTCGGCCGGGGGCATCCTCCTCCGTGAAATCCTTGACCCAGACCTCGACGACAAGCGCGCGGCGCTCCCGCCACCTTCCACCGCCAGCGTCCGTTGTCGAACCCGACGTGAGGACGGCCCCGCCGTCCACTCTGGAAACACCCCCGGGGATCGTCCGGGAAAGGGCGATTGCCGGTCTAAATTGCTCCCGGTCCTCTCCCATGATGGTGTAGACGTCGTCCGCCTGCACCGACCCGGGCTCCACCTCGTATTGCCGCTCAACGAACTCGACCACCTCGGGAACGGCATGGCACTGGTACGGGAGATCCGTGCTGATGTCCTCCCAGTATCCCGGCGCCGGAAACCACGCGAACGGATCCACGACGACGGTATTCGGCCGGCCGGCGCCGGACTCCCAAACCGCCTTTTCGATGGTAACCCCGTTGATCTCGTTTGACAGGCAGGACGCTTTCAACTTGGACTGCTGCTTGGTGTCGGACCACCATGCCGCTACCTTGGCCGACAGGACCTGTTCCGCCTCATCCCCCGTGCCGTCGACATCCCGAACCTGGGCAACCGGCTTCCGGGCCGTGATGTTGGCCTTGGTGCGCTCGACGTTGGCGAAGTACAGGTTGATCGGGGTGAACGCCCGGCCCCTGGCAGCCTGTCCGTGGTCGCCGCGGTAAAGACGGTAGTTGGCCTTCCACCGCTCTTCCAGGAAGAGGCGCTTCCGCTCAAGTTTCGCCGTCTGGAAAAGCTCCCACGCCCACGGACCGACATCCGCATGTCCCTTTGGAGGAGGATTGGTCAGTGACCAAGTGTTGTCGCTCATCGCCCCTCCATCAATCCGTGTTCTGGTCAAATTCGATCACGCCCATAGGTGGGATTATCCTCTTCTCCGCCTCGATCCTGGCTTCTTCACGACGAGGGGCTTGCCGGTGGGATCTGCATCCGCCTTTTTCGCCGGGAGAGCTTCCTCCTCGGCCGGGGGGCTCTGGTGCTCCTGGTTCTCCTTCTCGTCCAGCCTGGCAACAACGGTAAGGTGTCCGCTCGGGGCGTAGGCCGCGCCGCAATCCGGGCACTCCATGCACCCGTAGCCGTATGCGTGAGGACTGAAGGTGGACCATCCCTGCTCCTGGTATCGCTTCTTCAGCCGGACCATGTGCGGTTCGGCAAGGGTGTCCGGCGTGTAGGTGTCGGTGGTTTCGTGATAGCTTTCCCGGCACTGCGGGCAGATTACGTCATATCCGGCCATTATTTTTCCTCCGGTATGCCCGGCCGCACCCCCGGTACTTTGGCAAGACGCTCGGCAAAGGCGTGAACGAAATCGTTGTTGCGGGCCTGGACCTCTTGCGGTGCCGTCACGGCATCCTGTGGCATATCCATCGGATCGACGATATTGATCGCGGTCTCCTCAACGGGCTTGCCCGGGCTGAAAAGCGACTCGTGGGTTTCCCGCTTGGTTCGGAAGACGAGATATCCCCCCAGGGCCACCGAGGAGACGGCCGAGGCCCATCCAGCTGCAAAATAGGCGAGCTCGATCATTCGGCCGCCACCGCTACGCCGAAGACAATTCTGAACCAGTCGGTCCCGTTGCTGTAGGCCAGGCACGGGTTTCCGGCATCGCCGTCAATCACCGCGATCAGCTTGCCGATACCAAGCGCCGCGTCCGGGAGAGTCGCGACGGTATAGCTTGTGAGCTGGATGATCCCGGTCACATCGCCCGTGATATCCCCGACCACATCGCCCGTGACGTTCCCGGTCATGTTGCCGGTCAGGTTTCCAACAACATTTCCTGTTATATTTCCGGTAACATCCCCCTCAATGTCCATCGGCCACCCATTGGCCCCCTTGTGGATTGCGGGGGAACTCCCGCCCATTGTCGGAATGAATTCAGCCATTCGATTGCTCCTATTCGATGTTGATGGCGGCCCCGGAATACCCGGGGTTGCCAATGACGAAATTCCAGTCCTGCTGGGACTGAGTGAAAGCGACGGGCTCCGCCTCGATCGAGGGCCATGTTGTTGCAAGGTCCGGATCGAGGATTCTGGAGAAACAGTCGAGCATGTCGTCGTGCGCGCCCACGGGAAAGGTCAGGAACTCCTCGTCGATGAAAACCTGCGTCAGGTTCCGGTCAACCCTCTCGTAGTCCCTGTAGTTGAGCAACTCGGGGATGAAGAACCGCCCACCCTCGAACGCGGGTACGAGCCTCCGGATCCGGTCGTTCTTGGGCATCGATCCGCCAAGCTCCGTGATGTTGAAGTGATAGTTCTCCTGGTCCATCCGATAGTTGAAATGCTCGATGTCCGACTGCATCCCGTACCGCTCGTACCCCACATCGAGGGGCCGATATCTCTGGTGTAGGTAAAAGAGCGCATTGGCCCGCTCCGTCAGGTTGAGACGGTCCCGCAGGAAGTCGATGAGGTAGTAGTTCTGATCGCGGCCCAGGCCGATGACCGCGATAACAGTGTAGTCGCTGTCTTTCTTCTTGGCCGATGCCGGGTCCGCGACGATGTAGCGGTTGAGCCCCGTCCAGTCGACCGGCCGCCAGAACCTGAGCCACTCCCGCTTGAAGCCCATGACCGCGTCAGCCAGCGGATTTAGCAACATTTGGCAGTTTTTTGATGCGTATCCCCCGGCTATATAATTTCCGGTTTCCGTCTGGATATTGTAGACCTTGATCGCACCAAACGGAACTTGCTCAACGAGACCGACTCTGCATCCTTTTCCAAACTTGCGAGAACCATAACACTGCGAGATCACTTGCCTGCGTTTACCAAAATGATCTCCAAGGAGGTTGATCAAGCGAATCCTGGCATCCCTTCCTCCATGAATTGTGTAGATGCGCTGGGACCTTCCTCCACGCTTTGAGTTGCAAATCCCATAATCAAAACCAAGCGTATCAAGGCACCATGCTATCTGGTCACAAACCTTTGGGTGCAGAACCGGATCTTGGGTGATTTGGAGTGTCCTGTGCCTGACTCCACCTTCACCGTCTACAATAGCCGCAAGGTATCCGGCCGCTCGTTCGTGCTCTGGCATGATCCCTGTGTAAACAGAGTTGATGTCAATAACCTGGCAAACACCCTTTTGAAATCCATATCCAAAGCCAAGAGGTGAGTATGCCTTTCTTGATCCATCCTTCTGGGACCGCCCGGTCCACCATTTATGGTCTGGCGTGTGAATCAGAACGTTGCCATTTTCAAGAGTGCTTTTTACTGCAAGAGCCCTTCTGGAATTGATAGCAACTACCCGTGTCGGTGTGAGTATCGCTTGTCCACCGTCAATGTGCGCCCACCCGACCACCTCATCACCAACCGAAATGTTCTCTATCGGTCTCTGGGACCAATCAGCCATTGTGATAAGGGTTCCTGCGCCATGGCAAGCGAATATGTAGGGACCCATTTCCGCCCGTTTCTTGGCGAGTCGCTCGGGCGTCAGCAGAACGGGGTTCCCGTCCTGCTTGCCGGTGTCGGTGGCGGGATATCGCCTTTCAACGGCTCCCCCGCGGCGCAGGATCTCCGCCCAGGTGTCGCTCGCGTGATACCGGGTCCCGATGTAGCGGATCCGCCCCCCTTGTTCCGAGGAGAGGTTGAGCGACAAGGCCCAGGCATCGGTCGTCTTGGCGATCATCTCCGGGGTCGTCACGGACTCCCGGGTGACGACGTCGTCGTAGATCATGAGGGCGAAATGTTTTGAAGTGGGCTGGCCATCGACCAGACCCCAGGCCTCGATGGTGGCCTCCTTGGGGTTTGTGGTCCGCCGCACGATGAGCCCGTCGTCCTCGGACCACTTGGGAGATTCCTTTCGGGGGTCGGCATACAGGACCTCCGGGTAGAGGCTCTTGAGCAGCTCGTTGTCCTCGAACTCCCGCTTGATCTGGCGGAGGAAGCCCTTGGCAATGGGCCTGGTGTGGGAAAAAATCCCAATCGTCAGTTCCGGGTTGTTGAGGATATCCTGGATGGTCAGGGCAAAGGTGATGATTGAGCTCTTGAAGTGTTCCCGGCTCCAAAGATCCAGGTAACCGTCCGGGGCCGCCTGCACCATGTTGCACCGGTCAAAGAGCCAATCCCGGTCCCCGTCGGGCCGGTTGAGGATCCGGGTGAAGAGGAAGAAAAGATCCGACCGGCCAAGCTCCCGCATGACCTCGTGAACACAGCCGTTTTTCTCGGCGATGGCCAAGACCCGGGCGTAATGTTCGATGCGCTCGATGCGGGTCATTCGCCGGATTCTTCCCTGTCCTTACCGACATCAGCTTTGATCTTGTCCAGGATTGCCTGGGCCGCCGGATGCACGGTGATTTTGTGCTCGATCGGGCCTCCGTTGGCGCCCGTATTTTCCTGCGCCTGCTTGGGGACCCACCCCTCAAGGCGCTGATAGACCAGTTTGGCCGCGGCCGCGTCGCCGTCGATCGCTTTACGGATTTGGGCCATGTCTACCCGCGCAAACCATGCGGCGTATTTGCTGCGGCGGAGTTCGAGAGCCTCCTTCTCGATTTCCGTAAGTTCTGCCGGAGAAAAGGACTTATAGATCGTGTTCCTGTGGACAAACCCAAGCACGTCTACAGACAAACGATCCCGTGAAAGAAATTCGTTTTCCGGATTTCCAAGGTATTCAAGCAATTTCAGCCTATGTCGCTCTTTGGCGGTCATCCTTGGTTTCCTCCCCCTCCGCTCGCTAATTCCCCGTTCTCTTCACAGCATTCACGATGCCCACCGCGATCTCCCCCTTACGCTCGGAGAGGACGATCCGGGACGCCTTCAGGAATGGGAGCACCAGAACATCGTCCACCTTGTTTTCGGTCTCCCTGATCTTCGCCTCCGTCCTATCGAGCATCTCCCCGACTGCTCCGGAGTCAACCACCTGCCGCAAAAACTGAATTCCCAGCTCTATCCCGATCTGAACCCAAAAAGCCTTCATCCTCACTCCCTGTCAGTCGCCATCCTGATCATTCACCAGACTGATGCGCTGCTTGATCAGGCTGATATCCGTCCGGATCATTTCAAATGCTATCCGATCCTGCTCCCGGGCCTTGTCCCTCTTCTCGTCCATGCTGCTCAGTCTGAGGCCCAAGGCCTCAAACATCCGCCTGGTTTCCGCGCTGGCGCGATCTGAGCGCCTGCATACCTCCGCGTAACTGTTTTCACACTCTGCCCGAAGGACAAAAACCGACTGTCCGTTGGATCCCGTGATCAGGCGCTTGATGGACTCAATCTCGATAGCGTTCCGCCGCCCCTCGGCTCTGGCCACTCCCCAGGCTATCCCTGCGCTCAGAATGGCTGTCGCAAACGCTATCTCAGATGGCGTGATATCAACCATTTACCGCCAACCTCCCCGTCATCTCGACGTTCATGTGACCTCCTTCTGTTCTTCGGGCTGGGTTTCCCGGGAGGGATAAAAAAAAACCAGTGGTATCTTGATCGTGATGTACCATGGGTTTTTTGCCGTTTTTCAGAAATGCCTGTGAAATGCCTATGGATGACTGTCAAATGCCTATGGATGCCTGGAAATAACTGTTGACATGCGATTTTAGCCCCGAAAATTTTTGAACCAATCCAGGATGTCATGACGAAATGCCCTCCAGCAGGTTTCACCGGGGGCCTTCCATGCCGGGAACCCGTTGTCCCTGATCCAGGATTGAACCCGTCGCCTGTTTGTTCTCGCAACCGCGCATATCTCAGAAAGCCCCTGCAAGACCTCGACTTCGCCATTTGCCGGGTTTTTATCTTGACCCATACTCTTCCCTCATTCCCCCTCAGCGTGCGCCGGCACTCCGAATCCAACGCGCCTCATGTTCGCCCTCGACAACACCGATACCGCAACTCGCTCCCCGTTGCTCTCGTCGATCTTGAGCACCACTCCGCGGCCTGGGTGCCAGTACGAGGCGAGCAGGTTGAACCGCTCGAAATTGCGCTTGTTGCGCTGATAGAGACTCCTCGGCCTCTGGACCAGAACCGCCTCCATGAGCATCGTGGTGATCTCGGCCGGGGATGGTACCCGACCGCCAACGCGGGCTTTCCAGTTGTCCCGAAAATGTCTGGTAATTTTCATTTCGCCACCTTCCTCGGTCCCGGTCCGTCAATCAGCTTTGGCTTGAATCCGAGTTGCCCCAGAACATCGCCCTGTTTCAAAGCCGGCGGACTGGACCGAACGATCTCGAATTTTTCGATGAACTCCTTTTCCCGAAACGGGATCTCACTCTCCAGCATACCGCCGAGTCTCGACCATCCCCCCATGAGCCTGACAGCCTGTTCAAGCTCCTGGTTGCCGGTGGTGTCCCTACGCCATCTGCCGGAGCGGACATGTTCGCAGACAAGACGCCATGCCTCGGCAGCATACTGCCTGTCGCTTCCACGGATCAGCTCGATCAGTTCGACCGGCCTCGGGAAAAATTTCAGCGTCCGGATGGCCTCCCCGGCAGCTCTTCGAACGTCCTCAATCGGGAATTCACTCAGGGCCTCGAAGTAGAAGCGCATGCCGATCCGCGATATCTCTTTGCCGAAAATTTCAGACATCCCCGCCAGGATATCCCGAAATTCAGGCCTGTCTTCACCCCTCATTGATCCACTCCTCCCCAGCTTTAAGCGTGTTGTAGGCTGCAATGGACATGGAGCCGTCGGACAGGATCTGGCTTTTGTTGCGCGGGGTCTGGGATCCGCCGCTGATGTTCCTCCGGCTTTTGTCCTGTCGATCCGTCAGCCAGTGGGTGATGTGCTTGAGGATTCCCCCCCGGCTTTTCCGGCGTTTGGGATTGGCGTTATTCCAAGCCAGGATATGGCGCAGCTCCTGCTTGACGTCCACGGCCGGGAAAAGCTCCTGCCATTCGGCAAGGAAATCATGGGTGATACCGGCATAGCCGTCAGAGGGCTTGAGCGGTATCGCCAGGAACACGTCCTGCGTGGAGTCGAGCTCGTCTCGACTCTGCGCAAAAAGAATACAATTCTTATCGTTCTTATCGTTCTTGTTAGTTGTTACCTCTTTGTTGCCTCTTTGTTGCCCCTTTGTTACCTCTTTGTTGGTGTGTTTGTTGGCTTCTATGTCTTTTGATTGGTAACTACTCCATTTAATAATGGTTATCTTTCGCCCGCTCTTTGTTGATTCGTATGTTAAAAATCCGAGTTTTTGAAATTTAAGCAGCGCCGAGCGAACATTTTGCAAACTGATTCCATTTCCAGCACGTTCCCTGATCGACTCCAGGGATGTTACAAATTGACCTGGAAGAACTTCAAACTCCTTGCCCATCCATTCCCATTCCGACTTTTCATGGTTTGCCATCAAAAGTAGGGTGATCAAAATCGTCTTATGCTCAGGAGACGACTTTTTCCAGATGGGTTTATCGAGGAGCTTACGGTACAATTTGATCCAGCTTTCGTCTTTCACAGTGTTTCCTATGCTGGGGTAGCCTTGCCCCGTTTGATGGCTGTTAAAATAAAAAGCGGTCCTGAATACCGAGGCCCGCAATGACGTCATCGATGGACGTCGCAAAGAAAGCGACACCGCCGTTGGCGTTGATCGTGTCGATGAAGCGCTGTTGATTCTGATGGTGCTTGAACGCCTTGGTGTTTTGGCCCGGGGGCGTCCATCCCGGGCGTTTTACTTCGATGGCAAACATGCGGCCGTCAGGCAGGATACCGAGGATATCGGCGACCCCCTTCGGCTGGCTCATCGGTCCCTGCCATTGCTTCCAGGAATAGAAGCCGCAGGTTTTCAAGACGGCCCGGATCGCTTTGGTGATCTCGGATTCGCTCTGCTGATTTTTTGCGGTTTTCAGACCATTTGCCATGATCGCCAAGCCTTCCGTAACCCCTTTAAATTTTTTAGGTTACCACCATTATCAAGCCGTTCGTGTTCGAGCATGAAGTGTTTACAAAAGCGCTTGAGATTCTGCCATACACACGCTCGGCTCTTGCCGTACTTTTGCCCTATTGCCGCGAGAGATACATCAGTGTCGAGCGTCTCTTTGGCCATGCGAATATTCTCTTTGGATATTTTTACAAGTGTCATATCGGATGCTATATTAATCTGTTCATTTTTGTTTTCTGGCGGTCTAGAGCGCTTTAGCCACTCCGCCGCCAGTTGTCTTAGAACTTCTCTTCTCCGCCCTCTCCGCGCTGTGCATCCAACAGTTCTGCAGCCCAATCATCGGCATTGAGATTGATCCGGTTGACGGCCCCCGGAGGGATCAAGTACCAGTGATCGGCCCGTACAGGATTCGGAAACTCAAGCATCTTGGCCTTGACGTAATCCTCGAAACCTTTGACTTGCTTTGAACGATCCTTGATCGCCATCATGATATTGTGTTGGGGCTGGATGCTATCGAGCATGTCGTTGAAATACTGGATGTGCTGAAGCTGGATGTCTGTTGTACTGTCGACATCGAAAGGTTTGATGGGTTGCTCCCCCTTGACGTGGAGGACAAAGCCGCGCATGGCCTTCTTGACGCCAGGCCTGTCCATGCCGCGCTCATCGATCATGGCATTGATCCGCTTGAGAGCTTTTCGTTCCGGATCGTCGCCAATTCGCGCTTCACCGGCGGTTGCTGCTTCCTGCGGTTCCTGCTCCGGATCTTCAACGGGCGTTTCGTCCGGCGCCGGTGGTAAGCCCGGAACCTTGTAGTCGTCACCGAAGAACTTCTTCGCCTTTAAAATCAGGTCCGCGATAACCTTCGCATCTTTCGTCTCCTCGATGCGTTCTCGGATCTGTTCCAGGTATTCGGACGTGAAGCCGGAACGGAGATTGATAAACTCGTCCCGGGTCAGGGGCTGCGGAACGGCATCTCGGAGATCGGCAAGAGGTTTCTTCGAAATCTGCCCTCGCATTTGCTTGCCATTGTGTTCGTAGTCCTCGGCAAACTCGACAACGGCATCATCACCCTCGTAGCCTATAATGCGCAGCTGCTTCCACCCAATACCCAGGCCCAGCTTGTAATAGGCGATATCGCCTGTCTGCCAGCCGTCAGCCGTTTCCGGATCGTTACCGCCTCCGGCCGAGCTATGATTCGGTTCCTGTTTTTCGACTTCGTTTGAGGCTGTTCCGATCGTCTTTTCCTGCTTTGGGATCTCAACTTGCCTCTCGTTCTCCGGCCGGATTTCTGCTGCCTGATGCACGACATAGACCGGCTTCTCGATCTGCTTCGGTGGTTCATCCGCCTGGACATATCGCCCGCCGGCGCGTTCCATCTCGACTACATCGACAAGTTCCTCGCGCGTCTGCATACCCAACAGAACATCCGGGCAGTAGACGCGGCCGAAGTATGACGCCGCCCGGTATCGGAACATGAGCGGAGCCATGGTCCGCCACTTCGAACAAAGCCTGCCCTGTCGGTCTTTCCTGTCGTACCACCCTTCGGACTTGACGGTTCGCCAATCGACTCGTGGACCCTTGAGAATCTTACCAGATCGGATTTCCTTCGCGAATGCCGAGCAACCATCATCGTCATTTTCCGGTTTGGAAAGGTTCCCAATTTCCTCGAATTCGAGCGGCTCGAAGCGGCCTGAGCCGTTGATCAAGCCGATGATGAGCTTGCCCTCAAGTCCCGGTTTCCCGTGGACTACGTGCATCCCCTGGGCGAGCATGAAAATATCGGCGCCGATCCGGTCGGCATAATTGAGCAGGATCATGCAGTTTCCTATGTTGTCCCGAAAGTGTTCGGGCATCATCGTTGATGTCGCCAGCATCTTGGCGATACGCTGCGCGTGTTCGAACTTCTGAATGTTGAAAAACAGGCTATCGGATTGTGATAGAGCCACCACTGAAGCATCATCTTTTTTGACCAAAGCATTGCTTTCCATCACGCCACCTCCTTGAATTCATCTGTTTTAAGCGCCCAGACGGGCATTTGAAGAGATTCAGTTGTCTCGCTGTATCCGGGCCAGAAATTGTCGAGAATGCACCGCTGATAGGTATCCAGGAACGGCTCCATCTGTTCATGGGCGATGTCGGTGTAGATTCTCGGTACCCTGTAAACACCGACGCCGTAGGGCGGCTTTTTCTCCACCGCGATCAGCCGGAAATCGTCGTGCTTGTAGTCCGAGGCCACCGTCAGCCCCGTGAGATACCAAGCTGCCTGCCAGTGATAGCGGTACTGCCCGCAGGCCCGTGCAAACCCTTCCGGGGAGGCGTCGTCGGTGGTCTTGAGGTCCAGGACGATGCCGCTTTCGGTCACGCGGTCCGGCCGGCACTTGCATTTGAATCCCCGATGGTCGGTCCAGAAGCACGAGACCTCCGTCAGGCCCTGCATTTGGATGAGTTTTGACGCTTCCTTGTGGGTCATCAGAGCCAAGACCATCTCCCCAATCTGCTCATACTCGGGCTTCTTCAGCAGGATTTTCCCCTGGGCCTCCTGTTCGAACTCCGCCCACACCGCCTTTCCATCCTTTGTTCTGCGGTCACAGTCAGGCGCCACAACGGCGACATTCGAAAAAGATTCCGGCTCAAGAGCAGCTGCATGGAATGCCGTCCCGATCTGCATCGCGGGAGTTGGCTTCTGGGGATGATCGAGCTTGTGCCGCAGATGCATCGGGCTTTTGGCCAGTTCCTTGATTGCGGATACGCTGAGCGCCGCCCGCTTCTGATATTCCTGGTTCGTCATTCCTGCGAACATCATCGGTCTTTCCGACATGCTATCTCCTTTCTGCTTGACCCCTCAGCGGCTTGGCCAAGATTTCAGTCATCGATTATCCCCCGATCCTCCAATCACGCCCCTGGCGTGTCGGTCTCTGAGTTTCGCAATATTGCCTTCCGCAACTCCGGCGAGGCTGAGCCCGTAGCGCTCGCAGATTGCGGCCAAGTACCAAAGACAGTCGCCGATCTCGTGAGCGAGCGCTTGTGAGCAGCACAGCTCATCCCGTCCCCTTCCGTCCCGATAGGCCTTGGACACCTTCTCTGCGAGCTCGCCGGCCTCGGAACAGAAGCCGAGGACACAATCCCGATCATCCTCAAAAATATCCGTCTTGATTGCCTCAGCCTGATAGTCGTCAAAATACATACGCAGAAACCCCCCAACCGGCGCATAAACCCACTAAGAAGAACGCGCTCAGCACGGCCAGAGCAACAACCGTGCTTCCTCCGTCCGATTCCCACACCTCCAAAAAGTCGTCATTGCTTTTGTCATCCCGCATGACTTTGTTCATCTGTCTCAACCCTTTCATTTTTTTTTAGTCAGTCGGTTATCCCAGCGCTGCAGCGAGACCCCAGAACAGATAAATCTCCACCAGGATGAGGATGCAGCCGATGATTCCTTTGATGATCTCCATACCGCCTCCTATCTTGGGTCCTGGCTATTGGCCGGTACGAGTTCAAGATGCGATGCTGCTGCAAGTCGCAGGGCATTGCATTTGGTGCAATACCACCAGTTGTTATTTGTGATCGGCTTATTGCAGATCTTACATCTTCTCCTCGAGTCTGATTTTTTCGCCTTGTATTTGATATTTTTGTTCCAGGCTCGCCTCTTCACGGTCTTGTCTGCTGCGTCGTATTCCTGCTTACTGATCTTGATGCAGTTCTCGACATACCATTTCGTGTTTCGGCGGCCGTCCGGCCCGAGAATACCGTAGGCATGCCGACCGTTCTGGAGCGCCTTACTGGTGGCTAAGCCCACACGACCGGTGTAAGTGTTTCGGACATAGATGGGCTTGAATTCTGGCGGGGGCTTGTATCCGAGGTCTGCTGGGACAACATCGTCGCACAGGACACATCCTTCGACGGTCCAGCTGCTGTTGGTGCCTTTGTCCCCATCGATTCTTGCGACGTAGTAATAGTCTGTACTTCCAATCTTCATGCATTTCGTCGCCACCGCAACACGCCCGGTCTTGACGTGTTTGACGACCATTGGAAAATCCTGGCTACTCATTCTATCGCGCCCTCTCGATTGTAAGCGTCAAGCTCCATGCAAGCCTGAGTGGCCCACACGCCCAAAGTCACGATTTCGTCAGCATTGAGGCGTAGACCGTCTTCGCTTTTGATCTCGACGAACGCGCCGCCTCCTTCTGACCGCAGCGCTATGGTTCCACTGCCGCAACTCTCTCCGAAAAACTCAAAGACTACATCGACGTTTGGTGCTTCCGGTATTTCAGCAAAAGGGATTTTCATGTTGCCTCCTCCTCAATCTCTCGAAGAACGATCCTTAGCCGATTCAGGGCTTCTGTCAGTTCAAGCGCTCGGTCCCAATCCATATCCGGGCAAAGCGTAAGCCCGTCATGTTCAAGCAGCGCATCTTGAATAAGGCGTGCCTGGGCCTTTGTGAGTGAATCTTTCTTATCCATTGATCACCTCCGCAGCCGTCATCCTGATGGTCCTGTTGATCCACCCAAGCAAAAATTTGCGCCGTGCCGGATGCTTGGTGCAGATGGACGCATAGAATTGCATTTTCCGGACGGCGTAAGCGTCCAGGAACCGCCCTGGGTCAGCCTCCTTGACGGCCGCCAGGGTCCTGGGACCGAAAACTCCTTCGATTTTTGCCCCGACAACCGCTTGAGCGCTTTTGACCGCCCGGGGGACATCGACGTTGACGGCATAGTCAAAGATCGACTCGGCCACTGCATTGCACGGGATCAGGTCCCCGCAGATCCGGCGCCAGAATTTCTCCCGGTAAAACTCGGCCACCATGGTCCGTGGCGGCGGCGCGGTGCCATCCCTGTCGATGATTGCCCATCCGGGCCACGATGGATGATACCGCCGACTGATGCCCGCGTATGTCATCCCGCCGGGGTCACCGCTTACATTGTGGAGGACGTAGCCCCCTTCGTTTTGAATCACTTTTTTCAGGGCCGCATCGAAATCAGCCATCCTGCACCTCCGTTATCCGCATGTTTTTCATGAAATTCCCTTCCCGGCGGGGAAAGGTTGCCACACCAAAGCCCCGCCTCGATTTAGGGTTATTATTTCGCCGTCGGGCATGGTACCGTCAGGCGCGGGTACACTTTTTGCGCAGGTACATTTCCCAGGTTTCATCCAACTCTTGTTTGGCGCATTGCCAAAGGTGCCGGACGGTCTCGGGGTCTTCGTTTGACAGGATGGCCTGGTGAAGCCTGATCAACGGTGGGTAATCTTCCAGGCACTCAGCCTCGATCGATGTTTTGTCGGGATATGCAGGCCTGATGCAGACGAGCTCGCAATCGATAGTCTTTGCCAGAATGGAAACCGCGGCCTGGGCGATATCGTCGCGCCCGAGCTCGCACAGGCGCTCCAGGAGGGCGTTGGTCCTGTCCAGTGGATTTCGTTCGACATCTTCACAACAGTCCGGGTCCCGTCCCCAGCGGTAAAGCTGGGTCTGGGATTTGCCGAACATTTTTGTCAGCGTCGTCATGCCCAGAACCTTCCTGCATGCTGCGTAAAACTGCCATGTTTTAAGGGGAGGCAATTCGGTCATCGCTTTACCCTTTCGCGTTTGCACCGATTGATGTTTTACTGAGGGCGGCCCGGATATCATCCGCTGATCCTTCGAGCCAGAGGACGGGGTCTGTTCCTGTAATCTCGGCAAGTTGTTTTGCGCGTTTCCAAGACGGTCGTTTGCGCGTCGCAATTAGATTCGACAGAAAAGCAGCCGAAACCCCTGCCGCGTTGGCTATTTCGATTTGTTTCATCATAACGACAATATTTACCAATCGGAAAAGATTTGTCAACAATAATCTTAACCATATAGGAATATTTTTTCAGGTGACGCCACTTAGCCAATAGGTTAATATCCGTGATTATGCATACACCTTCGGAATTAAATGCTTTTTTTATGGCCGCCATGAAAGAGTGCTTGAAGGAGTGGGGCGCCAAAAAGGTTTTGGCGTTGACGCTCGGAGTTTCCGAAGCCTATGTGAGCAATATCAATTCTGGAAGAAAGGGCGCGAATGAAGATCTGCAAAAACGGATAGCTAAGGCATTTGGTTATGACTATAAAAGCTATCTCGAATATGGCAGAGAGCTTCTAACAGGCGAGCCAAGACCAGAACCCCAACCCCGCCCTTTCCAAATCGTAGTCAACAACACCTACGACAGAGAAATCCTCGAAAGCGCCAAGGAGACTTACCGCGGCATCCCTCTTTACGAATCCGGGCGCCTCGCCGCCGGATCGAACGGCCTCTATTTCAGCGAATACGAAAAGCCAGACAGCGAGGTCATTGTTTATCGTCCTGAACTCCATGGCAGGGATAAGCATAAGCTGGTGGCGTCAAAGGTCGGCGGCGATTCCATGGATCCGTCTATCCCGAAGAATTCAATCGTTGTAATCGACACGAATGATCGGGAATACATCAAGGGAAAGATTTTCTGCGTCCTTGACCCAGATGCAAATGGAGAACTGTTGGCTGCCGTCAAAAGAGTGCAGCGATGGGAAAAAGGATATATTTTGTTTTCGGATAATCCAAAATATCCACCAGTAATAACAACATCTGAGTGGCCGGATCTGTGTATCGGCCGGGTGATTTGGATGTGGCGGAACGTAGAGAATCTTTAGGAGGCGTGTCGGATGAAAAAAACAATAGTTTCTATATTGATTTCTTTTCTAATTCTGTCCACTACTGGAACACCAGGCGCAACAAAAGAATTCCTCACAAAAGAAAAATACATAGAGAGAATTCAAATAGAGCTGAAAGGCTTAAGTAACTTTAATGTTAATAAATATACAGCAAATAAAGATACTATAATAATATGTTTGGCTCTTTTTAACGTCTATGCCGAGCTCGCTGGAGACGAGAAAAGATATAGTTTAGACAGTAACGAAAAAGTTCTTCTCAAAAAATACAAAGATAGTGTGAGATCAATTCAAAAAAAAGCATTTCCAATCCTAAGAGATAAATACGGCCCAGCTCTTAGAAAAGAATTATGGGAACATAATGTGACCGTAAAAACTATTGGAAACGGTTATAGAACTATTAGATTTACGGGATGGATCTTTGCAGCTAACCGCAATATTAAAAAAACGCAAGAAAGCGCCTCTGCCATGTTTCACCAATTAAGATTTACCCGGTGCGAATACATGTGGTCAAAGGCTGCCGGCGAATACACATATTATACGCTGGATTCACACAGAGATTCTGATCTGGTCGTTTGGCTTGAAGGAAAAAAGTATCGCGATGTCAAATAAACAACAGGTCATCATCATTCGGGAATCCGCCGAGGAAGTGCCGCCAAAGGTGACGGGCCTTGACTGGCTCGATCTGTGCGTCGGCAGGGTGATATGGATGTGGAGGAATACGGAGGAGCTGTAAGGAATCCGAAAATCAAACGACTTTTTCATTACCTTATCAACAAAGCTGGGCTATGGTAGAGCTTGAAAGCCGCATTGGCAGGCTTATACGCAAATGGGAGATAGCGAATTGAGCACACAAAGACTACCACGACCATTTCACACACAGCTAAGATTGGTCGAGCCTCCGCAGGCGAAGGACGCCACATCAGGAGCCCTGAGCCGGGCATTGGCCTATCCCGAGATGCGCTACATGGGGTCGAAGCATCGATTAATTGCATGGATCCACGAAATCCTCTCGTCCCTCGACTTCGAATCCGCCTGGGATCCTTTCTCGGGAAGCGGCTGTGTAGCGTATCTGATGAAGAGCATGGGCAAGCGAGTGATCGCGTCCGATTTTCTGAATTTTCCAACCGTAGTCGCGCAGGCCACCATCGAAAACAGTCGCGTCAACCTCGATGGCCCGGCGGTAAAGATGCTTTTGTCCAGGTCGCGGACCGCTTCAAACTTTATCGAGTCAACCTACGAAGGCATATTCTTCACTTCGGTCGACCTACGGTTTCTCGACCAGGTATCCGCCAACATAAGCGCCATGGAAAACCCCCATCACCGCGCCGTCGCCATGGCGGCTTTATTCCGGTCTTGCCTCAAGAAACAGCCACGCGGCGTATTTACTGTGTCCGGTGATCTCACAAACTACGATGACGGGCGGCGGGATCTTCGATTAACTCTTGAAGAACACTTTATTGAGCAGATCGATGTATTCAACAGCCTTGTTTTCGACAACGGCCGCCGCAATCGCGCAGTAAAAGAAGATGTATTTACGGGCCGGAGACGAAATGTAGATCTCGTTTATCTGGATCCACCTTATGTCCCGAGGTCCGATGATAATTGCTATATCAAGCGTTACCATTTTTTAGAGGGGCTATCCTGTTACTGGAAAGGGCTGGAAATCGATTACGGCACCAAGGTCCGTAAGATCAAGAAGCGTTTCACGCCTTTCAGCTATAGACGAACCGCGATAAACGCATTTGACGATTTGTTTGCCCGTTTTCGAAAAAGCACGATTGTTCTTTCATATAGTTCAAATGGATTTCCGGACCTGCCTCAGCTCGAATCGTTGCTGAAAAAATACAAGAGAACCGTTCGCGTGTTTGAGAAAGCCCATCGCTATCATT
>Ga0209164_1000988_pt1 | contig 44927 bp, 44 predicted proteins | sample MTBNYHSulfiMetaG_FD_187458 | JGI IMG/M metagenome (GOLD analysis project Ga0209164, IMG submission 187458) | Enrichment culture microbial communities from rom New York Harbor, USA that are MTBE-degrading - MTBE-NYH (New York Harbor Sulfidogenic)... | ecosystem: Environmental > Aquatic > Marine >... | reverse complement strand
TGATTGCTTGGCTCCGGTCAGTTTTAGGCCGTCCCGGAGCAGGTCGAGCAGGGTCAGACCAGGGTCTGCCACTACTTGATGCATTACTCCGTTCACTTTTAGCTTCACTTGCATGATGATTTCCTCCAGTATCTTCTGCAAACGTTGGGACAGGTGGTGACGCTAAAATAGAAAATTACAAACTACATTGCCCGCAGGTACAGTTCTTCTATGTCGGCCAACGTACTCTGACGGGGGTTAACAAATATGTTGCCGCTTTTCATAGCATCGACGGCCATTTCGTGAATAGTCTCACGGGAAACACCCAATTCGGTCAGGTTTTTGGGTATGCCCAACTCGTTGGACAGCTGTTTTATTTCATTAACTAACATGTCAGGCGTAAACCCGGTAATGACCTTATTGTCTTTAATGAAATTAAATATTTTCTCGTATTTCCCCTGATCCGCCAAAGCATTATACTCCAATATAACCGGTAACAATACAGCGTTTGCCACCCCATGAGCAATATTAAAGTAACCGCCCAGCGGGTGCGCCATGGCATGTACATTACCCAACCTGGCCCACGCAAAGGCAATGCCGCCAAACATGCTTCCCAGCAGCATCCCGGAAGCGGCCTCGATATCGGCCCGGTTGGCCACAAAAGGCCGGATGTACTTGCCGATTAGCTCCATCGCTTTTTCCGCCATGGCGTCCGAGAAGGGATATGCGGCCAAAGAAATATACGCTTCCACCGCATGGGTTAAAGCGTCCAGTCCGGTGGGCGCCGCCACCGTAGGAGGCAGGGTGGTGATAAGTTCCGGATCAAGCAGGGCCAATTCAGGTATTATTTCATAGCTGAAAACCGTCAGCTTATAGTTTTTACTTTTATCGGTAATGACAGCAAAAGGAGTTACTTCACTGCCGGTCCCGGCCGTCGTGGGGATGGCGATAACCGGCGCCACGGGCCCCTGCACTTTATGGGCGCCCTCATAATCCTGAATTTTACCGCCGCAGGTCACCAGCACGGAAATAGACTTGGCCGTATCCATGGGGCTGCCTCCCCCAAGGCAGATGATGGCCTGAAGGTTGTTTTCCTGATATAACCGCATCCCTTTGTCCACCGTTTCAGTCGATGGGTTGGCTTCGATATCTAAATAAGTAACGTAATCAATACCGCTGCTGCTTAAGATATCTTCCAGCCGTTTAACCAGACCGACGGCTTCCAAACCACGGTCGGAAGCCAGCAAAACTCTCTTCAGTCCCTTTGCTTTAAGCTCGCCGGGAAGTTTAGCCATGCCTCCCCGCTCAAATAACACTTTACCCGGGATTAAAAAACTATGCGCGTTAAATTTCACTGAAAGCGCCTCCTTTGTCACGGACTTTTATGCATTGGCATTAGTATCGGCACCGGCAGCTTTTTGCGTTACGCCAAGCTTTTGTACGATAAACCATAGAATAATCCCGGCTGCCAGACCGTATGTGGCTCCGGCTACCGCCAATATGGCTCCGATAACCCCTGCAACACCGCGTTCTTCATTTGTCTTGACCATATCCATGGCAATATAGAAGCAGGCAAAGCCCTGCACCATAATGGTAAGAGCAATGGCGATGGGCAAGATGGGTTTGAAAATGGCCACCAGCGGCAAATACATCACGCATATAAATTTCATGATGTTAAAGGTACCGGAACCGCCGAATATGGAATCCATGGCCTGTCTGCCCTGCTTATAACGCTCGGCAATGGCCACCGTCATTGCAGCCCAAAGAGGTCCCGCCAAGGTCACGGTGGGAGCCAGTACGCCTTCAATGATATTACGCACACCGCATAAAATATTTGTGCGGTTGGGGTTCATGTCAATGAATTCATCGTCTCTGTGTTCATTTGCCCGCTCAAATACCGTCTGGCCGATAATAATGTCACCAAAGGCTATGATATAGGCGATAACAGCCATTGGTATGGCTGCTACAAACATTGATATGTTGGGAAAACCAATACCAAATCCTGAATAAGTCTTGAATACTTCCCCAAAATGCGGAACAAAAAAGCCCCATTGGTCCACCTTTGGCAGCGGCGCTTCACCAACCGCAAAGGCTACCAACATGGCGCCAATGATACCGGGAACCATGCCGTACTTAGCAAAGGTAACCACCACGGAGCCGCCGTTTTTCTTCATTTCCTTAAAACCTCTAGCATAGAGAAGGAAAAATGCAATTGCAATACCCACCGTTAAAGAAATAGGAAATTGAGCAAAACCGATTCCGCCGCTGGCCTCCGATAAAAAACCATACTTACCGGTTACCGCGGCAATAGCAGCCCCTAAAACGATACCAGCTTTTATGGAATTGGGCATTATGTCCAATATTCTTTTTGCCAAACCGGTGGTACCTAATAAAAGAAACATCAGGCCTACAGTAATCTGTAAAGCTATCAGCGCCTCGATACGATCCACACCCATGGCATACTTGGATAAAAACGCGACGGTCAGTGGTATGGCCGGGGTGATCCAGCCCGCCACTATTGGGTCCCCAAAGAGCTGGTGGATGCAATAAGTTATTTCGTGGAACAAAACAACCGTTAATGCTATTTCAAACGGAATACCAAACATATCCTCCAAAAACTGGGTTGCCGCCAAACCGGTAACAAACATGAATATAGCTTGAATAAGTTCAGGTAATTCTATCCCGTAGTGAACAAGCGGTAGTCTTACCTTGAAGATCCCAAGCGGAATATACGGTTGTTCCGCACCGTGTTCGCGCCTGGCACTTGGTAACATAATGGCCATATATCCATCCTCCTTTAAATTTTTGTCTATTGGCCAATAGCAATTAGCTTAATACGCAAAAATGCTGCCAATAACAAATAATTTAAATTGCCAGCCAATTCATTGTTTTTATTATTTTTTTTAAAAAACCATAGCGATTCTCTTTGGAATCGCTATTTAAAAAATTTGTCGATAATCTTCTGATATATTGAATTAAATGATTTCATATAAAATAATCGTTGATTATAATTAGAATCGATTAATGTTTATGCCATTGCTTTTCAAAAATTATTTCATACTTACTTGCCTTCTTGACCAGTGATGATTGACTAATCCTTAAAGATTCAGCAGCCTTTCTGGTGGTTTTATATTTTTTTAATGCTTCGATAATTAGTGTTCTCTCAAGCTCTGCAACAGCATCCTTTAAAGGAAAATCATGCAAGTATTTCGGGCCGCTGTTTTTGACTATCATATGCGAGGGCAGGTCTTCAATTGATATAATATCTTCATTAATGGTCACAATTAGTCTTTCCAGGGTGTTAATTAACTCCCTTACATTACCCGGCCAGTGATATTCCAATAGCGCTTCCATTGCCCTGGGAGCAATGGATTTACCCATCCCGTATTTTTGGTTAAAAAAATTAAGATACATTGCTATTAAGGCTAAAATATCTTCTTTACGTTCTTTTAATGGGGGAATTTTTATGGGAACTACATTTAACCGGTAATAAAGGTCTTCCCGGTATTGAAGTTGCTGAACCATTTTGTCAAGGTCTTTATTTGTGGCGGAAATTATTCTTACATTTACCTTAATCGGCTTGGTACTTCCAACACGGGTAAATTCTCCTTCTTGAAGCACCCTTAATAATTTTACCTGTAGATTCATTGGCAAATCAGCTATTTCATCCAAAAACAGAGTGCCTCCATCGGCAATTTCATAAAATCCGACCTTGCCCCCTTTTTTTGCGCCGCTAAAAGCACCCTCTTCATAACCGAATAATTCGGACTCAAGCAGTTCACCGGGTATGGCCCCGCAATTAATTTTGATCAATGCGCCCTTTTCAGCTCTGGGACTGTTATCATGAATAAGCTGAGCTATAAGCTCCTTTCCAACCCCGGATTCACCTGTAATTAAAACGCTAACATCTGTTTTTGCCAATCGATAGGCTAAATCAAGGATATCCTGCATCAGTTTGCTTTGAGCGATTATTTTATTATTTCCTTCATATTTCTTCTTTAACTGGGATAATTCTTTTTCATAGTGCGCTTTTAATTTAAGGGATTGATTTAATTTTTTTTGCAAATTATTTAATTCCGTCATATCACGAACATTGGTTACCACCCTGATTATGTCACCCTGATTATTTATAATTGGAACACCTGTAACCAGGATTTCCTTCCCGGTGCTGATGGTTTGTTTAATAGTTAAAGGTTTTTTCTCTTTTAAAATTTTAAATGTTATCGATTCGCTTATTAGTCCCCGGTTTACGATATCTTTTATATTTTTACCGATTAATTGTTCCAAAGAAAGACCGGTAATGCGCTGATACGATTGATTCACCCGCATAGTCTTTCCTGTCGCATCGGTAACATAAATACCATCATAGGAATGTTCAAAAATGGCGTTGAGTTCCGCCGCCAGTTCCTGAACAGTTCGCAGCTGGTGTGAAACTTTTTCAAAATCCGATATATCTTGAAAAATTGACACTGCCGCAACAACTTTTTGATCAATAATTATCGGCGTATGATTGGAAACAACAACTGTATCGCCCCAACTATATTTAGTACCGATCTGGGGCTTCCCGTCTTTTATTACGTTAATCAATTCGCTGTTTGGCAGCGCATCCAGAACAGGTTTGCCTATAACGCTGCTTCGATCCACATTTAAAATTTTACAGGCTGCCTGATTAAAAAACAAAATGCGGCAATCCCTATCAATGATCAGTACGCCGTTATGCAAGGAATCAAGAAAATCAGATAATCTTAAATGATTCAACTCTTTTTCTATCATTAGTATAACGACACCTCATTATAATCGCTTCTCCTGTTACATTCTTTACAAAATGCATTTCACCTTTCAAGAAAATTAGTAAACAATCCACTTCCCACCGTTTACCGCAAACGCAGTCGTTCTATGGCAATAGCCCCAACAACTTTATAATGAAACATGTTCAGTAATTCTCTATAATTTTATTAGGGGGTGGAACATTAATGAGAGCCATAGAAAAAATATCAAAGGCAATTGGAAGTATATTCCTGCTAGCCAGTGAAGCCGGTCCTTCTTATAAGATTAACTTAATCAGTAAGTTAATTAAACCCGAAGTACGTAACATCAAGCATTAGACCCATTCCGGGCTAAAGCACACGAAAACCCCGGCCATATGGACCGGGGTTTGCTCATGTTATTAATAAGCCTCTAAAGGCGCTTTCAATCTCAAAATTATTAATGTGCCGGTCCTTTTGAATAATTAAACTTAAATCTAAAGAAAATTATATTAAAACAAAAGAGGAGCCTTATTTATGTCCGATGAGTGGAACAAAATAATCTATACAGGTAAAGACTATTGGATAATTAAGCAAGGGAAATCCCTAGAATATGTTGTTATGACAAAGCCTCAGCACATGTTTGATAATGGCCACCCGGTAGCGCATTTTTCTGCGAAAACAAAGGAAGAGGCAATTAACAAGGGCGTCGAGCTTGCTAAAGAGCATGGGCTTTATTCAAAGCATTTACAGCACCTCCGATAAGATGAAATAAACCCGGGCATAAAAAGGACGCCCATTGAAGGCGTCAAGTTAACCACTTTTTAAATTATCTTTTAAACTATCGCTGGCTTAAGTCCCGGCATCATTATAACCATAAGGGCCAGCATCATAATAAAAAGGTAAAAAGCTACAAACCTGTTCATATAATCAGCTCCTTGGTATAATTGACTGCTGACCGGTAAATTTTGTTCCCACCAATTTTCCTAATATAAAAGTAATCCAGAACGCCTTGGGCATAGCAGCATCAGGATCATCTACGACCTATACTCGCACCTCATACCCGGGATGCAAAAGGCAGCCGCCGGGGCATTGGAAAATCTCTTAAAAAAATAATTGGGCACAAAATGGACAAAAATACAGAAAAATGCTCCGGGTTAATTTCCCGGAGCATTGATTTTATTGGAGCCGGCGGTCGGATTTGAACCGACGACCTGCGCATTACGAGTGCGCTGCTCTGCCCCTGAGCCACGCCGGCATGTAGTCACAGAATTAAAACGCATCTTATATATTAAATGTATTACATGCCGTTGTCAAGGGTTCCAAAATTGCAGGTCTGTAGCCAGGGCAACACTAAAAAGAGTCGGCTAGCTATGTGCGCCCCACAGCAAATTATGTAACTGCAGCAAAATATTTGGCGTTATATTTCCCGTGTTAAAGGTAATACTACAATCATCGGGTCCGCAGTACCGGGCAGGGTACGCACCTTTAACCGGGTCGTCATCCCGGCCCACCAAAAGGTCGTTGCGGGCCCATTATATAAAGAAATCCCTTCCGTTCAGGGAGGGGTTTCTTTATGTGGAAAATTATTTTCATCGTCCCAGCCTTTCCAGAATAGCCGCGGCGCGCCCGCCGATTACCGGCAGACGCCGCACGTCGTCGGACCTGATGCCGCCCACGGCCACCAGCGCCGCCGGATATACCGCCATCCCCGCGCATACCGCCAGCAGTGTCGGCCAGGTGTTGCCCCCCAACTGGTTAAAAGCCCCCCTGTATACGGCCAGAACGCAAACCGACATCAGCGCCGCGGCCACGGCCGGTTTCAGCAGTGAATTGGCAAAGCTGAACTCAAACCCAATCAGGCGGGACAAATATACTATATTCAGCAGCGACGAAATAAGGAATATCGCCACCGTGCCCAGGGCTGCCGCCTGGATACCCAGAGCCGTAGGGGTGAGGTAATAGGTGATTAACAATTTAACGACAATCCCCGCCACCAGGTTGCGCACCGGGATGCCGGGTTTGCCCATCCCTTGCAGCGCGCCGGTGGTTACCAGGTGCACCGACCAGAAGATCACGGCGGCGGAAAGCGCGGCCAGCGGTACACCGGCCGATTCTTCGGCAAACACCAGCAGGGTCAATTGGTGAGCCAGCAGGTACAGGCCCGCGGCGGCGGGCAGGGCGAACACCAGCGCCAGGTGTACGGCCTGGGAAAGTTGAGCCTTAATTCGCTCCCTGTTGTTTAAAGTCATGGCTTCCGCCACCGCCGGCACCAGGCTGGCGCCTAAGGCCATAGCCAGGGCGATGGCGATGTTGATAAAGGACATGGCCATCTGGTTAAACTGACCGTACAGCGCCACGGCTTCGTCCATGGAATACCCTACCAATTGCAGCCGTTCCAGGATCAGCTTATAATCGATGATGTGCGTTATGGACATGGCCACGCCGGCAAAGGAAACCGGCACCGCCGTGCTGAAAATCCGCTTCAGTATGACCGGCGTCCGTTCCCGGACTCCCGAAGTATCCAGACCGGCCAGGTCGACTAATTCCCGGCGCCGGGTGCGGTACAGGTAAACCAGCAGCAGGGTGGCCGCCGCCGCCCCGGGCAGGGCGCCCAAATTAGCCCCGGCTGCGGCCACAACCAGGCCCTGGGGCAACAGCAGGTAGCTGAACAGCAAAGTGCCGGCCACCAGCATCAGCTGGTCCATAACCTGGGAATAGGCCACCGCTTGCATGTTTTGCAGCCCCTGGAAAAGACCACGGTAAGCCGCGGTTACGGCGGCAAAGAATATCACCGGGGATATCGCCTTTAACCCCAGCATGGCATCCGGGTTGGGCACCACTCCGGACCTGACCAGCCATCCGGCGCCGCTAAACAACAGCAGGGAAAAGAAAAGACCCAGCACGACCATGGCGGTGCGGGCGATGCGAAATGTGCGCAGGGCATCCCGGTAATGGCCAAGGGCTATTTTTTCCGAGATCAGCCCGGCCAGGGCCACCGGAATGCCCGCCGAGGACAGCGTAAAAAAGAGCAGGTAAAACTGGTTGGGCGCGGCGTAAATACCCAGGCCCAAATCACCAAGCATGCGCCCCAGGGGCACCCGGTAAATGGCCCCCAGGATCCTGATTATAATCATTGCCGCGGTAAGGAAAAGCGCCCCCTGCAGCACCGTCTGCTTGTTTATCAAATCCCTGGACATTAATTTTACCCCGATGAAAAATGCTTATTTATCTGAAGCATAACCATTTAAATGCCTCATCTGTCATGCGCCGCTTCTCTGTTCTTTCATTCCGGCTCCTGAATTCCGATTCCTGACTCCTGCCCCAACCTATACCGCCCGTTGGGGCCCGGTTCGACCCCTTCCAGAGCCAACAGCCCAATCTTTATCCAGGGGCGGCCGCCAAACCCCCCCGGTGAACCGTCGCTTTGCACCACCCGGTGACAGGGGATCACCAATGGCACCCGGTTGGCGCGAAGCGCGCCGCCGGCCGCCCTGGCCGCCCGGGGGTAGCCCGCCAGGGCGGCGACCTGTCCGTAGGTAAGCAGCGTACCCCGGTGGATTTCCCGGACCATTTTTAAAACGTCCCGTTGAAACGGCGTGTATATAGACCAGTCCACGGCAAAATCCAGTGTTTTGCGCCGGCCTGAAAAATACTTGTTCAGTGCTTCCTCCAGATGATACAGATCATCCTCCGGGCCGGGCGGCCGGTTGACGTATCCCTTTTGAGCAAGCTCAAATAACTTGCGTTCGCAAATACTCTTGTCCGCTTCGGGAAAAGTCAGGCCGGTCAGGCCGGCATCCGAATATGCGGCCGTCATCCAGCCGTTACAGGTTTGAAACATCCAGGCCCGCATTGTAATTTCCCCTCCCGAACGCTAATTTTCACGATTGTTCGCAGTACTTGAGAAGATAAATACCACCAGCCCGCAAATAATCAGCAGGCCGCCCATAACCTGGGCCGCCGTGGGGACCTGCTGGAAAAAGAAATAGGCCAGAATTGAAGCCCCCACCGGCTCGCCCAAAATACTTACCGAAACCACGGACGCGTTAACATAACGCAGCGCCCAGTTAAAGACGGTGTGGCCGAAAATGGTGGGGAACACGGCCAGCAGCAGAAACATCAGCCAGGTTACCGGCGGGTAAGGGTAAAACGGCAGCCGCAGCGCCAGCGCGCCAAGGATGAGCAATACCATGGCGACACTGTAAACCACAATTATGTATGGGAAAAGGGATAACCGGTTCCGGACGCCGCGGCCCACCAGCATATAACCGGCCACAAAGAAAGCTCCCGCAAAGGCGAGGAAATCACCGTACAGTGCCTTGCCGCCCACGCTGAAATCGCCAAAACCGATCACTATGCTTCCGGCCAGCGCCATGGCCGCCCCAATCATCCCCCGGACACTGATCTTTTCTTGAAAAAACAAATATCCTCCGGCAATGGCAAAAAGGGGGTGCATATCCACCAGCACCGTGGAACTGGCAATGGAGGTATAACTTAATGAGGTAATCCAGGTGGCAAAATGCAGCGCCAGCAGCAAACCGGCTCCGCAGGCCAGCAAAAAATCCCGCCGTCTCATGGTGCGCAGCTCCTGCCAACTGGTGACCAGGGTGACGGGCGCCAGCAAAAGCACGGTAAAGCCCAGCCGGTAAACGGCCACAATCAGCGGGGGCGCATCGGCGGCTTTTATAAAAATTGATCCGAAGGATACTGCGAGTACACTTAAAACAACCGCCAGGTGGGGATTTATCGCCGGCTGCGCCATTTTGCAGTTTTCACCTCGTTAATTTACTAATACATATGGGTGCCGTTACCGGCGCTCCCGCAAATCGCTCGCCGGGACAGGTGTAACCACGTAGTGGTTGACTCCTGACTCCTGCCTTTACTGATACAACCCCGCCGACAGGTACCTTTCGCCTGTATCCGGAAAAATAACCACCACATTACGGTCGCGGTTCTCCTCCCGTCCGGCCAGCTCCAGGGCCGCGTGCGCCGCGGCGCCTGAAGATATGCCCACCAGCAGGCCTTCCTCCCGGGCCAACCGCCTGGCGGCCTCTATAGCTTGTTCATCGGCAACCTGAATAATCTCATCCAAGATTTCTTTATTCAATACCAGCGGCACGAAGCCCGCGCCAATGCCCTGGATTTTATGCGTTCCCGGCTTGCCGCCGGACAGCACCGGCGAACCGGCCGGTTCCACGGCCACCACCCGGACGCCGGGTTTTCTTTCCTTGAGCACTTCGCCGATACCGGTGATGGTGCCGCCGGTGCCGACTCCCGCCACCAGGATATCCACCGCACCGCCGGTGTCGCGCCAGATTTCCTCGGCGGTGGTGCGCCGGTGAGCGTTGGGGTTCTCCGGATTGACAAACTGCCCGGTGATAATCGCCCCTGGAATTTCCGCAGCCAGTTCCTCCGCCCGGCGCACCGCCCCGGACATACCTTCCGCGCCGGGGGTCAACACAATCTCCGCCCCGAGCGCCTTTAGCAGATTGCGTCGCTCCAGGCTCATGGTTTCGGGCATGGTGAGGATGCACCGGTAACCCCGGGTGGCGCAGACCATGGCCAAACCAATACCGGTATTCCCGCTGGTGGGCTCGATTACCACCCCACCGTCCCGCAGAATGCCGCTTTTTTCCGCATGCTCGATCATGGCTTTGGCAATCCGGTCCTTCACACTACCGCCGGGGTTGAAAAACTCCAGTTTAGCCATTATACGGCCCGGCAATCCCGCGCCAAACCGCTTTAGGACAAACAATGGCGTATTACCGATTAAATCTCCGGTATGCTCGCATAAAGGCATTAAATCACTCCGTTAACCAATATTTACAGATATCATTCACTTTATCACTGCCTTTAATGCGTGTCAATCAAGCTCTGAAGCATGTTATTTGAGGCAAAAAAGTATACGCGGAAAGTTGTGCCCTTTCCCAACTGACTATCGACGTCTATCCTGCCGCCGTGCAGTTCCACCAATCGTTTAACTATAACCAATCCAAGGCCGCTGCCCTGTTTTTGCCCCACGTTGCTGTGCCATTTTCCCGCCCGGTAAAACCGGTCCCAGATATGCGGCAAATCCTCACTGGAAATGCCGGTACCGGAATCTTCAACGGTCAGTACCGCTTCGCCTTCCAATAGCTCCACAGCAACCTTGATTGTTCCGTTTTCTGTAAAGTTAACGGCATTTTGCAGCAAATTTTTAATCACTTGTTCAATCCGGTCATCGTCTCCCAAGATCACAGCCTGATCCACCTTTTTCTCAAAGGTGATTGCCGTGCCTCTCCCGCTTGCCACTCCTTCCATGGACATGGCAACCCCCTGTGCCAGGGCCACCAAATCCATAGGCTGTTTTTCAATGGTAATAGTGCCGCTTTCCAGACGGCTCAGCTGCAATATATCATCTACCAGCCTGCTTATATGCACTGTCTGTGTGTTGATTATCTCCAGATACTTGCTCAATAAAGCCCCGTCCTGAACCATGCCGTCCCGAATAGCCTCAACAAAGCCTTGAACAGCTGTCAGCGGAGTACGTAACTCGTGAGATATTTCAGCAAAGAAGCGTACCCTTTCCTCTTCCAGCAGGCGGCTTTCTTCCTGGATGAGCCGCATTTTTTCCGTCAGTTTATTGAGCTGGCCTGTCAGCAGTTTAACCTCATCCAGTAAATGATCATCAATTTTCATATTATAATTTCCACTGCTGATTTCGGCCATGGCAGTGGCCAGTCTTGTAATGGGCCTGGAAATATACATTGCCTGATAGGTGGAAATGATAATAATCAGCAGCAGCATGCCCATTGCTCCGATTACCAGATAGAAACGTATCTTGTTTATATTAAGGCCCAGATTTGACGGCTTCTCTTCCAGCATAATACCGTTTTTGATGATGTCTTTACTGTCACCCATAGGGATAACTGCGATAACGGTAATTTCGCCCGTCTCTTTGTCAATGACTCTGGTGCTTAAGGTTTCATATCTGCTGATTGTTTTAATGAATTTTTCCTCTATCTGATTACCGGGTACCACTTCCTGCTGAGCCGAAGTGGCTACGATATTTCCTTCCTGATCAAAAATTGTAATCCTGGCATCAAACAGATCGGACAAAAATTTAAGCAACTCCTGTTGGCTCAGGTCCCGGTCGTTATTTTCTACCGTGGGCGGAACCCACCACGCCCTGTCATTTTGCTGAAGCAAAGCAAAGTTCACTCGCTTTGCTTTGCGCAATAATTCCTGCTGGACCTGGTCATAGGTCACCTGTTTTACCGCAAAGTCGAAAAACCAAGTTAAAACAGCAAGACATAAGGTAAAGACTATTACATTGGTAAATAATATCCTGGTATAAATATTTTTGTTGAACTGTTCCCGCAATGTGAGCTTTACACTATCCCAAAACCTTAGAATGGCAGTGGCTGCCTCCCTTCTGTTCACGAGGCGCTCTCATCCCCTTTGGCAGGAGGAGTAAAGTGGTAACCCACACCCCAAACAGTTGTCAGGTACTCATTTGGCAATGGGGCCAGTTTTTTTCTCAATCTGCGAATATGCACATCCACCGTGCGCTGATCCCCGAAGTAATCATATCCCCAGACAGCGGACAGCAGTTTTCCCCTGGTAAAAACCCGCAGCGGATTTTGAGCCAGGTAATGCAACAAGTCAAATTCCCTGGGAGTAAACTCTGTTTCTTTGCCGTCGATCAGTACTTTCCTGGTATTAACCAGAATCTCCAGCCCGGGGTATTTTAAATTCCAGTCCGTCACCGTCTCGGCTGCTTTAGTCCGGCGCAGTACGGCTTTTATTCTGGCGACCAATTCCCTGGGGCTGAAAGGCTTGGAAACATAGTCGTCTGCCCCCATTTCCAGTCCTAGAACGCGGTCCGCTTCCTCCCCCTTGGCAGTAAGCATGATAATGGGGGTCATGCGCACTTCTCTTAAATTACGGCACAGAGTAAGCCCATCATTGCCAGGAAGCATGATATCCAGTATGACTACATCCGGATTCTCCCTGTCGAAAGCAGGCAGCACCAGGTCCCCTCTGTTTATTCCGATAACTTCAAAACCTTCATTGCTGCCATATAACTTTACCAATTCCAGTACGTTTGGATCGTCATCGACCACTAAAACCTTGCCTTGTCCTTGAAACTGCAACTTTATCCCCTCCAATAGTCATCAGGCCCGTCATATACAGAATGCTGGTAAAAACTTTCTCCATTGTAATATTGTTTGTCAATCAACTAAAATCCTTGTTGAATATATATTTACCAGAAATGGGCAGACATAAGAAAATTGGCGCCCAATAAGCGCCAACTTTCCGGATAACAATTTAGCAATGTATCACAATCCTTTAATTGTTGAACAATGTTCCAAATGTATCCAACATATTATCAAAGGTGTTCAGCAACTGATTGTAGGTATTGATTAATTTGTTAAAAACCTTGACTCCCACGTTTTTGTTCTGGTTTTCGTTAACGGTTTCGTCTTCGTTAACGACCTCTTCTTCGTTAATGGTTTCTTCTTCACTAACTGCCTCCTCTTCATTAACGGCTTCTTCTTCGTCAACGGTTTCATTTTCGTTACCAGTTTCTTCTTCGCTTACTGTTTCTTCCTCATTAACGGTGTCTTCTTCGTCAACGACTTCTTCTTCGTCAACTGCTTCGCACTCAGTACCTGCTGTCTCTTCGTCAACAGGCTGACTGTTTTCGTTTACGGTTTCCACCTGTGTACTAACAACATTGTCGTTTTCCGCATTTTGCAGAATTGCGGCACTCGCCGGTCCTACAGGCAAAACCAGGACTGATGTGATTATTAACGCAATTAACATCTTAAACAATTTGTTTTTCATTTTCGTCCTCCTTTGAAATGGACATTCACAACGGTTAGTAACATCCTTCCGTACAGCTACAGGTCAGAGACAATACATACCAAGTACCCACCCCCCAGGCTTGTCCAGCCAACAATCATTTGAGCATTTCGAGTCAAGTTGACTCATATGGGTAATTATAGTAGGTAAATATGACCCGGCTTTTGCGAAATTATGAACAATTATTGCAGAAATGTTACAAACTGTTAACGCCAACAAGAAAAGCGCGCTCATTCAGTTCCCTCTGTGCGCGCTTTTCAATACTTTAATCCTTGGCACTTGTATAAGTTGGGGACATTCCTCGAAGAGGGGTGTCCCCTGACCACTGATGGCAAGTAGTGCAAACAAAAAACAGGCACCGATGCGCAAAGGCCGGTGCTGTCCTCTTCCTAACATTCTTTGTTTTATATTTATTTGCTGCCGCCGCTCTTTTGGATTTTAGCCCAGGAGTCCTTTAACGACACAATCCGGTTGAACACCGGCGCACCCGGTTTGGAATCCACCGGGTCAACATAGAAATAGCCCTGCCGTAAAAACTGGTACCTGGCGCCCTTTTCAGCGCCGGCCATGACCGGCTCCAGCATGCACCCGGCGAGCACTTCCAGGGAATGGGAATTCAAATTGGTGGTGAAATCATCGTCCTCTTCGGGGTTCTCTTTCAGGAACAGGTGGTCGTACAGCCGGACCTCGGCCTTAACCGCGTGTTCGGCCGACACCCAGTGCAGCGTTCCTTTCACTTTGCGGGTGTCCGGTGACATGCCGCTCCTGGTGTCGGGGTCGTACGTGCAGCGCAGCTCGATTATTTCGCCGGTTTGCTCGTCCTTGACCACCTGCTCGCACTTGATGATATAGGCGTGCTTCAGGCGCACCTCCCGGCCCGGGGCCAGGCGGAAGAACTTTTTGGGCGGATCCTCCATAAAATCGTCCCGCTCGATGTACACCACCCGGGAAAAGGGCATTTGACGGGAGCCCAGGGCCGGGTTTTCCGCATTGTACTCGGCGTCCAGCATCTCCACGGCGCCCTCGGGATAATTCTCAATCACCACCCGCAGAGGCCTCAGTACGGACATCACCCGGGGAGCTTTTAAAAACAGATCTTCCCTGATGCAATGTTCCAGCATGGCGATATCCACAAAACTGTTGGCCTTGGCCACCCCGATGCGATCGCAAAAATCTTTAATCGACTCGGGGGTGTACCCGCGCCGGCGCAAACCGGATATGGTGGGCATACGCGGGTCGTCCCACCCCTTTACATAACCGCCTTCCACCAATAAACGCAGCTTGCGTTTGCTCATTACGGTGCGGCTGAGGTTCAGCCGGGCAAACTCAATCTGCTGCGGATGATAGACCCCCAGTTCGTCCAGCAACCAGTCATATAACGGCCGGTGATCCTCGAATTCCAGGGTGCAGATGGAGTGAGTGATCCGCTCCAGGGAATCGGATATCGGATGGGCGTAATCATACATGGGGTAAATGCACCACTTGTCACCGGTCCGGTGGTGTGTGGAGTGCTGAATCCGGTACAGCACGGGGTCCCGCATATTCAGGTTGGGCGAGGCCATATCGATTTTAGCCCGCAGCACCCGGGCGCCGTCCGCGAATTCACCTTCCCGCATCCGCCGGAACAGATCCAGGTTCTCCTCCACGGAGCGATTACGGTAAGGGCTCTCCTGTCCCGGAGCCGTCAATGTGCCGCGGTACTCCCTGATTTCATCGGCGCTCAGGTCGCAGACATAGGCCTTCCCGCTCTTGATCAACTGGATGGCACATGCATATAGTTCATCAAAATAATCCGAGGCGTAAAACAGCCGGTCCTGCCAGTCAAAACCCAGCCACCTGACATCCTCCAGGATTGACTCCACATATTCCACGTCTTCCTTGGTGGGGTTGGTGTCGTCAAACCGCATGTTGCACAGGCCCGCGTAATCAGCGGCAATACCGAAATTGATGCATATCGATTTGGCATGGCCGATGTGCAGGTAGCCGTTGGGTTCGGGTGGGAACCTGGTGTGCACGCGGTCGCCAAACCGGTCGATTTTTCTGTGTTCGTTAATGATATTTTTGATAAAGTTGGTGGTCATGGTGGTATTGTCTGTCATTTGTTCCGGCTCCCTTTTCTGTTCTAAAATACATATTTATTAATAACTTTTCCCATTTCTACATTATTAATAAACAATCCTCCACAATTAATCTAATTTGTTTCTATAAAACCATCCCAAAGAAGCCGGGTGGTGGTACCTTCTGCTCACTGACTCGGCCTTATACTTGTCCGAGCTCCACTTGGCTCCGGGCGGCTGCATAACTCGGCCCTTCGGGCCTCAAACAGGATTCGCCGCTTTTCCTCCGCCTCGTTCGCTCTCTGAATGGGCCTCCTATGTTCGCTTCAGGTACCACCACCCGGCTTCGCATACGTTTATATTCCACTCTGAAAAATTAAGAAACCCCGCGTTTTACAGCGCGGGGCTCCTGTAAGTATTTTAGATTACATCATGCCGCCCATTCCGCCCATGCCGCCCATTCCCGGAGGCATGCCGCCCTTGTCTTCTTCGGGCTTGTCGGCCACCAGGGTTTCGGTGGTCAGGATCATGGCCGCAATGCTGGCCGCGTTCTGCAGCGCGGAACGGGTCACTTTGGCCGGATCCACGATACCGGCGTCAATCATGTTCACATAATCGCCGCTAAGGGCGTTGAAGCCTACACCGGGCTCGGAGTTGCGCACTTTTTCAACCACCACGGAGCCTTCGGTTCCGGCGTTGTTGGCAATTTGGCGCAAAGGCTCTTCCAGGGACCGGCGGATGATGTCCACACCCACTTTTTCGTCCATGTTGGCTGCTTCGAAGCCGTCCAAAGCCTTAATGGCCTGCACGTAAGCCACGCCGCCGCCGGAGACGATGCCCTCTTCCACCGCTGCGCGGGTGGCGTTTAAAGCGTCCTCAATGCGGAGCTTCTTCTCTTTCAACTCGGTTTCGGTAGCCGCACCCACCTGGATCACCGCCACGCCGCCGGCCAGTTTGGCCAGACGTTCCTGCAGTTTCTCCCGGTCGAAGTCGGAGGTGGTTTCTTCAATTTGTTTCTTAATCTGGGATACCCGGGCGGTAATGTCGTCGGCGTTGCCGGCGCCGCCTACGATAATGGTCTCCTCTTTCTTGACGCGTACCTTTGAAGCGCGGCCCAGCATGGTGATGTCGGCCTTGTCCAGCTTCAGGCCCACTTCTTCGGAAATCACGGTACCGCCGGTGAGGATGGCGATATCCTGCAGCATGGCCTTGCGGCGGTCGCCGAAGCCGGGGGCCTTGACAGCCACGCAGGTGAAAGTGCCGCGCAGTTTGTTCAGCACCAGGGTGGCCAGGGCTTCGCCTTCCACGTCCTCAGCGATAATGACCATAGCCCGTCCGGATTGCACAACCTTTTCCAGCACCGGCAGAACGTCGGCCACGGCGGAAATTTTGCGGTCGGTAATCAGGATGAACGGATCGTCCAGATTAGCTTCCATTTTATCGGTATCGGTAATCATGTAGGGGGAAATATAACCCCGGTCGAAGTTCATCCCTTCCACCACTTCCAAAGTGGTACCGGTACCTTTGGATTCCTCAACGGTGATTACGCCGTCTTTGCCGACTTTTTCCATGGCGTCGGCAATGAGGTTGCCGATGGAATCGTCGTTGGCGGAAATTGAAGCCACCTGAGCGATGGCGGATTTGCTTTCCACAGTCTTGGCGCCGCCTTTAATAGCGTCGACGGTCTTTTCCACAGCCTTTTCAATACCGCGCTTAATCATCATCGGGTTGGCGCCGGCGGCCACGTTCTTCAGGCCTTCACGTACAATGGCCTGGGCCAGCAGGGTGGCGGTGGTGGTGCCGTCACCGGCCACATCGTTGGTTTTGGTGGCTACTTCCTTAACCAGTTGCGCGCCCATGTTTTCAAACGGGTTTTCCAGCTCGATTTCCCTGGCTATGGTCACGCCGTCGTTGGTAATCATGGGAGAACCGAACTTTTTCTCCAGCACAACGTTGCGTCCCTTGGGACCCAGCGTCACCTTTACGGCATCAGCCAGGGCGTTGACGCCCTTTTCCAAGCCTTTCCGTGCTTCTTCACGGAAAATAATATCTTTACCTGCCACTGAAATTTACCTCCCCTGGTAAATGGTTTTTTACTCGATTACTCCCAAAATGTCCATTTCACGCAAAATCAAGTATTCCACATCGTCAATTTTAACTTCATTGCCGGCGTACTTGGAGAATAATACCTTGTCCCCCGCCTTTAAATCGATGGGCACACGTTCGCCGCTATCCAGCAGCCTGCCGGACCCCACGGATACAACTTCGCCTTCCTGGGGCTTTTCTTTCGCGGTATCGGGAAGTACAATACCGCTCTTGGTCACTTCTTCACTGGGCAGTGGTTTTACAACCACGCGGTCACCCAAAGGTCTGATCAAAACAAACCCCTCCTTAAAAATGTTTGGTAAGTTTAAAATAATCATTTTGCTGTTAGCACTCAACTGCAATGAGTGCTAATACCCAAGTAATATAATACAGAACGAGCAAATCAAAAGCAAGTATATAAAAGGCGGAAATTAGCTATAATTGGGCTATTAGTGTAAATTATTCCGCTCTAGCTTTTAATTTCTCCTTCTAATTATATCTCGGGTTCGATTATATATATGGGCTGTTAGAAATATTTTCCCACCGCAGCCGGATTTTTATACATTTGAACCGCATTCGCCGCCGCGACCGGTAAGTATTTCCAGGCCGTGCGGCAGCGCCGGCATGATTGCTTCCAGGCATTCCTTTACTCCCTTGGGGCTGCCGGGCAGGTTGACGATTAAAGTGCGGCCCCGGATACCCGCCATTGCCCGGGACAGCATGGCCCGGTTGGTTTTTTTCAAACTTTCCATCCGCATGGCTTCGGCCAGGCCGGGAACTTCCCGGTCAATTACAGCCCGGGTGGCCTCGGGCGTGTTGTCCCGGGGACCCAGGCCGGTACCACCGGTGGTTACAATCAAGTCATGCTTGCCTTGGTCCGCCATTTCCATCATGGCGGCCTTGATTCCCTCATAATCGTCGGATATGACCCGGTAATCCCCCACGCGCCAGCCCTGCTGCCGCACCAGTTCACTGATTACTCCGGCGCTGAGGTCTTCACGCTCGCCCCGGGATCCCTTATCGCTCATGGTTAATATCGCCACATTAAACATACGGTAAACCTCCTCCGACGCGCGTCTTTCGAATTGGAAAATACGTGGTCGTACCTGGTTTTTGAACTTGGATTCGGACTTGCCTTGAACCGGCCTTCCAGTTACAATTTGGTTAATCACAAACCGATGGAGGTAACCATCTTGAATGACAGAAATACCGTGATGATAGAAGAAATATCCGGTTCGCAGCGCACCAGGCGGGAAGACCTGGTGGTGCACGAAGCCGCCGTCACCCTTTACCTTAACGGAAACGAACTGGTCACCATGGTCTGTTCGCCCTCCCACCTGGAGGAGCTTTGCCTCGGTTTTTTGTATGCCGAAGGCATTATCCGCACCGCCGGCGAAGTCAGCAGTTTTGCCAAAAACGAGCAAGACGGCTTGGCCTGGGTGGATACCTCAAACCCTGCGCAGCCGGCAACAGGTTTCCTCAAGCGGCATATCGCGTCCTGCTGCGGCCGGGGCCGGGCCTCCTTTTATTTTGTTAACGACACCGGCATTGAACCCGTGCAGTCGGAACTGCGCGTCTCCGCCGGCGACATTATCCGGCTGCTGGCCGAAACGGAACAGCGGGGCGAATTATTCGCCTCCACCGGCGGCGCCCACGGAGCGGCCCTTAGCGACGGCAAAACCGTCCTGGCCTTTTTTGAAGATGTGGGCCGGCATAACACTCTGGACAAACTGGCGGGCTGGTGCCTGATGAACAAAATATCCGGTAACGGTAAAATGCTGCTTTTCTCAGGGCGGGTTTCCTCGGAAATACTGGTCAAAACCGCCCGGCTGGGTGTGCCGCTGATCGTTTCCCGTTCCGCCCCCACCGATCTGGCCCTTGAGCTGGCCGGGCAGCTAAACGTTACCGTGGTGGGATTTGCCCGGGGACAGCGGATGAATATCTACACCCACGGTCACCGGGTTATTTAACCCGCCCGTCGTACATTATTTTGCCGCAATCCCGCAGGTCGTAGCCTCCCAGGGAACGCACCTCATCCTGGAAGGCGGGCTCGGCCATCACTTCCAGCAGCCTGCTGATATAGGGGGTATCATAAAAGTCCACCGGTATGCACAGGTCGTAACGCTCCTCAACCACCGGCACAAAATCAAGCCCCAGGGCCAGCGCGGCGGCCCGGATACCCATGCCGGCGCCCGCGGTACCGGACGCCACCGCCGCCGCCACCGCCATGTGGGTGTATTCTTCCCGCTCGTAACCATTGATAGCATCAGGGCTAATGCCCTGCTGTTTTAACTTGAAGTCAAACAGAATACGCGTACCGGCGCCACGCTGCCGGTTGATAAACGGGATGTTCTTTTCCTTGAGGTCTTCCACCCCGCCAATGCCGTGCGGATTGCCGGGCGCCACTATAAAGCCCTGTTCCCGGTACACCAGGTTCACCAGCACCACCGGGCGGTCGCTCAGCAGCCGTTTTATGTAGGAAACGTTGTAGTCCCCGGTTTCCTCGTCCAGCAGGTGGGTGCCCGCGCAGTGGGCCTCGCCCCGCTTCAATGCCGACAGGCCGCCCAGGCTGCCCACATGGGCCGAGGATAAAGCGGCCTGGGGGAACTTTTTGCGCATCCGGTTGGCCAGCACATCCAGAGCGATATCGTGACTGCCGATAATCACCGTGGTCTCACGCACTTCCTCCAGCGGGCGCATCAATTCCACCTGTACCTCCTGCCCGGCGTTATAGCCCTCGGACAGCCGGGGCACCCGCAGCATCCCGTCAGCCCGGACCATGGACATGATTAACCCGGCGCCCCGGGAAATGGGAGTGGCGATGACCTTATCGCCCACCTGGCCCAGCTTCACCCGGATAAATTCTTCGGAACCCAGGGAGGAAACGATTTTTCTGGAGACCACCACGCTAATCTTTTGCGGCGCCAGCGGAACCGAGCCCAGCTTGCTGTAAATTACCGGTTTGACAAAGAGCTCCGCCGCCAGCACCGTCGATACGGGATATCCCGGCACTCCCACCACGGGTTTGCCGTTCACCTCACCCAGCACCACCGGTTTGGCCGGTTTTATGGCCACCCCGTGGGTCACCACCCGGCCCAGTTCCCCGATCAGATGGGCGGTGAAATCCTCCCGCCCCGCCGAAGAACCGGCGTTAATCAGTACCAAATCGCACTCTTCCAGTGCCCCCCGCAGGGTTTTTTTAAGGTCTTCGTAATCGTCAACGGTAATGGGCAGACGCACCGGTATACCGCCCCATTGTTCCACCAGGGCGCCCAGCACCCGGGAATTGTATTCCACGATATCGCCCGGTTTCAGATCAACCCCCGGTTCGACCAGCTCGGTACCGGTGGGACAAAGGGCCACCTTCGGCCGCGGGTGTACGGTGATGGCGGTAACCCCGCCCGCCAGAATGCCGCCCAGGTCCACCGGGCGCAGCCGGTGGTTGGCGGGCACAATCATTTCGGTGGCCACCACATCCTCGCCGATTACCCGGACATGCTGCCAGGGCGTCGCCCCGGCGGTAATCTCAAAGGTATTCTCGTCTATGAAATGGACGTCCTCAATCATAATCACAGTGTCGCAATCCGGCGGCAACGGATCACCGGTATCCACCACCACCGCGTATTCGCCCAGGGAAAGCTTTTTAGGCGTGGCGTCCGAGGCTCCGAAAGTGTCCGCGGACCGCACCGCCACGCCGTCCATGGCCGCGGCATGGTAATGGGGAGATGATGTTTTGGCGAAAACCGGCGCCGCCGTCACCCGGCCCGCCGCTTCTTCCACCGGTATCATTTCACCTGGTCCGGGCCGCAAAGCGCCCACACCGGCCAGGTGGGCCATATATTCCGCCAGCGCCTGCTCCAGCGGTTTGTCATCCAGGTAAACGTCCCGTTTCATTGTTCCACTCCGTTTCAAAATAGTTTCACGCTGATATATTCCCCGGCCTCGACGCCTTCCTTTTCCGCCGGGATATAGGCCAATCCGTCGGCCCGCACCAGGGTGCTGATTAAACCGGACTTGCCCAGGACCGGTTCAGCGGTTATATCCCCGTTATCCAGGGCCAACTTGACCCGGATAAAGTCCTCCCTGCCGGCGGCGGAGCGCATATTCCGCAGCAGCCGGGCCCGCACCGGAAATTCCAGCGGGTTGTCCGGATAACACCCGTGTTTAATCAAGGGGGTGACAAACAGCTCAAATACTACGGCGGCGGAAACCGGGTGCCCGGGCAAACCGAACACCGGTTTACCGTTCACCACCGCGCCCACCGTGGGTTTGCCGGGCTTAATGGAGACGCCGTGGAACAGCACCCCGGGCTCACCCAGGGTATCCAGCGCCTGTGAAGCCACATCCCTGACGCCCACCGAACTGCCGCCCGAAAGCAGCACCATATCGCATTCATCCACCGCCCGGCGCAGCATTTCCAGCAGCAGCTCAAACCTATCCGGAACGATGCCCCGCAGTTCCGGCCGGGCGCCGGCAGCCAGAGCCTGTCCGTATAAAACGTAAGAATTTACGTCCCGCACCTGTCCCGGTCCCGGCCTTTGGGTGGGCTCCACCACCTCGTCACCGGTGGAAATGATCCCTACCCTGGCCCGCCTGGATACAAAGACCTCCGTCACACCCGCCGCCGACAACAGCCCCAGGTCCTGGGGCCGGATCAAGTGTCCCCCGGGCAGCATAACGGCGCCGGACATAATATCCTCTCCGGCGCGCACCACATGGTCCCCCGGGGCCACCGGTTTATTCACCCCGATGGTGCAATGGTCCAACTCTTCGGTTTGTTCCACCATCACAACCGCGTCGGCGCCCGGCGGCAGCATACCCCCGGTGGGGATGTGCCAGGCCTGGCCCACGGCTAATTCCCCAACGGGCTCACGGCCCATTAAAACCTCGCCCCCCAGGTCCAGGTAGGCCGGCAGGCTTTCAGAAGCCCCAAAGGTATCCCGGGCCCGCACCGCGAATCCGTCCATGGTGGAACGATCAAAACCGGGCACACAATCAATGGCCGTCACTTCCCGGGCCAGCCTTCTTCCCAGTGCGTCCGGCAGGGACACTTTTTCCGCCCCGGCGTCCGGCCTGATGTGCCCGGCCAGCAGTTCCCTGGCCTCCTGCACCGTACGGGCCTGAAACAACTCAGTCATGTATGCAACCCCCTGCAGCTTTACGGTCTATTATGGCCGGCATGAACGTCTTTAAAAGCAGCCCAATTCACAGCCGAATATTTTAATTTCCAGCTCATTCGCCAGCCGCCCGATTTCACCGGTTGGAACCCCCAGTTCTTCAGCCAGCCGCCTGGCGCTGGTGCAGCTAAGTTTACCATCCACAGCCTCTTTAAGCATCGCATCTTTAATTTCCTCAGTGGTTTTAGCCATGATTCAAATACCCTCCGTTTAATATTATTTACACTAACGCAAACCGATGTGCCTGAAAAAACATATTGTTTTATTTAAAGATATCTTTTTTTGACCATTCACGCAACCAAAAAAACTCCTCCGGGTACATTGGCCTTAATTGTTATTGGGACTAAAGGACGGTATATTTTACACCGGTTTCCTGTTATTATTATAATTGGTTGAGTAAAAAAACAACTAATATAACTGATGAGGTGCATGTTTAATGAAAAGAAAAACTTTGGTAATTTCAGTTTTAGCCGTGATCCTGTGTTTTAGTACCGCCTTTGCCGCCTTGGCCGCCGCCGTGTCTCCCAAAGACCTGGTGCTGACGGCCATTGACAATATGGATTTTGTGTCAAACCAAAAAATCTTCAGCCAGTCGTCCGGCAGTATGATCTTAACGGTGGACAAGTTCGGCGGTAACAGCATGAAGGAAGTGAAGATCCCCGCCGGCACCAGTCTGGTCTGCGATTATAAACTGGACATACCCGGCAAAAAATCCGTTTTTGACCTAAATTTAAAGTACAATAACAAGAGTTACCAGGGGCAAGTGTACCTGGCCGATGACAAGCTTATTTTTACCAAGAGCTTTATTACCGCTTTACAGGAACTGGCGCCCCAAAGCGACCTGGGCATTCCGGACCAATTACCGGAATACCTTTACCAAAGCGACCCGGTATTTAGCCAAATCTGGACGTCGTTGCTTAATTACCCAAACGATAATATCACCAAAGAGACAAAGGAGTTGATCAAATTCCTGGTGGAAGCGGTACCCGCAGAATACTTTTCCGTCTCCGGCAGCACAGTTATGCTGGAGCTGGACCAGGACGGTTTCATAACCACAGTAAACGCCCTCCTGCAAAAAGTAAAAAATGAAAAAACGCGTTTTGCCGATATCATCGCTAACATTGCCGCCCAATATGACACCACCGGCGCCATGGGCAACCCGGCGCAAATGAAGGCCGAAATAATTGTAGGTATTCACGAAGCCGTCAAAAACGGAACCTGGCCCACTGAAGATCAGGTTAAAATGGCCGGTAACTTCATTCAGGTAAAGCAATTCAAGTGCCAAACCTCGATCATCCCAGGCGGCCAAAAAAGTTTTAACGCTTCCATAGCCCTGAAACCGGAAACCGATTTCACCGGCCAAATTGATATTAACTCGGAATTCGCCGGCAAAGCGGATAATCTAACCGGCAATGATATAATTAAACTGCAATTCACAGGACCCGATAGTTCCTTTATCAACGGTGCTTTTGAGGATAACTATAAGATAACAGACGAAAAAATAACCCAAAACATGGCCCTTTCCGCCACCGCCCAAATGGCCGGAGTAACGGAATTTAATATGGCGATTTCCTTTCAAGCAATAGAACAGTTGGAAGACAGTATCATAATCAACGTACCGGTTCTGACAGATTCAAACAGCCTCGATATTGAAAAGCTTTCTAATACACTGGACCCGCTCAAGTAATCTCCAAGCAAACAAGAAAAGAACAGTAAATCCACACCACGTCCCGGAAACCGCATTTTGCGGCTCCGGGACGTCTTTTTGGTATTTGGGCGTAAAAGGAGAAAACGGACGGGAGACCGAAATTTATGTGTTATTAACCGAACGGAGTGGCGGCAATGACACCTTCATTTAATAGACAATCACTAGTTAAATATTTACTGGCCGGAATACTATGTGTCGTCCTGGTTTCGGCATCGCCCCGGCATAACGCGGAAAGCACCGCCACCCCTGCAGAACTGCAGGCCCGCGAAAATAAAATTCTGGCCGAACTGGTGGCTTTAAAACTGCAAATCGAAAACGCCAGAACCCAAATTCAGTCCCTGGAAGAGCAAAACTCCATGAACCTACGGAAGAAAGCCGCACAGGAACGGGAACTGCTGCAGATAAGGGCCGACCTGGCCGTCAGCAGCAGGGAATTGGGCCAGTGGTTGGAGTTTAATTACCGTTACGGTTATGTAAGCATCCTGGATGTGCTGGTTTCATCCTCCGGCTTCAATGACTTTATTAACCGTTCATTCCTGCTGTCGTCCATCATGGACCAGCAGGCCCGGGTATTCCAGCATCATCGCGCCTTAAAAAACCGGGCCGAGGAAAAACTTGCGCAAATCAGCGCCATCAATAAGTCAATTGCCGCGGACAAATTAAAACAGGAAAAAAAGCTCACTGAACTACAAAAGACGGAAACAGAACTGGCGGAATTATTGTCCGACTTGAAGAATCAATCCGCCGCGCTGGAAGCAAAGCTCAACGTACTGTCCCAACAATGGGCCGAAGTAACCGGCCTCACTTCCGGCATTATCCGGCGGCTGAGCACCCTGCCCGCGGATCAGTTTCCCCCCGACGGGATCAGATTCAGCTTCGGCGGCATGCGGCTGGAATACAGCGACGCCACCATCAACCAGGCCATCAAAAAGGTCGGCCCTGACCCGGCAGCCGGCGTCAACGTGGGCATCAAACCCGAACTGGTCACCATCTCCGGCCATACCGGCAGCCAGGGTGTCGCCTTTGTTATAAAAGGAAATTTTGCAATTAGCCCGGACAAGAAAAAAATCGTCTTCGTACCCGGGAGCATCACGGTAAACAATGACACCCAGTCAGGCTACATGATGGAAGCTATCCTGGACAACAGCGATTTAACCTGGGATATCACCCGCTATTATCCGAATCTCTCCATCACCGGTTTCAGCAGCGGTAACGGCAAAATAACCTTCAACCTCAAGTACTAGACTGTGCCGGCCGGAACACCTCGTCCCTTATTGCCATGGACCGGCGCAAATCAAAACCTTCGGCCAGCCAGTGAAAACCAAACTGCAGCAGGGCCCGGTCATCAGTCCTGATGCTTTCCTCCGCCGCCTTATCCACGTTAAAAGCCTGCAGAAAACTGCTCTCCTGCACATAACGGCGGAACCTGTCCACATCGTAGCAGGTCATGTAAAAGGTTTCCCTGATATGGTTGTCCAGGGACGAAAGACCGGTGAATCTCAGCCGGTCCGGGATATCTTTAAAACCGGCTTCCAACTCCCCGTAATTGTCATTACCCTGGTTTTTCATCCATTCTTCAACGGTCCACTCCCGCGTTTCCAGAAGCCCCCGGCAGTGGTCGCTGTCAAAGGCGAAACCGTACCTGTCTTCGCCCCTGATTTCCACCGGGGCCATCCGGCAGGACCAGGGACGCTCGTCGTATACCGAGCACCCCTGCCCGGTAAGAAACGGGCACTGCAGATCATGGTCTTCCCGCATTTTAATCAACACCACCGGGAAACCGCCGCCGGGCTGCAGGCGGATGGTATACCTCGTCAGAAACTCACCGGTTTTAAGACTCAGTTTCCTGCTCAACCGCAGTACATCGTAAGGCGATAAAAATATATTGATGTCCCGGCAGCAGCGGTTAAAACACTCCAGGCCCCGGTGACACAAAAAACGAAAACTGTCGCTGCCGTTAAACTCGGTATGCCGGCCCTGTACCGGCTGTCTTCTGTCGCCGGGTTGCTGTCTGGGCATTGTTCCACCCCCTTCAAACACTTACTTTAATTGCCGTTCTTTTTCGCGCCGTGCATAACAATCCCACATAAAAACGCTGCCGCCAAGGCGGCGGAAACACCTGCCGTAACCCCCGGCCAGCCCCAGGAGTGCCAGAAGAAGCCGAGGCCGGTACTGCCAAAGCTCCCACCGGCGTAAAAGAAAATCAGGTACAGTCCTGCCGCACTGGCCCGGGACTGGTCGGTATTACTGTTCACCCAGGCGCTGGCCGTGGTGTGGGCGGCAAAGAAACCAAAACAAAACACCACCAGACCGATTATTATAATCCACAGTGCGGGTGCGAACATCAACGCCACTCCGGTCAGGGCAATTGAAACGCCCAAGACTGCACCCGTCCGGTGGCCCGCGGTATCCACAATCCGTCCGGTCAGAGTGGAACTGACCGTTCCCGCCAGGTAAGCCAGAAACAGCCAGCCCAGGGCGGCCGGTGAAAGGTTGTAAGGCGGCCCGCTGAGTCTGAAGGTAATGTAATTAAACACGCCCATGAAAGAAAACATAAGCAAAAACGCTATTCCATAAGCTTTCAGCAAAGTAACATTGCCCAAGTGTTCCAGCATGGCGGCGGCGCCCGAGCGCAGGCCCGCCGGGCGGGGTACAAAATGATGGGAAGGGGGCAAAAGAAAATAAAACAGCAGCACCCCCGACAGTCCGATAAGCCCCAGGACCACGAAGGCCGCCTGCCAGGAATAAGCTTCCGCAACCGTGCCGCTGACGATCCGTCCGCTCATCCCGCCGATAGAATTGCCGCTGATGTATAGTCCTAAAGCCAGTCCCAGCGCCCGGGGGGATATCTCCTCTCCTAAATAAGCCATGGCCACCGAGGGTAAACCGGCTAAAAGCAGTCCCTGGGCAATGCGGATCAGGATTAATTGGTTGAAAGTGGTGACCAGAGGGGCCAGCAGGGCCGGGAGCACGCCGAGCAGCATGGTCCACAGCATCACCGGCCTGCGCCCCACGGCATCGGAAATGGGTCCGTAAATAAGCAGGGCAAACCCAATGGAAAAAATGGTTACTGTAACCGTCAGGCTGGCGGCGGCCGGCGAAACCCCGAACTCCTCGGCCAACACCGGCAATAACGGCTGGGTCAGGTGCACATTGGCAAAAGTGATAAAGGAAGCTATAAATAGCGCCATTGAGGTGCGTCTGAATTCCGCCGTCCCGGGGGTGACAAAATCCGCCCGGCCGTCTTGCGCATCGCCCGCTGCTGCATGTTTCATTTAATTATTCACCCGGCTGTTTTTAACATTATACTCCAATTGAAAAACAGTCCGCCACTTTCTTTTAAATTTCCGTAAAACAGTTGTTATTTTTCCCGCCAATGGTAGCAACATATCTTAATGCATGCTAAAATTATAAATCATCCCTTGCTTTAATTAAAACTTATTTAAAAATTAATTGAAGGAGACAGGCAATGATAGGAATGGTCAGGCACTTCGGCATCGGCCTTTTGGTTTATGATGATATTATCGACTGGGACAACTATGAAGCCCGGGTAGACCCGGTTATGAAAGAAGAGTTTGAGTTTGAGGGTGTCCGTAAAAAGGTATATGAGGTGATCCTGGTGCCTGTGGACAGGCCCTATGTGGGCGTGATTCTGCCCGGTCTGTGGGGCCGGATCCGCTCCGCGGGCCGGGGCGGCCATGAACTGGACCTGGACGAAATCGATCCCCGGAGCATCGGCATCAGCGTATATGCTTTGGATACCGCGGCGCAGATTCTAAATAAAATCTCCACCAGACCCATTAAACTTAAAGAGCTTAAGCTGCGTTTTTATGAATATTGGGTATAAGCCGTAAGAGGCTGTTTATTGAAAATTTTTAATATAAACATTTACTTTCCAGCCCTTGCAAAGACAGTTAAACTGTAGCTATAATAGGTTAAACGGTTGTTTTTTAATCTTGAACGGTTTTAACAACCCGAGGAGGTTGTGGCGTGATGAAACAGGTGGCTCATCAAACACCCAAAGGTGAGATTTTTATCGAGGGCCCCTGCCCTTCTGCTTATCTGGCTGAATTGGTGATGAACAGCAGGCTGACCAACTTTCGGCCGCCGGAAAAACAAAAAGAAGCCCTGATGATGATCGCAGATCTGCCCGAGGGTATGATCTACATCGCCCGATGTGAGCAGGAGATTGTGGGTTATGTCACATTCCACCGGCCGGACGAATGCTCACGCTGGATCAAACACCCCCGGTTAGTTGAACTGGGAGGAATAGAAATCAGCGCCGACTGGCGCCGCTGCAAGATTGCCGAAACCCTGTTAAAGGTGGCCTTCTCCAACCCCGTGATGGAAAATCATATCCTCATTACCATGGAAATCAGCTGGCATTGGGATACGGCAAACACAAAGCTGGATCTTTGGGCTTATCAGAAGGCGCTGACCAATCTTTTCGGTACCGTGGGGATGATCAGGGTACCCACCGACGACCCGGATATTATTGAACATCCGGCTAACGTACTGATGGCCCGCATCGGCCACAAGGTTTCCAAAAACGATATCCTATTCTTCGAAAGCCTGAAATTTAAAAACCGTTATGGTGATGTGGCGGGACTGACCTAAAAGCCCGCCACTTGTTTTTTTATGCAACATATTTGATACAAGAGAAGCCGGGTTGGTGTACCTTCCGCTCACTGACTCGGCCTTATACTTGAACGAGCTCCACTCGGCTCCGGGCGGCTGCATAACTCGGCCCTTCGGGCCTCAAACAAGATTCGCCGCTTATCCTTCGCCTCGTTCGCTCTTTGAATGGGCCTCCTATGTTCGCTCCAGGTACACCAAACCCGGCTACAGTATTTTGCTTTATAGAATCTTGCTTAAAAATGCCTTGGTGCGTTCGTTTCCGGCGTTACCGAAAATCTGCTCCGGAGTCCCTTCCTCCACCAGGCGGCCCTCGTCCATAAATATTACCCGGTCGCCCACTTCACGGGCAAAACCCATCTCATGAGTCACCACCACCATGGTCATACCCTCGCGGGCCAGGTCCTTCATCACCGCCAGCACTTCACCCACCATTTCCGGATCCAGCGCCGAGGTCGGCTCATCAAACAGCATGATCTTGGGCTGCATGGCCAGCGCCCTGGCAATGGCCACCCGCTGCTGCTGGCCGCCGGAAAGCTGATCCGGATAAACGCCGGCTTTATCGGCCAGTCCCACCTTCGCCAGCAAATCGCCGGCCATCCGCTCGGCTTCTTTGGCCGGTGTATGACGCACAATCTCCGGCGCCATGGCTACATTGTGCAGCGCCGTTTTGTGCGGGAACAGGTTGAAACGCTGAAAAACCATACCCACATTTTGCCTGATCGAGTTGATATCCGTGTGCTTATCTGTGAGTTTGACTCCGTCGATAATTATCTCTCCCGAGGTCGGCTCTTCCAGCATGTTCAGACACCGCAGAAAAGTGCTTTTGCCCGAACCGCTGGGTCCAATGACGCAGACTACTTCCTGCAGCGCGACGCGGCATGAGATGTCCCGGAGCACTTCAAGCTTTCCGAAGCTTTTATGCAGGTTGCGAACTTCAATCACCGGTTTTCAGCCTCCTCTCCAGGTAATCGACAACGCGGGACAGGGTAAAGGTCATGATCAGGTAAATGAAGGCAACCGTCAAATATATGGCAAAGGCTTCATACGACCAGGCCACCACCAGCATGCCGGCCTTGGTCAGTTCAATGATGCCGATTACCGAAAGCAGCGAGGTGTCCTTCATTAAGGCGATAAACTCGTTGCCCAGCGGGGGAATGACCCTTTTAAAAGCCTGGGGCAATATGACGTACCGCATGGCCTGCCCGTGGGACATCCCCAAAGAGCGGGCGGCTTCCATCTGTCCCCGTTCAATGGACTGGATGCCGGCCCTGAATATCTCGGCAATGTAAGCGCCGCTGTTCAAGCTGCAGGCGATAACCGCCGCCACAAACCTGGACATGGCGTAATTGGTAATCAATTGGGGCATTCCGTAATTGTCCATTAAGAAGCCCTGCACATCCCGCAGCAGAACAGGAGTGCCGAAGTAAACGATCAGGATTTGCACCAGCAACGGGGTGCCCCGGAAAAAATCCACGTAAGCTGTGGCCAGCAGTCTTAAAATTTTGTTTTTTGATAACCGGGCAAGACCGACAGCCAGGCCGATCACACAACCCAAAGAAACAGACAGCACCGTTATGGCAACCGTTAATGATGCTCCCTGTAATAGTTGGGGCAGACTGTTGATGGCAACTTCCAAAATTTACACTCCTTGGCCGAAACAGTAAATATGCGTAATACCCGGTCGGCATTACGCATATTGGGATTGTTCCGGTATCAGATTACGTGGTAATTAGCTCTGGGGCTCTTCGCCGGGCAGATACTCGGGCGGATCTTCACCGAACCACTTTTTGTAGATTTCCGCGAATTTGCCGTTCTCTTTCAAGGTTAGCAGGGCTTCGTTAATCTTTTCCAGTACTTCGGGCTTCTGCTTGGGAACGGCAATGCCGTAAAACTCGCTGGTCCTCATGTCACCGACGATCTTGGCTTTTCCTTCACCCTCGGTGGTAATATAGTAGGCGGTAACGGGGAAGTCGTTAACCACCGCGTCCACGGCGCCGTTTTCCAGGTCCATGAAGGCTTCCACAATGGTATCAAAGGAAACTATTTGCGCGTTGGGAACGGTTTTGGCTTCCAACTCGCCGGTGGTGCCGGTCTGTACGCCAATTTTCTTGCCGTTCAGGTCGTCAAAGCTCTTGATGGTGTCGTTATCGGCACGCACGGCCACACTTAAGCCCGACTTATAATAAGGAAGGGAGAAGTCAACCACTTCAGCCCGTTCCGGTTTAATTGTCATCGCTGAAATTGCCCCGTCAATACTGGCCGATTCCAGAGCCGGAATCAAACCTTTAAAATCGTAAGTCTGTATTTCGATATCCAAACCGGAAACCTCGTTGATGGCGTCAATTAAATCAACGTCAAAACCAACCAGCTTGCCGCTGGAATCAAAGGATTCAAAGGGCGGGTATGAAGTGTCGGAGCCAAAAATAAGCTGTTGTGATTCCGCCGCCTGGTTCCCGGCATCGCCGGCGGTTTGCTCGGCCTGTTCCCCGCCGCCGCCGCAGCCGGCCAGTGCAAATACCATGGCCAGAACAGCAAACAGCACCAATCCCGTTCTAAACATTTTTTTCAAAACCATTCCCCCTCATAAATTCTCTTTGTTTTAAGCAGTGCTCCCGGATAACTCAGCACTGCTTAAATTTCGCTAAAATGCAGCATATTCCTGCTTAAAAAAAAGAATTATATTTTTAACTTTTAGTATCTGATTCGCTTGACATGATTATCGCCCCGTGGCAAAATTAGCTTATTGCGCTTGAATCATAGCCATACTATTAACTTGTACCGCTTTAATCCTGCCGAAAGGGAACTTTGCAAATGGACACCGTTAAAAAAAGACAGGTCAAAGCAGACCTGTCGCTTTTGTTTGTCGCTTTTTCCTGGGGCATAACCTTCGTGGTGGTGCAGGACGCGCTTTCCGGCATCGGCCCCTACTATTTCCTCACCCTGAGGTTTTTCATGGCCGCCGTTTTTCTGGCCGTTATTTTTTGCCGCCGTCTGCCCAACCTCAAACCGGCGGTAATTAAAACCGGATTTTTGATCGGCATCTTCCTGTTCGGAGGATATGCTTTTCAAACTGTGGGACTGTTATACACCGGCGCCGCCACCGCGGGTTTTATCACCGGGCTGGGGGTGGTTCTGGTACCCCTGCTCACCGCCCTGCTCTACCGGCGCCTTCCGGGACTGTACGTGCTGGCCGGCGTTGCCTGCGCCACCATCGGGTTGGGGTTTTTAACCCTGCGGGGCGGCAGCCTGGCTATAAACTTCGGCGACCTGCTGGTCCTTTGCTGCGCCGTGTGCTTCGCGCTGCATATTATCATGGTCGGACGGTTCGCCGGCCATTATGATCCTGTTTTGTTGGCTATTATCCAGGTAACCGCCGTTTCGGTCATCAGCTTATTTTTCGCGCTGGGTACGGAAACCTTCCCCGGGCGGATCACCGCCCCGGTTTGGATTGCCTTTCTGTTCACCGCCATCCCGGCCACCGCTCTGGCCTTTTTAATCCAAAACTCGGTGCAGCGGTACACCTCGCCGACCCACACGGCCATCATTTTCACCACCGAGCCGGTTTTCGCGGCGCTCACCGCCCACGCGCTGGGCCGGGAGATGCTCGTCGGCGTCCAGGCGCTGGGCTGCGTTCTGATCCTGGCCGGGATGCTGATCGCCGAGTTCAGGGGTCAGGCAAAGGGCGGTCAGACAAAGAGGGGTCAGGCCCCTGCTGAGCCACTCTAATAACAGAGAGGGTCAGACCCCTAACTTACTACTTTTGGCGTAAGTTAGGGGTCTGACCCCATTTAACATTCACAACAATTCCCTGCTTATTTCCAGTACTTCCACCCCGTTGTGGCCTTCCACAAACCGGGACACCGTATCCAACATCCGCCGCATATGGGCGGTTTCACCGCTGACGGCCGATATGCCCACAGTGGCGTACCGCCAACTGTCCTGCCTTCCCACTTCGGCAGCCGATACATTAAACCGCTGTTTAAGTCTTTCCAACAGGCTTTTTAATACTTTCCGCTTCCCCTTTAGGGAATCTGCTTCCCCAAGGTATAATTCCAGGGTCAGCACCCCCACCACCATACTTACCCCTCCCGCACAATTGCCTCCGGCATACTGCTAATGCACCGGCCCGGGCCGGGGGCGGCGCAGCCCGACCCGGAAAAAGTTGTATAACAACCCCCCCAGCATAAGAAACCCGCCGATACCGACACCGGTATACAAGAACCTGACCAGGGTTGTAAAGCCCGCCTGACTGGCCACCACCGCCACAATTACGGTAACAACCACCCCGGACCGAAAATTTCTCCGGCCCACTTTATCTGAAACCCGGACTGCAAAGCCGTACAGGCCGCCAACAGCGGTGGTATAAATGGCCATTACCAGCACCAGGGTGTAAAGAACGCCGGCCAGCGGGAAAATCTGGTTGGCTATATAGCTCATCGGAACGGGAAAACCAGCAGCTTGCGGCACCGACATCAGCGCCAGATTAATCACCAGGATCCCCAATCCAAGGCCGGCGCCGCCCAATAAAGCGCCTTCCCTGATCTGTTTTCCCGTCCCGGTCGAGGCGCCCAGCGGCGACAGGACGGCAACCGCCACAAGCATATTGTAAGATACATAGGTCACTGCCGACAGCAGCCAGGACGGCATTACGGCAGCCTGGGGGAGACTAAAATCCAGCACCTCTTTAAGAGTCAGAGGCGATACAATTTGCACGCCTGCAAAAACAGCCAGTACCCCGGCAATCATTACCGGGACCAATAAGCTCATGACCGACACGATGCCGGTAAGACCGGACAAAACAGTAACCAGGGATAAGACCGCCATGCCCAGTATTCCGACTATGGGCGGCAGGCCGAATTGCTGCTCCATTGACGCCCCGGCTCCGGCCAGCATAACGCTGAAGGAGCCGAAAAGGAAAAAAGAGATTATTATGTCCACAACCACTCCCAGCGACCTGCCGCTGACATGCATTATCACCTCCCGGTGCGAAACGGCTTTTAAAATCGCCCCCAGACGCAGCACCAACCAGCCAAAAAAAACAAACAGCACTGTGGTTAAAAGCAGCGCCAGAAAGCTGTCCGGGCCGAAAAATGCGAAAAACTGCAGCACTTCCTGCCCCGATGCGAACCCCGCTCCAATGGTAACGCCTATGTAAGTGGCCCCAATTTGAAAACTGGTGACTTTTCGTGCCTGCATCTCCATAATGTTTAATTTTGACCCGGCACAGAATTATTATGTAACCGCCGTGTTAAAACCGTAAATCAGCCGCATATCATACCAAAGTATGAGAATAAATAATACGCCATTTAAAAAGAAAGCTGTCTTTTTAGCACCGGCGGATAATTTATCACGGCTCGTTAAAATGTTAAAATTTAACACCGACTAATTCAAAACGAGGTTTAATATATATGAGCAAAATACATTATGCGGAAAAGCTTGGGCTGAGTAAAGTCACCCGGGCGCTGGAAGCCATCCTGCCCGTCCGGGATGTTGCAGTTGCCTACCTGTGCATCGGTTCCGACCTGAGCACCGGTGATTCATTCGGACCGCTGACCGGAACCCTGCTTAAGAGGATGGGCGTTACCGGCGTGTTCGGCTCCCTGGACGATACCATTCATGCCAAAAACATGGTGGAGAGAATTGCTCAGGTGCCCGGAGACCGTTTTGTGGTCGCCATCGATGCCACCATGGGACGGCTTAAAGAAGTGGGCTGCTTCAGTTTTATCAACGGTCCCCTTCGCCCGGGCGCGGCGATGAAGAGAGACCTGCAGCCCGTGGGTAACGTTTCCATACTGTTCAATGTGGCGCCGGCGAGCTACGCCAATTTCATGGTGCTGGGCTGCGCCAGCCTGAATACCGTCTGGCAGGGGGCCAACCTCTTAGCCAGAGGCATCAGCGTAATTGCACACCGCAGAAAAGATAACGGGGTCAGACTTAAACTTGTTTAAACTAACTGTATTATTCTAATATTTCGTTAATGTGGTTATTATCAACTTACTCATATAATACTAAAATTTGATACTATAATTTCTCCTTAACATATTCAGCCAGTTTCTCCAACCCCGCCGCCATATTGCGACGGCCGAAACCGAGCCTGAAATGTCTGTCCCCAAATCCGTAGCAGCCGGAAGGTAAAAGAAGCACTCCCTTCTCCCGCACCAGATTACTGCAAAATCCTTCCGCGTCACCCCGTCTGAGCCCGGGGAAAGCGATGGGGCCGGCTTTGGGCCTGGGCCAATAAAAAATTTCTTCGTGCCCGGCAAAAAAACGATCCAACAGGACCAGATTGTCCCTGATAATACTCAGATTGCGCCGGGCCAGTTTGTCCCGGTGCTTCAAGGCTGTCGCAGCCAGGAATTCAGCCGGGGCGCTGTTGCAAATAGTGGTGTAGTCTTTGAAAGACGCCATCTTTTTATAAATGTCCGGATTACGTGTGGCAATCCAGCCAATGCGCAATCCCGGCAGACCGTAAGTTTTGGACATAACCCCCAGTGAGACCGCGTTTTCGTACAGATCGCAGGCAGCTTCGGGCCGGTCTTTTTCATCGTACTCCAGGTGCCGGTACACTTCGTCCGAAAATAACAGTATACCCCGCCTGCGGGCCAATTCAACGATGGTTTCCATTTCACCCCCGGTCAACAGGTAGCCGGTGGGATTATGGGGACTATTGATAATAATAGCCCGGGTGTTGTCCCGAATGCAGCCAGCCAGGTTTTCCAGGTCCGTCTCCCAGCCCTGAACACTTTCCTTAATCACCCACTCAGTCACTTTACAACCTACGGCCCGGGCCACTTCAAAGAGTGACTGGTAGCACGGGTATTGCACAATGATATGCTCGCCCCTGTTTAAAGCCACATTCATAAATACAAAAATAGCTTCCTCGGCCCCTGAAAAAACCAGAACCTGATCCGGGCCCACAGTATTGTAAAAGCCGGCAATACAATCCCTGAGTTCCGGATTCCCCCGGGCCTCGGTATAGCCAAGCCGCAGATTAAGAAATGATTCTGCCGCTGTATTCCCATCCATCCCCAGTATTTCCCCCACGCTGAACGATTCACAATCCGAACAGCACAAAAGATACGGCACATTGAACTCGTACCTGTCGAAATACCGTTCCAATTTAAAATCCGGTAACCGCACCACTCCATCTCCTCTCCGGGGTCAGACTTAAACTTGTTTTATACTGACCGCTTTATCCCAATATTCCGTTAATATAGTTATTATCAACTTGTTTAAGTCTGACCCTGATAAATTCCCCGGGGTGGCAGGTTGTGGAATCTCCCGTGGGAATTCTCACCGGGACGTGGTTGTCGGCGTAACCCTCGGCATACCGGTGTCCCGTGTCCTCTTCAACAATTCTCTCCACCAGCACCCGCACCTCTTTGCCCACCTGGGCCTTATTATAAGCCCGGGTCAATTCCCGGCCGAGCTGCTGCAGCTGGGCGGCCCGTTCCTTTTTGACGTCCGGGGGCACATTATCCGCCAAGTGTGCCGCCGGTGTGCCGGGACGGGGTGAATAAGGAAAGACGTGCAATCGGCTTAACGCCAGCTTACGCATCATGGTTACAGTGGCATTGTGGTCGGCGTCTTCTTCGCCCGGAAAACCGGCAATCAGATCGGTCCAGACGGATATGCCGGGCATTAATTCCCTGGCCCGGGCGACAATTCGGACAAAATCATCAACCCGGTACCGGCGGCCCATTTTTTTCAGCACCCGGTCCGAACAGCTCTGCACCGGTAAATAAAGATAATTGCAAACTTTGGGGTTTTCCGCCACCGTGGACAGAAGTTTTTCGGTGACGTTCATAGGCTCCACGTAGCCGAGCCGGATACGGAAATCATAAGGCAGGCGGCTCACCGCTTGAATAATATCCGGCAGGCCGGTGTCACCCAGGTCCGAACCATACAGGCCCAACTGGTTGCCGGCCAGGATTATCTCCCTGTGGCCGCTTTCCAGCAGGGCACGCACCTGGGCCAGTACTTTTTCGGCCGGCAGGCTCCGGCTCCGGCCCCTGGCCTTCCTTACTATACAGTAAGTGCAGTGTTCGTTGCACCCTTCCTGGATTTTAACCACCGGCCTGGTGCGTTTTGCGGCCGCCGCGGGCATCTCCTCGAAAGAATCACTGTCTGTGTGTTCTTCAACCATTAATCTGGCGCCATTGGCCACGCCGGCCAATCGCCGGCGAATCAACTCCGCCAGATTCGAGCGGCCTTTGGTGCCGATAATTATATCGGCTTCGGGCAATTCCCCGGCCAGATCGGAGTGATAAACCTGCGGGTAGCAACCCGCCAGCACCACCATGACACCCGGTGACTCACGCTTGATTTTCCTGACCACCCGCCGCGCCTCCGCCGCGGCAGACCCGGTGACCACGCAGCTGTTGATGATGTATATATCCGCCCGGCCTTCGGTCCTGCAAAAACCCGCCTTGCCCATGGCCGCTTCCAGGGCCGCGCTCTCGCCCTGGTTAACCGGACAGCCGAAGGTATTGATTTTAAATGTATAGTTTTCCAACCACTGACACCCCGTTGGCCGGCGGTATTCGCCCCGGATTATGGACTTGTTTTCTAACATTATGCCATTTTCAGGCTTGAACAACAACCAAGGGCGACCAGGAAAAAAAGTAGCTGCGTTCAAAAAAACCCGTCTTTGGGTGTAAACCTTTTTACTGAACCGGCGCCGGCGTACGTGTAACATTTAGACAGCTACTAAAACAATTACAAGGAGGTTGATAGCATGTCGGTACGGGAAACCATTAAAAATCAAATCATTGGCGCTTTGGAAGGGGCCAAATTCCCCATCGCTACGCCGGAAGCACTGTTGGCCGCATTCCCAGCGGGAGCGGACACAAAATGTAAAGCGGGCGACCTGGAGGTAACCGCGGGCGAGGCGGGAAAACTGCTCACCGCCGGTGATTTTCCCTTCACCAGCGCCGAGCAGGTGGCGGAAACCATTGTCAGCCGCGCCGGTTTGTAATTGACACACCGGAACAGGCGTTTTTTGATTCCTTCGCTCACTCCGATTCCGCACCGGACAACTCCACGGCTTGCTCTGGAGCGCAACCGGGCCGCCCCAAACTCGACATCGTGCCTGCCTGTGCCCCTGAGGGTATGCCCGGAACGGGTATCTCGGGTTGGGGCTGGCGCGCACGTCCTATGCGCGCCTCCCGGTTGCGCTCCCGCGCTGCACCTGGAGTTGTTCACCGGTATCAATTGGGGACATACCTCAGGCTTGTTAGACATGACCCCATATAGAGGTGTGTCCCCTGACCGCTAAATGTCGTTCGCCTAGGAATCAAAAAACGCCTTCTATAAATATGGAGAAGGATTCAAATCCCGGGGAGGGGATTTCTTTTGACGTTAAAAATTCTGGCCTGCGGTATTATGCGTCATGAACTTGAATTCCTGCTCAAGGAGCGCAATGTGGAAACAGGATACATAGATGCCGCTCTGCATATCGACGAAAACAGGCTTGCCGACGCGCTGACCGGGGCGTTGGAAGAGTCCGGCGGGGATGTGCCCGTGGTAATCGGCGCCCATTGCCACACGGACATGGAACGAATAATCACCGCGCACAACAGCCGGCTGATTAACGCCGCAAGCTGCATCGAAATGCTGCTGGGCGGTGAGGAAAAAGCCCGTCTGGATGCCGAGTCCAACACATTTTACCTGACCAGCGGCTGGCTGGAACAATGGCGCGCGATATTTATCGACGGCCAGAAGTGGGACGCCGTTGATGCCAGGCAAAATTTCGGGTATTATGACCGTATACTGCTGCTCGATACCGGCGTTATACCCATCGATGATGAAAAGATACTGGAATTCTACGAATATACGCAAGTACCCATAGAAATCATGCCGGTGGACCTGCGCCATTTGAATAAACTGTTGGGGGAGTTAATTGACCAAGATGAATCAAAGGGCTGAACAAACCAGGTGCATGAAGGAACTGGCCATTTTTTCGGACTTGAGCTTTAATGAACGGGAAAAAATAGGCGCCCTGGCGGGGAAAAGAATTTACCGTAAAAACGAGTACCTGTTCAGGGAGGAAGAAGCCGCCGACACAATTTATTTAATCAAATACGGCCGGGTAAGGTTGTTCAAAGTTTCCGAGCACGGCAAAGAAATTACCCTTGATCTGCTTAAGGAAGATGACATCATCGGCGAAAACACATTTTTTGAAGACGCCAGGCACACCATGAACGCCCGGGCCATGGAAGATACTTTTGTCTGCTCCTGCGACAAGAACAGCTTTGCCACGCTGCTGCAAAACCCGGGCATAGCCTTGAAAGTAATCCAACTGCTGGGAAAAAAACTTAACCATTACACCGACCAGGTGGCCAGCATCGCTTTCCGGGACGTCAAAGGCAGGCTTTCCGCCGTGCTGCTGCGGTTGGCCGGCGAATACGGCAAACCCGGCCCCGATGGAATCACCATCAGTATCGAACTGACTCACCAGGACCTGGCCAACCTGGTGAACGCATCCCGGGTCATGGTCACCAACGTAATGGGTCATCTCAGACAGGAAGGGGCCATCGCCACCAGGGGGCAGCAGATCATCCTGCTGAACCGGGATATGTTGGCCCAGACTGTCGAAGCAATTTAACGGGACTGGGACAAAATGAAACCAGACAGCTTATTGTCAAACTGCGAAGGCTGTGAGTCGGTGCAGAAACTAACTGCCCGGCTGGAATTGATGCGCACGTTATTGTATACCATCAAGGCGGGTGTTCCGGCAGGCAGAATCGCGGCGGTTTTAGTAGTTTTGTGCGCCCTCTCCGGTTTGGAACAAACCGGTAATGAAATCATTTTGACGGAGGCTGAGTATCAAGCCCTGGCCCGTTCCGCCAACCTCAGCACCGGCAAGTTGAAAGACTCCCTGGACTACCTGCAGCAACAGGGCATCATATGTTACAGCCGCTCCAAAAGCTGACTTAAACACGTTACCCCGCCTTCCTACAGTTTGATGCCCATTTGTTCCTCAGCGGGTGCCCCAAATCTCTTAAGGGCCGCCTGGCTCCTTCGGGAAGTTGGTTCTGCACCGTTATCCGCACCGCCACAGGAAAACTGGCCGGACGAATATATTCTTCTATCACAGCGGCCGCATTACAGTTTGCCTCCATTATTCCTTCTTTCTCATTAGCCAACTTTATCCACCTCCATAGACTTTCTTTCATTATACTTCTAAAGAAATACTTTCCAAAAACAAATTTGCGTCACCAATTGACTTTCAACTTAATATTTATATAATTAAATATATAAATTAATTGATATCTATTGAAATGAGGTGGTATCCCTTAAACAACAATAGTTTTTTAAGACTTTTTATTAAAGACTTATGAGAAAGGAGCTTGTGAAAATGAGCAAAAAGCTTTCAGGCACGGAGTATACTCCGTTGTACTTTTTGGCCGCGCTGGGTAACGGCGGCCTGGCAGTATCATTCTTTCTGTACCCGATGTTTATGGTTAAACACCCCGGCAATCCGATGGCCACATTCGACCATATCTTCCCTGTGATCAGTGAAGGCAACATCTTAGTATCCACTTTACTTCTGCTGGCTTTGGGATGCATTTTGTTTTTTGCTTATAACCATTTCAGGTTGTTAGTCTGGAATCTCAAGGAGTATAACGCTTACAAAAAAACAACCGGTTATCAGGATTTAAGGTCCTCCAATGCCGAGGTTTCGCTGATGGCCATTCCGTTGACACTGGCCATGAGCATTAACGTTTCTTTTATCCTGGGCGCCGTATTTGTGCCGGGGCTCTGGAATTACGTTGAATATCTTTTCCCCTTTGCCGTACTTGGCTTTTTAGCTGTCGGCGTATATGCCTTGAATATTTTTATCCGGTATTTCACCAGGATTCTTGCCCATGGCCGGTTTGATTTTGGAAAGAATAATAACTTGAGCCAGTTGATTGCTGTCTTTGCCTTTTCCATGATCAGCGTAGGCCTGGCGGCTCCCGCTGCCATGAGTCATACCCTGGCCATATCCGTATCGGCCACGTTCACTTCCATCTTTTTTGCCAGTGTAGCTGTCACTTTAGCGATGATCACACTGGTACTGGGCTTTAAATCAATATTGAGGTATGGCATCGACCAGCAGTCCAGCCCGACAATTTGGGTCATCATCCCAATCATTACGGTTCTGGGCATAGCGTTTGTACGGCTGACTATGGGTGTTTATCACAACCTGCTGCATAAAAACCCTGAACCGGCCGGGTTATTTGTAATGCTGTCGGCTTTACTTTCCGTGCAAATTATTTTCGGATTAATCGGCTATTTTTTGCTTAAGCAAAACAGGTACTTTGCTGATTTTGTCCATGGCGAAAAACAAAGCGCCGGTAGTTATACCCTGATTTGCCCGGGCGTCGCTTTCTTTGTGCTGGGCATGTTCTTTATCTCCTGGGGCCTTGTGGAAACTCATATTCTCAACATCTTTTCACCGGTATACTTTGTAATCCTGGCGCCCTTTGTGCTGATTCAATTTAAAACAATTCGCACGCTGTTTAAACTGAACAAAAAGCTGCTCCCCAAATACGGAGCAGCCGGGCCGCTTGTGCCGGCAGCAAAAACCCGGGCATAAAAATCTAAAATAACCTCCCAAAACCGGCAAGGGATTCCAACTTCTACCGTTGGAATCCCTTGTCTTTATTTAAACACTTCATCTAAAACACTTGATCCAGATTTACCGACAATCCGGCCAGCAGGGGTGAAATCAATCGCCGGCGCTCAGAGCGGGCATACATAACCGGGGGGGGTTCTTGACCTTCCTCCAAGGTGTATACCTCCACAACCTGTGCACCCGCATTGACCAGCCATAACTCTCTAACCCCGTGCCGGGCGTAAAGCTTCTTCTTAATGGTGCGATCCCTTTCCGCCGTGGAGGGAGATAGTATTTCCACCACCAGATCCGGCGCTCCCTGGATATTGTTGTCTGTAACAATGTGCGAACGCTCCCTGGAAATGAACATGATATCAGGCTGTACCACATCCTGGGGGGATAACACCACATCCAGCGGAGCATAAAGAATCTCACCGCAGTCACTTGCCATTACAAACTGGCGCAAAATGGCCTCCAGGTTGGCGGCTACCCTCTGGTGTATGACGCTGGGCGACGGAACCATGAAGAAATCCCCTCCGATCAGCTCGTAGCGCCGGTCTTCCGGCATCAGACAGTAGTCCTCGTAAGTGAATTTAATATGCGGATTTACCACGGTCATTTCAATTCACCCCTGACAATATTATATCGTCTTTTTTTTCCAGGTGTCAAACCTTCTCAAAATTTAAACAACTAGAAATGAAATTATGTCAAATAACCTGATTTAGAACGATTGTCCATAAGTAGATACCCTTTTCTGTCCCTGGCATCGTTTTAGACATTTGCTCGTAACAGGAACAATTTAGTATAGTAATTTAGAGTATGTCCGCTTGGTTGACCAGGAAAGCTATGTGTATTTTTTGCCGGGAGAGTGTTTCGACATAAATAAAGGGACGGTGATAAATAAACAAGCGGTTAACCAGCTAAAGTACATATTTAATTAAGGAGGTTGTTATTAATGCCAAGGTACAAAGACCCCAGCCTGACCTGCCGGCCTTCCAACAAGACGCCGCGGGTAATAGACCCTAAAAACATCAAGCGGTCGGTAGACCCGGCAGTGCTGGAAATGCTCGACGTGGCCAAGGAAAAAGGCGTGATCACCGCCTTTGACCGCGTCCTGGCCCAGCAGCCCCAGTGCCAGTTCGGTTACAAGGGCATCTGTTGCCGCTTCTGCATGATGGGCCCCTGCCGGATTAAAGCCGATGAAGGTCCGGCCAGCCGCGGTATCTGCGGCGCCAACTCCTGGACCATCGTGGCCCGCAGCGTGGGCCTGATGATTCTCACCGGCTGCGCGTCCCACGCCCAGCACGGCAACCACATCTCCCATGTGCTGCACATGATTGCCGATGGACACGCCAAGGATTATTCCATCAAGGATCCCGATAAACTGCACCGCATCTGCGCCAAAATGGGTATCGCCACCGCAGGCAAAGACGATAAAACCCTGGCCAAAGAACTGGCGGAACTGGCCCTGGACGATTTCCGGCGGCTCAAGGGCGAGGGAGACGCCGCCTGGATTACCAAAACCGTTACCAAAGACAGAAATCATAAATACGAGAGCCATTATGTCATGCCCCACGGCATCCACGCCACCATCTCCGATCTGGTTACCCAGGCCCACGTGGGTATGGACAACGACCCGGTCAACCTGGTGTTCAGCGCGGTACGGGTTGGCCTGGCCGACCTGGCCGGCAAATGGATCGCCACCGACCTGTCCGATATTATCTTCGGCACCCCCAAACCCGTGGCCAGCGAAGCCAACATGGGCGTGCTGAATCCCAAAAAGGTGAATATCATTCTGCACGGCCACAACCCGCTGCTCAGCGAGATGATCGTGGCCGCCGCCCGGGAACTGGACGGCGAAGCCAAAGCGGCGGGCGCCGAAGGGATCCAGCTGTCCGGCATCTGCTGCACCGGCAACGAGGTGCTGATGCGCCAGGGCGTACCCATCGTCACGTCCTTCTCTTCCCAGGAGCTGGCCATTTGCACCGGGGCGGTGGATTGCATGGTGGTGGACGTGCAGTGCATTATGCCCGGGTTGAACACCGTGGCCCAGTGCTTCGGCACCCGGCTGATCACCACCTCGGATATCGTGAAAAACCCCGGCACCATGCACCTGGACTACCGGGAAGACACGGCCATGGAAAGCGCCAGGGAAGTGATCCGTGAAGCCATCGCGGCTTACAAGGAGCGCGGCACCCGCCCGGTGCACATCCCCGACGTGAAAAACTTTGTGGTGGCCGGCTTCAGCCTGGAAGCCATTTACGACCTGTTCAGGACCGTCAACCCGGACAACCCGGTCAGCGTGCTCAATGAAGCCATTTTATCCGGCGAGCTGAAAGGGGTGGCCGCGATGGTCGGCTGCACCAACCTGAAGACCTTCCAGGACCAGGCCCACCTGGAAATCACCAAGGCCATGCTGAAAAACGACGTGTTTGTCATCTCCACCGGCTGCAACGCCCAGGCCTGCGCCAAGGAAGGCCTGATGGATCCCGCCAACGTGGACAAATACTGCGGCGAAGGCCTGAAGAAATTCTTTAACCGGATTTCTGAAAAAGCCAACCTCAAATACGGTCTGCCGCCGGTGCTGCACGTCGGCTCCTGCGTGGACAACTCCAGAATCGCCGAACTGCTTATGGACATGGCCAACGACCTGGGCGTGGACACCCCCAAGGTGCCCTTCGTGGCCTCGGCCCCCGAAGCCATGAGCGGCAAAGCCACCAGTATCGGCACCTGGGCCGTGGCCATCGGACTGCCCACCCAGGTGGGCACCATGCCGCCGGTGGAAGGCTGCGACCTGATCTACAGTATCCTGACCCAGGTGGCCGGCGATGTCTTTGGCGGCTATTTCATCCTGGAACCGGATATTGAAGTTTCCATCCAAAAACTCCTGGGTGCCTTGGAATACCGGACCTGGAAACTGGGCGTGCACAAGAAAGTCTCCGAAGACTTGGAGACGCCCTTGTGCCAGAACTACTAAACCGACTACCGTTCGAAAGGAGGATACGCATGTCTGAAGCCATTAACTTTGACCAGATCTTTGAAGGAGCCATCCAGCCGGGCAGCGAGCCCAAGAAGCTGTTCAAAGAA
>Ga0209164_1000987_pt1 | contig 44944 bp, 39 predicted proteins | sample MTBNYHSulfiMetaG_FD_187458 | JGI IMG/M metagenome (GOLD analysis project Ga0209164, IMG submission 187458) | Enrichment culture microbial communities from rom New York Harbor, USA that are MTBE-degrading - MTBE-NYH (New York Harbor Sulfidogenic)... | ecosystem: Environmental > Aquatic > Marine >... | reverse complement strand
GATTTACTATGCTATTGGACTGTGGCTGAGCTGGGAATGGCTATGGTCGATTTGGCAAGGCAATTCGGTGTAACGCCCGCTGCTGTCAGTTGTGCTGTTCAACGCGGCGAGAAGATGGCAAAGGAAAAGGATTATCAACTGGAAAACCGAGATATTTGAGTATTAACGGTCGTCCCCCTTTTTGACACATAAGCGCAAGGAGTGCGAAAATATGCGAGGCAAAAAAGAGGTTTTATTCGACTATTGGGACAGGAGGATCCCTCTTCTTGTACCCGGGGAAACGATAATTCCAGCTGTAATGCCTTTCCCAAATTACGTATCTCCTGAAAAAGAAGTTGAAAAATCACTTGAAGCGCCCATCGGCGCCCCGCCATTGAAAGAACTCGCCCTCAAAGCAAAAGGCGAAAAAATTGTTATAGCGCATGACGATCCTAACAGGCCTGCTCAACCTCGCAGGCTGATTATATCAACCGTATTGAAAATATTAGGTGAGGCGGGCATACCGGACGAAGACATCTATCTTCTAAGCGCTAACGGGAATCACCCCAAACGACCGGAAGCGCAATTTAAAGCCTATTACGGAGACAAAATCTATCCAAGATTTAGATCACCGGGCGGCAATTCAAGGATAATCGACCATGATTGTAACGACGAAAAAAAACTTGAAAAGATGGGAGTCAGTGATCTCGGTGACTGGGTTGAAGCCAACCGTCTTCTTTGCGAGGCGGGCCTCTTTATATACTGCGGCCAGATCATTCCAACAAACTGGGGAGGATATACCGGTACGGGTGTCGTCATTGGACTGGGCAGCACCAGGAGTATATCATCTACCCACAGCCTGGAAGTCGTAAACCATCCAGAATCGTGCCATGGCGATCCAAGAACAATGCTCTATCGAAAACATAAACAGGCTATCATGGCAAAGATTGAAAGTTACACCGGCAAGAGGGTCTTTTACGTGGATGCCATCTTGGGTGAAGACGCCGAAATAGCTCAAATATTCTCCGGCTACTCGCCGGAAATAAACGAACCGACTTGGGCTGCCGCTGATAAATTATTCGGCGCAGACGTTCCGCAAGCAGACGTTTTTATCGTAGGAATACCAAGGTTCGTGGCCTATGGCGAAACCAGTAACCCTTTAATAAGCCTTGCATTCGCCGCAACCCCTCCCAGAATCTGGCGAAACAGGCATCTGTTGCGCGAGGGGGGAGTCGTCATCGCCCTAACGGCGTGCAACGGCCAAATAGACGAACATGCCCACCCTTCCTACAGGGATGTCCTCAACCTGTTCAGAGGCTGCCATTCGTGCAGTGACCTGGTCAAGTATGAGGAACAATTCTATCATCGGGACGATCTGAACTTCAAGTACGCCTTTGGACATGCTTATGCGCCATTGCACGCATTTTGGTTGCTCTACGAGAGTCAATACATCCTGGACAGGGCAAGCAAAGTTATTTTTGCAGGAGTTCCGGGTGCACAGGTACACAACGCACCGCTTCAGTTAGAGGGAACCGGAGGCCCCGGCGCCGTACGCGATTTAGGCTGCGTGCCCGCCCGGTCCTTCGATGATGCGTGGAAAATGGCAGAAAGCATCGTTGGCAGGTCGCCGGTGGTGGTTGCGAGCCCCAATTATTGGACGACACCCTTCCGACCTTTTTTCAATGTTGTTTGAAAACGACTGAGAAAGGCTGTCAAATAAGAAAGAAGCAAATGTTTTATCGTGACGGCAGCGATATCATATCATCTGTTTTGGCAACATCGGCCCTCGAATCGATTGTCCCGGACGAGAAGACGTGCCGTAGTCCGGAAGATGAGGTTATCTGGGAGGCCGCGAAAAACAGTTCCTTTGCGATTTAAACATGATGTGATGCATCATGACGACAGGACGGCCTCAGCGGGAGATGCCGGGAAACAGAGCGCCTGCCGGGTTCGGACGTGAAGGCTCAGGGGTTGTTTTCAGGTTCCCGAACAGTTTCGGGGTTCTCAAGTCCGAACAGCTTGTGTACATCATCCAGGATGACGTAACCGCACGGGACCAGAAGGAGGGTGATCCCTGTGGCAACGAGCACGCCGAAACCGAGGCTGACGGCCATGGGGATGAGGAACTGGGCCTGGAGGCTTTTTTCCAGGATCATGGGCATGAGCCCGGCAAAGGTGGTCAAAGAGGTGAGGATAATGGCCCGGAAACGAAGCGCGCCGGCCCGGGTCACCGCGTCCTGTGGGCCGGCGCCCTCCGCGCGAAGCCGGTTGGTGGCGTGAATCAGGACGAGGGAGTCGTTGACCACGACCCCTGCAAGCCCCACGATGCCGAACAGGCTCAGCAGGCTCAGGTTCAGTCCCATGATGAGGTGCCCCAGCATGGCGCCCACGATGCCGAAAGGGATGGCCGCCATGACAATAAACGGCTGGGAAAAGGACCGGAAGGGGATGGCCAGGAGGGCGTAGATACAGAAGAGGGCCACCGCGAACCCCTGGATAACGTCGGACATTGACTCGGTCTGCTCCTTGCCTTCCCCTTCAATGGTGTAGCGCAGGCCCGGATACTTATCTTTCAGCCGGGGCAGGACCTGGGCCTCCACATCCATGCGCACCTCGTTTGCATTGGCGACAGCCTCATCCACATCCGCGGTGACCTTGACCACACGAAGCCGCTGGGCCCGCTGGATGGAAGCGTATCCCTGTTCCATATTGACCTCGGCCACCCGGCTGAAGGGCACTGCCTTGCCGCCGGCGGTCCGTATGCGCATGTCTTTCACATGGCCCAGGGACTTCCGTTCCGCCTCGGGATACCGCACCAGGACCTTCACCTCGTCCTGGTCCCTCTGAAACCGGAGCGCTTCGGCCCCGTAGAAGGCGTGCCGCACCTGCTGGGCCAGGTCATTGAGGGTCAGGCCCAGACTGCGCGCTGCGGGCTTGAGCTTGAGCTGCATCTCTTCCTTGCCCGGAAGAAAGCTGTCGCTGATATCGAATGTGCCCGGGTATTTGGCCAGCTCGGCCTTGAGATCATCGGCCGCGGCCAGGAGCAGGTCATGGTCGTCCAGGGAGAGATGCACCTCCACCGGATTGCCGGCGCTGAAGAGTTCGCTCTGGAAGGTTACCGATTCGGCGTCAGGAAGAGGGCCCACCCGTTCGCGCCACATCTTGACCAGCTTCATGGCGCTGATATCCCGCTCCTCGCCTTCCAGGAGCTGTACAAATATCTGTGCAAGGTTGCCTCCCAGTTCAGGAGAGCCGGCCCCGGGGCCGTGCCCGCCCGTGTGGACCCCCACCAGTGAGATACTGTACTCGAAGAGAGGCCGGGCCCCATCGGGCCGTGTTTTGTCCACATCGGCCAGGGTCTTCATGACCGTGGTTTCCAGGTGGTTGACCACATGGACGGTTCGGGAGACAGGGGTCCCGGCGGGCATGGTGAGGGTACAGACCAGCACATCGCTTTCCACCTTAGGAAAAAAGGTAAACTTGATCCAGCCGCCTTCCCAGACCCCCACGGAAAGAAGGAGCACGGCAATCCCGATGGCGACGGTCACATACCGCCATTTGACGCACAGGGCCACCAGCCGGGCATAGGGCTTGCGGATCACCCACTTGAGGCCCCTGGAGACCCGTTTTTCCTTTTCAGGCTTTTTTCGTCGTCCGGCAAACCGCTTCCTGCTCCGGTTGAGATGGGCCGGCAGGATCAGGAGGGATTCCACAAGGGACCCCATCAGGACCAGAATCACGACAATGGGGAGGTTGCGCATGACCTTGCCCATGGTACCGGTACCCAGGAGGAGAGGCCAGAAGGCGACCACGGTGGTCAGGACCGCAAAGATCACCGGCCTTCCCACTTCAACGGTCCCGTTCACCGCGCTCCTGAGCGGCCCCTCGCCTTCTTCATGCTTTCTAAAGATATTTTCTCCTACGATGATGGCGTCGTCCACCACAATGCCGAGCACCGAAATAAAGGCAAAGAGAGATATCATATTGATGGAGACGTCGAATTGCGGGAGCATCCACAAGGCGGCGAGAAAGGAGATGGGAATGCCCAGTGTGACCCAGAAGGCCAGGCGGATATCCAGGAACATCCCGAGAAGGATGCTCACCAGTATCAGGCCGAAGGCCATGTTTTTCAGCAGGAGTTCGATACGGCTCTTGAGAATCGTTGACATGTCCTGATAGATCCCGATGTCGATCCCCGGCGGCAGGGAAGACCTGACCTGTTCAACATAGGTTTTGACGGTCCCGGCCACATCGAGGGCGCTCTGGTCCGCCACACGGTAGACCTGGATGACGGCGGAGGGCTTGCCCTGAAACCTGGCAAAGAGATCCACATCCTCAAAACCGTCTTTCAGGTCAGCGATCTGTCCCAGCGTCACCTTGGCGCCGTCTGCGTAGGTGAGGACGGGGATATCCCGGTACTCGGCTGCATAGTAGCGTCTCCCTTTGGTCCGGATCAGGATTTCGCCGGCCCCGGTCTTGACGCGTCCTGCCGGAAGATCCAGGCTGCCCCGTCTCACGGCTTCCGCCGCCTTGCCCAGCGTGAGCCCGTATCTTCTCAGGGTTTCTTCAGATATCTCGACATGGATTTCCCCGGTCCTGACCCCGAACAGGTCTGCCTGGGTGATGCCGGGAAGATTGGTAATCTCGTCCTTGATCTTCTCCGCCAGGTTTTTGATGGTGGCCTCGGAGACATCCCCGTAAACCGCGACGCTGATGACCTGGCTCCGCCGGGTCATCTCTCTCACGATCGGTTTTTCGGCCTCGTTGGGAAAGGTGGTGATGCTGTCCACCTCTGCCTTGACCTCGTCCAGGAGCTTTTTCAGATCCCACCCCTTCATGACCTCAATGGTCACGGTGCCCATACCTTCCCTGGCTACGGAATCGATCCGTTTGATGCCGGCCAGGCCGGCCACCTTTTCTTCGATGCGGCGAATAATCGCCTCTTCCACCTCGGCGGGCGACGCGCCGATATATTCCGTGGTCACGGTAATGCGATCCAGGGAGAATTCCGGGAAGACCTCGATCTTCATGGTCAGACCGGTAACGGCGCCCGCCAGCAGGAGAAAGCACATCAGGAGATTGGCAGCCACATGATTTTCGGCGAACCAGGCAACAATTCCTCTCATGAAGGGTTTGCCTCCTCAAGGGGAACGGGTCGTACTTTCATGCCGTCTGTGACCGTTTTGAGATGGGATACCGCCACCTGCTCCCCGCTATGAAGCCCTGAACGGATCTGGACCTGTTCCCCGTCGATCCGGGCTACCTGGACCTTGCGGAAGCGGAGTCGAGCATCCGTGTCCACCACCCAGACCACGTTCCCCTCGCGAAGTGCGCTGCGGGGGATGACGGCCATGCCGGGGATCAGGTGTCCTTTGATCTCCACGCTGACGAAGAGACCCATGGCCAGGGGCGGCCTGGCCGAATAAGGGTCATCGACCCGCACCACCACGCGGACCATGCGTGTCTGTTCATCCAGCTTCCCTTCGGCCCTGACCACCTGACCCTCCCAGGAACGCTCCGTGCCCGCAATGCGCGCCCGTATGGTTGCGGAAGCCCCGGAACCCTTTCCCGGCGTGAATCCGGGGACGTGAAACCACCGGAGACTCTCGTCATCCAGGGGAACCGCAATCTCTGCCGATCCGGTTGAAAAGATCGTGGCCAGTTTTTCTCCGGGCCTCACATACTGGCCCAGGTCCACATCTTCCCTTTCCACCCGCCCCTCAAAGGGCGCCGTGATCCGGGTCCGTTCGAGATTCAGCCGGGCCCTTTTCAGGTCGGCCTTGTCCGCATCCAGTTTTGCCCTGGCTGCCGCCAGCTGGGGTTGTTTGAGGACCAGAGGCGGGGGTTCTTTTACCTTTCCGGCATCATCTGCATAGAGTTGGAACCACTCTTCCCGGGCTGCCTCGGACTCTTCCTCGGCCATGCGAAGGAGACTTTCGGCGTTCTTCACCTTGGATTGGGCAAGGGTAACCGCCAGTTCGTAGTCTTCAGGCTCGATCCCCAGCAGGACCTCTCCCTTCTTGAATTGTCCCCCGTTGATCAGAGAAGGGGCGACAAAGACGACTTTGCCATCCACCTGGGGCACCAGGTCGATCTCCTCGACCGGTTTGACCGTCCCCTCCCCTCGGATGACGACGGGCCGGGAATCCGTCTTCACCTCCAGGGTTCGGACCATCAGGGCCGGGGTCTCCGCCTTCTGCTTTTCCATCTGAGGCCTGCTCTCGGTCAGTTTGATCATGCCCAATGCACCCAGTGCGACAGCGCACAGGGCCAGAAGGGCCTGCACGATCCTTTTTTTCCTGGTACCCATCAGATCACTCTCGACATAATGATTCAGCGTTTGTTGTGTTCGCGGTTGACGGTCCCGGCCTTTACCAAATGGTATAAGACCTGACGCCTTCCGTATCCTCCCCTTTGACAGAGGGGAGCCGGGCCCAGCCCCCGCCCAGTGCCCGGTGCAGGGTCACACGGTTGCTGAGGATGGCGAAATCAACCAGCACCAGATCATCTTCGGCCTTGAAGCGGGTCTGCTGGGCATTGAGTACGGTCAGATAGTCCACCAGACCGCGGACATACCGGGCCTCGGCCACCCGCTGGGTGGCCCGGGCCTCCACAAGGAATCTCATGACCTCCTCCCGGCGCTCCAGCTGTTCTTTCCGGGTCAAAAGGGCGTTTTCCACTTCCCTGAAGGCCCCTAAAACAGTCTTCTCATATTCAGCCACACCCTGGGTGTACCGGGCCTCGGCGGCTCTTTGTCCGGCCTTGAGTCTGCCTGCATCAAACAGGGGCTGAACCAGCGATCCAGCCATGCTCCAGACGGTATCCGGCTGAAACAGGCTCCCTAACGCACTGGAGGAATATCCATAACTCCCCGTAAGGGAAATACTGGGGAACCGGCTCGCCTTTCTGACCCCCACCAGGGCGTTCAGCGACTTCAACCGGGCCTCGGCGGCCCGTATGTCCGGCCTTCGCATCAGAAGCTCGCTCGGCAGACCCGGGGGGACCGGCGCCAGCTGACGGTAGTAATCCTCGGGTTGCTTTCTCGGTGGCCGGGTCTCGGGATATCTGCCCAGCAGGACGGTCAGGGCCTGCTGGCCGGCCCCCAACTCCTGGACGAGCAGCGGCAGGTTGGCCTGGGCCTGGGCCAGGGTGCGGCGGGCCTGCCTCAAATCGAGGATCGATGTGAGCCCCCGTTTGTATCGACGCTCGACAAAGGTAACGCTGTCCCGGTAGTTCTCAAGGCTCTCCTCGGTAATCTGGATTCTTCGTTCAAGGGATTCGATTTTCAGGTAAAGGGTGACAGCCTCGGCCACCACGCCCTGGGCCACGGTCCACCGGGATTCTTCTCCTTGCAGCAGGCTTGCCTGGGAGGACTCCTCGGCCCTGGCGAATTTTCCCCACAGGTCCACCTCGAAAGATGCCGGCAGGGAGAGATTGTAGCTGTCCGTGGTTCCGCCGATGGATATTCCCGGGCCCATCCCGGCCGATGGCTGGTGTTGCCGCTGGCCCTGGGCCTGAAAGCCGGCGGCCGGGAAACGATCCGCCCGGGTTTCGATCACCTGGTACTTCAATTCCAGTATCCGGGCCGAGGCCTGCCGGATATCCAGGTTGTACTTCAGGACCTCCTCCACCAGCTGATTCAGGACAGGATCGCCAAAGACCTCCCACCAGCGATCTTCGGTCTGCGCGGCTGCGGCCTCTCCCGGGTCATACTGAAACGACGGGGGTTCCTTGACCCCGATATCCGGCCGCTTGAAATCGGGGCCCATCTTGATGCATCCGGCCGCCCACAAACAAACAAAAGCGATGATAAAGAAACGGCGGAAGAGGCGTCCGTCCATCACGCCGTCTCCTTGTGGTCCATATCCAGTCCTGTGAGGCAGAACCGGACGATATGCCGCACCAGCCTGTCCTTGAAGAGGTCATCATATACCTCCCCTGTGACGCGCATGATCGGGAGCCTGGCAAAATTGAAGTAGATGACCATGGCGAAAATGCTTACGATGTCGAGCATCACGCGCTCCCTTTCAGCCTCCGCGCGCAGATAGGGTTCCAGCAGCAGCGCCAGCTCACCGAAAAAGGGCTTGATCACCTCATCCACCAGCATGTCGGTGGCAAGGCCCGGCATGGCCATTTCCCGGATCATGAGCTGGGAATGACGGAGCCGCTCGTCATCGGTCAGCGGCCCCTTCAGAAACGCCTCGGCCAGGGCATGAACAATGCCGGCGAGCGAACTCCCGTGATGGGCCGAAAGGGCATCTTTGAAGCATGTTTGAACCCTCCTGGCCCGGGGTATCCAGCGGGACCTGAACACCTCCAGGTATAGGTTCTGCTTGTTGCCGAAATGATAATTCACCGCCGCGAGATTACAGCGGGCGGCCTGGGTGATCTCCCTGACCGTAACGGCGTGAAACCCCTTTTCGGCAAACAGGGCCTCTGCCTCGTCCAGTATCCGGTCTTTGGCGTCCGTGAAATTGTCAGTGGCGTCCATTGTTTTTTTCCCTGGTTTAATACAAACGTTTGTATCAAACAGGTGTTTTCATGTCAAGGAATATCTGTGTGAGAGGTATGGCTGCGATCCCTGCCCCTTCAGCAATGGATGCCGGAGGGCAGGGGGCTTTAGAAGGGGCCGTTCAGCGGTTCCTGCACGTTTCAACAGGTTGTGGGCGTTCATCCGGATCCCCGGGACTGTCGTCTATGACGGCCCGTATTTCCGCCATGATCGGACCGTCTTCCCCCCAGAGACTGCAACTGTTGATCAGGCTGGACAGACCTCTGAATTCGCCTAAGGAACGGGGAACGGGATGGGGTTTTCGGGAGTAATGGGTCCAGTACCCATGAAGCGCAGCCGTCCCCATCACCACAATGAGGTGCGTCAGGTGGTTGCACCCTCGAACCCCGCCGATGAGCTGATTCACCTTTTCGCCGTAGCCCGGGACGATCTGCGTGCCGACGATTTTCTGAACGCTGTTCAGTGTGCCGGGACAGAGTTCATGGGGTGTCCGGGGCATCTCCGCTTCCGCATCCAGAATGGTGACGGGCCAGCCGCCGATCAGCATGCGAACGCACATCCGGTGAACCGCTCCCGGTTCGCGCGGCTTGCCATTCCAGTGGTACCCCCGAATCAGGCGGTCATCCTTGAGCCAGCCTTCCACCACCAGTTGATCATTCTCAACAGGATAGGTTCGCAATTCCAGCCTCCGTTCATGGACAGGGGCTTCCCGGATGAGTTCTTTGATTTTGCTCACAAATCGTTCTCCTCCCAAATGCGGGTCTGAATCGGTCCGGGTCCAAGGACCTTCGATCGGTTGCGATGCGCTTGGCGGCGTCGGCTGTTTTCTTTCCTGACGGGGGCGCGGGGCTTTAACCCCGCACAGGCCGGACCCGGCACGCTTGCCGTACCCGGGTTATATTACCTGAGATAGGAAAAGAGCGCAATCCCCAGTACAAAGAGGATGAGCCCCATGAACCGGACCGTTTCAGGCTTCGCCTGAACAAACCACCAGTCCATGAGAGCCTTGCTCTGTTCGAGCGGCGCCAGATAGAGATAGACCCCTTTTGAGATTGCCAGTAGGCCCAGGATGAAGGCGAACCAGAAGATGTCCCTGTTAAAGAAGGCCCCGATGATCAGGACCACCCCCAGGGCAAAGGCAACGATGGACAGGTGTTTCGGCCTTCGGGCAAGGAACAGCCTCTTGAAGGTCTCCCTGGATCTTTCAGTAAAAACGACTACGAACGTTCCCATGGCGATCCACAGGATTGAAACCAGATAAAGCAGCGCCTTCATATCTACCTCCGGGTCGTTGAATTCCCATATGCACGGCGTCACCCTGTTTATTCGGCACGACTATGACATACCAGGGTGCAATTTGGAAGCAAAATCGTCCATCCCCCGGATCACGGCGCTGAAAAGAGGCCGTTTCTCACGGGCACTGTCGCCTCTCCGGTTTCAAGGTGAATCGAAGCAGATACGTTAACCTGGAGATATTTATGTTAAAACAGCGTAACCGGGGAAGCGGTGTCTCCTGTTTGACGACGCTTTGGCCGAGACCTTGAAAAACCTTGACAAATTCACGGCCTGTATGATATCGGACCCTGTATGAGACCGTGATCGCGATACCCTTTCTCGCCTGTCATAAGGGGTGCCAGCATGAATCAAGATCAGGAACTGTTTAAGAATAAGGAAAGATCCCGGGAAAATGCACAGGGGAGTCATTCCGGGAGACGGTCCGAAGACAAAGACACAGGGATTGCCGGGGTCCCGTTTCCTGACGAGGAGGTCATAGAACTCGTGGATATTGTCAGGAAAGGGGATCATCTCCCGGACAGCGATGCGGATGACCTTTCCCCGCTGCTGGATCAGACAGAAGCGACCCGGAAGGCGCAACCCTTTATGGAAGGAGAGGATGAGGATCTGGACGCATTCTCACTGCCCTTTGACGAACTGACCGGAGTCGATTTTGATTCGGACCGGGATGAACGCGACGGTGGCCCACCCGCTCGCCTTGAGACAGCTGACTTTGATTTTGAAGCCCCTGAGGATTTCCCTGAACAGGCTGGAGAGGACCTGGCAGGGATACCCGAAGAAGACCTGGACGAGGTGATGGCAGGCCTGGTGGATGAGGTTGAAGGAGAACCCCCAAAACCGGGGCCCCCGGAGGTGGAACAGCCCTCTGTTTCTCCGGAAAGGCTTGAAGCCATCATCACCGGGGCGGTCACGCAGGCGGTCGAGCGGGTCGTGAGGGAAACCGTGGCTGAGGTGGCGGAAAGGGTCATCAAAGAAGCGATTGAAAGCCTTAAGCACAGCCTCGAGTCAACAGCGGAATAGACGCTCCAGTCATCTCCCGGTGGTTTTGTCCTGAACCCCATAAAAGACGAATATGTATGGAGGGGGTTGTACGGGGAATTGCAACCCCCTCTTTTTTTGCAGCGGGCTGCACACCCGGCCCCGAAGGGTGATTTAAAATGAACTGTCTTCAGCTCTCGCTCTTCAATTTTGACCCTGCTTGATGGTTTGATTCCATGCTGATAGAGTAAGATATCCTGTAAAACTTTAGCCATCGGAAAACGTGGCAGGAGGCCCATGGGCCGACCCCGTTGCGAACCATTTTATCAAAAAGCTAAAGAGTTACGATATCTCAAGTTAGGTTGGGAGGAGTCTCCGACAGATGAAAAATGAACTGATTGCCAAGAGTTACGAACCGGAGTGCGTTGAGCAAAAATGGTACGCATACTGGGAAACCAACGGCCTCTTCAGGGGAGAGGCCGTCTCCGACAAGACCCCCTACTGTATTGTGATCCCGCCTCCGAATGTCACGGGAACCCTGCATATGGGCCACGCCCTGAACAACACCCTTCAGGATATTCTCTGTCGCTATAAAAAGATGAAGGGGTTTAACGTGTTGTGGCAGCCGGGCACCGACCACGCGGGAATCGCCACCCAGAACGTTGTGGAAAAAGATCTGGCCGCCAAAGGCACGGATCGGCATGCCATAGGAAGGGAGCGATTCATTGAGCTGGTCTGGGAGTGGCGAGAAAAGTACGGCGGGCTGATCATCAACCAGTTAAAGCGGTTGGGGTGCTGCTGCGATTGGAGCAGAGAGCGATTTACCATGGATGAGGGACTCTCCAGGGCTGTACGGGAGGTGTTCGTCCGCCTTTATGAGGAAGGTCTCATTTACCGGGGAGACTACATCATCAACTGGTGTCCCCGGTGTCATACCGCCCTGGCCGATCTCGAGGTGGAACACAGAGAAAAGGACAGCCACCTCTACTACGTTCTCTACCCGTTTCAGAACGGCGGGGGTCATATCACCGTGGCGACCACCCGCCCGGAGACCCTGCTGGGCGACACGGCCGTAGCCGTCAACCCTGATGATGATAGATACAGGGATCTTCCCGATACCCATGTCCTGCTGCCGGTCCTCGGCAAGCCGATCCCGATCATTTTTGACCGGTACGTGGATATGGCGTTCGGTACCGGCGCCTTGAAGATCACGCCTGCCCATGACCTGAATGACTTTGAAATCGGGAATACCCACCAGCTCGATCGAATCAAGGTGATCGACGAAAACGGCGCCATGAATGATATGGCAGGCCCCTACCAGGGCATGGACCGGTTTGAATGCCGCGAACGGATCGTAGAAGATCTCAGGGCCGGCGGACTTCTCAAAAAGGTCGAGCCTTACCAGAATGCCATCGGGCACTGCTACCGCTGCAGAACCATGATCGAGCCGCTCCTTTCAAAACAGTGGTTTGTCAGGACCGCCTCTCTTGCCAAAGCTGCCGGCGATGCGGTCGGCTCGGGAAAGACCCGGATTTTTCCCGCCAACTGGGAGGGCGTCTATTTTGACTGGATGAACAACATCAGGGACTGGTGCATTTCGAGACAGATCTGGTGGGGGCATCGAATCCCTGCATGGTACTGCCGGTCGTGCGGTGCTGTCCAGGTGGCCAAAGAGGCCCCGATGCGCTGCCCTGCGTGTGAAGGTCAAGACCTGGTGCAGGAGACGGACGTCCTCGATACGTGGTTCAGCTCGGCCCTCTGGCCGTTTTCCACGCTGGGCTGGCCCGACCCGACGCCGGAACTCAAGACCTTCTACCCCACCTCTGTCCTGGTGACCGGCTTTGACATCCTTTTCTTCTGGGTTGCCCGGATGATGATGATGGGCATCCACTTCATGGGAGACATCCCTTTCAAGGATGTGTACATCCATGCCCTGGTCCGGGATGCGGAAGGAAAGAAGATGAGCAAGTCAAAGGGAAATGTCATCGACCCCCTTGCGGTCATGGATCGGTTCGGCACGGACGCCTTCCGATTTACGCTGGCTGCCCTGGCTGCCCAGGGGAGGGACATCAAGCTCTCTGAGGAGAGGATCCTGGGATATCGCCATTTTGTCAATAAGATATGGAACGCCGCTCGATTCGCCCTGATGCACCTGGGCAACGGGGAGAAGCCGAAACCCGATCAAACGGCTTACACCCTGGCCGACCGCTGGATCATGACCCGGATCGGGCAGGTCAGCCGGGACGTCTCCCGTTTTATCGAAACCTATCAGTTTAACGAGGCTGCCGGGCTTTGTTACCAGTTTGTATGGCACGAGTTGTGCGACTGGTATCTCGAGATGGCCAAGGAGGCCCTTTATGGAGAGGACGGGCCGGTCAAGGAATCCGCCAGAAGCGTGATCCGGGAGACGCTCACGGCTGCGCTGAAACTGCTCCATCCCTTCATGCCCTTTATCACCGAGGAGATCTGGCAGCGGCTTCCCGGGACGGAGGGGAGCATCATGACGGCCCTTTTCCCCGATCCTGCCGCATTTCCCGGAGACGAGGCGGCCTTGAAGGAGATGGATTTTTTAACAGGGGTCATTACGGGGATCCGCAATATCCGGGGAGAGATGAACATACCCCCCTCCAGGAATGTCAGCATCGTCATTGATGCCGGGAACAGCAGAGACAGGGACGTCCTGGACCGGAACCTGACCTATATCCGAACCCTTGCCAAGGTGGATGAGGTTTCCATCGGCCAGGGGCTGCCGAAACCGGATAAATCGGCCACTGCGGTCTTTGAACGGACATCTGTTCATGTGCTGCTGAAGGGACTGATAGACTTCAGGGAGGAGGAGCGGCGGGTGCGGAAAGAGATCGGCAGAGCCCAAAATGAACTGGAGGCCTCCCGGAAGAAGCTGTCAAACAGGGGGTTTCTGGAAAAAGCCCCTGAAGAGATCGTGGCCGAGGTAAAGGCCAGGGCGGACGGACTCGCCGCCAGGCTTTTAAAACTGAAACGGAATCTGTCATTTCTGGAGACCCTTGAAGATGGATGACCGGCCCATGGCAGAACGCATCATCAGGCTGGCGCTTGAGGAGGACCTGGGGCATGGCGATGTGACTACCGATGCCATAGTGGACCCGGCGCTCAGGGGCGAGGCCGCCCTGATTGCCCGGGAGGAACTGGTCCTGGCCGGGCTGCCGGTATTCAAGCGCGTCTTGAGTGAACTGTGCCCGGAAACAGCGTTCGAGGCCTATTACGGAGACGGGGATCTCGTAAGGCAAAATACAAGGGTGTGCCTCGTGAAGGGTCAACTGGCGCCCATATTGCGGGGGGAGAGGACGGCCCTTAATTTTCTTCAACGGATGAGCGGCATCGCCACGCTCACGCGCCGGTATGTGGAACGGGTCCATCCCTTAAGGGTCAGGATTCTGGACACCCGAAAGACAGCGCCGGGCCTGAGGTGGTTTGATAAATACGCGGTCAGAATGGGCGGGGGTTTTAACCACCGTTTCGGCCTGTCGGACGGGGTCCTGATCAAGGATAACCACATTGCAGCGGCAGGCTCTATTTCCAGGGCCGTTTACCTGGCCAAGAAACATGTGCCCCACACGCTGAAGGTCGAGGTGGAGGTCGAAGACCTGGCAGGGGTGGAGGAGGCCTGCCGGGCGGGTGCAGACGCGATCCTCCTGGATAACATGAACCCGGCGGAACTGGCGAAGGCCGTGGAAGTGATCAAGGGTGCGGCCATGATCGAGGCATCGGGCGGCATCACCCTGGATACGATCAAAGATGTGGCCGCAACCGGGGTGGATATGATCTCCGTAGGCGCCCTGACCCATTCGCCAAAGGCTGCCGATTTCAGTCTTGAGATCACGTCTCAGCGCGATAAGGCAGAGGTCTGATTGCCCCATGAACGTTCCTGCCATTGAGATGAAAGGGGTCTGGTTTTCTTACGAGAAGACCCCGATACTGGAAGATGTCACCCTGAGCCTGAAGCAGGGAGACTTTCTGGCAATCCTCGGGCCCAACGGCGGGGGAAAGACAACCCTTCTCAAGCTCCTGCTGGGGATATTGAAACCTGACAGGGGAGAGATCAAGGTCCTCGGGAAATCACCCCGGGATGCCAAACACCGGGTTGGATACGTCCCCCAGAACACCGACTTCAACGTCACCTTTCCCATATCTGTTTCGGATGTCGCCATGATGGGAAGGCTGTCCCGATCCCGCATCGGAAAGCGGTATTCCAGCGATGATCGCTCAAAGGTGGAGGCTGCACTCAAAAAAACGGGAATCTGGAAGTACCGCCATATCCCCATAGGGAGTCTCTCAGGCGGGGAGAGACAGAGGGTGTTTATTGCCAGGGCCCTGGCCACGGATCCGGAGATCCTCTTCCTGGATGAACCGACCGCCAGCGTTGACCCGGAATTCGAGATGGATCTTTTTGCGTTTCTGAAGGAGCTGAACCGCAAGGTAACCATTGTCACCATCACCCACGATGTGGGCGTCATATCCAGGCATGTCAAATCGGTGGCATGCGTCAACAGAACCCTGATCTTCCACGAACAGGGCCAGATTACCCCGGAGATGCTCGATATGGCCTATCACTGTCCCGTAGACCTCATCGCCCACGGCATCCCCCACCGGGTACTTCCCACGCACACAGAGGAGTGAGGCCATGTGGGACGCCCTCCAGCTCGATTTCATGCAGCACGCCCTGCTCGCCGGGCTGCTTGTCAGCATATCGTGCGGCATTATCGGGAGCCTCGTCGTGGTGAACCGACTGGTCTTTATCTCAGGCGGGATCGCCCATGCGGCGTTTGGCGGTATCGGGCTGGCCTTTTTCCTGGGTTTTTCTCCTTCTCTCGGGGCTGCGCTCTTCGCACTGGGCGTCTCCATGATTATGGGCGTGGTCAGCTTCAGGACACGGCACCGGTCGGATACCATCGTCGGCGTCCTCTGGGCAATCGGGATGGCCGTCGGCGTCATCCTCATCGATCTGACGCCGGGATATCATGTGGATCTGATGAGCTACCTCTTCGGAAGCATTCTGACGGTTCCGGGATCGGATCTCTGGATGATGATCCTTCTGAACGGTGCCATCCTCGTTACCGTCATCATTTTTTATAAGGAATTCATTGCCATGTCCTACGACGAAGAATTCGCCTTTGTTGTGGGTATTCCTGTCCGGCCCCTGTACTTTACGCTTCTCGGCATGACGGCCCTTTCGGTTGTCATGACCATACAGGTTGTCGGTCTGATTCTGGTTATCGCCCTCCTGACCATTCCCCCTTACATTGCCGAAAATTTTACCAAGTCACTGGGTGAAATGATGGCCGTGTCATCCATCCTCGGCATTTGTTTCACGCTGGCCGGATTGTGCCTTTCCTATGCCTATGACCTTACCTCCGGGGCCACGATTATTCTTGTTGCCGGCGTCGCATTTTTCATCTTTCAACTGATCGGCCTGCTGAAGAGGAAGGGAGGTGTCCGCACGTGAGCTTCAATATCTTTTCTCCGGTAAAAAAGGTCAGGAAACGACGAAAGGCCAAAGACAGCTTTGATCAGTTCATCGATGTCATTGAAGGCTTTGCCCCAAGAGACCACCAGTCTGAGCGGGAGGTCTACTACTATAACTATCGGATCATGGACCTGTACCGGCAGCCCCTGCTGGCCCTCCTTGAGACGGCGTCCGAGATCGGTCGCTTTCGTACGGACCCTGATGGACACGGCCGCCGGCTATTCCGGAGATTGAAGGCCTTTTATGACATAAGGGACAGGCTCTCCATGGAGGACGCCATGCAGGACGTGGGTCTTATCCGGAGATTCCGTGACCTTCTGATCTATTTTTATGACAGAAAAGACTTATCAGGGGACGACATTAAAAAATGGCTGAAGCAGGCATAGCCACGCCCACCTCTGAGAGCAGGGATGAAAACCACCGACATATTGAGCCCGAACAGCCGCATATTCAAAAAGCTTTTGACGCTGACAAAGTCACGGGGCATTAAGAAGCACCGCCTGGCGCTTGTATCGGGTCCCAGGCAGACCCTTGAAGTGGCAAGAGAATTCCCGGATCGATGTGAAGGACTGATCTTTCCGGAGGATCAGGATCCCCCAGCCATGCCCGGCATCGCCCGTATTCACGGATATCGTTTGACCAGGGAGCTTTTTCGTCAAGTGGACCTTTTTGATACGGGCCGTGCGCTGCTGATGGTCCATTTCCCTGCATTTCCTCAGCTGACAGAAGAGGCATGGCCTCCCGGATGCACGCTTTGTCTCCCGTTTCAGGATCCCGTCAATGTGGGATCGGTGATCCGGGCGGCCGCGGCCTTTGGCGTGTCAAGGATCGTTATCCTGAAAGAGGCCGCCCATCCCTTCCATCCCAAAGCGGTCCGGGCCGCAGGGGGCAATGTATTCAGGGTCCCCATCCTTGAAGGGCCCCCATTGAAAGAATTGACCCTTCGCGGCGTACCCTTGATCATGCTCTCCCCGGAGGGAGAGGATGTATGGCGATACCGGTTTCCCCCGAGCTTCTGCCTGGTTCCAGGTCTTGAAGGCCCGGGAATCCCCGCTTGTCTCCGAAGGGCTGCGGTCCTTGCCATTCCCATGAAAAGCGGGGTGGAATCACTCAACGCGGCCATGGCAACAGGGATCGTGCTCTATCTGTGGCGGAGCATGCAGGCGGGCAATTGAACACTCAAGATTGACGAAATCGTAAAAGGCCATGATCTCGCGCAAAGCCGCAAGGCACGCAAAGAGATCTTTAATATTTCAAATAGACTGGCTCCGTGTTCCCGGGAAGCTCCGTGAGAAATATCACTTTTTCGTAACTCTCCGGACTTTTGATAAAATGGTTCGCAACAGGTTCGCCCCATGGGCCTCCTGCCATGTTTTCAGATGGCTGAAGTGTTACGCTTTTTCGAGATTATCAAGATTGGAGAGAATAACGATGACATGCCAAAAAGAGATTCATGCACTGATCGTGGAAAAAGATAGGACGGTCGCAGGGGCAATCCAGAAGATCCTGGAAGAGAGAGACTACGACGTAACGCCCTTATCGAGGGAAGCGGACGCGCGCCGGCTCGTCAAGGAGAGACCGTTTTCGCTGGCCGTTGCGGGTGAGGCGGAGGACAGTGATTCGCCGTTTCATATCATGAAGGAGATCGTCATGGCTTCCCCCATGACGTCCCTGATTCTCATCACAGACCTTCCCAAGCAGGCGGTTGATGAAAGGGCCGAAGGCTATGGCATCCTGGGACACGCGGGCAGGGCAGTCCGATCGGAGGAGATGGTCCCCCTCCTGGATTCTTTTGAACGGATACTCAGATCTTTCTGACGGGACCCCTCGTCTTCCCTGCCAGGGAGATCCAGCCGCCGATGCCGGTTGCCCAAAAAAATGGGCACGGAAGAGGCCAATCATCAGGCATTCCGTGCCGAGCTCCTGAACGGATCCCATCCGGCAGGCTCTATTCTTCGCGATTCTTTGTGGGGTCGAATTCCTTCAGTTTGTCGACATCGACTTTCTCTTCTTTACCCCACCAGCCTTGCTCCTTCGATTTCTTTCCAGCCTCGAGTGTGGGTTCCTTATACCCGTACCAGCTGTATTTGAGATGCGCCCAGTTTTTGTACATGGTGTCGTGCTCCCAGAATTCAGATTCCTTGGCTGCCGTGCCGCAACCGGCCAGAAAAATGCCCAACAACATCAATAGTCCCAGTCTTTTCATCTTTTTTTCCTCCTTAAATGTTTTTCCGTCTCAGACGACGTTTCAAAAAAAACCGCTAAAGGCCGCGTGAACTAAAACCGAAAGGTGAGCGCAAGTCCTGCCGGCTCCTTTCCGGACGTGAGAAGGCGAAAATCAAAGCCATCTTTAAGCCGCTTCCGGAAATCATCCCTCACTTTCGTGTTCCACTTGTGGGTAACGTTGACCGCGCTGTAGATATTTCCTGCATACCAGCCTGCTTCAAAAAAGGCCAGGATCCCGCCCAGCACATTGTGGTCCTGATGAAACGATTCTATTGTAGCCCAGATAAAGAGCCCATTCAAGAGAAATGCGACCAGGGCGTCTTTGTACCGTGATACATAGGCATGACCCAGCCCGGGGACAATGCCGGCCATAACACCGGCCAGCACGGGATCTTTGTGTGGGAGCAGTTCCCCCTTGAGGCTCTCGGCCGAAAGATATGTCGCGCTATGGTAAAGCCGGTCACCTTTGTTCACCTTCCTGAAATCTTCGGAGGCTTCGCGCCACCGGTTCTCCTGCATCCGTGTCCATCCAAGCCGGTAATGCGCTGCATTCTGGAGGCTGGCGGGCGCATCGGTATTCAACACCTCGCCGAAAAGGCCGGCCGCTCTGTCATACATACCTTGCCGGTAATAGGACTCGCCGGCCAGGAAGAGGGCCTTTCCGGCAAAGGGGCTGTCGGGGTGGTCCTGAATCGTCCTGGAAAAAACCTTCCGGGCATCATCATACCGGCCCCCTTCGAGATAGCAGATGCCGATCAGGTGACGCGCCAGGGGAACGCGCCGGTCCTCGGGGAAAAAATATATGAACCGCTCAAATTCGGCAATCGCCCGATCGTACTGCCCCTTATCCATACAGGATCGGGCAAAATCAAACTGTTCACCGCTGTCAATGGTCAGTTGCCCCGGGAGGGCGGAGGAAAGGGATAGCAGGAGAAAACTCAATCCTCCGATCAGGCAGCACAAGCCTTTAGTCGCGCGCTTCCGCATCTCTTCCGTACCACCAGTAATCATTGTTTTCAACCGGATCAAGGATCTTGAACGCTCCCTGACGTCTGACCACCGGAGAATAGCGTCCTTCATCCGCTTCGTGAATCAGGCGATCCACCGTCATCACCCATCCGATGAAAAACCCGTGCTTCCTGAATACCCGGGCGCTGTAGGAAGAACAGGTGGGTTCGCTCGGGCACCGCTGACCGTCCACAGCGGAGATGTGTTTCCACACAGAGGCGGCAAACCAGGTCCCGATGTTGAATCCCGGTTCGGCGCTCTCTTCCGGAGCACTGCTTCGAATTTCGCCTGATTCGGATATCGAGATGTCACCGCACAGGCCCTGGTTGAGACCGAAACCGGTCATGAACAGGGCCGCGAACAGTGCCACTGCGACAGCCAAGTATAAGAGGGAAATTTTTGATGGCGGATTCATGTTTCTGAATACTGGATACTCACCTTAAGCTTTCGGCCGCACCTCATGGCTGATGGCTGATAAGCGGGTTTCGGTCTCAAAAGCTCCACTCTCATGAGCCTCTTTCATAATGAACTGCCGTCAATAAGTCAAGCGGTTCGCGGCCTGTTGCCGGCGGATCATTATTCCTTGACCTTATGTGATTTTCTTTATATGCTTGAACCCATACCGTTTTCCCCGTTTCCCGCTGACCGTGAGTCGAACCACGCCGCGGGCCTGACGCGGCCCAGGGTCGAGACAACGCTTTTCCGTTCAGATCGATGCGTGTGTCATCCCGACTCTTGGAAAACGGGACAACCGAATGACAAGGAGATACGATATGGCCTGGGACTGGGACAAACTGCAGGAGCAGCGAAAAAAGTCGTCAGGAGGGTCCCCCGGCGTCCCTCCGAGCATGGACGATGTGTTTGAAAGAATCAAAGGGGCCAAGAAGAAATTCCCCGGCGGCACATGGATTATTCTGGTTGTGATCATCCTGATCTTCATTGGCTCCAGCTGCTTTTACACGGTGGCTGTCGATGAGGTCGGTGTTGTACAGAGGTTCGGAAAGTACGTCAGGACCACGCAGCCGGGACTCAACTTCAAGCTGCCGAGAGGGGTCGAAAAAGTCACCAAGGTCAAGGTGAAATATGTTTTTAAGGAGGAATTCGGGTTTCGAACCCTCCAGGCCGGTGTGCGCACCCGGTATGCGGCAGAAGGCTCGTATGAAAACGAGTCCCTGATGCTGACCGGCGACCTGAACGTGGCCGTGGTCCCCTGGATCGTTCAGTATCGCGTCAAAGACCCGTACAACTATCTTTTTAAGGTCAGAGACATCCGGTCCACCTTCAGGGATCTGGCCGAGGCCAGCATGCGCCTGGTGGTCGGCGACAGCAGCATCAACGAGGTCATCAGCAAACGTGAAGAGCTGGCCATTAAGGACAAGGACCTGCTGCAGAAATATCTGGACGAGGCGGAAACCGGCATCCACCTGGTGACCGTGGAGATGAAACGGACCAATGTGCCGGAACCGGTTCAGCCATCGTTCAATGAAGTGAACCAGGCGGTCCAGGAAAAGGAAAGGCTCATCTATCAGGCCAAAGAGGCCTACAACAAGGTGATTCCCGCTGCGAAAGGGAATGCGGAAAAGACCATCAAGGCGGCCGAAGGATATGCCCTCGATCGGGTGAACCGGGCCCAGGGCGATGCGACCCGGTTCCTGGATCTGTACGAGGCCTATGCCAAATCCGAAGATGTCACCCGCCGGCGTCTCTATTTAGAGGCCATGGAAAATATCCTGCCCAGGCTCGGGGACAAATATGTGGTGGATGCGGACCAGAAGAACCTTCTCCCGCTGCTCACCCTCGGGAAATCGGAAGGAGGCAAGAAATGAAACTGAAGCTCTTGATCATACCGCTCATTATTGTTGTGATCGCCGTTTTCTCAGCGGCCTATGTCATCGATGAGACCGAACAGGTCATCATTACCCAGTTCGGCAAGGTGATCGGCAACCCGAAAACGGAACCCGGCCTCTATTTCAAGATCCCGATCATCCAGAACGCCAACTTCTTTCCCAAGAACCTCCTTGCGTGGGATGGAGACGAGGGCCAGGTGCCCACGTTGGACAAGACCTTCCTTTATGTGGACGCCTTCGCGCGTTGGAAGATCGTCAATCCATTGAAATTTTTCCAGACCGTCAACAATATGACGGGCGCCCTGGCCCGCCTGGATGATATCATCGACCCGGCAGTCCGAAATTTCGTCACCTCCTATCCCCTCATCGAAACGGTCCGCAACAGCAACCGGGTATTGGATAAGCTGGATATGGAAGTTGAAGATGCCATGCAGGAGGAACTCCTCGCCAAGGTTGCCACCGGGAGAGAAAGTATTACCCGGGGGATCATGGCCCAGGCCCAGCCCAAACTGGTGGATTTCGGGATTGAACTGGTGGACGTGCAGATCAAACGGCTCAACTACGTGGAGCAGGTGCGAAAGTCGGTGTATGCGAGGATGATCGCCGAGAGGAATCAGATGGCCCAGAAATTCCGGTCAGAGGGCGAGGGCGAGGCCCGAAGCATCGAGGGAAACCGCGATAAAGAGCTGAAGCGAATTACATCCGAGGCTTACAGAATCGCCCAGGAAAAGATGGGAAAGGCCGATGCCGAGGCCACCAGGATCTATGCCCAGGCCTATGCCAGGGACCCTGAATTCTATTCGTTTGTGAAATCCCTCGGGGTTTACGAAAAGACCATGGACAAGGAAACGTCGCTGCTGCTGTCAACCGACTCCGACTTCCTGAAATTCTTCAAGAGTTACAGGGATGTAAGCCGGGTCCAGTGAGTCGGCGCAGGCCGGACTTTTTGACTTTTTACGAGACCATCAATCATTCAGGAGACAGGAAATGGTAAGGACCGAGATATCCCTCTTTCTCAGCAATGCCCCCGGCGAACTGGGAAAGCTGGCCGCCATGTTAGCGGAGGCCGGGATCAACATCGATGCATTGACCATCCAGGACGCCTCCGAGTATGTCCAGGCCCTTTTCAAGGCCAGGGGAAAATCCCTCAAGCGGGTGGCCCCTGCAGCGAGTTATGGTTCCATGCGAAAAGACTCCGCAGATCATGCCCTCATCCGGCTGCTGGTTGACAGCACGGATAAGGCGGTCGATCTCCTTTCCAAGGCCGAGTATGTCTTCGACCTGATGCCGGTCATCGCCTTGAGGATCGATAACCGGCCCGGCAGTCTGGCTGAGATGGCCAAAAAATTCGGGGAGGAAGGGATCAACATCAATTACGTTTACGGGTCCGCCATCGCCGAAGACAAAAGAGCGCTCTTCATATTCTGTCCGGAAGATATCGACCTGGCGGCCCGGATCTTCAAGGATTAGGCCCCGACCCGCTTATCAGGTCAGCAATCTTGAGCTGGATCGACTCGGACCCCTGCCATCTGTTCAATTCGGGGGTGAAGAGGATGTCTACGCGCTCGCCGCGCAGGGGATGATAGCGGCCAAGGCCGAAACCGATAGCCTCCAGAACGGCCTCTTTCTGCCCCAGCTGGAGTTTGAGATGACGGTCCCCTACCACGCGTGATCCCAGGACATGGACGGAACGGGCCAGGAATACCGGCTCCGGGTTCTTCTCGCCGAACGGAGAGAGAGCCGCAATATCGCGAATGGTCTGTCGATCGATATCTTCGAGAAGCAGATGGGAATCCACCTGAACCGATGGGACCATGTCCGGATCCGACAGTTGTGACCCGGCAAGCTCTTCCAATCCTGTTTTCAGGACCTCCAAATTGCCTTCATCCAGTCTGAACCCGGCTGCATGGGCATGCCCGCCGAATTTTTTAAATAAGGACGCCAGGCGGTTCAGTGCCTGGTAGAGATTGAACCCGTCGATGCTCCTCCCGGAACCGGACGCAACGCCATCTTTGACACCCACTACCAGCGACGGTCGATGGTACCTGTCCACCAGCCTCGACGCAACAATGCCCAAGACCCCCTGATGCCAGTTATCTCCCCACAGCAGAAGGGTCCTGCGATCGGTCGTCAGATCCTCGCGCCGGATCATGTCTTCGACCCGGTCAAGGATGTTCTGTTCCAGGGTCTGCCGCCGGCTGTTTGCAACATCTAAAATCCGGGCAAGGGCCCTGGCGGCTTCATTTCCGGCAACACGCAATATGTTCAGCCCGGCATCGGAATCCCCCAGTCTCCCCGGGGCATTCAGGCGGGGGGCCAGCCTGAACGCCAGATCATCGGAGGTGATGGCTGAGGGCTTCACGCCTGCCGCCTCCATCATGGCCCTGATCCCGGGCCATCTTGAATCGGGCATGCGCGCCAGGCCGCCCTTGACCAGCATCCTGTTCTGCCCGGTGAGGGGAACGCGGTCCGCGATGGTGCCCAGGGCCACGAGGTCGAGGTATTCCCTGAGGTCAGGCTCCGGCCGCCCGTTAAACCAGCCTTTTTTCCTCAATGCGGCCCTTACGGCGACAGCCAGGTAAAAGGCCAGACCCACCCCCGCAAGATACTTGAACGGGAAGGGACAGCCAGGCTGGTGCGGATTGATCATGGGGCAGTCAGGCTGGGACGTGCCTGAGACCTGATGGTGATCGGTCACCACTACATTGAGACACAGTTCCCTTGCCAGGGCAATCTCTTCCCGGCTGGAGACGCCGCAGTCGACAGTGATGATAAGTCCTGTCCCGGCCTCGTTGATCCGCCGGAGGGCTTCCCGGTTAAGTCCGTAGCCTTCCCTCAACCGGTTGGGCACGTATGGCGCCGCCGGGATGCCGAGATCTGAAAAGAAATTCAGCAGAAGGGCGGTGGCCGTAAGACCGTCCGCATCATAATCGCCATATATGGTGATCTTTTCCTGGTTCTCAATGGCCGTCAGGATGGCTTCGACACCCTCGGCCATCCCTTTCATCAGCATGGGATCCGCCATTTGCGAGAGACCGGGGGAGAGGAACGTTGCGGCCTCCGACTTTTCCGTAATGCCCCGGTTGATGAGAAGTTGCGCTTGAAGGCCGGTCACACCGGCCTCACGGGCAAGTTTGGGGGCGGCAGGGGAAGCGGGGATCAGTTTCCAGAGTTTGCGGGTAGGCACGGTGTCAGGCTCGCCGGGGTTTCTTCAGGGTTGTTCATGCACAAAGGATCTTCTCAATGACTTTCACGTCTTCAGGGACATCGACCTCCACGGAATCGAACAGGGTCTCCGGCACCTTGATTTTGTAGCCATGTTCCAGGGCCCTCAACTGCTCCAGCTTTTCCAGGGATTCGAGGGCCCCTTGTTCGAGAGAGGTGAACCGGATCAGGAAATCCATCCGGAAGCAGTAAAAGCCGAGATGTTTGAAGTGAATTCCCTCAGAAAGACCATCGCGGCAGAATGGGATGGGGCACCGGGAGAAATAGATGGCAAATCCGTTTCTGTCGGTAACCACCTTCACATGATTCGGATTGTAAATATCTTCTCTGCTTTCCATTCTGTATTTCAATGTACTCATCGGCAGGGTCTTGTCTTCTATCAACGGGCTGACCAGTTCCGTCACGACGGACGGCTGAAAAGAGGGTTGATCCCCCTGGATGTTCACGACAAGATCCTCGCTGTCAAGCCCTACCTTCAGGGCCGCTTCAGCAATACGGTCTGTTCCGGAACGGTGTGTTGATGATGTCATGAGGACGTTTCCGCCGAACCGGTGAACACAGTCTGCAATCCGCTCGTCATCGGTTGCCACATAGACGGCCGATAGTTCCGGACAGGAGAGGGCCCGTTCATAGGTGTGCTGGATCATCGGTCTGCCCGCGATCGAGGCCAGGGGCTTTCCGGGGAAGCGGGAGGACCGGTATCTCGCCGGTATAAAAGCAGTTATTTTCATGGACACCCTGATCCAGGAGTTCCGAATTGACGAATTGGGGGAAAGATCCTATTCCCAATCCCTCAATTCGTCTGTCCCTCAATTTCCTTATCGTCCCAATAGGTTGCACAGGCAGAGTCGGACTCCCAGGCCGTGACCCGGCTTATCCTGACCGCCCGGGTGTTGAGTCTCTGTGACAGGGATTCAAAAATATGGCGGGCAATATTTTCCGAGGAGGGTTCCATGGACCTGAACGGCTCCAGCTCATTCAGGAATTTATGGTCCAAGGCCTCCAGTATGGTTTTGGTTTCTCCTTTTATCTCCCTGAAATCAATGAGCAGGCCGTCCTTTCCCAACCGGCCGCCGGTTATGCATACCTCGATCTTCCAGTTATGCCCGTGCAGGTTCTCACATCCGCCCTGAATGCCCCGCAACCGGTGTGCGCCCGCAAACTGAGAGATTATCTTGAGCTCATACATCTTTGCCGCTCCTTATCAGCCTTTCTTTTCCTGTTTTTCCTCATCGGAGGGATTCCCTTCCTCTGTCTGAGCGGCCTCCGGTTCAATGATTGTCCCGTCATCTCCGACGACCCGGCCGCACTCGGTGCATCTGCCATCAACGACGATCCCCGTACAGGTCCCGTCGGGACACAGCACCCTGTTTTCAACATCAAAGTCGCTATCATCTTCCAGACCATCGCCGGGGGGCGGGGTGTCCTGCAGATCCCCCTTTAAAGGCGCCCCGCATGCCATGCAGTAATTGGCCGCCTCAAAGACCGTTTCCCCGCATTTGGGGCAGGGAAAACCCGGGATCTCCTTCTCACAATGTGGGCATTTCATCCTTGATTGTCTCCTTTCTATAACGTGGCGCCCCACGTGTCGTGTGAGGCAAAACAGTTGCGGTACTTGAGCTTGGCTCCCTGCATTGAAGAAAGAAGTATAGGGAAATTCGTTGCGGGTGTCAAATACTAACCAGACGGGCGCCCCGGGCCTGAGAACGGCCGCCGGTCACAGGCCCGGGGCCCATGGGGGACACATTTAAGATCCAAAAGGCCGTTCGATCAGCGGATGGTCAGATTCGTTAAAGGCGGCGCCTTTTTGCTTGAAATCCGGGGCACATTTTTGTATGGTTTTTTCAAAGAAAAATAAGTTTTTACCATTTATTTTATCATTCAGTAATATGGAATCGGTGAAAAGGAGCAACCCATGACAACCACGATCGATCAACTAAACGTATTTCTGACAACTTACGGAATGCAGGTCATCGGCGCCGTTATCATCCTGATACTCGGGCGCATTGGAGCCGGTTTCGGCCGGAAAATCATCAAAAAGCTGTTGATCAGATCCAAAACGGATGCCGCAGTCGTCTCATTCGTCGCGAACCTGACCTACTTCCTGATATTGACCTTCGCGGTCCTGGCGGCCCTGGCCAAGTTCGGCATTCAGACCGCTTCCTTCGTGGCCATTCTCGGTGCGGCCGGTTTCGCGGTGGGATTCGCCCTGCAGGGCTCCCTGGCCAATTTTGCAGCGGGCGTATTGATCCTTGTCCTGCGTCCTTTCAAGACCGGCGACTATATCGAGGGGGCCGGGGTCGCCGGAACCGTCAAGGGCATTGAACTCTTCAATACGATTCTGGCCACTCCGGACAATATAAAAATCATGGTACCCAACGGAAAACTTTTTGGAAATGTGATCAAGAATATGTCGGCCTATGATACCCGGCGTGTCGACCTCGTGGTCGGAATCGGCTACGGCGCATCGATCGGAAAGGCGGTCGAGGTGCTGGGAGACCTGATGCGGAAAGATCCAAGGATCCTGTCCAATCCACCCGCCCAAATTGCCGTATCCGAACTGGCGGATTCCAGCGTCAACCTGCTGGTGCGGCCATGGACGAAAAGGCAGGATTTGTGGGCTGTCCGGTGGGATCTCACTCGCGCCATCAAAGAGGCCTTTGACGAACACGGCATCGAGATCCCATTCCCCCAGCGTGTGGTTCATACGGTTTCCGAGTAAGTTTCCATCCATAAATGGCCCTTTTCCGCAATCTCGGTGTCAAACCGCGGGGTTCCTTGTGCGACGTACTGCAGTAAGTCTCCGCATAACCCCTTGTTTTCCTTGACCTTGCGAAAAATTCCCGATTTATGAATTGGAAACCCATCGTGCCCACAACGGAATTAATGGGTGGGCACGAGTAAGCTTGATAACCCGGCCTCACGCGGGCCGTGCGATCCCCCACTCAGGGCGCCATCCGTCCAACAGGTCTTTTTTGTAAAATCCCGGCAGGTGTTCTCAGGATCGGCGTCGGGCCTTCCTTTCAAGAAAACAACGGCACCCTGATGGGCCTCTCAGTAAGGATCCGGGGGCCATCAGACCCTGTCTTTTTGTCGCGACGAAGTTCATCCCATGACTGAGCTGAATCCTCTTTTTTATTCCCGCAGGCTTGATTTTGGATGCTTCATTGCATATGATGCGAAATCTGCCCGTCTCCGGCAATCGCGTCGAAGATGCCGGAGGGGAATGAATAGGCCCTCTTATCGCTTGTCGGGCCGCAACCGGAAGACAGGACCGCAAGAAAAGGGAGAACAGGAAAATGAATATCGGATGGATCGGCACGGGCGTCATGGGGGCCTCCATGGCCGGGCATCTCCAGAAGGCCGGCCATGCCCTTTCGGTCTTCAATCGAACCCGGAAAAAGGCAGAAGGTCTGATTGAAAAGGGCGCTCAGTGGTGTGCGTCGCCGGCAGAGGTGGCGGCGGATACGGACATCGTTTTTACCATCGTCGGGCATCCTGCGGACGTCCGGGAGGTCTACCTGGGAGAGAAGGGCATTCTAAGCGGGATACCGGCCTGCCGCATTGTTGTGGACATGACAACCAGTCAGCCCAGCCTGGCAGGGACCATCTTTGAGGAAGCCGCGAAAAAAGGGATCCAGTCCCTGGATGCCCCGGTTTCCGGCGGCGATATCGGCGCAAGAGAGGCAAGGCTGGCCATTATGGTCGGTGGAAACAGAGAGGCCTTTGAAGAGGTACGACACCTTTTAGAACTCATGGGGCCCACCATCTCCTACATGGGGGGAGCGGGGAAAGGACAGCACACCAAGGCGTGCAACCAGATCGTGGTGGCCGGAAATATGATAGGGGCCTGTGAAGCCCTCCTCTATGCCGCCAGGCAGGGCCTTGACATGCAACAGGTCATCGATATCGTGGGAAAGGGTGCTGCGGCGTCATGGTCCATCAACAACCTGGGGCCGCGCATTGTTCAGGGCAACTACGGTCCGGGCTTTTTTGTGGAGCATTTTATCAAGGATATGGGGATTGCCCTGGAAGAATCGGCGGCTGTCGGCCTTTCTCTTCCGGGACTGGCAATGGTTCAGCAACTCTACATCGCGGTCAGGGCTCAGGGACATGGCCGTTCGGGGACGCAGGCGCTCTTTCTCGGCCTGAAGGCGCTGAACGGCGAAAAACATGTATAGAATACGGAAGTTTCAGGCGTGGCGCGCGGCGTTTAAACCCCGCTTCATACGTCACACCCGGCATTCCTTACTTTTAAACGGGAGAGGAGGAAGCAGCTATGGCTAAACTGTTGTGGCAGCCGTCTGAAGAACGAATAAGAAGTACCAACATGTATCGATTCATGACGTTCGTCAACGAGAAATACCATAAGGATTTTGACGAATACGCCGCGCTTTACCAGTGGTCCATCGAGAACATCCCTGAATTCTGGGCATCCATGTGGGAGTTTGCCGACATCAAGGCATCAAAGGCCTATACCCGTGTGGTGGACGACCCTGCCAGGCTGCCCGGCGCCAAATGGTTCCAGGGCGCCGAGCTCAATTTTGCGGAAAACCTTCTTCGCTACCGGGACGACCGGATCGCGCTGATCTTCAAAGGCGAAGCCCGGGAGCCTGTCAGAATTACCTACAGAGACCTCTATCATGAAGTGGCACGGGTTGCGGAGCCCTTGAAAGCGGCCGGGGTTCAACCGGGTGACCGGGTGGCGGGCTTTATGCCCAATATGCCGGAGACCATTATCGCCATGCTGGCGGCTACGAGCCTTGGGGCGACCTGGTCTTCCTGCTCCCCTGATTTCGGCATCAAGGGTGTTCTGGACCGTTTCGGTCAGATCAAGCCTAAGATCCTTTTTACGGCAAACGGCTATTCGTTCAAAGGAAAAACTTTTGATTCCCTCACACGCGTCGCGGATATCCTGAAGGAGATCCCCTCCATCGAGAAGGTCGTCGTGGTCCCCTACACCGAATCGGATCCCGACATCAGCCGGCTTCCCAGGGCCGTTGACTACAGGGCGTTCAAATCGACCGGCACGCCTTCTGAAATCGAATTCAAACAACTGCCCGCCGACCATCCCCTTTATATCATGTTCACGTCCGGCACCACGGGCCTGCCCAAGTGCATGGTCCAGAGTGCGGGCGGCATACTGGTGCACCACATGAAAGAGTTGATGCTCCATACCGACCTGAAGCGGGAAGACACCATTTTCTACTTCACCACGTGCGGGTGGATGATGTGGAACTGGCTGACCAGTTCACTGGGTGTGGGCGCCACCCTGGTCCTCTTTGACGGCAATCCGTTCCACCCGGACCCTGGGGCGCTCTGGCAAATGGCCCAGGATGAAAAAATCACCATCTTCGGGACCAGCGCGGGCTATATTGCGGCCATTCAGAACGCGGGCGTAGCCCCCGGCAAGAGCTATGATCTGACACCCCTCCGGGCTGTTCTTTCAACAGGCTCCCCCCTCTCGATTGAGGGGTTCGAGTATATTTATCGGGAGGTAAAGCAGGACCTCCTGCTGGCATCCATCTCCGGCGGATCCGACATCAACGGCTGTTTTGCCGGCGGCAATCCCATGGGGCCGGTCTATGCGGGCGAACTCCAGTGCAGGAACCTGGCCATGAAGGTGGAGGCCTTTGACGATAACGGAAGACCGGTTATCAACCAGCAGGGGGAACTGGTCTGCTCGGCAGCGTCTCCATCCATGCCCATCTATTTCTGGGATGACCCGGACGGCCGGAAATATCATGCCGCCTATTTTGACGTATATCCCAATGTCTGGCGGCACGGTGACTTCATAGAGATCAACGACCGGGGCGGCGTGGCGATCTATGGCCGGTCCGACGCCACCCTCAACCCCGGAGGCGTCAGGATTGGAACCGCTGAAATCTACCGGCAGGTGGAAGGCATGAACGAGATCGAAGACAGCCTTGTGGTGGGCCAGAACTGGAAAGGAGATGTGCGGGTCATCCTCTTCGTCAAGATGGCCGAGGGGCACGCGCTGACGGAAGAACTTAAAAACAGGATCAAAACAACCCTTCGGCAAAACGCCTCGCCCAGGCATGTGCCGGCCAAGATCCTTGAAACGCCAGCCGTCCCCTATACCCTGAACATGAAAAAGGTCGAACTGGCTGTCAAGAAGGTGATCGAGGGCAAACCTGTCCTGAACAAGGACGCCCTGAGCAACCCGGAGGCACTCAATTATTACGAGAATCTCAAGGCACTTCAGGAGGATTAGACGGCGCCAATAAACCTCAAATGGGATGCTGTTTGAGTAAATGATTTTCCAGCCCTGGGCCGGGTCTTCGAGATGCTGCAGTAGAGATTTTGTGGACCGGGGGCCTCAGGAATCGAGAAATTAAGGAGAACGACATGGCTTTAATGACACCGGAGCAATTTGAAGAGAGCTTGAAAGGGATCCGTCCAAGGGTTTTCATGAACGGAAAGAAGGTGGAAAACATTCTTGAAAACAGGAACACCCGGACCGTTGTGGAAGCAAACAAGGCCAGCTATGAATGGGCGCTGGATCCAAGGTACAGGGACATCATGACATGTCACTCCCCGCTTATCGATGACGTGGTCAATCGTTACACATACGTGAGTGCCAGCAATGAGGATCTGGTCAAAAAGGCGGAGGCCGGCACCTTCACGGCAGAGATGTTAGGGACCTGTATCTATCGCTGCGTGGGGTATGACGCCTTTCATTCCCTGGCCGCCACCACGTGGGAGATGGACAGGGATTTGGGCACGGCATACAATCCCCGGTTTCTGGAATACCTGAAGATGGTTCAGACAAAGGACCTTTCCGTAGCCGGCGCCCTGACCGAACCGAGGGGAAGTCGCAGCAAGAAGACCCTGGACTGGAAGGATCCCTATCTGTCTCTGAAAGTGGTCGATAAAAACGACGACGGCATCGTGGTCAAAGGGGCCAAGATCAATATCAGCGGAGCCTATGCCAGCCACGAGATGGTGGTATTGCCCCAGGCGGCTCATTTCAAGGGCGAAGAAGACTACGCAGTGGCATTTGCCACTCCCGTGGACGCCGAGGGCATCACCTTCGTGTGCCAGTACACCCCCTACTCGGCCGAGAGGGATCTGGCCGACGATCCGGAAGAACTGGGCAACCCGCTTTATGGCCAGCGGGAAACCTCCATGGTGATCTTCAACAATGTGTTTATTCCCTGGGGCAGGGTGTTTCACTGTGGAGAAACCCCCTATTCGGTGAAACTCGTGACCCGTTTTGCCAAGACCCATCGCATGACCTGCGGGGGAACCTGCAAGGTGGGGTTTATGAATCAGATCATCGGGGCATCGAAACTCATCCAGGAATACAAGGGCCTTGAAAAGGCCTCTCATATCAATGAGCAGTTGATGGAGATGGTGGTTCTGAGAGAGACAGGCCGGGCCTGCGGGCTTGCTGCAGCCCGAAAAGGGGCCGAGGAGCCGGAGGGTTCCGGGGTGTTTCTGCCCGATGAAATGATGGGCAACGTCTCCAAGCTGAATGTCTGTAATGCGTTCTGGCGGGTCATGGCCCTGGCCGGTGACATCGGCGGAGGGTTGATCGTCACCTTGCCCTCCCTTAAAGAACTGAAGAATCCCGAGGTCAAAGATTATGTGGAGGAGTTTTACAGTTTTGGTTCCGACGAACCCACAAAGAATATCATGAAGGTGCACAAACTGCTGCAGAACTGGACGGCAGGGCTTCACGGCGTGGGCACCTGGCACGGGGCAGGACCGGTCATGGCCCAGAAGATCATGCTTCAGAGAGTCATTAATTACGACCATGAAAAAAACCTTGTCAAACGGACTCTGAACATCAAAGACGGGCAAGACGCGGTCAGCGATTAGGGTGCCCCGTGGGCCTCCTGCCATCTTTTCAGATGGCTAAAATGTTACAAACAGTCAAATCCGTTCCGCTCAAACGCCCCAGCATCCGCCGTCTCGATCACGATCCGGGTGAGGATTGTCTTCCGGATACGGGGAGGCGCCGGCATATCGGGCTGACGGGAGGCCGGGCAAACGGATTGTCCTGCGGTTTTCACATACGGCACTCTTTGTGAAAAGGGTGAAATGTTAAAATGGGTGTAAGGAGCGTTTCACGCGACAGGGAAACAGGCAGGTCGCCTGCCCAGGGAGGCGGGATATGGATTTTGACCTGACAGAAGAACACAAGATGATCCGGGACATGTGCCGGGATTTCACGGCCGATGTCATTGTGCCGAGGGCCGAAGAGATCGAACGTACGGGCGATTACCCTTACGACATCATCGCTCAGATGGCTGAACTGGGCATGATGGGGATCCCCATATCCGACGCCTACGGCGGCAGCGGGGGCGACTGGGTGGGGATGCACCTCTGTATCGAAGAGATATCCCGCGGCGATCTTACCTTAGGAGCGCTCCTGGACGTGACCACCAGCGTCGTGGCCCAGGAACTGGAGGTCTTCGGGACCGGGGACCAGAAGCAAAGGTGGCTCGTTCCCATTGCAAGAGGGGAAAAAATCGGCGCCTTCGGCCTGACGGAACCGGATGCAGGCTCGGACGCCCAATCCATCCGGACCCGGGCGCTCCTCGACGGCAATGAATGGGTCATCAACGGCACCAAGCAGTTCATCACCAATATCGGTCTGGACAACGCCAGCCTGATCATTATCGCCGCGGTTACCAAGAAGGCGGTCCAGGGTCCCGGACGCATCGCCACCTTTATCGTGCCCAGGCCATCCCCAGGGTTTGTCCTGGGCAGGCGATACGATAAGATCGGATGGCACGGTTCGGCCACCCATGAGGTTATTCTTGAAGACTGCCGCATACCCGGGGATCATCTTCTGGGCGATCCGGCAAAGGGGTTTTCCCAGCATCTGTCCGTTCTTCAAACCGGCCGCATCAGCATTGCGGCCATGGCGGTGGGAGCAGCCCAGGCCTGTTTGAACGAATCCCTTGGTTACGCCAGGGAACGGGTCCAGTTCGGGAAACCGATCGCCGGCTTCCAGGCCATCCAGTTCAAGCTGGCCGACATGGCCGTGGCCATTGAACTTGCCCGGAACCAGTACCTCAAGGCCGCATGGCTCAAGGACCAGAGACGGAAGCATTCATTTGAGGCCACAACGGCCAAGCTCTTCGCCTCCGAGATGCTGGAGAGGGTGGCATCCGATGCGGTCCAGATACACGGGGGTTACGGGTACATGGCCGAATACCCGGTGTCACGTTTCTATAAGGCGGCCAAGGTCCTGCAGATCGTGGAGGGGACCTCGGAGGTCATGCGGATTATCCTCTCCAGGGAGTTAGGCCTCTGACGGGATGGCGTGGGAATATTCAGGCGCATCCCCCCTTGTCCGGCCGACGCCTCCATGAGATAGAGGAGACCTGTGAAAGGGATGGACGGAAAAAAAGTGGTCTTTTTCGGATGCCCGATGGACAGCGACGAAAGAGATGAATCTGTCCGGGAGAAACGCTCCTGCATGGGGGCCGTGCAGAAGGCAGGTGATCCCTATCCGGTCATTATGGATTTCATCCGTAACGAGGTGGATCATCGCCTCTGGGAGGAAATCGGTTCATTAGAGGTGCCCGGATGGCTCCGCCCCGTTCCTCCGCCGGCAGAAAAGAGACATATGACGGTGGATCATTTTGTGACCTTTATTGACACGGACGGTTGTCGTACCTTCGCCGGGATGCTGGGAGAGCATATTGTCGGCAAAATAGTCCCCCACATCCCGTGCATGCTGGCTGTTGACCATTCATTGACCGGGGGCGTGTTTGAAAAACTGATGGAGCGCTTCCGGCCGGCGGATACCAGCCTTGTCGTCCTGGACAGCCACACGGACGCGCTCCCGTCCGCCCTCATATCCGGCGCCATCCGGTATGATATGGAGACCAATCCCGGCTCGCCATATGATCCGTCCGACCCCTATCTCAAAGACCGACCCGAATCGTACAATGCCTCATCGTTTCTCTATCATCTGCTGGAAGCGGGTGTGGTTGCTCCGTCCAACCTTTATATCATCGGCATCAGCGATTACCCGCCGAAGCGCTCTTTCCGCATCAATGACGACAGGATTAGACGGTACGTGAGCCATTATTCGGAGCTGAAAAAGCGCGGCGTAACCCTTCTTGCCAAAGGAGATCTCATCAACAGCCCTTCCAGGGTCCGCGCCATATTGGACCGCATCAGGACCCCTCATCTTTATATATCGATCGATATGGATGTCGGGGCCGGAAACGCCCTTGACGGCGTACGGTTTCGTGACCGGCGAGGCTTGAACGAGAAACAGATCTACAGGATAGCAGGGCTTCTGCAGGAAATCCTGTCAAAGGGAACAGTGCTCATCGGCATGGATCTGGCCGAATTCAACCCGCGCAGGGCAGGCCCGGGGCCCTTTTCCGCTACGGATCGCACCTACAGAATCGCAGCCAACCTGATTCGGAAATTGTGTTTCGGGCTGAATGAAATCCCGTAAGCCGGCCTCTTGCAATCCCTCTTTGACCACGGCACCGACTTGTGCTAAGAGACATTTGGATTTTAGATTTTGGATTTTAGATTTTGGATTTGAAACGAGAGCTGACTACAGCACATGAGCCATCTGCCAGAAAACCTGTCCCATCACACACCCGGGGTTTTCGTTCAGGCATCTATCTGGCTCGTATCAACAAAGGGAGCAAAAAGAGCAATGCGTTCAGAGAGTCCCCTCAAAGGCAAGGTCGTACTGCTCGTGGACGACGAGCCCGATATCCTCGAAACGGTCGCTGAACAGCTTGATATGTGCATCACACACAAGGCGGAAACCTATGAACGGGCGCGTCAGTATCTTCAGAGTTACACCTATGATATCGTCGTGCTGGATATCATGGGCGTCAACGGGTTTGATCTTTTGAAGATCGCCGTGGCCAAAGGCTTCCCAACCGTGATGCTCACCGCCCATGCCTTGACCCCGGAGGCCGTGAAGAAGTCGATCAGGTTCGGGGCATTTTTTCTTCTCCCAAAGGAAAAGGTCTCGGAGCTGAGACCGTTTCTCGAAGAGATGGTCCTGGGAGGAGGCCAGTCCGGATGGCGGCGGCTCTTTCACAGATTAGGGGCATATTTTGACGAGCGGTTCGGACCCGACTGGCAAGAAAAGGATCGGTTCCTCAAGGAATTCATAAAGGAATTGTAACGCCTCAGCGATCTGAAAGCATTGCAGGCGGCCCGTAGGGAGCGCGTTTCAAGAGCTGCATCCATAAGGATCCGCATGTGGATACCGGATGCCTGATGATCGGCGGAATGCGCAGAATCAGCTCCCGCTATAACCGCCTCAGGATCTCCGTGGCAAGGAGGATGCCCTGTCCGACGAGCCTGTTAGGATGTGCAGCCTGTAGCGGGGATGGCCCCGCATACGGTCCGGGACGAATGGAAGCAGAATGACAGCGGCGAATTCAATCATGACCCGGATGCCCGGGAAGCGGGTTGAAATGAAGCCAAAAGCGAGAGCAGCAGATCATTCTGTTTTCTGCTCTTAAGGCCGATCCGAAAGAAGCTTTCTTCAAGCCCCGGGAAATTCCTGCAGTCCCGCACGTATGCGCCATTGGAAAGAAGATGTCGCATCATGTCATCCAGGTTCGCGGTTTTGACCCACTGGCAGAGGATGTAATTGGCTGCCGGAGGATAGGGAATAATCCCTTCTACGGCCTGAAGGCCTTGAAAGACCCTGGTGCGCTCCTCTCTGACGCAGGATCGGGTTTCATTCTCATAATCGGAGCCGTCAACAAGCAGGGAAGCCACCCGGTCTGCAATGCCATTGATCGTCCACGGTTCCTTTGCCTTTTTCAGCCGTGATATGACCGGCTCACTTCCCACGACCCCCCCCAGCCTGAGGCCTGCGATGGCAAAGAACTTTGTAAGGGAATGAAGTACGAGGATATTGGGTCTGGGATTTTCCGTCAGAAAACTGTTTGTTTCCCAATCGGCCAGGAACTGAACAAACGCTTCGTCAACGATAAACCATTTTTGGGGAAACTTCTCGGCAAGCGCCAGGATCCGTCTCTTGGAAAAAAGATTCCCCGTGGGATTGTTGGGACGCGCAATCCAGAAGGCATCCACCTTATCGAGAAGTTCCATCAATTGTCCCTCTGATGGAAGCGCAAAATCGTCATTCAAGGCAAGGGCGCATCTTTGCACCTTTGCCCCGGCAAGGAGTGAAGCCCGCTCGTAATCGTGGTACGATGGTGTAAGGACCGCGGCCCGCTTGAACCCGAGCACCCTTGGCAATAGATAGATCATCTCGGTTGAGCCATTCCCTGCCAGAAAATTCCGTGAGGCGATTTTGCAGACCCTTTCATAATAGTGCGCCACGCCATCCCCTTCAACACTGGGATAGTGATCGACGGCCTCGATCAATTCCTGCCATTTCTCTTTAATAACAGGGGGGGGTCCCAACGGATTGAGGTTGACGCTGAAATCGATAACGGGCCGCACGGGCACGCCCAGTCGGACCATGTCACACTGTGGCGTACCGCCATGCAAATAGATCGCTTCCTTCTGCATTATACCTCCCAGTTACGGTGATATGTGTTTGATCATAGGGAAAACAACGGCGAATGCCAGCCGGGTTCCAACGGAATGAACGCCTCACGCCTCTCACCTCATTTTGAAATAGAGACCATTCAGTATGGCGTTCAGGCTCATCCGCAAAACGGGGGGCGCCTTGTCAATGGCAATAAGATCGATCATGCCGTCTATCTTTCTGCCCGAGATCTCTTCTGCAACCCTTTTGCAGAGCAGATGATAAACGGTAAGATCGCCAACAAGCCCTCTTTCGTAATAATCGCTTATTGCCAGCGACGATGCAACAAAAGAAGCATATATCGGTTGAAGGAGAAGCTCTTCCAAGGGGATCGCCAGGTCTATCCTCTCCGTACCGCATTCAGGCGCGTCCATGGAGATCGTTTCAGAAATGCCGATGTTCCTCTCTGCCAAGCGCTGGAAAATGTTCCGCGCTTTAACGAAGCCGTTTTGTTTGTAAATAGCTTTTTTGACACCCTCATAAACGGCCGTGGCAATCAGTTCCCCCATCTTTGAGTGGCCGCCTGCATTGTCAACCAGGCGGCCCGAACCCTGGACGACAATCATATTGTCTGTGCCTGTGCCCGTGGCCTGATTGACAAGAGGAGTGTAGTGACTTCTGATATCCAGGTCCTGCAGTGCAGCGGTTTTGGCCTCGGTAGCGCTGATAAGGGCCCTTGTCATGGCTCGTGGCGTGAGTTTCATGTTGGACAGAAGAATGATATTGATGGTCCCGGATTCATAGAATCCCCCCTCATCCTCAGACACCCTCATGGCGTTTGATTTGACCCCGGCCGTTATGGCCGCATAGACCTCCATTTCTCTGAACCGCTTTCGCGTAATAGTGAGTTTATCCATATCAACACCAGTGAAGAGAAAACTGGCATTTTTATAGGACTTACCAATGACTTGATATATCCTGTCCCTTTCACTTTCCAAACCGGAACGATGGCTGATCCTCCAGCATGGAGAGGGAGAGTAATGATTGCCGATAAACGCTATTTCCTTTCGTTCACCCTCAAGTGTTGAGAGTATGGCCATGGGCTTCTTGAAATTGATCATGAAGGTTTTGTTTTCAAAATCATGGATGATACTGCAGAGGATGCGGGCATCCTCAATGTAGTCGAGATCAATGTCTGCTACTTTCCGTGATTCGAACACGCTCTCAGGAAGAACCTGATTCTCGTTTCTGGAAAACGCCTGCGTGTAAATCGTTGATGAAAGCCAGGAAACAAAATCCCCTGTCCTGCTGGAGGCCCTGCAGGTCAGATCACAGGGAAAGTAGAATATATTCCCATTTCTTACAGCGTCCACATCCCTCCACCCCGGACGATTGAGGAACTTCTTGGCTGTTTCCCGATCGCCTACACATCCATAGATGAACTGCGGATTAAAATTCATCCACTCCTCTCTGGTAATCTCCACAACACGCCCTTTTTTGCCGAGTTCAGGAGGAATACCGCCGGCGGCCTTGATCATTTCATTCTGGAAGGAATCATCCCCGGGCGTCATCATCCGTCCCTGGCCCATCAACCGGATGACCCTTTTTCTTTGTGCTTTAGGGATATTGGCTACTTTCCGGTCAATTACTCGAAACTGGGCCTCTATCTGTTCCTTGAGTCCCCGGGCCGCCTGTTCTTTATTGAATATCTTGCCCAATAGATCGATGTTTCGAAAGATATCCTGCAGACTTCTGGTATCAAGATTGATAAGCGTGCATCCGCTATGACTGAATCGTTCTTTAACCCTTGCGTGGAGAGAAGAGAGAAAGATCATTTCGGGCTGTATCGCCTCGATAGCGCCAAGAGATGGAGAAAAAAAGCCCCCCACTATCGGTGTCAACGCTGTTTCGGATGGATAGGTGCTTTGGTAGGTGATACCTGCGACGGCATTTCCGGCACCCAACTTGAAGATGATCTCGGTAATGCCCGGCACAAGGGATACAACCCGGGAAGGCGGCTTTCTGATGGTGACAGGCATTCCGTAGGCATCAACGAATTCCTCGGGAGAGGAAAACGCCTGGGGTGGACTCAACAATGAACCCATAAGCATCGTGAAGAGAAGACCGAATTTGAACCTAGTGCCAGCCATTTGCTTTTTCATATCAAAGCCTCCTTACCTTTCCTCACGCCTGACCGACGCCATTGGTCCGGTGCAAAAAAACCCCGGACCGGGATGAATCGATCCGGGGATGTCCCTTTTTTATCCTCAAGGTCCGCGACCGCACGCCCTGTCCGCGAAGGTTACGGTATATTTATGTTCAGGCAGGTCTTCTGCCTTCCGGATCATCCTACTTGCCTTGTAGGTTTCCTTTGGGAAACCAACAAGGCTAACCTCGCCTTCCCATTCCGGCTAAACAGGAACAGTGGCAGATTGCGGCGTTCGTCTCCAATCACAGCGGCGGGCCCGTCCCTTATGTTTCTATTGGGTACGCACCTGACCCACATCGCGAAAGTAGCCTATTCCAGCAAAATAAGGCTGTAGCAGTTATATTCATCGGTCACATCATGGGCTAATCGGACAGGTTTTCCGATGTTTTTCAGTGTCTGAAAGATATCTATGGAACAGGATTCAACAGAGGGCCGTCTATCCACGGGGAAAATACATGCATCAGGATAGGCGCATTCCTTACAGAGAGCGCAGTTTTCAGAGACCAGGGCAAAGGCCTTGTAATATCCGGCCAGAAAGAGCCTTCGTTCCAGTGCAACCGTTCCTTTCCAGGCATTTACCTGCACTCTCCGCTTTTTCTGATTATCCATGTAGAATTGACTGTTTCTTGCGGTCCCGCTGAGCAGCAGGGCCTTGCTGTATTCACTCAAAAGGGCCTTGGTCTCAGCCGGGGCAGGGGTTTCTGGAGGACAACACCAGCTTGTGCCGTATTTTTTGCATCCGTATTTGCACTTCAAACGCACCCACCGGGCAACGGATATATCACAGGTGCTCAGGGGAATGATCTCATTGATATTGTAATTCTTCCCCAGTTTGCGGAGCTCTTCCAAAATGCCCTTTTCTTTCCGGCATTTTTCCAAGGCATACACCGTCGTCAGGTTACGCGGCATCTTCTGTCCCCTCGGTGTCGCTCTCAAAAACAATCCTGACATCCTTTATCACAGCCAGCCCCAATTCTGCCTCAGCCGCCTTAATGATTCCACAAGGAACGGGACAACTCGAATGGAGATTACATCTGCCGGCTTTTTCATAAACCGGGTTCTTGTTGATCGGATTTTTGATAACATCGTGCATCTCAATCTTCCGCAGTTGGTCTTCGAGAGCCATTACCTGCTTGCATTCACTCTTTATGGCAATTCCAACGCTCTTCCGTTGGGTTTGGAAGGCCCGAACAACGGTTTCAAGACCACAAATACCCGATTCAATCCGGACAGCGATCACAACTTGCTCCCACCCGGCATCTCCCCCCTCACGTCAGCGGGGGGAGAATGAATAGATGCCGAGGTAAAATAGACCGGACTATTTCTGGTGAAGGATTTCCTCTGATACCAATCCCTCAAGATGAGGAAATGCGTCCTTCATATGAGGGATCTGCATGGCCTCCATAAATTGCTGCTGGAAGTCTTTCTCCACTGTCAGCTCAATATATTCCACATTGCGGGATACCCAGTTCGCCTCGACCCGTTTCTCCCGGTTCAACAGCGCGGCCCGCGCTCCATCCCCGGCTGCATTGCCCACACCCAGGATTTTATCAATTTCACAGTCAGGAAAAAGACCCATGATCAGGGCCTTTTCACGGTCAACATGCGTGCCAAACGCCCCTGCGATCTTGACCGTATCCATTTTTTCCATGCCCATCCGACGCATCATGAGCTTGCAGCCGCAATGGAGGGCGCCTTTGGCCAGCTGAATCTGTCGGACGTCCTTCTGGGTGATCACAACGTCTTTTTCAATACTGGTCTCTTCTGCCCATGCGAGTACGAATTCCGGCTGTCCGTTATCCACATTCTTCCGATATCGATTTGACTTTTGTTTTTTATTGAAGACACCGCTTTTGGTCACAATCCCTGCACGGTACAACTCTGCAAGCACATCCAGTATCCCGGAACCGCAGATGCCTTTCACTTTCATCTCTTTGGCTTCGGAATACTGCCGCCACGCATCCCGGCCGATGACCTTGTAGTCTACGTCATGGGTTTCAGGGTCGATTTTGATCCGCTCAATGGCCCCGGGCGCGGCGCGCATGCCGAATGCCAGTTGGGCCCCTTCAAGGGCCGGCCCTGTCGCGCAGGAGGAGGAGATCATCTTTTCCTTATTGCCGAACACCAGCTCGCCGTTCGTTCCTATATCGATGATAAGCTGGATCTCATCGGATTTATAAGGTTCCTCTGCGATCAACACCCCCACGTTATCCGCACCCACAAAACCCGCCTCGTTCGGAAGGACGTGAACATATGCTGAAGGGTTGATCCTGATGTTCAGATCCCGTGCCCTGATGTCCAGGCTGTGGTGGATTACCGGAGGGAAGGGCGCCAGACCAACGTACTCGGGGTTGAGCTGGAGAAGGATATGGTGCATTGCCGTATTGCCCACCAGGGTCATGTCCTCGATATCTTCACGGGTGAGTCGGAGGTAGGTCTTTCCTTCTTCCGGGGTCTCCACCATCACCGGCTCACCGTCTGCGTCTTTGACCGTTTTTCCGTTTTCATCCTTCTTTTTCGTCTTAGGCGGGTAGGTCCCCTGGATAGCCTGATCTATCAACCAGTTAAGCCCTTCGATGATATCGTCGCTCATCCGTTTGAGCCCGCCCGGGGTCGTCATGTGAAAGGTGATGCGGGCCATCACGTCTTCGCCGTACTTACACTGTGGATTCATGAGCGAAACGGTGTCAATGACCTCCATGGTGTTGAGGTTGCAGAAATATCCGGCTACTGTCGTGGTTCCTACATCTATGGCGATCCCATAGCTGTTTTCCACCTTTCCCGGCCGCACCCGGATGATCTCCTGGTCCATCCAGACGCTGACAGTTACCTTCCATTTTCCTTCCCGAAGCACGCCAGGTATCCGCCGAAGGGTTAATAAATCCGATTTCAACTCCTTGAGTCCATATTCTCTTTCCAGTTCCCTGCAAATCCGCTCGAAATCACCGGTTGGTTCCTCAAAGGTAGGGGGATCCATTTCAATGTAGTATATCCTGACGGCCGGATTGCACTCAATATGGATATCCCTGGCGGCCTTGCTGACCACCTGCTTGCCGGCCCTGGACTCCTCCGGCACAAAGACCAGGACGTCCCCTTCGACTTTGGTTACGCAACCCAATCGGTACCCGGACTTCCTGGCCTCGGCGTTGATAAATTTCTCTTCTTCCTCCTGCCAGGGGCTCACGTGAGTGCCCCTGGACCGGATACCGAATTTCTCGAAAAAGCCTTCCTCGATGCGGACCCGGCATTTCCCACATACCTTCTTTTCCCCGCAAAGGCTTTCAATGTCCACGCCCAGCATCCTTGAGGCCTCTATCAGGGTGATTCCTTTGGGAACTTCCCCCCGCCGACCAGAGGGTTGAAAGATCACCTTCGCCTTATTATCATCCATTATCTTACATCCTCCTTCGAGCGGACTTCGATTTAGTGTTCCTTCTGCCGGAGTTCTCGCAGCCGACTGATCATCTTGATGGCTTCCTGGACCGCATTTCCGGCAGACTCCGCATAACCGTCTGCACCAAACAGGGATGCCACATCCTTGGTAACAGGCGCCCCGCCTAACATAATGGCCACGTCAGGGTTCTTTTCCTTGATCATCTGAACCACCTTCTTCATGCCCAGCATGGTGGTTGTCATCATGGCCGACATGGCAACAATATCGGAATCAGTGCGCATCTGCTCTTCAACAAAATTTTCGAGCGGTACATCCCTGCCCAAATCGTGTACCGTGAATCCTGCCACATCGAACATCATCTTAACCAGATTCTTGCCGATGTCATGCACATCCCCCTGAACCGTGCCGATCACCACCTGTCCCTTGACCGTGCTGATATCTGCGGGGACATGGGGTCTAAGGATGTCCAGACCTGCATAAAGTGCATCCGCACACATGAGTACCTCCGGCACAAAGTATTCGTTTCGCTCATACAGGTCGCCCACTATCACCATCCCGGCAGCCAGCCCGTCCATAATGCCATCCAGGGCCGGGTAGCCGTCATCCAGAAAACTCTGGGCTGCGTTTTTCACCACTTCTTCATCGTATTCGACAACCCCATCACTCAATTGCTTGAGCAATTCTTCTTTGCTTGCCATAACGATACTCCTTTCCTTTTCCTAATGCATGCCTAGGGCTGCAATCAAATTGGCAGCCAGTGTTCAATGTGTGAGATCTTCTGAAACCCGAAACCTTACCGCAATGCATTAACCTGGTTAACCGCAAAAAATCTTCGCTTATTGCCCCGCGAGGCAAGATTGCAGCCAGAGGTTCTAAAGCCTTCCTATGGCCGGGCTCGGTTTTTTGCCGTGGGTGTGGGTCGTCTCGACACATGCCAGCATATTCTCTTCAACAATTGCAGGCCAGAGATCACATCCGGGCATTACCGCGTCCACGCCCTTATCGATGATCCCTTTGATGTGCGCAATGGCCGTCTCCTTGGGAGTGTTTTCATCGCATGTCATGGTGTAGGTGTCCACATTCCCCATGAGCAGGACGTCATTTCCGATCTTTTTCCGTGACTCCGCAATGTTGTTTTTGATATCGACGGTGAGTCCGTCCGCGTGACACTCATTCATCATTTCAATGAGAGGGTCGGTCTGACCACATATGTGAAGAAGCTTGGGCGATTCCCAGGAATCCAGGATTCGGGTCAACCGCGGCTTGATCATGTCACGAAACGTACGGGGACTCAAGAGATCGGCAGCCACTCCGGGCTCCCGAAGAGTGATATAATCGCATCCGGCGGCCTGCAGGAACTTTCCGTTCTTGATGATCATCTCCGTGATTTTGTCCAGCACCGATTCCACTTTTTGCTTTTGTTTGAAAACCCCTTTGAGAATCATATCCAGTTCCAGCATCTGGCCGGCCTGGGTAAACGGGCCCAACTGCCAGCAGCCAATGGGGAGTTCAGGCGCCTCCTTTCTGATAATCTCAATTGCCTTGGGTAGCAGCGGCATGCGGCCCAGCTCAGTGACGTTGTCCGGAATTTCAACCTCGTCCATGGTCTTCCACTTTTTCTCAGGAATCGTAGGATACAGAATATCCTCCGAATCTTCATAGAGACTGATTTCATTTCCTATGGCCTCCGATTCCATGGTCATGTCGTACGGGATGACCACACAGTCAAATCCCATCAGCCTCGCCGACCAGATGGCTGACATGGCCATGCGCTCGGCATCCGTATGGATCGTCGGAAAGTTATAGCCGGCCTTTTTGATGCCCGGCATCACCACCATCCCCATCCCGCTGAAAAAAGGCATGGTGTCAATGGGCTCCTTTCGCAACAGGCCCATGACACGTTCTTTGGGTGTAAGTTCTGCCATCATAACCACTCCTTTCTAAAGCTGCATTTGACGATTTTTTTGGGTTCACCTGGCCTATTTGATAGACTTGAGCTGTTCCACAAAATCCGGGAAGAGCTTGTAAAGCGGGTGATTCTGATCTTCGGGCAATTTCCCGGTTTCAGCAAAGGCCGATGTGGCCAGGAATGCATCGGCCATGGCCACGGCCGGAAAAATCCTGGAGGCCCCGGCCATGGGACCGGCAAAAATCATGTCGTGGTACATAAAGGCCGCCAGGGATTCCAGTCCTGCATCCGCGGCCGACCACCCCTTGAATCCCCAAAGCTCCCGGGCCTTTTTCCACATATACGAGCCATTGGACGGGGCGCTGGCCGTGGGGAAGCCCCACTTCTCC
>Ga0209164_1000985_pt1 | contig 45017 bp, 25 predicted proteins | sample MTBNYHSulfiMetaG_FD_187458 | JGI IMG/M metagenome (GOLD analysis project Ga0209164, IMG submission 187458) | Enrichment culture microbial communities from rom New York Harbor, USA that are MTBE-degrading - MTBE-NYH (New York Harbor Sulfidogenic)... | ecosystem: Environmental > Aquatic > Marine >... | reverse complement strand
GTTCTTCAACGATCGTTTCTTTGGACACTGCTACGTTTACCGGGGGTACCGGGATTGATACTGCTGTCAGCGGAGATGCCCTTACCCTTACTTTTGATTCTACTGAGGTTGGTACAACTACATGGGGATCCGGATCTGCCTTTACATGGACCTTTGATACCGGGACTACTGATCCAACTATTGCCTTTGGTGACGGGTTCATATCTGCTGATTCAGGGACCTTTTACATTGATGCAGCAAATAATGAAGTCGGTATTGGCACTACTGCCCCATCGGGTGAACTTGATGTAGCAGGGGATATTTACATTACAGCAAGCGGTGAGCTTTACAGCTACGGCTCCCAAACCCTTGGGGACAGGACTTACACAGAGGACAACTATGTAACCGATGCCCAGACCTTTACAGCTTCGATTGATGAATTGGACCAGGCGCTTTCGGATGTTGCCGGTGGAAGCTCGGGGCTTTGGCTGCTCACCGGAACATCCCTTTACCCTTCTGATACTAACTACAACGTTGGTATCGGTACTACGGCTCCAAGCGACAAACTGACTGTTGCCGGCGGGATTACTACAAGCGGGCAGATTACATCTACTGTTACAACGGGTACTGCCCCGTTTGTTGTTTCCTCAACTACTTTGGTTTCAAATCTAAATGCAGATCTCTTGGACGGACAGGAAGGAAGCTACTACTTAAATGCAAGCAATATTAATGCGGGGACACTGGGTACTGACTACTACTCCGCTTACTCTGATTTGACTGCTGAAGGGTACTTGGACAACAATGCGGGGACTGACCTTTTGACACGGGACCAGAGCGATTCGCGCTACCTTTCATTCAGGACGTTTACTACATCGAGCGGTACATCCCCTGTTGCCGACCTTTACAACGACACCCTTACAATATCGGGCGGTACTGATATATCCGTTACCGGAGATTCGGGAGCTGACAGCATTACAATTGCATTTACAGGTACGTATGACAACTACCAGTACTGGAGCTTGGCAGGAGACTCCGGTTCTTCAACGATCGTTTCTTTGGACACTGCTACGTTTACCGGGGGTACCGGGATTGATACTGCTGTCAGCGGAGATGCCCTTACCCTTACTTTTGATTCTACTGAGGTTGGTACAACTACATGGGGGGCGGGATCACCCTTTACATGGACATTTGATACGGGGACTACTGATCCAACCATTGCATTCGGGGATGGATTTATTAACCTTGACAGCAATACCTTGTATGTTGATGCAGCCAATGATGAGGTTGGTATCGGTACCACTGCTCCAAGCGGAAAGCTTGATGTGGCTGGGGATATCTACATTACAGCAAGCGGTGAGCTTTACAGCTACGGCTCCCAAACCCTTGGGGACAGGACTTACACAGAGGACAACTATGTAACCGATGCCCAGACCTTTACAGCTTCTGTTGATGCGCTTGACCAGGCTTTGGCTGATGTTGCAGGAGGGTCAAGCGGGCTTTGGCTGCTTACCGGAACCTCCCTTTACCCTTCTGATACTAACTACAACGTTGGTATCGGAACGACGGATCCGGGAATGAAGCTTGATGTTATGGGTGGCGACTTCCGAGTTGTTGCCAATGAAGGTACCAACCGACTCTGGCTCACCGGGACCGGCGACGGCAATGGTGCCTACTTAAACCTCTATAACAGCGTCGGTACCCTGACCACTCGGATTGCTGGTGACGCTGGTGGCAGTACATACTTCAATACCGGCAATGTGGGGATTGGTATTACAGATCCGGGGGCGAAATTTGTAGTTGATTATGACAACAGTACAAGTCTCAACCAGCTAGCACAATTTCTTGGTGGTGGATCGAATCACGATGAAACAGAAATTATAGCAGGTGCGAGCACTAGCCTTTATTCAGCGCTTGGGTTTCATTATGACAATTCAGGAAATTCGTATGGATATCTCAATGTAAATGGGGGCACAAATGCACTAACGTGGGATTATTCCGGCAACGTAGGTATCGGGACTACAGCTCCACAGGATAAATTGGATGTTAACGGCGCAGTATATCTTGGATCGACATCGCCCGGAACAACCGCAAGCCGTCTTTACAATACAGGCGGGACTCTGTACTGGGCCGGGAGTGCTGTAGCAACAGGTACCTTAGATAATTACCAATACTGGACACTGGCCGGAGACAGTGGATCCGGAAACATTACATCTACAGCGACTGCTACTATTGCCGGTGGAACCAATGGAATTGATACTTCTTATTCGGCTGGGACTTTGACACTTAATCTTGATACTACAGAGATTGATACTGCTACGTTTGGGTCCGGCTCGCCATTTACCTGGACATTTAATACAGGAGCTACGGATCCAACGCTTGCGTTTGGGGATGGATATATGAATTTTGACAGCAATACTTTATATATAGATGCGAGCAACGACAGAATCGGGATCGGGACTACTGCTCCGTCAACAGAGCTTAATATTCTTGGCACATCTACTCAACTTAGGCTTTCGTATGATGCCAGCAATTATGCTGATTTTCTTGTTAATTCAAGTGGTGAGCTTGTTATCTCTCCAAATGGCACTGAGGCTGTGAGGCTTTCTGATGCGCAGGCTACCTTTTCTGTTCCTGCTCAGTTTAACGCTGCGGGAGACTTGGGGGTTGCATATGATATTGCAATGACAAATCAAACTTCCTCAAGGATATATTCATACGGGCCTTTTACACTTGAAGCCGGAGAATCCCATGAGAGCAATGACTTAACACTTCTAACTCATAATTCAGGGGACCTTGTGCTTAATCTTGGAGGAGGGGTAACGCTATCTCAGGCACAGGAGTGGGATCTGGCATCCTCAACAACTGCACTTAATTTTGAATCGGGACTGCTTAACCTTGATACTACAAATTCAAGAGTTGGTATTGGGACTACTGCTCCTTCTTATACGCTTGATGTTGTAGGAGATATTAATTTTTCTGGTGAGCTTAATATTGGTGGGAGTCCGGGAACAACGGGGCAACTATTGATTTCTCAAGGGGACGGCTCCTCCCCTATTTGGCAGGATGTAAGTGCCACTTTGGATGATACTTATTTTAAGCAAGGGGGTAATTCTTTTGCGGCAACTGCTATATTGGGAACTAATGATAATAATATTCTTCAGTTTGAGACTAACGGATCAACCCATGTAACTCTTGACACAAGCGGCTATTTGGGGATTGGAACGACGGATCCGTTTACTAATTTACATCTTTATGAGGACAACTCAGACACTGACTTAGCTTTAAGATTAGAACAAGATGGAACGGGTGATGTTGGAATTCAATTCAAACTAACAGCAGGTACAAATTGGCTAGTGGGAGTTGATAACTCTGACTCAAATAAATTTAAAATTGTTAATTCTGGACAATCTGATATCGGTGGATCTTCAACTGGCTTAACTATCGATACCAGTGGCAACGTCGGGATTGGGACGACTAGTCCGTCTGCGCTTTTGGACGTTGCCGGCGAAGTTAATATTACCGGCAATTTGACGGTTGATACAAATACGCTTTTTGTGGATGCAACAAGCAATTATGTAGGGATTGGGACTACTAATCCATCTACCCAGTTTGATATTCTTGGGACTTCTACACAGATGAGGCTTTCATATGATTCCACCCATTACACAAACTTTGCTGTTGATTCCAGCGGATTTTTGAGCCTCTCACCTAATGGAACAACTGCTGCAACATTCAGAAATACGAAAAATACTTTTTCTGTACCTACAGAGTTTACAGCAAGCGGTGATGTAACTATTGCATATGATCTTGTTTTTACAAACCAGACTGCATCCTTTATTGACTCATACGGGCCTCTTACTATTCGCTCCGGTGAGAGCTTTGAGAGCAATAACTTGACCCTTAAAACTTATAATTCGGGGCTACTTAATGTAGAGGCCGGGGGCGGATCCAGATTTGTGGCTGATGGCATTACTGTTTCCAGTTTTGACAGGCTGACTGATGACGGAACCATTATCAGCTTAAAACAAGCTGGCTCTGAGGAAGGAACAATATCCGTTTCAGGCACTACGGTATCATACAACGCATTTACAGGCTCCCACTATGCATGGAGTGATGAGGAGATTGAGAGAGGAAAGCTTGTTAAAATGACGGGGGTAAACAGAAAGCTTGGAGGAAGGGAAAGCTCTGAAATACTTTATGGAATAGCCGAAACAAGCTTTGAGAATGATCCGGCTGCCATTGGAGCGTATCTCTCCCCTCTTAACCCAAGCGATGAGATTAATGACTCAAATCCACACCTTGTGATGGCAGTTGGAAATGGTGAGATGTGGGTGGTTGATAATGGAGAGGATCTCTCCCCAGGGGATTTCCTTATTTCATCAGACACTCCGGGACATGCCGAGAAAGATACGGGGCAATTCCCTGTAAGCTACGTTGTTGCAAGGGTAGCCGAACCTCTTAACTGGGAAGATGTATCTGAAACCATTGATGGAGTGAAACACAAAAAAATCAGCGTTCTTTTTGATGTGTTTGCAAAAACAAATCCATCCTCTTCGCTTGCTGACGGCATAGTTAGTGATGAGGATATCAGCCTTGTGATGAGCATGTTTGAAACCAGTGATACAGGAGGTATCAAGCTTACCATTGATGAAATTGATGTAAACAGCTTAAAAGTTCTTGGTGACAGCTTACTTGGAGATACTACAATTACGGGGGATCTTCAGGTGGGAACAATTGTTTTTGATGGAATGGAAAATTCCATAGATACAATTGGAACGCTAAAGCTTCAGTCTCTGGCTCTATCCGATATTGAGATTATGGGAGGCTTGGTAACTATTGATACCGAGGGAAATGTGATTGTAAAGGAAATTACTGCAGAGAAATACAATGTGGCAGGAGCAAGCGCGGGGTCAGGCAAGATTTCTGCGGGACAAAACTCTGTCTATATTGTAACCGACCAAGTGACAGAGAATTCTTTGATATTTGTAACCAGTAAAACTGTAGTTAGTAAACAGTTATCAGTAACCAGCAAGGATGCAGGGAGCGGATTTAGGGTGGAAATTCCAAGCTCAGAGGGGCAGGATATAGAGTTTGATTGGTGGATAGTTGATAAGCAAAATTAATCTAATTGACCTAATTTCTAATTAACCTAAAAAATGACTAATAACAAAAATACAAAAGGTTATAAAGATTTGGCCTTTTTTAAACAAACAGAAATTATCTACGACTTTACTGTGAAATTTTGTCAGAAATTCATAGATAAAAATTATGGCGATTACAAAAGTTATAAACACTATAGTCGGCAAGCCGACCAAATGATTCAAGCGGCCAGAAGCGGCAAGCAAAATATCGCCGAAGGATATTTGCAAAAAAGTATGGAGGGGAAACTAAAGCTTTTGGGGGTTGCACGCGGATCTTTGGAAGAACTACTAAATGATTATCAGGATTTTTTGCGGCAGCGAAAGCTGCCTATTTGGGGTCAGGATGACCCCAAATCAATGGCGATTCGCAGAATCGCCTATAATCGTTATAAAAATTATAAAAGTTATAAATTTTATATAAAAACTCCGGAAATGGCCGCCAATGCCATGATCTGCCTGATAAATCAGACCAACCGAATGCTGGACCAAAAACTAAGATGGACTGAAGAACAATTTGTCAAAGAAGGTGGGTTTCGAGAAAATTTACTGAAAAAACGCCTGGCATACAGAAATAGTAATCGTTAGAATAAAAAATGAAGCAAAAAATGAAAATTAAGATATTGATTAAAAATTTCAAATTAAAAATTAAAAATTCGCGCAGCAGAGTGCGCTTGCGAACATGGATTGCTTTGGGAATAATTTTAGTTCTCTCCCCCATTATTCTTTATGCCGCATTTAGACCCGGCAGTACAGAGGCAGATTGGTTTGATACGGCTTGGGGTTTTAGGAAAAAGGTGCCTATCACAAATAGCAGCGGGTCGGAGCAGACTGATTTTCAGGTCCAGATCACTCTGGATACCAGTTCCCTAATTGCTGCTGGAAAAATGCAAGCAGATTGTGATGATGTGAGAGTTACTGACATTAATGGCAAAGTGCTACCCTACTGGATAGAGCCAAATACCTGCAACACCAGCGAAACTTTGGTTTGGGCAAAGGTGCCAAGTATCCCGACGGATGGAGCGGATCTGTATATTTACTACGGTAATGCTTCGGCGAGCTCAGCATCTTCGACCGAAAATGTCTTCATCCGGGATATGGAAAGTGCGGTGGCAGCTTGGCCGATGCAGGAGGAAGCGTCAACGACATTGAGCTATGCAGAGGCAAAGCATCCGAGTGATGCTGAAGGAAGGGATATTGTTATTAATGGGGGGTTTGATACGGATAGTATCTGGGTAAAGGGTACTGGATGGACTATTTCAGATGGCGTCGCTCATGCTAATATTGCTGATGGTAATAGTTTGAGACAAGATTCGGTTCCAATTATTCAAGGTAAAACATATCAATTTGTTTATACTATTTCCAATTACTCATCTGGTTCAATACAAGTAAGAAGTGGATCCAACCTTGTTAATGGTACCCTACGCTCAGCTAATGGGACCTATACAGAAAATATTGTGGGGGGAGATTCATCAAGAATAGCTTTCTGGAGCGTGGGTGGCTTCGTTGGTGATATTGATAATGTCTTAGTCAAACAAATCAATATACCCTCTTCCGGAGATTTTGACGGCAGTGAGCTTGTGACTGATGGGGATATGGAAGCAGCCGATACAAATGCGTGGATCGCCCAAAACAACGCCACAATATCGAAAGAAACAACTAATCCCCACGGAGGGTCTCAAGTACTGAGAATAGCATATAATGGAACATCAAATCCGATAGCAGCACAGACAGGGGTTGTTGAAACTGGAAAAAGATATCGCGTACATGGATTTGCAAGAAGTGATGGGGTCAGTGTTCCCAGGTTGTATGTTGGGACAACTGCGAGTATTTGGGTTGGTGACACATCTACAACTTGGCAAGAGTTTGATATTGAAACGATTTCTACTGGAAGCGAGTTTAAAATCTATGCTAGCTTATCAGTTTCGGGATATGTGGAATTTGATGACGTTTCCGTTACCGAAATTTCCCCTCTCTCCGGCTCCACACCTACTGATGACTCTACCAATAGGCCAACACTTGGAGCGGATTCGTCAAGCGGGCATTTATCAAATGCCTATACTTTTGACGGCAGCAATGATTACGTCAATATTTACTCTTCGGATTTGAATTCAGTTTTTAATCCCAATGAAGGGACGCTGGTTGCTTGGGCAAAAGTTTCTGACTCAAGTGTTTGGAGCGATGGTGCTGCTGACTGGATAGTTAATATGAGGGTTGATTCAAATAATATTGTTCAGTTTTTTGAAAATAATGGGAATTTATATACATATTACTACGCCGGCGGAACTCAAAAGAGCATTTCCCACGCAACAACAACTACTGAATGGTTTCAGGTAGTGTTAACTTGGAATGCTTCAAGTGATGAAGCAAAATTTTACTTTAATGGTTCTCAACAAGGATCGACTCAAACTGGACTAGGTACCTGGATCGGGAACCTTAGTTCGACACAGTCAGTAATTGGCGCTCTTAATAATAGCGGTAACTCTTCTTGGTCCGGTGATATCAACGATGTCCGCCTTTACAACCACGCTTTATCTCCCGATGAAATCGCCAGTCTCTACTCTGCCTCCACAGATATCCAGGCTTATTACACCGAAAACTACGAAGGCCGGGAACTAATTAGAAAATATGATGATGACAATATTATAGTTGGCAGCCTAGGGAGCGAGGAGGTTGGACCGGGACCAGTGGCTTATTGGAAGTTTGATGAGGGGGCAGATAACACTTGTCCCGGCGGTGAGGATGTGTGTGATGCAACTGAAAATAGTGTAGATGGAAATATTTCGGGCAGCGTAACCTGGCAAACAGAGGACAAATGTATAAATGGAAAATGTTTGTATTTTGATGGATCGAATGATTATGTTTCTTTGGGCTCATCCAAACTAAGAAGAGATGATTTAACTGTATGCGGCTGGTTCCGTCCAGTATCATTAAGCGATAGACAAGATTTAATTGGATCTGGAAATAGAGGTTCATTCCCAACCAATAACTGGATTCTTAGCATTAACGGAAATACTGGATCAAGCGGAAAAATAAGCGTATTTGGTGATGCTACCGAGCTGAGTACTGACTCTGTTGTCCTGAGTGCAAATTCTTGGCAGCATATTTGCTTTACAAATGACGGGTCGGTTACAACTATTTATCTTAATGGTAAGAGCGTAAAAAGTGATAATCACACTATAAATAACAATGACTCGAGTGGTGAATACATTGTTCCAAATGTTACTCCAACATACAAAGGCTTCATTGATGAGGTGAAAATTTACCCATATGCCAGGACGGAGGCTCAAATTAAGGCGGATTATAATCAGTTTGCTGCAGTGCTCGGACTTGCTGACCAGGGTAATTTATCTGATGGTCTGGTTGGATACTGGAGCATGGATGAGTCATCCGGCACCACTGTCGCCGATAAATCCGGCAACGGCAATAACGGCACCCTCACCAACGCGCAGGAGAACGGGACAAGTGACGGGTCTGGCAACACTACCACAACGTTGGTAGATACAGACGGCACACTTTCCTCCACCGACGATGCTTATAACGGTATGGTACTTTCTATTACTGATGATGCTACTTGTCCCCTGTCTGCCAATGCCGAGCGGATAATTTCTGATTACGATGGCACTACCAAAACATTTACCATAGGGGCGGCTTTCTCTGCCGCACCAAATACTTGCAACTACACCGTTCTCCACCAGGTTGGAGGGAAATTTGGGAATGGGGTGGAGTTTGATGGAGAAACTGATTATATAGATATGGGTTCAGGTTCGTCATATGATTTCCAAAACACGCAGTCTTTTACTATAAATGCTTGGGCGAGGCTCTCTAGATCACCAAGCACCCAACAAATCATCCACAATGGAAGAGGCACACAACGAACCGGATATGAAATCGGAATCATCAACGGCAATTGGCGATTTATGGCATCTGACACTTACGACCTTTCATCTGATCACGTCTTAGACTACGCAACCGCACCATCTATAAACACCTGGTATATGGTAACGTGGTCCATAGACAGAAACACGCAAACTGCCACTGCCTATATAGATGGCGACAAAATAGGCTCATTGGATATTAGTTCTGTTACTGGAGTCTTGGGATATAGCAACCTTGATATTGGTAGAGATACTAATGGCCTAAGCTCTCGATATTGGTCGGGCAATATTGACGAAGTACGCATCTACAACCGCGCACTCTCCCCCTCAGAAGTAAAACAGCTTTATCAGTGGGCACCTGGACCCGTAGGATATTGGGATTTTAATGAGGGCAGTGGGAGTACGGCTTTTGATAGGAGTGGGAATGGATTAAATGCCAGTTTTTCAAATATGGAATCTGAGGACTGGACACAAGGCATGTATGGTGGTGCACTCTCTTTTGACGGCTCTGATGAAAAACTTACATTCAGCAATATAGGAAATTACACCAAGTTTGCTACTACAGTAGAAGCTTGGATTAAACCACGAGCACTGGATGCAAATCAAACAATAGCTTCACTGGGAGGTGGAACAAGCAGCTGGGCTCCGATGTTTTGGCTGGCTAATAATAATAAATTTATTGTTCAGACTAGTTCTGCAAGATATAAATATGGAGGCTCAGCAATAGATAGTGGTGATTTGAATCAATGGATGCATGTGGCATTTGTAATTGATGATCACGAAGATGTTTCTAGCTGGAAAATATTTATCAATGGAGTTGATGATGGCAGTGGTGGGATCGCTGATTCTGAAGCTACAAATTATTTTGGCAATACTAATTATATTGGGGGCAGGTCTACCACTTCTTATTTCAACGGACTCATCGATGATGTCAAAATCTATAATTACGCTCGTACAGCGGAGCAGATTCGCCAGGATATGGCTGGCACTACCAGTCCAGGCGTAAGTAGCGGTGCCCAGCTGCCCCAGCCTGTGGCTCATTGGAGGTTTGATGAACAAAGCGGTCAGACAGCCCACGACTCTATTGCTGATAATGACGGAATGTTGGGTGCCGATGCAAATGCCGGCTCCGATGACCCTACATGGAAAACAAGCTCTGATTGTAAAGTGAATGGATGCCTTAGTTTTGATGGTGGGGATTATGTAGAAGTTGAAGACAATGAAGCGTTTTATACTTCTACATATAGTATCAGTGCATGGGTTAACTCAACAGGTATATCAGGCGTAAACGATAGAATAGTATCAAAAGGATATTCTACAGACAATCAGCCTTTCTATCTTGGTTTTCAAGATTCCGAAAATACAGTGAAATTCGGATATTATGACGGTTCTTGGCATGTTGCAGAATCAACCACGATAGTTGGGGGTACCAGTAATTGGTATCACGTTATGGGCGTTTTTGATGGATCGAATTATAAAATATATATTAATGGCGATGAGGAGGATTCTATCAGTGGTAGTCAGAATTCAGATAATGACTGTTCAATATATGTGGGTTCAAGAGCTACCAACTGCACAACTTCTCCCGTCCCCACAGATTTCTTCAATGGCTCTATTGATGAAGTCAAAATATATAACTCTGCCTTGTCGGCTGAGCAGGTGCTTCTAGACATGAACGCGGGAAAGGCTATGACTTTTGGGAGTGTTTCAGGAGCCAGTGAGGCTTCTGATTTGGCTAATGGTGCTGGGGATCCACCAGTTGCCGAGTGGAGGTTTGATGAAAAGACGGGAACGACGGCCAATGATACAAGCGGGAATGGAAATGATGGGAGTATTACTGGGGCTACTTGGACTTCTGGGTGTAAACAGGGGGCGTGTTTGAGTTTTGACAGTACCAATGATTATCTTAATATGGGTGATCCAGCATCTTTAAGGCTTACTTCTGCCGGTACAATAGAGGCATGGATATATCCCAAAAGTTATCCTTCCTCTGGATGGAAAGGGGTTATTAACAAAGGCAATTGGGGCGCAGGCCGGAATTATTATTCCATTTATTACTCTCAGGCCGCCTCAACTATAAGGTTTGACATTGGCGATGCTGCAGCTACATACTCAATAAGCGTTAACTGGACGGAAACGCCGTTGGATACTTGGTCTCATGTTACCCTTATTTGGAATGGTAGCCAGGTATCGGCATATATAAATGGTGCTTTTAAAGATTCGGCTGTACAATCAGGAAACCCGGACACATCTACTTATAATCTCTATGTGGGATCCGTGGATAATGGCACAAGTTATGTCTTTGATGGCCTCATTGACCACGTTAAAATCTACGACTACGCCCGCACTCCTGCCCAGATTGCTTATGACTACAACCGTGGCGCGCCTATCGCCCACTGGAAGTTTGATGAATGCGAAGGAAGCACGATTCATGATTCGGCGGGTACAAATAACGGAACGCTAACAGTTACTACTACAGGAGGCAATAGTGCGGGAGTAGGAACTTGCAATACAGCAAATAGCGCTTGGGGCTCAGGAGCAAGTGGGAAATTTGGCGCGAGCCTTAATTTTGATGGTGATGGGGATTGTGTGGATTTAGGTGATACATTTAATTTTGATTTACTAAAACCCTTTTCAATGTCAGCTTGGATAAAAAGACAAGCTGGCGGAATAACAATTATGGGTAAATATGGTGGACAAACGAGGTTGACACTTGATGCATCAGGGACTCTACAATTTACAAGGAGTGGTGTAACCATCGAAAGCTCTTATGACCTTGGCACTAATCAATGGTATCTAGTAACAGCGACATATGATGGAATAAATCTCAGAATGTATGTTGACGGAAAAAGTGTTAGCGATCCTGTTGCTTCCGGCAGTATTTCTTCGAGTTCAACTCCTTTCCTTATTGGGGCTCAATATAATAGTGGATCTATAAGTCATTATTTCAATGGCCAGATTGATGATGTTAGGATTTATAACTATGCCCTCTCGGCGGCTCAGGTGAGGAAGCTTTATAATGGTGGGTTTTCGACTTATTTTGGGCCGTAGGGGGATATGGGAGAAAATAATATGGGAGATTTGGGAGATAAGGGAGATATCAAAACAAGAAACGTAAAGGCAAACCTGCCTGCCAGCAAGGCAGGATACGAATATTTATTGGCTTACAAAGTAACGGTGCCGATTTACGACTATACTGTCGAATTTTGCAGACGGTGGATAGACTATAAGTCTCGCACAAAAGATCAGATGGAGCAGGCTGCCCGAAGCGGTATGGTCAACATTGCCGAAGGCAACAAACAAAAGAGTTTGGCGGGCTACATTAAACTGGTCGGAGTCGCCATTGGCAGCCAGGAGGAGCTTTTACGGGATTACCATGCATACGCAAGGCAACACCACTTACCTATTTGGGAAAAGGTGAAAGCTAGGGAGATAAGGGAAGTAGGGGAGATTTGGAAGATATTGAGAAAAACCCCCACTCTCCCTGATACCCCTGACTTCCCTAACCTCCCCGATTCCCCTAAAGTGGCTGTTAACCTGATGATAACTTTGGTAAACCAGGCTAACTATCTCTTGCAAAAACTGGCTGATTCGCTGGAGCTGAAGCACACCCAGGAAGGTGGGTATAATGAGAAATTACTAAAAAAGCGCTTGGCATTTAAAAACAAATGAAAAAAAATCTTACTACACGCTACTTACTGCATACTACTAATTTGATCCGCAGGATCAAATTAAGAACATGGATTGCTCTTGGCCTAATTGTCATTTTGGCGCCGATTGTGATATTCACCCTCTACCGGCCTGGTGAACCATCAGCTGAGTGGTGGGATGAGATGTGGAAGCATAGGAAAAAAATTACAATTGATGCAGACCAAATCCCGGGCTCGAGCAATTTGACTGATTACCCTGTAATGATACAGATTGCGGATGATACGGACATAAGCGACGCAGCCCAATCCGACGGGGATGATATTGTATTTACGGATTTAAACGGCGCGAAGCTTGACCATGAGATTGAGGACTATGCCGAGGATGGGAGCGGTGCCGATTTAACAGCCTGGGTGAGGATACCATCGCTCTCCCCTACTATTGATACTGAAATCTATATGTATTACGGGAATCCGACTGCTGCCAATCAAGAAAATGTTAATGAGGTGTGGGATGAGAATTATGTGATGGTACAGCATTTGGAGGAGACGACTACAGGCTCGACTGATTTTCGTGATTCTACAAGATATGGGAATAATTCAAGCTCGGTAACTATTGACGGAACGGGGTCTGACCCTGATGCGACGGGTAAAGCTGATGGGGCGGTACAGTTTGATGGAAGTAATGATGTAATTCATATTGGCCCTGATAACAGCAGCCTTGAGCCTCCTGATGACATGACTCTTGAGGCTTGGTATAATTTCGATACTTTACCTAGCGGCTTAGGAAAAGACGCAGATGCTTTAGGTAAATGGGGTACCACCGGCGGCATTTACTCATACTACTTTACCTTCCGCAGCGCGGATGATAAACCACAATTTCGCTGGGCTGGCGGTGGGACTTCCGTGTGGGTACAAAGCTCTGCAAGCGCTCTGTCAGCCGGATCGTGGTATTACATTGTAGGCAGAAGAAGCGGATCTGACTTTAAGCTTTTTCAGAATGCAAGTGATGTTACCGCGAGCACATATACTTTGTCGGGAACTCTCCGAGATAGCAATGATACTATACGCGTTGGGTCGCTGGATGGATTTTATAACCATATGGATGGATATATGGACGAGATAAGACTTTCTAAGTCCGCCAGATCATCCGACTGGATTACTACTACTTATAACAATATCAATAGCCCGGGGACTTTTTTTAGCGTGGACAGTGAGGAGACTACAACCGGCCCTGTCGGGTACTGGAAGCTTGATGAAGGGCAGGGATCAACGGCTTATGACTCTACCGAGCAGGGAAACGACGGGACGATAACAGGCGGCACCTGGCAGCCGGAGGAGGCTTGTGTTTATGATAAATGCCTCTACTTGGACGGAACGGATGACGTTATCTCTGTGAGCAATACTGTGAGTGATATCAAGACAGTTAGCTTTTGGGCAAGAGTGCCCTCGACATCGACTACGGAGCAGCTACTGGATCTAAATGGCACGGACTATATTTCAAGCGTTTCGGGGACTATTACCGTTAACGGCTTTGGGACTGAAACTATCTATGTGGACGGCGTTGCCGGATCTACAATTTCTGCTGACCGGTGGCACCATATCGCTGTTACTACTTCAACGGGTATCAGCGGATCTGCTATTAAAATCGGGCAGATAAGTACAAATTACGGGCAAGCATTTATTGATGAGGTGAAAGTTTATCCTTATGCTCGGTCTGCTGATGAGATAAAGGTCGATTATAACCGAGGTGCGGCTGTAATGGGAGTTTCAACACAGGAGTATTTGACAAACGGGCTTGTCGGCTATTGGAAGCTGGATGAAACGAGCGCGGGGTCATCCCAGGTTAACCGCGCCGACTCAAGCGGCAATGGTGTAACTCTTACCGATAACGGAACAACTGCTTCGGCAGGAGGCAAGTTTGGGCTTGGGAGTGAGCATGTTCCTGCGAATACTGAGTATTTATCAACCGCTTCCACTATAAGCGGGGTAAGGAGTGTAAGCTTCTGGGTAAATCCGGACAGCAATACAAATTATTACATAAGCCTTACTTCATCGGCATATATCACATCTAGCTCAGGCACGCTAACGGCTACTGGATTTAGCAATCCTACGATTTATGTAAACGGGGCTGAATCGACTTCAATTTCTGCCAATGTCTGGTCCTTGGTAACGGTTACCGATACAACTTCCATTGATGCAGACCAATTTTATGTAGGGAGGCAAGGGTCGAATTATTTTGACGGGACTATGGATGAAGTGAGGCTATACAACCGCGTTCTTTCGTCTGATGAAGTACGCTGGCTTTATGAATGGGCGCCGGGGCCTGTGGCTTTTTGGAAGCTGGACGAAAATACCGGAACTAGTGCATATGACTCGAGCGGGAATGGCAACAGTGGGACTTTGTATCCAGGATCTGGCAATGTACCGGCTTGGGTTCCGGGAAAATACGGATCTGCACTAAAATTTGATGGTACAGATGATTATGTATCTATTACAGACAGTTCTTCTATCTCACCTACCGGCAGTATGACTCTTTCTGTCTGGGTTAAAAATTTTACAGAAAGTTCGGGCAACATAGTTGCCAAGTGGGATGGACTTGCCGGTAAGCGATCGTATCAGCTTTACGGCGGTGATGTTTCACCCCCCCGGCCAATGTTTCGCATCTCATCTGATGGCAGTAGCGGCAACATGAGTACGATACAATCCACCCAAAACATCAACGACAGTTACTGGCACCATATTGTCGCTATTTATGATTCTGCTGCTCAAACCCTGGATATGTATTTGGATGGAATTCCCGCCGCCACCCAGGTTACTGGCGTACAAAGCAGTATCTACGATAGCGACGGAAATCTCACCATCGGTGTCGAGCTTTCCAGTGGTTCTCCTGCAGGCGGATCCTACGGAAACGGAATTATTGATGATGTCCGGATATATGATTATGTACGTACTCCCGAGCAGATTGTGGAGGATATGAATGCCGGGCATCCGACGGGCGGGGGCCCGATAGGATCCCAAGTAGCAAGGTGGAAATTTGATGATATGAATAGCGCTTCAGCACAAGACAGCGGGCCAAACGGACAAGACTTGACGCTTGTTAATACCCCCACCTGGACCTCATCGGGCAAGCTTGAGGGGGCGCTTTCTTTTGCCAGCGCTTCAAGCGAGTATGGGTATGCTCTGGACAGCGCTGCTCTCTCAATTACCGGAAGCTTAACGCTTTCGGCATGGATAAAACCAAGCAGTAATACCGCCTCTACATTTTATGATATTGCCGGCAAGTGGGACGGAGCAAATGAAAGCTATCTTTTAACGCAATATGGGGATGAAATACGCTTTTATATTGACAGCAACAGCGGATATATAGAAACAACTACCGCAAACCTTGCTACAGGCACTTGGTACCATGTAGCCGGGGTTTACGATTCGATTCTCCAGACAATGAAGATTTATATAGACGGAGTTGAACAATCAACCACCTCAACTACTGTCCCCTCCTCTATCGGCGATGACGGAGGAAGATTCCATGTGGGGGCGAGCCATTCGACCGGGGGGAGCCCTTCGAACTTTTATAACGGCGTTATTGACGAAGTGCACTTATATAATTCGGCTTTAAGCGCCTCACAGATTTCGATAGATTATAATTTCGGTTCCGCAGTTAATTATTCATCAGGCTCTGAGGAAGCGGATGATCTGGGAGATGGGGCGGGAGATCCGCCTGTATCTTATTTCCCCTTGGATGAAAATACAGGAACAACAAGCACTTACGATAAATCAGGGACTGCAAGAACAGGAACGCTTACCAATATTGAGAGTACTGATTGGGTGCCGGGTGTTTACGGAAGCGCGCTAAAGCTTGACGGGACAAATGAATATGTAGATATCGGAACAGGGCCCGGTAGCGTAAATAGTATCACTTTCTGGGTTAAACCTGCGACGACTACGGAATACTTTATCAATTTAACAAGTAATACCGATTATATTTGGTCAAACGCGGGAACGGTTACGGCCAGCGGATTGTCGGCGCCGACAATATATGTCGATGGTGTACAGACTACGACTATTACGGCAAATACATGGCACCATGTTGCAATTGTCACTTCTACTTCTGAGAATGCAAGCAACTTTGATATCGGGAGGACGCAGGACACCAATTATCTTGAGGGAGAGATTGACGAAGTGAAACTTTTTGATTATGCATTAACTCGTGCTCAGGTTGCCTATGAATATAACCGCGGGAGGCCTGTCGGGCACTGGAAGCTTGATGAATGCCAGGGGACGACAGCGTATGACACAAGCGGGAATGGGAAAAACGGTACGATAAGCCTTGGGGCTACGGCTGCCGGCACTTGTACGGGAGCTGCAGGTGAGGCTTGGTATGAAGGCGCAAGCGGGAAAATTAATGCAAGCCTTAGATTTGACGGAAGCGATGATTATGTTTACGTTACCAATGACAGCGTCCACAATATGGGGTCCGGAGATTTTACATTATCCGCCTGGTTTAAAACTTCAACAACCAGTACGGGAAATATTGTGGGTAAAGGCAGTACTTATACCACGGGCAAGAGATATCAGATAAATATTAATGATACGGGCGACTGCGCAAGCGGGAAGATCAAAGTCGAGATTGATGATGATAGTACAAAAGAATTTGTCTGCTCGACTTCAAGCTCGCTTAATAACAACTCATGGCATCATGTGGTGATGGTAAGAGACGGGAATGATTTACGGCTTTTTATTGACGGAGCCGAGGATGCGAATTCCCCGAATGACATTACGGGATACGGAAATATAGACAGCAGCCGTGATTTTTATATAGGTGCGATTTATCAGGAGGGGCTTGGTATCGCCGATCATTACAGCGGTTTGGTAGATGATGTGAGGCTTTATAACTATGCTCTTTCTGCAACACAAGTAAGAAAAGTTTATAATACGGGAGCTGCAGTGAGGTTTTGGTAATAATATAAATTTAATTTTTAATTTGAAATTTTTAGTTTTTAATCAATTTGAAATGAATAGAACTTACGATTTAGAAGAAAGAGCTGCTAGCTTTTCTAAAGAGCTGATTACTTTTCTCAAAGCTTGTCCAAAAAATGAATTAACTAAACCTTTGATAAACCAATGCCTGCGCTCAGGAACAAGTATCGGAGCGAATTACATGGAAGCAAACGGTGCGGCGTCGAGAAAAGATTTTGGTAATAAAATTTTCATTTGCAAAAAAGAAGGAAAGGAAACAATGTATTGGCTAGAACTGATCGGAATGACGATCAGGAATGATTTATTGAAAGAAAAATGCAGAAAACTCTGGCAAGAAGCAAAGGAGTTGACTCTGATTTTTAGCAAAATAGGCGCATCAACGAAAAACAGGCTTAAAAATTTAGACAGTAAAAATTGATCAAAAATTACAAATTAAAAAATAAGAATTGAACTTTATACTGAATAGTTGTCCACCCAGATTACGTAGTCGAGACCGTCAACCTTGCCGTCTCCATTAAAATCCCCCTGAGAAATGCTTGTTCCTGAACTCGCGCCGTAATTATCCACCCAGATTACGTAGTCGAGACCGTCAACCTTGCCGTCTCCATTTGCGTCACCCGGTTTTGCCTGGGGTGTTGAGGAAGGAGTTGCGGTGGGACGAGAAGATCCTTCAAAACTAACGTAATCTCCTCTGCCATCGGGGATAGTTATTGAAGTTACTCTATTACCACTTCTATTGTAGTACTCTTTGTCTGTCGGAAGCGAAATTGTTTTTGTACTTCCGGTAAAATTCATGTAAATCATCCCCTTTGTGGTTTGGCGCCAGTAGAGGCGGTAGCCCCTTGATCTTCCAGACTCCTGCTGGCTTTGGAATTCACCTATCGGATCACCGATTTTGTCCCGTATATCCTGGAAAACCTGCGGGTTGATCTCTTTTTGGGTGGTGGCTGACTGCAAACAATGGAAAAAGTTGTCTCCTCTTACCATTAGATAAGCAATATACGCTGTGCGGATAAGATCCTGATTGTCGGGTATTTGGCGGACTCTGAGGAGTGCGACTTTGTTTTGCTGGGCAAACCATTTGTAGCGATTCCAAGAATCGTACATTGTGTCGCGATTCAAGGTCGCTCCGTCCATTGCCGTAAACAAATCTTCATGCATTACGCCGTGTATGTCTTTATAAACGTACTCAAATTTACTCCAGTCGCCGAGGGATCCCATATTAACCATAATTTTTACATCGGGATAGCGGGCGTTTAGCTTTCTGAAAAAGGTAGCTATGTCTTCATAATATTCCTCAGCAGTTTTCCAAAAAGGATCGTTCATAACAAGCCCTGAGCTTCCGAAACGGACGAAGCTGCCGCTATCGCTAAATACTCCATAATTGGTGGGGCTAAACATGCCGTTGTCAGACCCAATCCAATCGGCAGGGCCTAGTGTCGCTTGCCCCGGGTAGGCGATTTTTTTAACGTATTCGTTGACAAAAAAATCTATAAAACGGTCATCTGCCACATCGGCAAGCTGAAAATTATTACCCGACGGGTAGCCCCAGGCTGCATAAACATATCGTGTTTTACCTTGATATGTCGCAGTAACCATGACGGGTGGCCTGCCTGCTGCGATTTCTGCGTTATTGAAAGCAATAAGCTTTGCGTAAGGAAAACCAGTGTGATTTCCGGTATCATCCCAGGAGTTAAAGTGATGGAAGCGAGCATGCTTTACTTTAAGGCCATTTGCGGGCATGCTGGAGAAAACACCGCTTAAAGCACCAAAGACTGTTGCGCCCATTCCTGCCCAGCTGTCATTATAGGGATAAACGAAAATGCTACCCCGCTCGCTTTGGGTGGGTACTGTTCTCTCTGCTTTCACCGGCTCTACGAGTGCAAATATTGAAGCTGTAAACATAACAAGAAGAACAAATAAATTCAGGAGTTTATTTCCCATAATTTAAGATAACATAAAATAAACAAAAATAAAATCAAGTATTGTAGTTGTCCACCCAGATTACATAATCCAGGCCGTCGACATTGTGGTCGTTATTAAAATCACCTTCGGACTGCCCGTAGGCATCTGTTATTCCGTAGTAATCCACCCAAACAACGTAGTCAAGGCCGTCAACCTTGCCATCCCCATTTGCATCGCCGGGCTTTGAAGATGGAGTTTCCGTGGGCCTCGGGGTAACCGAGCCGCCACTAGTGTATTCAAACGCGCCAATATCATATGCCCCACCCTGAGGGCGAGAGTTCCCGTCAATGTCATGATCTACTGAAACGGCAGCACCTACGTTTATTGCGGGCGAGCCTGATTTAAGGCGGTAATTGTAATTTGAAGGATCGACAAACAGAGGATCTTTTCCCCAGATATCTGATGGGTAGTGAGTACCAGAGGGCAGTTGACCATTCTGGTTGTAAACAAGATTATTGCTAATGGTGATGTTGGAATTGGTGAGATGGTAGAAAATAGTTTGCCAAGGATTGTTATAAAAAATGTTGTTCTGTATGCGGATGGTGTTTACACCGCTGAACCAAATACCGGCGGGATAGTTGTTGTAGCGAGGGTCGGAAATGAAGGTGTTGTTGTAAAAGTAGAGCTGATCCGCATCTTCGACGTATGAACCAGAGAAAGTATAGATGATGTTATTGGTGGTGGTTATATTTCTAGAACCGTTACCGTAGGTAAAGCCAGTAGCATGGGCTTGATCATCTGATTGGTTAAATTCGTTGGGAAGGAGAATGATGTTACTGTCAATGAGAATATTGGAGGCAGCGATATGATAGGAATCGTTCCAGGTCTGAAAGCCGTCGATATGGGCGCTTGGGTTTTCTGACTGGTAGATATCGTGGATGTAGTTGCGGGTGAACTTGTGGCCGGATCCAAAGAAAAGGATGGCGTCGGCATCCGTACCGCATGTTCGACCGGTACTGCCCTGGATGTCGTTTGAATCGACGGTGTGATTTGTGCCGTGGATGTCCATGGCACAAAGCCCGTTGTTGTCGAAGCTGTTTTCCCTGATGGTGCAGCCTGTGCTGCCCGTGTCGGTAATGAGGCCGCCGTGACCGGAGTCTTGTATGTGATTATTTTCAATCAAACAATAGTCGCCTGAGATAAAAATACCGTAATCTCCCGAGCCCCAATTGCAAGGGTGTGGAGCTATAATTTTGAAATTTTTAATATGGATATAGTCCCCGCCAATTTCAAAACCTTTTGTGACTGCTTCACCTTGAGCTTGAAAGACAATGGGGGCAGATGAAGTGCCGGAACGGGAAATCGTGGTGCGCTGGGTGGAATAGTCACCAGCCATGACAGTAACGCTGTCACCCGCCGAGACAGTATTGGCTGCTTTTTGGATTGTTCTCCAGGGATTGGATTGGGTACCGGAGTTTGAATCGTTTCCGGAAGGAGAAACGTAGTAGGACGACGCGTGAGCAATGCCGGGGGTAATAATTATGATGATGAGAAATGATGCAACGAATAATATTAACTTTTTAACTGGGTACACGGTTAGGATTATTCTGGCAGGTTTGGGGTGGGAATTCAAGAATAGTTGTCGAGCCAGATGAGGTAGTCCTGGCCGTCAACAGTGGTGTCGCTGTTGAAATCGCCGTCTGAAATGCCGGCATCGGTTTTGCCATAATTATCAAGCCAGATGACGAAGTCCTGGCCGTCTACCTTGCCGTCGGCGTTGGCATCACCCGGTTTTGCCTGGGGTGTTCCTGTAGGAACCGGCGGAGTTGGGGTGGGACGAGAAGATCCTTCAAAACTGACGTAATCTCCCCTGCCATCGGGGATAGTTATTGAAGTAACTCTATTGCCGCTTCTATCGTAGTATTCTTTGTCTGTTGGAAGCGAAATTGTTTTTGTGCTTCCGGTAAAATTCATGTAAATCATTCCCTTTGTTGTCTGGCGCCAGTAGAGGCGGTAGCCCCTTGATCTTCCAGACTCCTGCTGGCTTTGAAAGTCGCCTATCGGATCACCAACCTGATTGCGAATATTCTGAAATACTTGCGGGTTAATTTCTTTTTGGGTGGTGGCTGACTGCAAACAATGGAAAAAGTTGTCCCCTCTTACCATTAGATAAGCAATATATGCTGTGCGGATAAGATCTTGATTATCGGGTATTTGGCGGACTCTGAGGAGTGCTACTTTGTTTTGCTGGGCAAACCATTTGTAGCGATTCCAAGAATCGTACATTGTGTCGCGATTCAAGGTCGCTCCGTCCATTGCCGTAAACAAGTCTTCATGCATTACGCCGTGTATATCTTTATAAACGTACTCAAATTTGCTCCAGTCGCCGAGGGATCCCATATTAACCATAATTTTTACATCCGGATAGCGGGCGTTTAGTTTTCTGAAAAAGGTTGCTATATCTTCATAATATTCCTCAGCAGTTTTCCAAAAAGGATCATTCATAACAAGCCCTGAGCTTCCGAAGCGGACGAAACTGCCGCTATCGCTAAATACTCCATAATTGGTGGGGCTAAACATGCCGTTGTCAGACCCAATCCAATCGGCAGGGCCTAGTGTCGCTTGCCCCGGATAGGCGATTTTTTTAACATATTCGTTGACAAAAAAATCGATAAAGCGGTCATCTGCGACATCAGCAAGCTGAAAATTGTTACCCGATGGATAACCCCAGGCTGCATAAACATATCGTGTTTTACCCTGATATGTCGCGGTAACCATTATTGGCGGCCTGCCTGCTGCGATTTCTGCGTTATTAAAGGCGATAAGTTTTGCGTAAGGAAAACCTGTGTGATTTCCGGTATCATCCCAGGAGTTAAAGTGGTGGAAACGAGCATGCTTTACTTTAAGGCCGTTTGCGGGCATGCTGGAGAAAACACCGCTTAGAGCACCAAAGACTGTTGCGCCCATTCCTTCCCAACTGTCATTATAGGGATAAACGAAAATGCTACCCCGCTCGCTTTGGGTGGGTACTGTTCTTTCTGCACCAACGGGATTTACATGAATAAACATTGAGGCTAGAGATATAACAAGAACAAGGAGTAAATTCAGCGGTTTATGCACCATAATTTATGGTAACACAAATTGATTGAGAGTAAAATCATAGACCATAGTTGCTTACCCAGATTAGATAATCAAGACCGTCGACAAGGCTGTTGCCGTTGAAGTCGCCATCTGAAACACCAGCGTCGGTTTTGCCATAATTATCAAGCCAGATGATGTAATCCTGGCCATCCACCATGCCGTCTCCATTGGCGTCACCAGGGATCGTCGGTGAAGCCGTGGGGGTGGGAGGAAGGGTGGGAGAAATGGTGGGTGGAGTGGTAGGTGTTGGATTTGGGGTGGAGCCGTTTCCGGTACCCACCTTGGTTTTACTGATAACTGCGTCGTCAACATAGATTGTAGCGTTTGGAGGCGTAATGCTTGAAGTATAATTATTAATGCTCCAGTGGACAGTATCTTCCGAAAGAGCAGTCTGGAGATTTTCAACATCAAAAATCTTTACCCCGTCCTGCCAGACTGTAACATGGCCATCCTGAAGTGTGCTTTGCTTATAATAACCTTCTATCTGAAACCAAGTGTCGCGAGGGATGGGTTTAAGGTTTTCCTGCGTCCAGCGTTTTCTTAGAGTTTCATTGTCGGCGCGCCAATACATTACAAGCCCTGTCTGGCCGGAGCTGTAGTTTATCGCGTCGAGAACAATCATGGGATCGTTTCCTGAGCTGTGCATTGATTTCCATTGAAATATATTCCACCAGCTTCCGGGCTTTATACTCGAGGGGATGTAGTACCATGCGGAATAGTAATATTCTTTGCCGGGAAGGTCTTGCCACCTAAAAAGATAAGCGGCTTGATTGCCGGTTGAGGACGGCTCGCTTGTATCAATTGACAGTGCGGCAGCATATTTTCCTGAGTGTACAGGTGAGGTTACTATATCAACTTTTCCTGAAGATCCTTGCTTGATAAAGCCACCTCCTGGACTCCACTGGGAGATATCCCCTGTCTCAAAATCAGCAAACCAAACGACATCCTCCTCTGAAATTGCGTAGCCGGGAGAAGAAGTAATTAAAAAAAGACTAAAAATAAAGAGGATAAAAATTAATAATTTTGTGGTTGACACAGTTAAAATAAGTATTGCAGGTTTAGGGTGGGAAAACAAGAAAAAATTACCGGTATCAAATTTCAAGTGCGTCGACGAGCTGCTTGAGCATGGAGACCATAACTGCCGGAGCCATGAGGGATACGCTTTCAACACCATTGTCATCTAAAACTTGCCAGGGCGTTTCTTTAACCTTTGCCTTTTTTTTACTCTGGTCGTAGCTTAGGACAAATTCGGGGGTGATTTCATAAGGATCGAAGTATTTACCTGCCTCTTTGGCCGGGATATGGTTTCTAAGAAGAACTTTTGGTACTCCATGGAGAGAGAAAGCTTTTTTGAGGATATCCTCGTCTTTTTCAAGACGGGGGCGAATAGGCTCGATACCGAGCTCGTCTCCCTCTTTTGAAACCATTCTTTCGCCTTTGCAGTAAGGATTATCGCACATAAGGTAGAATTTGTGTTCTTTTTCATCGTAGCCTACCTTACTTGTTACGAGAAGCTTTAGGTTTCTTGAGGTCTGGCATTTGGGACAGATGACGCGGTACTTAATCCGCTCTGCTATTACCGATTCGGGGATATCGATAAGTACAAATATATCGGGATCTTCACGGTAGTTTATTAGATCTCTAAAATACAGCGAGTAGCTTACCTGGTCGAGCTCACGGGGAAGGCCGTCGATAAAAAGCGCTTTTCCTTCGTGCTCTTTGATATAAAGCTTCATTAGAGCTAGGACAAATTCTGTCGGGAGAAGATTCGCAGTAGAGCGGCCTTTAAGTGCTTTTACAGCCTCTTCAAAGGACATAAAACCCCTGTAGTAGCTTTTGAGCTCGTTTAATTTATTTTTTGCGATCTTATCCCAGTTTGCATCTGCGTCGCGAACTACGTCTCCTACTGAAATGTGGGCTACTTTTTCCTCGCCGAAGATTTCGGTAAAAAGTTTTGAGTAGGTGCCTTTACCTGAATTTTTTTTGCCAAGGAGAAATGCCACAAAAGTATTTGATTGCATGTAATTTTTGAGAGCTGCTATCTCGCCTCCCGCTTTGGCTTCAAAATACTCGCTTCTTCCTTTCGGGCTATTGATATCAAATTTTTTAGTAAGCCCTTTTACTTTTGTGCCTATTATCGGGAATTCGAGATTTTTCATCTTATATTAATTAGAAATAATTTTATCAAAACCTGCTTTGTTTTTAAAAGGCCCGATGATTGCAAGACTTAATCTTTCTTTTGTAAAAAAACCGTTTGCTACTTGCAAAAGCTCTTCTTTTTTTACCTTATCTATGTTTTCGAAAACTTCCTCGAGGCTTTTTGTTTTTCCTAAAAGAAGCTCTTCTTCTCCAAAAAATTGGTTTATTGCGCTTGTGTCCTCAAGGGCGAGGGCTATTTTCCCTTTTATATATTCTTTTGCTTTGGCAAGCTCTTTGGCCGTTATCTTGATTTTTTCATTTTTTAAATCTTCAAATACTTTGAGCATGATTTTGAGGGCGCCCTCGGCTTTATTTGGCTCGACTCCCGCATATGCAGTGAAACGACCTGTATCCGTATAGTGATCTGCATATGTTTTTACAGCGTATGCGAGACCTCTTTTTTCGCGAACCTCAGTAAACATCCTGCTGCTCATGCCTCCGCCGAGAATAGCGTTTAAGACTGCTTCGGCGTAGCGGTTCCTGTGCCCAAGCCTCTCTCCAAGAAATCCGATCATTATGTGCGCTTGGTCCGTTTTTTTGTTTACCACTTTGATCTTCGGTGCCTTCTGAGACGAAACAAACTTAACCGGAGGATCTTTTACTCCCTTTTTGATTGATCCGAAGTATTTTCTCGAAAGCCTAAGCACCTCGTCGCTTTTGATACTTCCCGAAAGTGTGATGAGCATGTTTTGAGAAAAATAATGTTTTTCAAAGTAATTTTTAAAATCTTTAGCTGTTATCCCGTCTATTGCCTTTTTGGTGCCGATGATATCGCGGGCAAGGCTATTGCCCTCAAAAACTATGTTTTCAAGAAATTCCTCTACCCTTCTTATGGGAAGATCCTCATACATATCCATTTCCGCCTTTATTACACCCTTTTCTCTTTCTATGTCGGAGGGCTTAAGAAGTGGCGACAAAAGCATATCGGAGAGTATGTCAAAAGCCATTTCGATTTTATCGGCGCGTGCTTTTACGTAAAAAAGAGTAATTTCTTTCCCTGTTGAGGCGTTAAATTCCGCTCCCATTGAGTCTATTGCTTCCGAAATTTTTTTAGCCGAGGTGTATTTTTTACCTCCTTTGAACACAATATGCTCCAAAAAATGGCTAATGCCGGCTTTCGGCTCATCTTCGTAGCGCGAGCCCACGTTTACCCAGACGGTTAGCGTGGCAGACTCAATGTTTTTGATTGGCGTTACTAACACTTTAAGGCCATTTGAAAGTGTTGAGCGAGACGGTTTCATGAGAAGTAGTATATCATTTTTTGAAAAACATCTTGCGAAACATTTTTAGATCAACAATAAGCTCGGAGATTATTGCGAAAGGAAGAGCTACTAAAAATGCGACAATAAAAGTATGATACGTAATTTTTGTGTCTGTTGCGAGATAGATGGCGATCATATCCTCAGCTACCCCCATTACCAATCCTATAAAGAAAAACTCAATAAGATGCGAAGTAATTTGTTTTTTAATTTTTTGATTCATATAAAAAAATTATACATTATTTACATTTTTTCCGGAGCGTTTATTCCCAGAAGCAAGAAACCATTTTTGAGGACTGTGCCTGTTGCAGCAGTTATGGCAAGGCGGAATTGACTAATGACTGATGACTTATTACTAATATCTAATACTCTGTGTTTAGAGTAGAAAGTGTTGTATTTTTGGGCTAAATCAAATAGATAGCTGCAAAGAATGTTTGGTGAGTAATTTTTGGCGGCATTAACTAAAATGTCTTGATATTGGGATAGACTACGTAGTAACGAGAGTTCCTCTCTATTAAATTCCAAGTTCCAAGCACCAAAATCCAAACAATTATCAAGCTCTAAATTTTTAGAATTTAAACGGTTTTGAGGTTTTGTGTTTTGGTTATTTGAATTTGTTTGGAATTTGAAATTTGAGATTTGAGATTTATTTATGATACTTTGTGTTCGGGCATAGGTGTACTGAAGATATGGCCCTGAATTTCCTTTGAGATTAAATATACTATTCCAATCAAAATTTATTTCGCTTTCGGGGTGGTGCATTAGATCAAAATATTTTACGGCTCCAATGCCGACATCTTTTATAATCGCCTCTTTTTCTTTTGGATTAAGATTTTTTACCACTTTTGCCGAATTAAGCAACTCTGCCGCTTTTTCGATTGCTTTTTCGAGTATTTCTTCAAGCTTTATGGTGGTGCCGCTTCTTGTGGACATTTTTTTGCCGCCTATTAATACAAGACCGTGAGCTATATGTACAAAATTTGTCTTTTTTGCCCATCCTAAGAGCTCTGCCGCCTTGAAAACTTGCCTAAAGTGAAGCTTTTGTTCGCTTCCAACTTCATAGATAATGAGCGAAGGGTTCCATTTTTTGAGGCGAAAATCTATAGCTGCAAGGTCGCGTGTAAGATACGTTGTCGTGCCATCGGATTTGACAAGCATTGCAGGCGGCAAATCTTTACCGAGATCTATTATAAGCGCGCCTTGGCTTTTTTTGATTAATTTTTTTGATCTTGCAAGACTTATTACCTTTACCATTTCATCTTCGTAGAAGCTTTCGCCGTAGGCATAGTCTATTTTTATATCAAGAAGATCGTAAATTTTTTGGTATTCGGCAAGTGATATTTTGTTTACTATCTCCCAAATTTGGCGGGCTTTTTTATCTTTATTTTCCAAACGCTTGAACCAATCTTTAGCTTTTTCTTTTAGAGCAGGATTTTCTTTTGCTTTTTTTGAATAAGCAACGTAAATCTCTTCCAAGTCGTTAAGAGTAAGGCTATCCGGATTGATACGCTTTTCTTCGATGGCCGAAAGGATCATGCCAAACTGTGTTCCCCAATCCCCTAGATGATTGTCCCCAACTGTATCAAACCCTAAAGCAGTATATAAATTGTATACAGCTTGACCTATTATAGTGCTTCTTAAGTGACCTATTGAAAAGTGCTTTGCGATATTTGGGGACGAATAGTCTATAACTACACGCTTTCCTTTTCCAATTTCATCTTTTCCGTAATTATCTTTTTGCTTTAGTATTTTGTCTAGATTATTAATAAGAGCTTCTTTTGAAAGCCAAAAGTTGATAAAACCTTCTTTAATTTCTATTTTTGATACTATTTGTGAGAGGCTTTTGTCTTTTGTAAGACGTTTTTTGATTTCTTTCGGATTACCCTTTTTTAATCCTATGTTTGTACTAAAATCACCATAAGCCGGATTTGCGGGTATTTCTAATTCTACTTTATCTACTTTCGCTGCTTTTTTCAAAGAGGATTCGATAAGTTTTTTATACATTTGTGCTAATTTTAATATTTTTGCTACTATTTGTATATGGACGAGGAAGAATCTCCAAAACCGGATAAAGCAGAGGGGAAAGACGACCCAAATCTTTTAATACTGGAGCGGCTTATAGAAAAGGCAGGCAATATAAGTGATCCCCTAAAATCCGCGGTTAAAACCAATGCCCTTAGATACCTTAAAGCAGTTTATATAAATTCGCTGACAATTAAGCATGGCGGAGATTATCAGGAACCCCTTTCTAAATACGAGCTTTTTGCACAATCTTTAGAAAAATCCGAGGAGGCTGTGGCGAGTAGAAATATTGACGAGAATGAGATGCGGGAACTCGCTCCTGTTATTTCGAGCATTGAAGATGCTTTGAGAATACCGGATGATAAAAGGATAAAAATTACTAAAGCCGATAATTCTTTCGAGCCCGGGTCAGATACTAATGATCCTAATCTTCCTTCTCAAGAGTGAAACCGTTTGTAACTATAGTAATAGCCCCCTCTTCTTTGGTTATAAATGTTTTGATATTTCTAGAAGAGAGCATGTCTAAAACTTCTTTGTGGGGATGCCCCCAGGGGTTTTTGCCTGCCGATATTACCGCTACCTGAGGATTTGTTGCATCAAGAAGACTTTCAGTAAGGCCGTTTTTACTTCCATGATGAGGTATTTTGATATATTCCAGGTTTGGCAGCCTGTGTGCTTTTAGTAAATCTTTAATTGCGTCCGGACCAATATCTCCTGTAAATAATCCCTCAAAATCAGCGTATTTTAGAAGAAGAACTACCGAATTGTTGTTGTTTCCTTTCTGGAGATATTCTTCTAAAGGCCAGAGTATATCTAAATATATCAATCCTATTTTTAACTTTTTTGCCTTTTGCGGGCTTATGAGCTTGACTTCTTCTTTTTCTATTAAATTTTTTAGCACTCCGAATGATTGATTGCCAGATTCAGCCTCGTTTGATAAAAAATATAAAACTTTAAAATTGTTGAAAACTTCTAAAAGACCGTGGTAGTGATCCTCTTCCGGGTGCGTTAGAACAACAAGTTCTATTTTTCTGTCCCAGAACGGGATGTTTTTAGAAAGGCAATTTGCGACTTTGTTTCCCGGTCCGCCATCAATTAATATTTGGGTATTGCCCCTTGTGATCAAAAGCGCGTCTCCCTGCCCGACGTTGCATGCTATAATTCTTAAATTTTTCTCTGGAAGCGTAAAAACAGCTATCCAAAAAAGCGCCGCTATAAGAAATAGAAATGAAAGGGTTAATATAGTTTTTCTCATCAGCTAAAAAAATTTATTATAAGCAAGAACCAGCTTGAAAGCGGGTATGTCAAATAAAGTATGGGGAGCGAGAGATTGGCCGATATTATGCCAAGCAAAGAAGAGATCATTCCGAGAATTGTTATGGGGGCTATTGTCCAGAGGATGAGCGCGTTTATCAGGGGGGAAACGGGGTTAAAATTCCCAAAGGATATGAAAAGAATCGGAGCAACGCCGATTTGTGCTGCCAGGGATGTTGAGAAATCCTGCCTAAAAAATTTTGGGAGAAAATATATCAATCTATTAATTTTAGTTTCAAAAAGTATCAATGACAATGTTGCCATAAAGGAAAGGATAAAACCCAGATCCCAAAACCAAAGAGGATTTATTATAAGCATTGTAAAAGCCGAAAGAAAAAGCGCTCTTTTGGCAAAATAGATTTTTCCTAAACCCTGAGCAATAAATGCTACAGAACCCATTATGCCTGCGCGAACAAGAGGGGCTTCCAAGCCGCAAAAGAGTACATAAAGCCAAATTACTGCGATCGAAGCTAAAGCTGCTTTTTTTCTTTTAGTTAGGAGTATAAGGGAGTTAAGGACAAAGCCTCCTACTAAAGAAACGTTCATGCCTGAAGCGACGACGACATGGGCTGTGCCTGTGACTTTTAAGTCCTGCCAAAAATCTTCAAATATACTCTTTTTGGAGCCGAGGACTACTCCGGAAACCAATGCCGAATGCGGATAAGGAAGCGTGCTATTAATGTTAAGAAGCATTTTTTCCCTTAATGAATAAAATGATCCTTCTGATTTTTTCAGGCCTAAAAGAGTTGGGTCTTTAAGCTTTCGACCATCTACTATCCCCTCTACCACCAACCTATCTCCATAGCTTATTTCTGGATATGGATCGAGATAGATTTTAACGCCTTTTAGTGTAATTGATTGATAATTATCTCCCCGAGACGGTTCTTCGGTAACGTGGGATCTTATCCTTATCCTATCTCCATCTTGATATTTTGGCACGGCTGCCAGATAGCGAAGGAAAAACAAAATAAAAAGAAGAGGCCAAAAAAAATATTTAATCATTTAGATTAATTAGTATACTGATAAAAGATCTTTGTTTTTATCGTAAACGTTTTGTTTTAAAATCTTTTTGGTCAGTAATTCCTCTACTGTTGAGTAAGGTCTTTGTTCAATGATGTTTTGGGCTGTAACAGGGCCTATTCCCCATAATGACTCCAGCTCTTTTTGGCTTGCAGTATTGATGTTTATCGTTTTTCCCAACGTCTGAGATGTATCGTCCGAAACACCCAGATACCCCCCCTGATTATTAGCACTCGTGTCTGTTGACTGCTCACTGCTTGACGGAATATAAATTTTTTGTCCGTCTTTGAGAGGGCTTGCGCGATTTAGGTATTTTGAAATCCATTCGTTGTCGGCGTCTTCGGATAATCCACCTGCTTTGTTTAACGCATCCTCTACTCTTTCGCTGCTTTCGAAAGAATATACTCCGGGATTTTTTACACTTCCTGATACTTCGACAATTATTTGGTTTTGCTGAGCTTTATTGCTGCCACTACCCTTTTCTATTATTTCAACACTATCTTGAGCGAATGGGTTGGAAGCATAAAGAATTATTCCTGAGGCTACAAATATTAAACCCGTAAGGAAAAAGGCTATCTGCCAACGGAATTTATAGATTAGCTCTTCCATCTATACTATAATATTATTATAGTTATAATATGTTTATGAAAAGACTTGTTTTTGTAGCCGGATTGGTACTATCCCTATCTTTTTTAAAAATTTCGCTGCCTGCCAACACTCATGCTTCCGAGGGTATATTTGAGCTAAAAAACCAAACCGGAGAGGATGCAAGATGCTATGCATTATCCGTACTTATGGGGGACCTTTCTTATAAAATTCTTGCTTCGTGCAGAGATATTCTCTACCCCGGGGGAACCGAGGTTTTCAGCTATGTTGCCTGGATCAACCCAGCCGACGGAGGCAATCCCCAAAGGCTTGGCACGCTGGGAGTTGGAAAAGTGGAGTTCAAAACAAAAACCGCTTTTACAAGCATTTTTGTCACCAAAGAGTTAAATAGCAATGCACGGCAACCCGGAGGAACTATTGTAATGCAAGGTGGACTTCAAAGAATTACTCTTCTTGAAAACCCTGATTTGGCCGAGATTGAAACACCTGAGCTTGGTGAACCCGAAGCGTCTCCAAGCCCTAGTCCTAAAGCAAGTAGTAGAATTAATATTTTTAGGATTGGAGGGGCAGCTGCTTTTGTAGGGATATTTTTGATAATTCTTCTTGTACTCTTTTTGACCAGAAGATAATTTACTTTAGAACAAAGTTTATAATTTTTTGAGGTACAAATATTGTTTTTACAATCTTTTTACCTTTCAACCAGGAAGATACTTTCGGATCGGCAATTGCTTTTTCTGCAACCGCGTTTTTGTTTGAGGCTACGCCGTGCGCAACTCTAAGAACCGCCCTTACTTTTCCGTTAACTTGGATTGCCATATTAACCGGCTGGTTTTTGATTAGTTTTGTATCAATTTTAGGCCAGGTAGACTTATGGATCGTGAAATCCTTTCCCAGAACCTCTACCCAGACTTCTTCGGCCAGATGCGGGGTAAAGGGGGCGATAAGTTTACAAAGCACAATTAATGAATCTTTGCTTATACTTTTTTGTTCTTTTAGGAAATTTACCAATTCCATTATGGATGCTATTGCCGTATTGTATCTAAATTTTTTTATGTCTTTGGTAACCTTTTTTATAGTTTGATTTACTTTGATTGACTCTTTTTTGCTTATTTTTAGTGAATGTTTTGTGTTAAATAGCTGCCAAAGGCGCTCGAGAAACTTTCTCATGGCTTCAATGCCCGTATCGCGAAAATCAGGATAGCCGTCCATAGGGCCTAGAAACATGGTGTAGAGTCTTAATGTATCTGCGCCGTATTTTTTTATATATTCGTCAGGGTTGACTACATTCCCACGGCTTTTGCTCATTTTAGCTCCGTCTTTAATCAAAAGGCCGTGGGCAAAAAAGCGCGTGAATGGCTCCTCAAAATTTATAATCCCAAGATCGGACAAAGCCATTGAGATAAATCTTGCGTACATTAGATGCAGCACCGCGTGCTCTGCTCCACCAAAATACAGATCAACCGGCAGCCAATTTGAGAGAATTTCATCGTTAAAAGGCTTGGCACTCTCTTTATTTGTCTGCTTGATTTGAGCTCGAAGAGCTTGTCCATATTCTTTAGTGCCGATGTTTGGATAAGCCAAAAAGTACCACGAACTATCTAAAAATGTATCAGAAACATCTGTTTCCCTTTTTGCGATAGATCCACATACAGGACATTTTGTTTCATAAAATTCAGGATGGTCTGCAAGAGGGCCTTTGCCTGTGCCTTGAGGCAGATAGTGCTTGAGTTCGGGAAGAAGTACCGGAAGGTTTTCTTCGGGATACCAGCCCATCGGCGACCAGTCGTCGGAATTTCTAACCTTTTCAGGTAAACTATTTTCTGTAAACCAGCTTTTCCCGTCTTTTGCGCATTTTTTGCAATAGATCATCGGGATGGGCGGGCCCCAATAGCGCTGCCTTGAAATGAGCCAGTCGCGAAGGTGGTATGTAGTTTTTCGCTTGCCCCAGCCTTGCTTTTCCAAATAGTCCAAAATTTTCTCTGTTGCTTTATGTGTATTCATTCCGTTTAAAAATTCAGAGTTTACTGCTATTCCTTCGCCTTCCTCTACCTTGTCTGAAGTAGTTATCTCGGAGGTATCTCCGTTTGAACCGACAACAACTCTTTTTACGGGAATATTAAACTCTTTTGCGAACTCAAAATCACGTTTGTCGTGCCCCGGAACGCCGACAACCGCTCCTGTTCCAAAACCTGCCAGCACAAAATCCGACACCCAAACGGGCATTTTGTAATTATTTAGCCGATTTAGGGCATAAAGCCCTGTAAAGACGCCTGTTTTGACTCTCCCTTCTTTTTTTCTTTGTTGCTCGGTTTTGTTTAAGGCAGTATTGATATACTTTGTTACTTTTTGAATATATTTAGAAGACAGTAGATCAGCTAGATTTTCGCGGGCGTACTCCGGTGAAACAACAATAAAAGTCGCTCCAAAATTTGTGTCAGGGCGGGTTGTGAAGCAATCTATGGATGCGTTTTTACCATCAATTGGATAAGTAATTGTGATCCCCTCTTTTTTGCCTATCCACTCTTTTTGGGTTTTTACCACTCTTTCAGACCAATCGATGCTATCAAGATTTTTAAGTAGTCTTTCGGCGTAATGTGTAATTCTTAAGAACCATTGATTAAGAATTTTTCGCTCAACTACCGTGCCACAGCGCTCGCAGACCATTACTTCCTCGTCGGAGCCAACTGGCTTCCCGTCGGCACGAATCGGGTCTTTCCCCGCCTGGGCGGGAGTCATAACCTGTTCATCCGCAAGCACTGTCTTACAAGACGGGCACCAGTTTACCTCGGCTTCCTTTCTGTATGCCAAGCCTGCTTTAAAAAGCTTTACAAATAGCCATTGAGTCCATTTGTAATAGTCCGGATCCGAGGTCGCTAACGAGCGAGTCCAGTCATAGCCATGCCCCATGCTTTTAAGCTGGTTTGTATAGGTTTTTATCGTTCGCGAAAGCATTTTCTGGGGCGTTTCACTTACTTTTATTGCGTAATTTTCAGAGTGAATTCCAAATGAATCGTAGCCTATGGGCTGGAATACTTCTTTCTCGTTCATACGCATGAATCGACCGAATATGTCGCTTCCGGTTGAGGAAAAGGCGTGGCCTGCATGCAAGCCTTCAGCCGAAGGGTAAGGAAACATAAAAAGGTTATAAAAAGGCTGCTTGGCGTAAGCTTTGATATTGGTATTATAGATACCCTTTACCTCCCATTTTTTTTGCCACTTTTTTTCTACGGCGTTGTGGTTATAATTGTATTTTGACATTTAGTGGCATTATTTTAATTGACTTGAGAGCTAAAAAGCAAGGAACTAAAATAAATTCCTTAATATAGCCATAAACTTCATAAAAAAAAGCTTAGCAGTTATTGTCCTTCGGTGCTAAAATGCGAATTGTTATTTGACCTGAAAGAATTAATTTTTCGTGCGTTTATTTTATGATTTATTGAAGCTGTGAAAATAAGTAAAATCCTGCGTGAAATATATACATATCATAAGCTATTTCTCTTATCTGCAATAAGTATTTTTGTAAATATAATTATATTGGCAATTTTCCTGTAGTATTTTCGCAAAGTTGAGCCTGTGTAAAATGCGGAAATGTAATATAAATATTTTTAGAGGATAAATTTATATTAATAATTAATTAAATTTTAAGTTAAACTTTGTTTGCGGAAATTTTGTTATTAGGATGTGTGAAATATTATTATATATTTATGCTTGTTTATAGACGTTTTATTTATTACCTTTTTCTTTTCTAGGTCTTGACAAGAGTATTTATCAAGTTATAGATTATAAGTATAATTTATTATAATTTATGTAAATTAGCCTCATTTTTAATATACCATGAAAAATATCAATAATATTAAAAACATAGAGAAAAATTTTTTAAATTACCTTAGTGAAATGAATCTTTCGAGATCTTCAATCAAGAATTACAAATCTGATATTTCCTACTTTATAAGATGGCTTAATTACAAATATCCAAAAGGTGCTTTATCTAAATTTAGTTTATCTGCGATTGACGAATATATTAGTTTTCTTCGCTCTTCAAAAACTTCTTATGTAACTATTAATAGAAGGCTTACTACTCTTAGACATTTTACTAACTTTTTGGTTGAGAGAGGTTTTATTGATCGCAATTTTATGAAGCAATACAGAAATGTGGATAAACGATCCGAAAGTGACATGCGTAAACTTTTGGGTTTTTTTGAAGAAAATCTTCTTTATGAAGGAGTCAGCGGGAAAAGTGCAAAAAATTATAAGTCGGACGTAAAGTCTTATATTAGCTGGCTGTACAAACTCGGTATGGGGCAAGAGGATATAAATAGTGAAACCTCAAGCGCCTATCATAAAGAACTTTTAAAAATCAGGGCCGAAAGAAGCGTTAAGAGGAGTAAAACCTGTGTTAATAGATTTATAAGGTGGTTTAACAAAGACGAAGAAGATTTTGTACTCAGCAGCGTAAAAAGAAAAAAAACAATTGCAGATTTGCCAAAAAAGCCTACCGTCCCTGTAATACTATTTATAACGGCAATTATTCTTCTTATTACACAAATCGTAATCAGCACTGATCCAGTTGCCTCCCCCGCTCCCGTATCGGCGCTTGACAGCTATTCTTTGGATACCGTTGAGAGTGAGACATCCGAAAAAGAGCTTTATTCAAACTTAAAAGACAAAAAAATATCCATAATCCTTGATGACAAGACCCTTCCGCATGCCGTTACCGCCAATGCGCATTTTAATGAGGAGAATATGCTCGTTCTTGAGCTTGTGGATGAAGAGTCTCCGGACAGTGTGCTTAATATGAGCGAAAGCGGTAACTATATTGCCGGTGCGTCTTTTATACCAGCGGGGAAAACTGAATACTTTATATATAATCCTGAAGTAAGAGAGAATTCGTTTATTTATATTACGCCAAAGACTTCTACTGAAAATCAAATAGTTTATGTCAAGAGCCAGGGGGATGGTTTTTTTGTAGCAGCTATAGACAATCCTCTTAACAGGAAGCTTGGTTTTAATTGGATATTGATTAATATATAAAATATTATTTCTATATCATTCTATATAAATTTATATATAGAATAATAATTTGAGATAATCAGGTCTTGACAAAACAAATATATTAAGAGAATAATTATCAAAATATGAACACTAGCTTAGAAAAAATTGAATCCTTTGTAACATATTTGATTGTAGCTTTGGTTCCCGTAGCTATATTGGCGGTATTCCCCAATGCCTTTACTACACCAAAATTGATTGTGCTTTCTTTTGGTGTTTTTATATTAATCCTATTTAAAGTAGCCAAAGTTTTTGTAAAAGGTAATATAGAATTTAGCGTAGGAAGTTTTGATATTCCCATACTGCTTTTGGTCATTGCTTATCTTGCGAGCGCCATTGTTAATACTCCTAATAAGCCGGAGGCATTCTTTTTGCCCGGTACTGCAACAATATTTACAGCAGGGGCTTTTTTGTATTTTTTGCTTAATCAAGCCTCTTCATCAACCAGAAAAAACACTATGATTGCCCTTTACATTTCGGGTATTATTGTAGCAGTTTTTTCCCTATTTTCTACTGCGGGGATATTTAACGGGATCGGATCTTTGCCGGCATTTATGAAAGAAACCGGCTTTACTCCCGTAGGAGGAAGCCTTCCATCGTTTATCATGTTTGTTACTCTTATCCCAGTTGGTATTAGCTACATGCTCAAAGAGAAGGATGTTTCGCAGAAAGCTTTTTGGGGTGTAAGCTTGGCGCTTCTTTTATTCGGAACCGTGACTTCACTTATTAATATAGTTCCGGGGAAGTCAAGCTCCCCCCAGCTTCCGAGCTTTAGAACTTCTTGGGTAGTTACTGTTGATACACTAAAAAACAGTCCCCTTCTTGGTATCGGGGCCGGAAATTATTTGACTGCATTTAATAGGTTTAGACCAATTGAATATAATCAAACCGATTTGTGGAGGCTTAGATTTACCTCTGCGAGAAACTTTTATTTTACAGTTATTACAGAAACAGGATTGCTGGGATTTGCGGCTTTAGCAATTATTGCTTACAGCGCTTATAAAACCATCAAAAGCGAGGACAAAGAGAAAAAGCTTGTCGGCTGGAGCACCAAAGATACATCTATAATACTGCCTTTTGTAATTTTGGCAATTCTTATGCTTCTATTTCCATCTAACATTGTATTTGTAACGATGATTTTTGTTTTTCTGGCTTTGAATTCGGAGCTACATCCTATTAAGCTTGGTGCTCTTTCTGCAGCACAAAGTGAAGGAAGTCGAACAAATAATCTGGGAATGAAGCTGCCTATCATTATAGTTACTTTACCAGTTATAATCGGATTTATCGTATTTAGCTATTATGCTTCCAGAGCTATTGCGGCAGAGCACGCTTATAAAAAATCACTTGACGCTATCGCCAAAAACGATGGAAGAAATGCTTATGATTTGTTAAGAAATGCAATTAATACCAATCCGTATGTTGACAGATATCATACATCTTACGCTCAAATTAACCTTGCGCTGGCAAATACAATAGCCTCGAAGGAAGATATCACCGATCAAGACAGAGAAACCGTTGCCCAGTTAATACAACAGGCAATAAGAGAGGGTAAATCAACCGTAACTCTAAACCCACAAAGGGCTGCAAACTGGGAAGTTCTTGGAAGAATTTATCAGGCAATAATACCTTTGGCTGAGAATGCTAATGCATTTGCTGCTGAGACTTACAGACAAGCTGTAGCCCTTGACCCTATAAATCCCGAGCTTAGGATAGCACTTGGAGGAATCTACTATGCAGCAGGAGACTACAATAACGCCATCAGAATCTTTGAATTGGCTGCTGCTACTAAACCCGATTTCCCAAATGCTTATTATAATCTTGCATACGCTTTGTATGGAAATGAGCAATATGACCAAGCGATACAGCAGATGTCTGTGGTATTGTCTTTAGTTGAATCCGACAGCCAAGATTATGAAACAGCCAGACAGGCTTTGGAGAACTTCCAAGAGAAAAAAGAGGCTACAGCTCCCAGTACGGACAACTTGACTCCACCTCAAGAGCAAGGAGAACCTATTATAGAGCCTCCTATTGAACTTCCCGAAGAGGCCGAGCCTCCGGAACAGTCGGCTTCACCAAGCCCGGCAGCTTCCCCCACTCCACTACCTTAATTACTAATGACTAATAATGTGGACCTAGCCAGAATCGAACTGGCAATTTACCCATGCGAAGGGTATGGTATACCATTTACCTATAGGCCCGCTTGACAGATTATAGATTGTTAAAGGATGGTCAAGGGATCGAGAAATGTACCTCCACGGCGAATTTCAAAGTGAAGATGAATCCCCGTTGAGCGACCTGTTGAGCCCATTTTACCTATCGCATCCCCTCTTCTTACTGTTTGGCCTACTACAACATAGATTGATGACATGTGGGCATAAAGCGTTTGATAGCCGTTTCCATGATCTATCATTACTCTATTTCCGTAACCGTATCCATCCGGCCATCCTGCTACTATTACCGTTCCCGAATCAGCAGCCAGAATATTTGGAGCTGCCCTGTTTGCAATATCTATACCCTTGTGGTACCAAGCAAAACGCTGTGTGATTGTACCGCTTGCCGGCCATGCGAACTGGCCTGAGGCTACGACCGTGCCCGCATCCGGTGTAACCTGCCTGACTCTTGCTACCGGCGACCAAGGTATGGCTTCGGGCATTATACCATCCGGGACTATTACCGTTTGGCCTATTGCAAGCTCAAATGTTTCATCGTTTATAAACGCGTTGTATGGATAATCAACGATTGCCTGAGGAGAGGTGTCGTATTTTTTAGCTATTGAATAAACGGTATCGCCCTTTTGAACTTTATGGGATACGCCGGTGATTGGTAAAATTTCGAGTGTTTGGCCGACTTTTATCTGGTCTTTTGATTTAAGTTCGTTCTGCCAGCGGACAGTATCAACAGATACTCCGAATTTTTCCGCTATTGTACTTACCGTATCCCCTTCTTCTACCGTATATTCAATAACTTTATCCCTCATTTTCTCGGAAACCATTGTGGAAGTTCCGGAGGAATTGTCTATTGTAGCCGAAAGTACTGTTCCGGGTGACGGAGCATTCCAGGGATCTACCTTGCTTTGAGGAAATTCCTGCGCAACTATCGGCGCGATCATTATACCGAAAGCCGTAATGCCTGCCATGCCGGAATGCATAAGCCGTTTTGCCATTTTCCCTCTCTGCCTATATAAAGAGGTGACAAAAAGACTTTTGTAAATTTCTATCTTGCGAGCGTGAATTCTTGTAAGCTTTAGTAGATAATAGAATAGCTCGCGTAAAAAGATTAAAAAATCAGTCAAAAGGGATTTAAAATTTAAAAACAGCTTGTTCATTGCTGTGGGAATACATTACCACAAGATGGCTTCCGAAATCAATTATTTTAAGCAGGAGTTTTTAGGGAATTTAAGAATTCGTCGTTGTCTTCGGTTTTTTTGAGACGCTCCAGAAGCATTTCGGTTCGCTCATCATCCGGCATCATCTCGAGCATACGCCTTAAAGTCTGTACCTTTTTGAGTTTATCTTCTCCGTAAAGAAGCTCTTCGTGCCTTGTGCCGGATCTTGATACATCTATTGCGGGGAAAATCCTTTTTTCAGCAAGTTTTCTTACCAGGTGAAGCTCCATATTTCCTGTGCCCTTGAATTCCTCGTAGATTAAATCATCCATTCTAGAGCCTGTATCGACAAGGCAAGTTCCTATGATTGTGAGAGAGCCTCCATCTTCAATCTTTCTTGCTGCGCCAAAGAATCTTTTGGCGGGGAAAAGAGCCTGGGGATCAAAGCCTCCTGTAAGGGTTCTGCCCGATGTCGGAAGAGCAAGGTTATAAGCCCGTGCTAAGCGCGTGATTGAATCAAGTACCATTACCACGTCTTTTCCCTCTTCCACTAGTCTTTTTGCTCGGTCAAGGGCGAGCTCGGCAACACGGGTTTGATTTTCCGGCGGTTCGTCAAAATTGCTTGCTGCTACATCCCCTTCTCCATCTGTGACCGAGCCTACGTGACGCTTGATGTCCGTTACCTCTTCGGGGCGTTCGCCTATAAGAACTGCAATTATGTGTGCTTTAATTTCTTTTCCTTTTGAATTTTCAGGGTAATTTTTGGCGAGTCCTCCAATTATATCTTTAAGAAGCCATGTTTTACCTGCTTTTGGAGCCGAAACTATCAAGCCTCTTTGACCAAAGCCTATTGGCGCTATCAGATCTATTACTCTTGTTGTTAAAGGCTCTTTGCCCGTAGAAAGCTTGATTTGTGAATCGGGATAAATTGCTATCAAATTTTCGAAATCGGAGCGTTTTTGCAATTCCACCGCTTCTTTTCCATTTACTTTTTCTACTTTGAGAAGGCCCCAGTAGCGCTCGTTTTCTTTTGGCCTTCTGGCAAGGCCTGTGATCATGTCTCCATTTCTAAGATTAAATCTTCTTATTTGCGAGGCTGAGATATAGATATCGTTATCCGATGCAGAAAATTGAGGCCTTAATAGGCCTGAACCTTCATTCGCAACGTCTAGTACTCCCTTAATTTCTTCTGTCGGCAAGCCGGAATCAGGAAGAACACGGTCGTCAACAATTAGTTTATTTTGGGAATCTTCGTTTTTTGAATCTGAAACCATGAAATTAATCTATATATTTAAGAGGCAGGTAGTTCACTCATTGTGTGGAAACCTTCTTTTTGAGAAGTTATTAAATTATATTTTTATCTTTGCAACTTGTCAATATCAAAGTCCTTTGACTTCTTTTTTAAACAGTGCGCCTCTTTCTTTGTAATCTTTAAACATATCAAATGAAGCTGATGCGGGCGATAGAACGACTATTCCACCTGCTGGTGTAAGTTCGAATGCTTTTTTTACAATCTTACTCATTTTGGGTTTGCCCAGATTTAAAACTTTTCCTTTAAAACCGGCTTTTATTAATGATTTTTGGATTTTTTCGGCCGTATCGCCTATTAAGACGGCTGCTTTTACATTTTCTCTTTCTGAAAGACACTTTCCAAGTTTTGTGTAGTCAAGTCCTTTATCAAAACCTCCAAGAATTATCGTTAACGGCTCATTAAAAGATTTGACTGCTGCTATTGCCGGCTCTGGATTGGTTGAAAATGAATCGTTATAAAAGGTAACTAACTTTTTTGTGGCTACCAGCTCGAGCCTGTGCTCAAGACCCTTGAAGCTATAGACTGCTTTTTGGGCAATAGCTTTTTTAATCTTAAGGATTTCAGCTACCTTGAGAGCAGCCGCTATGTTTTCCCAGTTATGCTCACCGCGGAGAAGAAGCTTTTTTGTGTTGAGTGTCCTTTGTGTTTGGGATTTAGTAAAAAAGTGAACCTCTCCCCTAGTCTCTTTTGCAAAGCTTCTGGTAAGAGAGTGATCCGCGTTTATTACTGCAAAACTGCCTGGTGTAAGGTACTTTACTATATTTTTTTTGGATTCAATATATTCTTTTTTGTCTTTGTGCCAATCAAGATGATCCTCCGAAATATTTAAAACTACAGCAATGTGCGGGCTTTTTGTAATGTCTATAAGCTGAAACGAAGAAAGCTCCATCACAACTAAGGAGTCTTTGCTAAGTTTGTCCAAAATTTCAAGATAAGGTACGCCGATATTTCCAACCAAATAAGCGTCGTGCCCGCTGTCTTTTAGTATTTTATAAATTAGCGTGCTTGTTGTACCTTTTCCTTTAGTACCGGTTACACCTATCACCTTTCCCGGACAAAGATCAAGAAAAATTTTAAGGGCGCTTGTAATTTCAACTCCCCTTTTCTCGGCTTTAGCAAGTTCTTTCGAAAACCTATAGACTCCCGGGGAGCGGATTATTACATTGAATTTATCAAGATTTTTAAGATAGTTTTTTCCTGTTTGAAATTTAATCTTTTTGATATTTATATCGCTTAGATCAAGGTCTTTTTTAGACTTTTGATCAAGAACCGTAATTTTTGCCCCTTTTGATTTTAGGAATTTTGCCACGTCTTTACCCTCGACTCCGAGCCCCAGGATAGCTACATTTCTATTTTCAAAAAAAGATATGCTTTTTCTTCTGCCTTTTATGGCTTCAAGTACTGCCTCTTTATCGCTCCAGGGGTATTCTACTCCCTTATAATTCATGGTTTTTTCGTGCCCTTTGCCGCAAAGCACAACTGTATCACCTTTTTTAGCAAGCTTATTTATTGCAAGCCAGATGGCTTTGCCACGATCCGGCTCTACTACGTAGTTTTTGTTTGTCAGGCCTTTTTTGATTTGCTTTATTATTGAAATAGGTTCTTCGTAGCGCGGGTCTTCCGCTGTAAAAACCGATGTATCTGCAAGGCGTGTTGATATTTTGCCCATTAGGGGGCGTTTACCATCGTCTCTTTCGCTTGCCGCACCAAAGACGGCGATGAGACCGCCTTTTTTCTTTTTTCTTAGGTTTCTTAAAACACATTCAAGAGCTTTTGGGGTATGGGCGAAATCGATAAAAATTTTTATTCCTAAATTATTCCTTATTTCTTCCAGTCTGCCCGGCGGTGAGACAAAGCTTGTAAATGCTTTTTGGATTTCGGTCTTTTTAATGCCGCATTCAAGGGCTACAAGCGCTGCTCCTAACGCATTTTCTTGATTATAATCTTCAGGGAAACGTTTTTTTATGGCTTTTAGGATCGATTCGGGAAGACTTTGATGCCCGAAGGCTATAACTTTTTTGTTTTTTAAGATATGGCCTTTGATTAAATCGAAATATTTTTTGTTTACAAAGCTTGTTTTTGAATTGTTTATTAGCCAAGCTTTTGATTTTGCGTAGGAATCGAATGTTTTGTGATAAAGCAGGTGTTCGTGTGTAATGTTTGTGAACACAGAAATGTCAAATGGAACACCCCAGACTCTTTTCTGGTCGATACCTATTGAGGTGACTTCAATAACTGCGTACTCACAGCTATTTTCAAGCATAAGCTTGAGATATTTTTGAAGAACTAGCGGGTGCGGACTTGTTACGTGCGGACCTGTTTCTATCTCAACGTCGCCGATTTTGGCGGATACTGTAGTAACTAAGCCCGTTTTCCTACCTGACTTATTTACAATATGGGCAATAAGACTTGCTGTGGTGGTTTTGCCGTCCGTACCAGTAACTCCTATTATTTTTAATTTTTTGGCCGGGTTTTTATAATGATTTGCGGCTATTATTGACAGTGCTTCGCGAGAATTTTTCACTTTCACATAAACTGTCTTTTTGTGCCAGGATTTCTTGGGGTCTTTTTCACCTACTAAAGCTGCCGCAGAGCCTTTAACTGCATTTTTGATAAATTTATGACCATCTACGGTAAGTCCCGGGACTGCAATAAAAAGCGTATTTTTCTTTACCAGCCTTGAATCGTCTGTAACAAAATCTATTTCCGGATTTTTACCTGCAGGCATTACTGCTTCGTAATCAAGCCCTTTTAACAGTTTTGAAAGTAGCATATTAAAATCCGATTAATTGCACCTCGGGAACGAGTGTGATCTTATATTTTTGTTTAACATCCAGTACTATTTTTTCAGCTAGGTTTTTGATGTCATTTGCTTTTGCTTTGCCGCCGAGGTTTATTAATATTAGCGCGTGTTTATCCGAGACTGCTGCTGTTTTGAAAGATTTTCCTTTCCAGCCTGCTTTTTCGATAAGAAAGGCTGCCGGTATTTTAACTTTGTTTCCCGTCGGATAGGCAGGAACTTCACCAATAATTTTTTTTAATTTTTGAAAGTCGTTTTTACTGATTTCGGGATTTTTGAAAAACGAGCCTGCGTTTCCGATTATATTCCAATCCTCAAGCTTTGCCTTTCTTATTGCAAGCACAACATTTCTTACATCCCACAAAGAAGGATTGTTGATACCATTTTCATTTAGATAAAACGACAATGAGTCGTATTTAATTTTTGGAGTATTATCTTTTTTAAGTTTTAGGGTGACTTCGAAGATGATGTATCTTCCCGCTTCTTTTTTAAAAATGCTATCGCGGTAGGCAAAGCGGCAGGCTTTTTTATTCATCTTTATGAATTCATCATTTTTTCTATCAAAGGCTATAAGGCTTTCAAACGTATCGGCAAGCTCCTGGCCGTAAGCTCCGATATTTTGGATAGGGGCGGCTCCAAGAGTACCCGGTACGCCAGATAAGCATTCAATACCGGATAAACCTTTTTGAATTGATTTTTCTACCAGATAATCCCAAACTACTCCTGCTCTGCCGACTAGAATATTGCCTTTAATTTTAAGGGTTTTATCGATTATTTTTATAACTATGCCTTTTATACCTTTGTCGCTTACCAGGATATCGCTTCCTCCACCAAGGACAAATAAATTAATTTTTTCCTTTTTTGCGAGATTGTGGGCATAAATAATATCTTTTTTGTTTTTAACCTCAAGGTAGAGTTCTGCCGGACCTCCCAGGTGGAAGGTTGTTAAATCTCTAAGCATTAAATTTTTTTTAATATTTCTCTTGACCATTTGAAGCTTTCCCCTGCTCCCATAACTACTATTACATCCCCCTTTTTAACCTTTTTCTTTATTGACAAGACTATACCTTTTAAATCTTTTTGAGAATATGCGTTTTTGTGACTTAATTTTTTGACAACCATGTCCTCGTTTATCCCAAGGTGTAGAGTGCCATAATGTCAAGTGTCCCTTTTGGTAGGCACGGATTCTAAACAGATTTAAGTCAGCTAGTTAAAATATCCTTTATGGTGCCACTTCTTTCCATGTAATTTTCTTTTTGTTTAAGGTTCTGGGGTAGTTCCAGAGTATTTCAGGTGAATATGTGAAGGATTCTGCGGGGGTATCTACATTCCCCTCTCTAAGGTCCCTTTCAAGTGAAACGCTTTGGGCATATACAGATCCGCGTATTTTAAGCGGTGAATCGGGATTTGGGTAGGAGGAGAGGGTTTCAAACTCACCCTGGG
>Ga0209164_1000984_pt1 | contig 45189 bp, 37 predicted proteins | sample MTBNYHSulfiMetaG_FD_187458 | JGI IMG/M metagenome (GOLD analysis project Ga0209164, IMG submission 187458) | Enrichment culture microbial communities from rom New York Harbor, USA that are MTBE-degrading - MTBE-NYH (New York Harbor Sulfidogenic)... | ecosystem: Environmental > Aquatic > Marine >... | reverse complement strand
GGCTTGCTAAAAAATGGAAGTGCATAAAATGACTATACAAAAATGCCCGTCTGACATGGTTAAGATATTGAAAATACGCGCAATAACGCCAAACTATGTATACTAACCCAAGCCTGAATTATTGCTGGTACTTTTAATGTAGCTCTCTGCTGACACGGTGTTATCTCCTCCGTTGTGACTGCCCAACCCACAAACCTCGCAGTAGCGCTGATTATTTCGATAAGTTCCTAAAAACCACAGTATCCACAGCCAGTCTGTCTTGAAGCCATGGTTGGAATTTTATTTTGTCATCTTCCTCTCCGCCTTGAACGTTGATTCATCACATAGATGGAAACTGAACCATCCGTCCATGGTGTTACCGACCACGACCGCCCATGCTCTACCGCTCACTTCGTCGCCCTCGTCCCATACAACAAAAGAGAACATGAGCATTTCCCTATTTCCATGCCTTTCGACACGACAGTCGATTTCCGCCTCAACAGCACCAAATGCGAATGTCCCGGTGCCATCTCGGACGGATAAATGCCAGGGGGCGACGAGGTCAATGAAATCACGATCCCAGGTGACCATTTCCTTTAGCCGTCATACGCCAGCATATGCAGGATTGATCTTCATATATCCTTTCTAATTCCAACGTTGGCAGTGACCCGCCTGGTGACCCGACCACCTGTACCCGATAAACAAAGGAGGTCGCAACGGGTCATCAGGTCGGGTCCAGTGCAGTGTTAGCGTTTGCCTTGAAATTGCAATAATTCTTGTGTCATCTGGTCGTCCGTTGCAGATATTTAGGTATCGAACTGCGCACTGGCCATTTATGAGCACCCTTTTTCAGATTACATTCTTTGCATAAGAGTTGAAGGTTTACTAAGTCATTACTTCCGCCAGCAGCTAATGGTACGATATGGTCGATATGACCGTCTGCCTCCAACTCCATTGTGATTCCCGCACCACAATTGGCACATTTACCTCTGTCGCGTGCATGGACTGCCTTTTTGGCCCACTCTGGGAAAGCTATTCTTTCAATGATTAACTCAGGCTCTCCGGTTTTATCATCGTATCCTGGGTAGCCGATCATAACGATCAAACTTGATATAAAACCACATATTTCTCGATCATGAAATATGCGCTGTGCGAAATCTTCGGCGTAATGAACTCTCAACTCATCGAATAGTTTTACAAATTCTCTTCGCAAAATATTAACAATCTTAAGGATCTGTCGTCGGCCAGAGCTGGACTCAAGAAATTTGAAATATTCAGCCTCATCGGAATCATACATTTGGTCTATACGCTCGACAAGACCATGCCCTTCCTGAATCACCCTGTGAGCCATATCTGCGCCGTGAAACTTTAAAAAGTCCAACAAATCTTCCAGATACCATCCAAGGTATTCGCCTTTGAATTTGGGGCAAGTGCCCGAAGCCCCTTCGCATTTATTCAGCAAGTATTCATCGAATATCCACAATCCAAGATGGTAGAGGAAACCCTCTTTCTTAGTCTCGAAGAGCAGGCGGTCATTTCGTACGGGTTCTTTCAAGAGGTAGAATAGATCAAGGCCGGTCCAATTGGGATCGGTCAGTCTATTGAGACCATGCGCGTGTAATTTAATTGATATTTGGGTTAATGTTGCTGACACAATCCACCTTTGCCGCTAACATCTATTGGACAGAAAAAATATATTACCGGAATTTAACTAAAAAATTATTCAATCATATAAGATACATAGCTTGTGCCCACCAGCTCGTTATAAAAAATATTGCATAATGCCGGAGTCTTATGATAATAGTTTAAAAAGTGATATAATAATTCTGCCTATTACAAAGCTCCAAATTGCAAATTAACCCCTTGAATTGGCTCGTTTTTATGAATGAAAAAAGTCCAGAGCAACCTACAGCGGCTCAAAGGTTTTGGGATGCTTTTCAGGCCTGTGTAGAGGATAACCATGTGCGTCCCGATCGTTCGCTCTTTTATGTCAAGTGGGTGCAGACCTTTGTTGATTTTCTGCCCGGGAAGCGGTTGCGCCATCGTTCGGGTGTGGATATTGAAGCCTTTCTGGCCGATCTGGGCAAACGGCCCGGCATCGAGGAGTGGCAGGTAAGACAGGCTGAACAGGCCCTGAAGATTCTCTATGAGGTGTTTCTTCCCGGGTATTCTCCTGAAGGCACGACGGAATCCGCGACACAGACTGAGAAAAAAAAACGGGCCACTCCCATTACGAAGAATGCGGGCGCTTTTCGTGACCGGGTGATACCAGGCGAGATCGAGCGTCTTTTTTCTCCCCAGATTGATGCCCTGATGACGGAAATTCGCAGCCGCCATTACTCGATCCGCACGGAGACAGCCTATCTTGATTGGGTAAGGCGCTTCATCGCCTTTCAGGGTTACGCGGACCCGGCGCGGATCGATGCGACGCGCACAGTGAAGGAATACCTTGACTTTCTTGCGGTGGAGAGGAAGGTTGCGGCCAGAGTGAGGCGGCACCACATTCACGAGAGCCTGGTGCAAAAGGCCGTGAAAGAGGCCGCTCTTAGGGCCGGGATCGACAAGAAGGTCAGTTGCCATACCTTGCGCCACTCCTTTGCCACCTATCTGCTTGAAGCGCGCTACGATATTCGCACAGTTCAGGAATTATTAGGGCATGCAGATGTCTCCACTACAATGATTTACACCCACGTGCTGAACAGCCCGGGCCTCTCGGTAAGAAGCCCCGCGGACGATTAGGATTTTTACGTATAAGCTCAATAAATAGGGGGAGCACACCTGGATTCCGGCTTTCGCCGGAATGACAGGATAAGCTAAGCTCAGGTCATTCCGGCGCGTCACCCCGGTGAAAACCGGGGCGGAATCCAGACATCTTAACAGCAACCATGTTCAGCCCTAAATATTGAGAAGATACATTTTTACTATATATAACCCAAAAGAATGAAATAATCAACAGCGGATCATGGAACACAGGTCCCGCTTCCTCAAATGGCAGCCCGTGCTTCTTCAGGGCTCGCTTTGCTTTTTTCGGATCCCATTCGAACCGCACAATTTCATCATACTATTGTTTTCCCTTTTTTCGCCGGGGAAAAGAAGGGGTAAGAAGGGGGACAAATTTTTAAGGTGAACGGGTACCGTTGAGTACGGGCGTCCGTTCCATGATAGAAAGAGGCATGATGATCTGGAGATCTGAAAACATGGTTCCCTATGAAGCATTGGTGGAGAGATAGGCTCCACTCAAAGCCGTTCCGGGATGCCGGCGGCTCGTAGCCCATCAAGCCGAGGATATATTCGCCCTCTGGCAGGCATGGGAAGAGGAGCGGGGTGAGCAATGCCAGGTTCACTTCTGGGCTATGGTATGGCCTGGAGGGGTGGTTCTCGCTCGCTACCTGCTGCGTGATCCTGGCAGCGTCTCGAATCAAGTGGTGCTGGATCTTGGCTGCGGTGGAGGTCTTGCAGGGATTGCCGCGGCCAGGGCCGGAGCTAAAAAGGTGATCGCCAACGACATTGACCCTGGCACCACGAAACTCATCCCTATTAAGGGTGTGATAAATAATGCCTGGGGAGTACGCTTTATAAGCGCCCGGGGGGGACGCCCGTGACTTGTAGACTTTCAAACAATTCACGGATAGCGGCATGGTCCAGCTCACTCCGTCCATCCAACCAATCTTCCTCATCTTCCCCCACTGCCGCACCCCCCTACCTCCAACCTTGAACCCTGAACCCTTGAACCGATGGACGATTAGGAGTAAACATCACACCGCCGCAGGGTGTAAAAATGGATTGGGGCCCAGCGGTCCGGTTGAACCCGTGATTGAAAAGCAATTCCGTCTCGAACCCATCTGGAACCGAAGAGGCCCCCTTATGCTTTACAGGTTGTAAAAAATACTGACAGAAAAGGACTCCAGGAGAGCCCCCCTTCGCCGAAATTGTCAAGAAATCGCCCCTGTTTTTAATAAGTTGCCTATATCTCCTCCTGTCATTGTCTTTGGCACACCCATTGCCTCTTAAGATTTTTGCTGACCGACGCTCATCTGCGTTTTGCGGGACTGACGGTCTCATCGACCTGTTTCCAGCAATGGCTGAAAACCGGTGAAGGCGGGAATACCATGATGTGCCCCCCCAATTGAGAAGAAGCACACTCCCTGTTCCGTCATAAGAAAAGCACGGATTGCACGGAGAGGAAAAGTCCTCCCGCAGGGGCTTGGTTCAGAGAAGAAGCGGCAAAAAACAAAGCGGGATGCGCTTCTTTATTTTCGGTGACTCAGCAAAGGAGGAAGTTATGGTTCATCATCACGAGGCGGCGGACAGAGCCCAAAAATCGAGCCCGTGGGCAAGCAGGCCTGGATACAAGCCCGTCTTACTTTTGATTGCGGCTATTGCCTTTATGGCATTGGTTCTTCTACCTCCCCCACAGAGCATGATCGACCTGGTGAGCCGGACGAATCCTCCGGGGTACAAAGTCCCATCGGGGTGCAAGACCGTCACCGATACCGTGAACAAGAAACTCAATCCCACCGCGTTTTCCGGACAAAAAAAGTCCCACGAAGAGGAGGGGGCAAGGGCTGAACGCCTGCTAACCCATGAAGAAGTAGCGCAGAAGGCCAAGGTCATGCTCGCCATTTTCTTCCTGGCGGTCTTTCTCTGGGGGACGGAGGCGCTTTCCCTGGGCGCCACCGATATCCTGGTGGGGGTGATGCTCTATCTTTTCGGTATCCTTCCCATCAATGAGATCTCACAGGCGTACATGAAGGATGCGGTGTTTTTTATCTTTGGGATTCTGGTTGTGGCGGTGGGCGTTGCAAAAACGGGTCTCGACAAGCGCATCGGCCTGATCCTGCTCAGCCGCATCAGGAGCGCCAAGGCGTTCGCTTTTATCTTTCTTCCTCTCCTGGCGATGGCGGCGAGCTTCTTGTCCGAGCATGCCCTTGTGGCCCTTTTGATCCCCGTCCTCATGGGGGTCTACAAGGTGACATGCAGGATGTACGGAATTGAGAAGGATCGCGCCCTGGCCGTATTTCTCCTGCTGGGTATTTGCTACGCCGCCAACCATGGTGGTCCGGGGTCTCCGGCTGCAGGAGGAAGAAATGCCATCATGGTGGGCTATTTTATGGAATATGGGACGCCGATCTCCTTTCTGAGCTGGATGAAATACGGGATGCCCTTCGTTCCTTTGATGGGGATCGTCATCGGGGCATACATCTACATTGTGTTAAAGGGGAAATTCAAGGTCAGGGACGTGAATCCGGGTGAGATCGTCAAGGCAGAGGTGGCCAGGATGCCCAAGTTCGGGGGGAAGGAGGCGATGATGTCTCTCATCCTGGTCATTCTGGTGGCCGCCTGGATCATCCTGGGCGAGCATTCCGGGCTGGGAGGACCGACCCTGTACGCGGTGATGGCCATGTTTCTCTGCCGCATTATCACCTGGGACGATATCCAGGAAGGCGTGGCGCTGGATGTGGTCGGATTATATGCGGCAGCCTGCGCCATGGGCGTGGGATTGAAATTCACCGGGGGTGCACTCTGGCTCGCGACCTCCTTCGTGGATGCGCTGCCGGAATTCATGGCCAAGGGAGACACGCTGGCCGTGGGCGTCAGCTTGCTCACAGGAACCATGACAAATTTCATGAGTGACGGGGCGACCGTTGCAGCGCTCGGACCTATTGTCTTACCCATGGCCGGCCTGGCCAACGTCCATGTGTGGAAGCTCGGTCTCGCCTGCGCCTTTTCCTCCTCCTTTGCAAATTTCCTGGTGGTGGGTACCCCGAACAACGCGATCGCCTTTGGGATGGGCAGGGACCCGGACACCGGCGAGAGGTTGTTAAGCGTCTTCGATTTTGTGAAGTATGGCCTGCCGGTGACCATCCTCGCATGGCTCGTCCTCTGGTTCTGGACCATATTCGGGTACTGGCAATTCATGGCGTGGCCGGCCCTTCGCTGATGGGAAGCCCGTTGCGCTGCGCAGCGAAATCGGAAGCAGGAGCAAAACGAAGGCGAAAATTTCTCTTGTGCCCTTAAAAAGCGATGAACTTTGCACCGTGATCACCGTGGGTGTTGGGCTGTGATGGGGGACACGGCGAAAAGGTGTGTGTCAGAAGGGAATTGGGGAGAGCCATTCAGGGAGGTGTTATGGAAAATTTCAGAGTGCTGGTCGTGGATGACGAGGTGCCGTTTCTGGAGACCTTGGTCAGCCGCCTGGGAAAACGGAATATTGAAGCCACGGGAGTTCAAAGCGGTGAAGAGGCCCTGGAATTAATGCAGAAGAAAATTTTTGATGTGGTGATCCTGGATATCAGGATGCCGGGTGGGATGGACGGAATCGAGGTCCTGCGACGGATCAAGAATATCCGGCCTTTGACCGAAGTGATCCTGCTCACAGGGCACGGCAGCGTGGAGACCAGCATTGAGGGGATGAAGCTTGGCGCATTCGATTACCTTTTGAAACCGGTGAAGCTGGAGGAACTTCTGGAGAAACTGGCTCAGGCCTTTGAAAAAAAAGACACCCATGAACAGAAAATTCGAGCGGCGAGGATCAGAGAACTCATTCGCTTTCCGGGAAGGGTGCTTGAGGAAGATAAAAAGGAGAGAAGCTAGAGGCATATGAAGACAAATCACTACTCGTCCATGAAAAAACTCCTTTTAGGCAGCATGATCCTGGTGCCTTTTGTCCCCTTCGTGCTGATACTGGCCATTGGATATTACTACTTCACGGGCTCCCTGGAAACCAATACCGTCTCCAGTATGAAGCGCATTGTGGGGGATCACGCTCAGATGATCGACTCTTTTCTCAGGGAGCGCAAGACGGACCTGGAGTTTATTCTCAGGTCCTACAGCTATGAGGATCTCACCAAGGAGGAAAATCTCCGCCCTGTGTTCGAGCGCCTGGAGAAAGGGTCCCACGCTTTTGTGGACTTGGGCGTCTTCAACGAGGAGGGCATCCATGTGGCCTACCAGGGGCCATTCAAACTGACCGGAAAAATTTACAAGGAAGCGGAGTGGTTCCGGGAGGTCATGAAGAGAGGCGCCTACATGAGCGATGTCTTCCTCGGGTACAGGCGGATCCCTCATTTTGTCATCGCCCTTGCCAGGGAGGAAGGAGATAGGAAGTGGGTCATCCGGGCCACGATTGATACCTATGTATTCAATGACTTGGTGAAAAAGGTCAGAATAGGGGAGACCGGAGAAGCCTATATCGTCAATTCGGAAGGGATCTTCCAGACCGAAAGACGCTCCGGCGGAAACCTGATGGATCAGGATCCGGACAGCATCATTTTCAATGCAGCTCCTACCGGCCTCAAGAGCTTCATGAAGGAGGACAGCCGGGGGGTGGAGTATCTCTACACCACAGCGTGGTTGAAGGACAAGAAGTGGCTGTTGGTGGTTCGACAGCAGAAGGCGGATGCATTGAAAGCGTTTCGATCAGCGGCTTACCTGATCATCCTCATCACCTTGATCGGAGGCGGCGCCATCATCGGTGTTGCATTCTACCTGACCGATCGCATCGTGAGACGCATGGAGAGAATGGATGAGGAAAAGGGACGACTGGGGGAACAACTGATCAGGGCCACACGCCTGGCGGAGCTGGGAGAGATGGCCGCGGGTTTCGCCCACGAAATCAACAATCCCCTTCAAATCATGAAAAGCGAGCAGGCGCTCATGGATGCCATCTTCACGGAACTCAAGGAGAAGGGCGAACTGAAACCATCCGAGGCCCTGACAGAACTGGAAGATTCCATGCGTCAGGTGGATCTTCAAATCAACCGATGCTCCGAGATCACCCAAGCCATCCTCAAGTTCGGGAGAAAAACGGAAACGGTCTCCAAGGCCTTGGATCTTCGAAGTTTCGTTCCCGAGGTGAGCAATATGGTGGCAAAGAGGGCCAAGGTCCATGGCATTGACCTCAGGCAAGAAATTTCAGAGGACACTCCGCATGTTCACGGAGATCCGGGGCAATTGCAGCAGGTTCTTGTCAACCTTTTGAACAACGCCATCGATGCCATCACGGCAAAGCACGGCTCCGAGGGGGGGGAGTTGGTCATCCAGGCCGGGCCAAAGGAGAACGGGCAGGTGGAAATCTCGGTCAAGGATAATGGTTGTGGCATCAGTGAGGAAAATCTGACGAAGATTTTCAGCCCCTTTTTTACCACAAAACCCGTTGGCAAGGGGACGGGGCTTGGACTGTCCGTTTGTTACGGCATTATCGACAAAATGGGCGGGTCTCTTCAAGTGCAAAGTGAAGAAGGGGTCGGGACAACCTTCACACTCTCCCTGCCTGCGGAGGCGTGATGTCTGAGAGACCGCTCCAGCGAGTTGTTTCCCAAGGGGCGATGAGGGGAAGCACGGCCATCTGACGACGCAGCCATTGGACGGGCGAAGCAAATTTTGAATGGGGGTAAGCGATGGAACAAATGAACATGATGTTGGTGGATGACGAGGAGAGGTTTCTGAGCACCACCAAAAAGTTATTGGCCAGAAAGGGGTATGATGTTCTGACGGCAAGCAGCGGTGCCGAGGCATTGGAGAAACTGAGAACCCAAAATATCCATGTGGTGATTCTGGATGTGAAGATGCCGGGCATGGACGGCATCGAAACCCTGAAGGCCATAAAGCGGAATTTCCCTCTGGTCGAGGTGATCATGCTGACCGGGCACGCCACGGTGGAATCCGCCGTGGACGGTCTCAAGTCGGGAGCCACGGACTACTTGATGAAACCGACGGATATGGACGTGCTCATAGAAAAAGCGGAGGAGGCCTTTGAGAAAAGGCAGAAGCTGGAAGAGAAGATTCGCGTGGCCCAGGCCAGAACCGCCATGAGGTCTCCCAGAGAGATCCTGCGGGAGACTGAAGGTTCTTAGACGTGACCGGCCATGGAGGTCGTCCCATGGAACAAGAAAAGGATGTTAAAAGCAGAAGGGGCAAAGTGAGGGTCTCAAAAGAGACGGAGCGCATATTTTTCTTTTATGCCACCGTGGCCATGTTTCTGCTCTGGGTTACTCTGGAGTTGTTCGGAGGCTAGCAAAGACATTGCTCTGGCATTTTCGAGACGGGCCGTTGATCCTCCGGTGCTTTGTCGAGAGGACCATTTTCTGAATAAGCGGGGGTTGAAAATGACGGATGAAGGGAAAAAGCAAAAGGCAACGGGATATGACAGGTATATCAACTGGAAACTCTTTGTCTTTCCACTGGGCTTGTTGATTGTCTTACTCCTCATCCCGACGCCCAAGAGCATGCTGGATGTGGGCGTGGAATACGCATTGGGACCGAAATACGTGGAGGGGTATTTTGCCGAGGAGTTGTTCAACAAGCGGACCGGGGATCTTGAACAATGGCAGATTCAGATGGTCCGAATGATGCGGGTGAGTCTGGAGAAGTCCGCCTTCAAGCAGTCCTCTTTTTTGAAAAGGAGCGAAAAATGGTGCGAGCAAAATGACATTCCTTCCACGGGGGAGCACCTGGATAAAATAAGAAAATTTGCCAGGGAGATTCCCCCTGATAAATTCCAGCTCCTTCTGGAAGAAGCCCACAAGTTGCGGGCTGAAAAATTGACTTTCGACAGCTTGAAGGAAAAAGAAAAGGCAGCGGCCCTTAAGGCGGGATTCCATGTGAAAGCGGCCGTGGGGATCGTTCTTTTTGTGGTTTTATGCTTTGTCACCGAGGCCATGCCTCTTCCCATGGTGGCCTTCAGCATCGGCATTATCGGCATGATCACGGGAGTGGTGAACCGGCATAACGTTGCAAGTCTTTACTGGTCCGATGCCACCTGGTTTATCATGGGAAGCCTGATGTTCGCAACGGCCTTCGTCAAGACCGGCGTGGACAAGCGCATTGCCATGATGATGTTCGGAAAATTGAAGAACCCGGACGTAAAATGGGTCACGCTGATCATCGTCATCGTCATTGCCCCCCTGACCATGTTCATGTCGGACCACGCGTTGGCCGCCATGTTCCTCCCCATCGGAATCGTGCTCTATACGATGTCCACCTCCACCTCCGGGGAGGAAGATCCGGAGCTCGCCAAGATGCTGATGATCACCATCGCCATGGCCTGCAACCTCGGAGGGTCCCTTGCCCCTTCCGGCGCTGCCCGAAACATTATCATGATGAGCTATACCGAAGACATGTTCGGGATTTCCATGGGCTTTGCCCAATGGTGTATCTACTGCATCCCATTTCTGATTTTCCTGATTCCCATCACCTGGTTCGTGATCCAGTGGCGTTTCAAGCCCAAAGTGAGAAACCTGGGCGCCGCTCTCGATGTGGTGAGACAGGAGGTTCAAAGGCTGGGTGGAAAATGGACAACCCAGCAGAAGCTGGCCCTTGGGATCTTTCTGGCCATGCTCTTTTGCTGGATCACGGAGAATAACCTGATTTTGAAGCTGACCGGGATCCGCTTCGGGATCGGGGTCTTCGCCGTCATGGGAGCGGTCGCCTACATCCTGGCCGGAGTGGTGAACTGGCGGGACTACCAGACAAAGGTGGACTGGGGTGTGGTCTGGCTCTATGCGGGGGCCATCATTTTCGGCCGCGTCCTTGTGGAGACAGGCGGCGCTTACTGGATCGCTCGCTCCATCGTGGAAGTGGCAGTCCCCCTCGGATTGGGAGAGGGCCTGGGACTTCTCCTTGCCGGAAACACCATCACGGCATTGCTCACCCAGATCATGGCCGACGGTCCGGCATGCGCCGCGGTGGGCCCCGTAACCCTGGCCATGGCCGGTATCGTTCATCCCGGAACCGCTATGATCCCCTTCACGGCCATGGGGACGGCAATCGCTTCATCCTTTGCCTACTGCCTGGTCATCGGAACCCCCCCCAATGCCATCGTCTACGCAAGCGGCTACCTGGAAGCGAGAGACTACCTGAGGGTCGGAGTGATTTTGTGGTTTACGAACATGATCGGATTGGCCTTGCTGTCCTCCATCTACTGGAGATGGCTGGGGTGGTCCGGACTGGCTGCCTTTTGATCCGGTGGCAAGGATTTGGTGAACTGGGGTGGAGGAAATGCCCGTGGGTGATGCGAGGGCGGAAAACGTTGGAGAAAAAAAGCAATTACGGCCCGGGGAGCATTTTTACCGGGCGGTTGGAAAATTGCTCTTGAATCCGGGAAGCTTCTATGGGACTTTATCTGAAAGGGAGGACTTCACCTCGGCCCTTCTATTCCTGCTTCCTCTATGCGCCATTTACAGTGTTCTGTCAGGGATGCTGGTTCCGGAAAGGAAGATGTTCTTCTCTCTGATCTTCTTCCTGAATGCCTTTTCCATGCCGTTTCTCACGGCGTTTGTCCTGTACCTCGTGACCCTCTGGTTGAGAAGAGACGTGCTGACCTACCGGAGCCTTTTCGTTGTAACGGCCTATGCCAATGTGACGCTTCTTGCCGCATGGATTCCCGGTGTGGCCTGGATGGCAGGAATATGGAAATTTTGTTTGATCGGTCTTGGTCTCAAAAAAGTGGGGGCCATGAGTGGACGAAAAGCCTTTCTCTGCCTTCTCGCGGCGGTGGCGGCCCTGCTTATCCTGATTCAATTTCTGCGACCGATTCTGAAGCAATAACAGAATAAGAAAGCCAGATAAGGAGACCTGGAATATGACGGATGCAATCAAGATTTTAATGGTGGACGACGAAGAGCAATTTCGAGCGACGACCAAGAAGCTTTTGAACAGACGGGGGTTCGAGACCATCGTGGCCGGAAGCGGAGAGGAGGCCATCGAAAAACTGGACCAAAAGCCCGATGTGGTCATTCTCGATATCAAAATGCCGGGAATGGATGGACATCAGGCATTGAGGGAGATCAAGGAGCGTATTCCGGATCTCCCCGTGATCATGCTGACCGGGCACGGCGCTGAGCCCTCTGCGAAGGAGTCCTTGAAGAAGGGAGCATACGATTACCTTTTAAAACCCTGCGACATGGATCTCCTGACGGCAAAAATCACGGAGGCGGCCCAGCACGGAAAGAAAAAGCGAATTCCCGAGGAGAGCACGGTGGAAGCGGTCATGGTTCCCATCGAGGATTACACCACCCTGCGCGGAAACCAGACCATAGGAGAGGCCATCGAGAAGCTGAAAAAGTCCTTCGTTTCCCAGTTGTCCACCAGCCGCATCATGGAGACGGGGCACCGCTCCGTGCTCGTGTTCGATGAAAAGGGGAAGGTGATGGGCATCCTGGCCATCACGGACCTTCTTCAGGCCATCATGCCCGCATATCTGAGCGCCCCCAAACCGTCCATGGCGGACAGCATCCAGTACTCCCCCATGTTTTGGAAGGGCATGTTTAAAAGGGAGGTGAAAGTGCTGGTCAGAAAGAAAGTGGAGGCGGTCATGTCTCCCGCCCCCCTGGCGATCGATGCAGGCTCCAACTTGATGGAAGCCGCCTACCTGATGGTCATGAACAGGGAAAGGCGCCTCGTGGTGGTCAAATCCGGGCAGGTCGTGGGAGTCCTCCGGGAGCAGGACCTGTTTTTTGAGATGGAACGGATCCTGAGGGAAGTGGAATCCTAAAATGACGAGCGTTGAAGAGGGGCAGGAGGATCCGGCCGATGAAAATCCATTCATCCGGGATAAGGGTGGTGGGTCTCGGCTCGCGCGCGTTGACGAACTTGCCGGATCTCCGGTCCCTGGGGAAATGGGTCCCCACGCGCGCAGGAAAAAGGGTGCGCCTCAGAATCGAAGGCTCAAGGCCAAGCCCACGCTCTTTTTCTTCGCCGTAAAGAAGTGAAGGTCGAGGCGGTCCTCCAGGCTTTCCAGGAAATCGGTCCGCAGCTTTCGGTTGTGTTTATGGGTCACGTTGATTGCACTGTAAATATTTCCCGTGTACCAGCCGATCTCCAGGAAGGTGAGTATCCCGCCCAGCACCTCCAGGTCCTGATCAAAAGCCTCAATGGCCGCCCAGATGAAAACGCCGTTGAGGAGAAAGGCCACCGTTGCGTCCTTGAACCGAGACACATAGGCATGACCCAGCCCCGGGAGAACTCCGGCCAAAACGCCGGCCCACGCCGGACTCTTGTAAGGCAAGGTCTCTCCCTTCAGGCTCTCTTCCTCCAGGGCCAGGGAACTCGAATGGAGTACGCTCTCTTCTTCCACCAGACCGAAGATCTGTGAAGCTTCGCGCCATCGGGCCGCCCGCATCCTGGTCCATCCAAGCCGATAGAGGCCCGCATTTCGAACCTCCGGGTGGGGATAGGCTTCCACCACTTGCTCAAAGCAAGACCCAGCCTCCGTCAAAAGCCCCTGTTCATAGAAGGTTTCACCCGTCATGAAAAGGGCCTGCGTCGCCAGCGGGCCGCGGGGTTCGAAACTCAAGATCCGGGAAAAAGTCTCCCTCGCGGCCTCGTACCGGCGTTCCCTGAACTGGCAAATCCCCACAAGATAACGGGCTTTGGGCACCTTGGGGTCCTCTGGAAAGAAGTGGATGAATCTCTTGAACTCCCAGGCTGCCTGGCTATACTCCCCTTTGTTCATAAGGTCGCTGGCGAAATCAAACTGGTCATCGCTTGTCAGTACGATTTGATTCGACAAGGCGGGCAGAACACTGAAAAAGACGAGCCCCGCGGACAAGAAAAACCAGATGGAAATCCTAGTCCTGATTCCGCCCATGCGCCCCGAACCACCAGAAGTCGTTGTTCTCCACGGGATCGAGGATCTTCACTCGACCCTGGTGATAAACCAGCGGTGAGACAGTTCCCTCGTCCGCTTCGTGGATCAATCGATCAACCGTCATCAGCCACCCCACGATGAACCCGTGTTTCTCAAAGGCCAAGACGCTGTAAGAGGCGCAGGTGGGCACACTCGGACATCTGTCTCCGTCCACAGAGGACAGGTGATCCCGGAAAAGGGAGACGAGGGAAGCCCCGAGATTGATCCGGCCGCTTCCACCTTCCGCCTCCGCTCCAGAAGCAGCCTGGTCATGACCCGGGAGCGAGTCATCCCGGCAAATTCCTTGAGGTTCCATGAGAAGGGAAGCGAACAGGAAAGAAAGGAGGAACGGTATAAAAAGGCGTCTGTGGTTGCTGGATGCTTTCATGTACCCTTTGCCTGGCTTTGTGGTTTTGTATCGAGGAAAGGTTTCTTTAAAAAGAAAGCGTATCCGACCGTCACCGTGAAGTCAAGGCATTCGCTCACAGGTTTCATCCGGCAGGTGAAATGTTCTTGATGCCGAATGGTGATCATGAATAAAAAAACACAAAACATTTTTGTATTCTATAGGCAATGAATAAAACAAAATTGTAGTATTTCTATTGATGCCATGGCAGTAGGTTAAACTAAAAAAACTAAAAAATCCAAGGGCTTCCTTTTATTTGCCTGTGGCATGGGTTTTGCTCATCTACTTCCTAGACCACAAAGGAATTCATCCTACGTCGTTTTCATTATTCGTAAAAACAAAGAGGGAGGAGGAATGAAATGAAGGAAGCCAAAGACATTCTTGCGTGGATTCACGAGGAGGGAATTGAAGTCATCGACCTGCGATTCATGGATTTTCCGGGGCTGTGGCAACATTTTTCCATTCCTGCCAGGGAGATGAGCGAGGACACCTTCGAGAGCGGGCTCGGATTCGACGGGTCGAGCATTCGGGGATGGCAAGTCATCAACGAGTCGGATATGCTGGTAAAACCCGTTGCGGAAAGCGCATTCATCGACCCGTTTTTTTCAACAAAGACATTGGTGATGATTTGCAACATCTGTGATCCGGTCACAGGGGAGGATTATACCCGTGACCCACGCAACATTGCGCGAAAGGCCGAGAATTATCTGAAAAAAACCGGCATTGCGGATACGGCCTATTTCGGACCCGAGGCGGAGTTCTTCATCTTTGATGACGTCCGTTTCGACCAAAATGAGCACGAAGGCTACTACCACATCGATTCGGTGGAGGGGCGCTGGAATACAGGGCGTAAAGAGGGGCCGAACCTGGGGTACAAGCCCAGGTACAAAGAGGGCTACTTTCCGGTTCCCCCCACGGACAGCCAGCAGGATATGCGAAGCGAGATGATGCTTACCCTGGAGAAAATCGGGGTCTTGATCGAAGCGCAGCACCACGAAGTGGCCACCGGCGGACAGGCTGAGATTGACATGCGTTTTTGTCCCATCGTTCAGATGGCGGACAACGTGTTGAAGTACAAGTATGTGATCAAAAATACCGCCCGCAAATATAACAAGACGGTCACCTTTATGCCCAAGCCGCTTTTCAATGATAACGGCACCGGCATGCATGTACACTTTTCCTTGTGGAAGGCCGGAGAGGCGCTGTTCGCAGGCGATGGATATGCGGGCTTATCGGAAATGGCCATGTTTGCCATCGGAGGCTTTTTAAAGCACGCACCTTCTCTGCTTGCATTCACCAGCCCCACCACCAACAGTTATAAACGACTGGTGCCGGGTTTCGAAGCCCCTGTCAACCTGGCCTACTCGAGGCGCAATCGCAGTGCGGCGGTTCGAATTCCACTCTATTCCGCTTCCCCAAAGGCCAAACGAATCGAGTTCCGTTGTCCGGATCCCAGCTGCAACCCCTATCTGGCCTTCTCGGCCATGCTGATGGCGGGGTTGGACGGCATCCAGAACAAGATCGATCCCGGAGAGCCACTCGATAAGGATATCTATGACCTGCCTCCCGAGGAACTGGAAAAAGTGCCTCACACGCCGGGGTCTTTGCGGGAGGCGCTCAAGGCGCTCGAGATGGATCACGAATACCTGTTGAAGGGGGATGTGTTTACTTCGGACGTGATCGAAACATGGATCTCCTACAAAATGGAAAAGGAAGTCCAGGCCATCGACTTGCGGCCCCATCCCTGGGAGTTCGCTCTTTACTACGATATATGAAGGTATGCCTCTCAAGGCTTTCTCCGGCTAAAGCCGGAGAAAGCCTTCACCGCCACTTCGAAGTTCAAGGACTCAGTTCTTCCATGAAGACCTTCTCGGCCGGCGATGCATGGATTCTTCCTCCATTGGGAATTTCTCCGCCTTCTCCATTTCGACCGGGTGCTCAATTTGCGCCTTTTCCCTTGTCACGAAGATCTCCATAAGCTAGAAACAGAATGGAGAAAGCACACGGTATGAGACGCCTTGACGGGCGGCTGGCTTCCTCGCGGAGAACCGGGACTGCTTTTACAGGGAGGACGGTTCTGCTCGAGAGCGCCTTGGGTCCGTCGAGAAATGAAAGCGGAGCACCGATGAAGGAGGAGACGATCCCGCGTCAGGACTTCCCATGAAAGACAATGTCTTGAAATGCTTTCTGGAACCCGGATCGGTGGCAGTGATCGGAGCGTCCCAAACCCCCGGAAGGGGCGGGTATGGCGTGGTGAAGAATCTTCTGGAATGGAAGTTCGAAGGCTCGATTTTTCCCGTAAATCCCGGTACAGATGAAATCCTGGGGTGCAAATGCTACGAAAGCATTCGATCTGTCTCCGAGAAGATCGATCTGGCCGTCATCGTCGTCCAACCCCATCTAGTCTTGAATGTGGTCGAAGAGTGCGGCGTGAAGGGTGTCAAGGCGGTCATCATTGTTACGGGCGGCTTTGGCGATGCCGGAGAAGCCGGCAAGAGGGAAGAAAAGAAAGTCATCGATACTGCAAAACAAATGGGCATCAGGATCATCGGTCCCAACACCCAGGGCGTATTCAATCCCTCCAGGAACCTTGTCACCGGGTACATGCCCATCAGGCGGGAGGAAGTTTCTCAGGGTCCCGTGTCATTCGTCTCTCAGTCCGGCATGTTTTTTCGTGGGTTGAATCTCGGGTTGTGCAAATCCGTTGACCTGGCCAACATGTGCGATGTGGACCATGCAGAAGTTCTGGAGTACCTGGGAGAGGATCCTGATACGAAAGCCATTGTTCTTCACATTGAACAGATCAGAGACGGCAAGAGGTTTATGGACGTTGCCAGGGAGGTTACTCGGAAGAAGCCGGTACTGGCGTTGAAAACAGGAAGAAGCGCGGTAGGTGCGCAGGCCGTTTCATCCCATACGGGCTGCCTTGCCGGTGCGGATGAATCTTACAGCGCGGCGTTCAAGCGTGCGGGAGTGCTCCGTGTGAGGGACCTTGACGAACTCAGAGACTACGGCAGGGCTTTTTCCGTCCTTCCTTTGATGAAAGGGAAGAGGGTGGGTATCCTGAGCTTCTCGGGAGCGGCGGGAATCCTGGGTGCCGATGCATGTTTCGATCACGCCATGGAGGTGGCAAATCTTTGCGAAACGACCCTCGAAGTGCTCCGTCGGGCTTCCCCTCTTTGGGCTCAAATCATGAATCCGGTGGACATCTGGCCTTCCGTCCTGTCCCACGGGGTGAGGAAGGCTTTTGAAACCGGATTGGAAATCCTTCTCAGAGACCAAAACGTGGACGGAGTGCTCTGTAACTACGTGGCGGCGGACAGGTCGACGCCGTGGGATATCAGCGACATCGTGGAAAGAATAGCCGGAGATCACGGAAAGCCGATCGTACTCTGGGCAGGAGGAAGTGCAAAGCCATTCCCCATGAAGGGAACGGTCCGGTATCCCTCCATCTGGCGCGCAGTCCGGGCGCTGTGGGCCCTTTATCAGCGATGGACATCCCTGGAACGTCTTCACCGCGCCCACACACCATGAGAGCGGAGTGCCGAGTAAACGGCCACCGGCCTCTCCACAAACATCACCCCGTCGGGGCCATAAGCCTCCCTTGTGGGAGATAAGGGGAAAGGGAAGTTCTCCCGCCTCGCTTCCTTACTCCAACATGGAGACCCCGGGTGCGACGAGCCTGTGCCGATTGAGCACGTCGGGGTCGTGACCGGGGAAAATCAGCGAGTCGGAGGATGCCAGTTTGCGGACCATTTCGTAGCCGTCGAGCATTTCCGCAACATTATGGACAAAGGGATCGGGCGCATTCTCGCTGAGATTTCGATAGGTCTTCACCGCGTCCGAGGCGATCACTGCGTGACCATGAGCGGTCTCTGCTTCCACGATCTGCATGCCCGGCGTGTGGCCGCCGGTCCGGTGAAGGGTGACGCCCGGAAGAACGCTCCGGGTTCCGTCGACCAGGACAAGACGTCCGGCCATGTTGAGCCTGACCAGGGCGGTAATGTCTCGAGGTTCCACCACATCCCGGAATATGGGATACCGAGCATGGCGCCCGGTCCAGAACATCATTTCTTTTTCCTGCGCGTAGAAGGTCGCTTTCTGAAACAGGTCAAGATTTCCCACGTGATCCCAGTGAAAATGCGTGATGATGACGTGGGCCACGTCCCCGGGTTCAATGCCGATGAGCTTGAGGCCCTCCTCCGGAGAACGTTTCAGGCCGCGGCCTCGGGAAATGGCCGTCTCCCTCGTGTAGCCCGTGTCCACAACCACGACGGCGGTTTGTCCCACAATCGCCCAAATGGAATAGTTCATGAGAACCGGACCCCGGTCCAGGCACCTCAAGTAAAGTTCTGCGGGAACGGCTTCTCTCCTCTCGTACTCGATGGCATAAATGCGGAAAGATTCCATGGGTCACCTCCTGACGATCCCCTCGGGAGTTCCGAGAATTCGTTTCCGGATAAGCCTGAATGGGAGGAGAGAGCCCGGGCATCCCTCCCTCTGATGAGATCCCGGAGCCCCCTCCCTTGCCACATGTCGGCCCATGATCCGCTGAGCCGGCAACCAGAACCTGGAACCCGGCACCCGGCCCCTAGAACCCAAAACCGACCTAAACATACCGCGACACTTGGGAAGGGTCAACGCCTTTGCGAAGTCCCGGGATTGTTCCTGATCCTCTTGTTGAAAGGCTCAGGTGTCAGGTTATCTTTCCAACATATCCATTTTCTTGACAAAATAAACTATGGAGGATAGGCTGACAGATGCGGTGAAAGGCGAAACCATGAAGAGTCCCGAGACCGAAAGGGAATATGCCCCGGACCTGGAAGACCGCCTCAGGCGGGAACGCTTCGAGCGGCTCAGAAACGTGTGTCCGGAAGTGCAAGAGGACTTCCTGAGAGAACATCTCTCCCGGCTGGACGAGCAATATTTTAGAAGCTTCCCTGAAGGGGAACTCTCGAGGCACTTGAGAGCCCTCTGGCGGTTGAGTCCGGATCATCCCGTGGAAGTTTTGCTGGACATCCGTGAGGACGGAAGCATCGACTGCACGGTGATGGCATTTGACTACCCCTCGGAGTTTTCCCTGATTACCGGAATACTGGCCGGATTGGGATTCCATATTCTTTCAGGCGATGTGTTTACCTACCGCAGGAGCGGCGACATTCCAACGAGGCCGGGCGGCCGAAAAAGGCCTGGTTTTGCTCCTTCCCAGGATCCGCGCAAGAGACGAAGAATCATCGATCGTTTTTCAGGAATCCTGGAGACCTCCGTTTCCTTTGAGGCCTGGGCGGAGGAGTTCAGAAAGAACCTGCGAGAAATTATCGCTTTCCTGGAGCGGGGCGACGAGGAGTCGATGACTCGGGCAAAACACCAAGTCAATGAAATGGTTGTAAAAAGGCTGGCGCATTTTCTCCCCAAGTCCCCGGCGGTCTTGTACCCCATTCGGATCCAAATGGACAATGAGTCCGGCTCCTATACGCGCATGAAAGTGGTTTCGGAGGATACGCCGGCATTTCTCTACGCCCTGACCAACGCCTTGTCGCTCCTCGGAATTGTGATCGAGCATGTGAGGATACGGACCATTCGGGGTCGAATCGAAGATGAAATCCACCTGGTGGACAAGAAAGGTCGAATCATAGAGGATACCGAATTCCTCGACCGAATCAAGTTGTCCGCGCTGCTCACCAAGGAATTCACCTACTTCCTGGGAGAAGCCCCGGACCCCTATACGGCCCTGTCACGGTTTGAACATCTGGTAAGGGATATCCTTCGGTTGCCCGAGCAAGGAAAGTGGGTAGATTTGCTGAAAAATTCTCACACACTGCGTGATCTGGCCCAACTGCTGGGGGCCAGTGATTTTCTCTGGGAGGACTTCATTCGGTTGCAGTACGAGACCCTGTTGCCCATGTTGAAGAACCACGTGGGGGAACGCCGCTTCAGCGAGCCGGTGGCAACCCTTGGACAGAGACTGGAAAAAAGCCTGCATCCTGCCGTCACGCTGGAAGAAAAACGTGCAAGGCTCAACGAGTTCAAAGATCAGGAGATATTTCTCATCGATCTGGACCATATTCTCAGCCCCGAAGAGAACCTTCGGACCCTTGCCGCGAGACTGACCGTTCTGGCGGAGCACATCGTGAACAAAGCCGTGGATCTCGTCTATGGCCATCTGGTCACACGGTTTGGAAAGCCGAGATCCGTCGGGGGACTTGACGCGCACTTTGCCGTCCTGGGTCTGGGCAAGCTCGGAGGCTCCGCCCTGGGTTACGCTTCGGACATAGAGCTGCTCTTCGTTTACAGCGATAACGGCCGGACCGATGGCCGGGTCACTATGGAGAACTCCGAATTTTTCGATCGGCTCGTAAGAGAAGTCCGTCACTTCATCCAGGCCAAGAGAGAGGGGATATTCCACGTGGATCTGAGGCTTCGCCCCTATGGAACGGCCGGGCCTCTGGCCTGCAGTCTCGAAAATTTCTGCCGCTATTACGGTTCCGGCGGTGCGGCCCATTCCTACGAGCGCCTCGCCCTTGTTCGTATGCGAGCCATAGGGGGTTCTCCAACCCTTGGCGCTCAACTGGAAAGGCTGAGAGACGAAATGATTTATTCCGCAAGGAGCATCGACCTTCAGGAGTTGCGAGACCTGAGAGAAAAGCAGTTCAGGGAGAAAACGGAGGGCGGAAAACGGAATGCAAAATTCAGCCCGGGAGGTCTGGTGGACCTGGAATACGGGGTCCAGATCCTGCAGGTCATGCACGGAGCTGAAATTCCTCAATTGAGGACCACTCGTCTCCATGAGGCTCTGAACGGCCTCATCGCCGCAGGCGTTCTTTCAATGGAAGAGGGCATGAGGCTCGCTTCCGCCTACGATTTCCTTCGTCGATTGATTAACGGAATGCGTATGCTCCGGGGGTCGGCCCGGGACCTTTTCCTGCCCGGCCCGGACTCCCAGGAGTTTGAGCATCTCGCCAGGCGCATGGGATACAGGAGGGCAGGGGGGCTTGACCCCGGGGAGCGACTTTGGATCGATTTCGAAACTCACACGGCTTCCGTGCGGACGTTTTTGGGGGAGCACTTCGGCCGGGCCTCATTACCGGGACCTGCCTCGGCTACCGTGGCAGACCTGGTGCTCTCCGACACCATACCCATAGACCTGCGCGAGCGGATCCTGTCCGAGGCCCGATTCGGGAATCCCCGTCGGGCCTATGTGAATCTGAAAAAGCTTGCAGGCGGGGCAAGCTGCCGGGAGACTTTCGCCAAACTGGCGGTTCTGGCCCTCGATATCCTGGCCATGAAGCCGGATCCCGATATGGCCCTCAACAATTGGGAGCGATTCATCCATGCACTATCAAGCGCCGAATTCCATTACAAAGTTCTCCTGTCCCAGCCCATGCGCCTTGAAATCCTCCTGGGCATTTTTTCCGGGAGCCAGTTCCTGGCGGACACGGTTGTGAGAAATCCCGGCTTTCTGGACTGGGTGCTCGTTCCGGAGATATTGCACGGAAATCGAAATCGAGGGGAAATTGAAAGTGAACTGAGAGCGGCTGCTTCCGCCTGTGACACCCACGGGGAGTGGCTGAACCGGGTTCGCCGACTGAGACGCCGGGAGATTCTGCGAATCGGGGTGCGGGACATGTGCCTGGGGGCTTCCCCGGGACAGGTCATGGTGGAGCTGTCCACCCTGGCCCAAGCCATGACGCAGGTGGTGCTGGAGAGGGCTTGGGACGATTTGATCATGGAAGGAAGAATCGCCGGGGATACGGTTCCCTTTCAACAGTCTTTCTGCATCATGGCGCTGGGAAAGCTTGGGGGAGATGAACTCAATTATAGCTCCGATATCGACCTGCTGGGTCTATGCGCTTCTCCGGTCGGTGCTTCTCATAGGGCGGCCCATCAAGAAAAGGAGGTGTTTGCCCGGGTCATGGAAAGGGTGAGGTCGGATCTTTCCATGCACACAGAGGAGGGTTACGCGTACCGTGTGGATCTGCGGTTGAGGCCCTTCGGCCGTTCCGGAGATCTGGTTCCGACCACAATGAGCCTTCTGGACTACTATAAGCGGAAGGCATCCCTCTGGGAGATTCAGGCGGCCCTCAAGATGCGGCCCGTTGCAGGGAACCTGCGTCTCGGATGGGCTTTCCTCGAAGAGTTGAAGCCTCTTTTCCTCCAGCCCCGGAGCCCGGTTGAGATTGTGAAATCGATCCGCAGGATGCGCAGCGCGGCCTTGAAAACTTCATCGCAGGGGCCGGGCGCCACCGTGGATGTGAAGACAGGCTTAGGGGGATTGCGGGACGTGGAATTTCTGATCCAGGGGCTGCAGCTCATTCACGCACCGACTCATCCAGGGATTCTGGGAGCAAATACCTTGATCGCTATGGAGGCCCTTTGCGAGGCGGGTATTCTCCCTGAAGAGGCAGCCCGGCAATTGAAGGAAGATTACCTGTTTTTGAGGCGCATCGAGCACTATCTTCAGATCATGGAGGATAGACAGGTCCATGTGCTGCCCCGGGATCCGGCGGATCTCGGCGCGCTGGCGAGGAGGATCCTCGGCGTGAACGCAAACGGGGAGCAGTTCATGACGCTTTTGAACGAACGTATTACCCGTGTTCGAGATGCGTACAGGCATCATCTCCCGGGTCTGCAGGGTTAGTGCGTTTGCAGTTTCTTGCGGAGCAACTCCCGGATGGTCTTCGGATTCGCCTTGCCCTCCGTCTTCTCCATGGCGCGGCCCATGAGAAAATTGACCGGTTTCGTTGCTCCTGCCCTTACCCGGGAAACCAATTGGGGATTCTCTTCGATCACTTCATCAACGATTTTCTCTAAGAGACGTACATCCTTTATGGGGCTCAGGTCCCTTTCCTCGGCGATGACCCCGGGGTTTCCTCCGGAGTGCACCATCTCCGCAAGCACGCTTTGGCTGATTCTATCCGTAAGCTCCCCTCTGGAGATCAGATTGATCAGGTGGGAGAAGTCCTCGGGCTTGATGGGGCATTTTTCCATCGGGATGGAAGCGGCATTGAGGACCTGGAAAAGATCTTTGAGCATCCAACGGCTCAGTCTTTTTCGGTCCTCACAGGTGCGGGCGCACCGTTCAAAAAAGACGGAAACAATCCTGTCTCTTGTCAGGATGAGCGCGTCATTTCTCGGGATTTGGTACTCCCGAAGGAAGCGGTTTACCTTCTCGTCAGGCAATTCGGGGAGGCTCTTTCGGATGCCGGCCAGAAAAGCCTCGTCAATTTCCACCTCCATCAGGTCGGGGTCCGGGAAATACCGGTAATCCGGCGCGTCCTCTTTGCTCCGCATGGGAAGGGTCATTCCCTTTTCTTCATCAAAAAGCCTCGTCTCCTGGTGGATCTCTCCCTGGGACTCAAGAATTCCTGTCTGTCTTTTGATTTCATACTCGATCGCCTCCAGGATGAACTTGAAGGAGGCCATGTTCTTGATCTCCGTGCGGTTTCCCGGTTCCTTCGAATCCCTGGGTCGAACGGATACGTTCACGTCAGAGCGGAATTGCCCCCTTTCCATCATGCAATCGCTCACGTCAATGTGGATCAGGATCTGCCGCAGCTTCTCGAGGTAAGCGCGAGCCTCCTTCACGGAACGTAGAGGGTTTCGTTGGTGATCCGCAACGATTTCAAGAAGGGGAATGCTGGATCGATTGTAGTCCACGAGACTGTACTCCGAAGCAGAAAAGGAGGAGGACGAATGGATCAGTTTTCCCGCGTCTTCTTCCAGATGGATACGCCTGATTCCCACGGGATAGGGTCGCCCGTCATCCCCGAGGATCTCCAGGGAACCGTTTTCACAGAAAGGCAATTCGTATTGGGAGATCTGATATCCTTTGGGCAAATCCGGGTAGAAATAATTCTTGCGTGCAAAACGGGAACGTCTGTTGATGGAGCAGTTTAGAGCAAGACCGGCCCGGACGGTATATTCCACCGCTTTTCTGTTCAAAACCGGCAAAGCGCCCGGCTGCCCCGTGCAAACGGGGCAGATGCGGCTGTTCGGGGTTTTGCCGTAGCTTGCGGGGCAGCGACAGAAGAGCTTGCTTTGGGTTTTCAGCTCCACATGGGTTTCAAAACAAATCACCGGTTCGTAGTCCATCTACTCCCCCATTGCGCCTGCCGTCTGCTCATAGTGGTGACCGACTCGCAGGACCGTCTCTTCATCGAAGGGCTTTCCGATGATCTGTAAACCCACCGGCAGTCCGTCCACGTTTCCGCAGTTCACGCTCATTGCGGGCAACCCGGATAAGTTGAGGGAAACCGTGTAGATATCCACGAGATACATCTGAAGAGGCTCCGCAATTTTCTCCCCCAACCTGAAGGGTACGCATGGTGAAACAGGGGTGAGAAGGCAATCCACCTTCTCAAAAGCCCTTTCGAAATCTTCCTTGATCAGGGTTCTTGCCTTCTGCGCCTTCGTGTAATAGGCATCGTAATAGCCCGCAGAAAGGACATAGGTTCCAAGCATGATCCTTCTCTTCACTTCTTTTCCGAAGCCCCGGCTTCTCGTTTGCTCGTACATGCTCACCGAATCGACAGGTTCAGGGGATCTGAAACCGTACTTCACGCCGTCGTAACGGGCAAGGTTACTGCTTGCCTCCGCGGTGGCTATGAGGTAATAGGCGCTGATGGCGTATTCGGTGTGCGGCAGGGAGAGTTCGATCAATTCCGCCCCGTTTTCTCTCAAGAGACCGGCGGCGCCCATGACCCGATCCCTCACCCCACCGTCCAACCCTTCCACAAAGTACTCTCTCGGCAAACCGATCTTCAGGCCCTTGACCTTCTTCCCCAGGGCTTTCCGAAAGTCAGGCTTTTTCACATCGGCAGAGGTGCTGTCCAGCGAGTCATGGCCGCAGATGGCGTTGAGAATCAGGGCACAGTCCTCCACGCTTCGGGCAATGGCACCTACCTGATCCAGGGATGAAGCATAAGAGATCAGGCCGTAACGGGAGACCCTGCCGTATGTGGGCTTTACGCCCACCACACCGCAGTAAGCGGCGGGCTGCCGGATGGACCCGCCCGTATCGGAGGCAACGGCAAGGACTGTCTCACCGGCACAAACAGCGGCAGCAGCTCCACCGCTGGACCCTCCGGGCACGCACTCGGGACGAATGGGGTTGCAGGTGGGGCCGAATGCACTGTTTTCCGTCGAAGAACCCATGGCGAATTCGTCCATGTTGGTTTTCCCCACGAGCACCGCTCCCTCCCGGAGGAGTCTCCTCACAGGCGTAGCATCATAGGATGCGATGTAGTTTTCGAGAATCCTGGAGCCGCAGGTTGTCCGGATCCCTTCCGTACAGAGGTTGTCTTTTATGGCCACGGGAATGCCGTTGAGAACAGGGATTCTCTTTCCGCCTCTCAACCTGCGATCGGCCGCATCGGCCTGTTTCAGTGCGATCTCCCGCGTCAACGTGATGAAGGCGTGGATCCTTTCCTCTTTTTCCGCAATGCGATCGAATACGGCTTCGGTGACCTCCCTGGAGCTGATCTCCCGCTTTCTGAGCATCTTGGACAATTGACATGCGCTTCGATCGCAAAGGTCCATGTTCTATCCTTCCAGGATTTTTGGAACCTTGAAATAGTCTCCTTCTTTCCATGGTGCATTGGAAAGAAGCGATTCCCTTTTCTTCCCTCTCTCCGGCTTGTCTTCACGCCAACGATTTTTCAAATCCAGAACATGACTCATGGCAGGGACGTCCTCTGTCTCCAGGGCTCCCAATGTTTCCACGTAGTGGAGGATAGCGTCGAGATCCCGCTGATACCCTTCCGCTTCTCGATCGTCAAGGCTGAGTCGTGCAAGCCTCGCCACATGCGAAACTTCTCTCTTGGTGATCCTCGAGGCTTTTGTGGAACGGCCGCTCTCGGATTCCTTCCGCGATACCTTCCCTTCCTTGAAGGGGCCTTGTTGAAAATCCCCGGAGAGGAGACCCAATTCCTTGAGCTGGGAGATCTTCACTTCCGACGGCGCGCGGGTCAGAGGACAGATCGCACTGCGGTTCTTGGGAAAGGCGATGACATCCCGAATGGAGGATGTTTTGAGAATCATGGAGGTCACCCTGTCGAGGCCAAGAGCCAGGCCGCCGTGAGGCGGCGTGCCGTATTCAAGAGCGCGCAGGAAAAAGCCGAATTTTTTCTCCATTTCTTCCCGGCTCAAGCCCAGTGCCCGGAAGACTCTTTCCTGGACATCCCTTCGATGGATACGGATGCTCCCGCCCCCCAGTTCCTCTCCATTGACCACCAGATCAAAGGCTCTGGAATTGAGAGACAGCAATTCTTCCCTGTTTCGGGGATCGAAATCGATTCTGTCAGGCAGGGTAAACGGATGATGATGGGACCCGAGCTCCCCGTCCTTGAGTTCAAAAAGAGGAAAATGGGTCACCCAGAGAGGGCAGAACCGGTCCCGGGGAATCAGGGCCAGGCTTTTAGCCACAATCAGTCGAAGGCTCGAAAGCGCGCTGTTGACCAGTTCGAGAGATCGATCGGCGATCATCATCAACACATCGCCTTCTTTTGCCCTGAATCGCTCCATCAGTCCTCTCTGCTCGGCGGGACTGAAGAACCGGACGATGTTTGACTGAAGCCTTCCCTCGGATACCTTCATCCAGGTCAACCCTTTTGCTCCCAAGGATGGGGCGATTTTCATGGCGTATTCGTTTTGTAACAAATTCTTGCTGAGCGCCGCACCCTTTCCCTGAATGGCAAAGCCCTTGATGTGTCCGCCGTTTCTTAAAACGCTCCTGAAAACGGAATAATCCGTCTCCTGAAGAAGCTCTGTGACATCCTCGAATCCCATGCCGAATCGTAGATCAGGTCGATCCGTTCCGTAGCGCTCCATGGCTTCCCTGAAAACCATGCGAGGGAAGGGACGAGGGAGGCTGATGCCTCCGAGAGAGAAGATCCTGACGGTGAGCTCCTCAACCAGTTCGTAGAAGAACTCCTCGTCAATGAAGGAGGCTTCCAGGTCCAGTTGGGTGAACTCGGGCTGGCGGTTCGGCCGCAGGTCTTCATCACGGAAACACCTGGCGATCTGAAAATAGCGATCCATCCCCCCCATCATCAGCATCTGCTTAAAGATCTGGGGAGACTGGGGCAGGGCATAGAATTTTCCACGCTGGACCCTGCTTGGAACCAGATAGTCTCTGGCACCCTCCGGAGTGCTGCTGGTGAGAAGGGGGGTCTCAATTTCCACAAAATTCAGACAGTCAAGGGTCTTCCGGATGCATTTCACGATTTCATATCGTTTTTTGAATATCTCCTGGACGGAGGGACGGCGGAGATCCAGGTACCGGTGCTGAAGCCTCAGGTCTTCATCTACGATTTCGGGACTGGCTTTGATTTCCTCCCCAAAGACCATGGCTTTTTCGGAGATCTGAAACGGCAGGGTCTTGGACTCGGAAAGGATTTTCAATCCGCAGGCGACGACTTCCAACCGGCCGGTTTCCAGATTGGGGTTTTCCGTGCCCTCCTGCCTCCGGATCACTCTCCCACGGACCTCCACTACAACCTCTTCTTTCAGCATGCCGGCCATGGGGGCTGCGTCCCCGCTCAGCGCGGGATCGAAAACCACCTGAACGATCCCTGTGGTATCGCGTAAATGGATGAATTTCACCTGGCCATGATCGCGCATGGCGTCCACCCAGCCCATGAGTACAACTTCCGTGGCCGCGGGATTGAGCCTGATATGGCCGCAGTAAACCCTCTTACGCCAAGGCATGAAAAAACCTCCCCCAATGTTGAACCCTACCCATATCTCATCCGGGCGATCGAATCAATCCTGGGTCGTTTTTGCTCTTCTTGAGATTTCTGATCAGTTGCAAGTCCCGGACCCATCGGAACCGTGAAAAAGGGAGGGCGCCCCAATCGCTCCTCTCTTGCCACTCGGATTGTGAATGCCTATGATGGATCTCAGTGGCAGGAGGCCGGGAGGAGAAAAATTTGTATACGCTTTTGTAGTTTTTTGGGGAAGAATTATACATAATTGTAGAAGAAGATTTTGAAAAGAAATGGAAATATGCCTTTTATCAAAGGGTTGGTCCCTAAGAAAAGTGGCATGGCCTTTGCCTTCTATATATTTGATTCGATGAACCGTTGGGAGGATAAACATGCTTTGCAAGACCGCTGAAGATGTGAAAAGACTGGTAAAGGAGAGGAACATCAGCTTTGTCCAATTCTGGTTCACTGACGTTCTGGGGATGCTGAAGAGCTTTGCGATCACACCCTCTGAACTGGAAGAGGGCCTGACGGAAGGGATGGGATTCGATGGTTCCTCCATCGAGGGATTCGCCAGGATCGAGGAAAGCGACATGATCGCCAAGCCGGATCCCACGACCTTTGAACTCGTTCCCTGGAGAGATTCCGATAAGCCCGTGGCACGAATGTTCTGCGATATTTTGAATCCTGACGGCTCTCCGTACCAGGGAGACCCCCGATACGTGCTTAAGAGGCTGCTCGGAAGGGTCCGTGAAAAGGGATACACTTTTTACGTGGGTCCCGAGCTGGAATATTTCTATTTCAAGAATGAGCGGTGCGCGGAGATTCTGGACACCGGCGGTTATTTTGACTCCCGGCCTCTGGATACGGGCAGTAACTTGAGGAGAGAGACGATTTTCGCTTTGCAGTCCATGGGCATTGACGTGGAATACAGCCACCATGAGGTGGCCCCGAGCCAGCACGAAATTGACCTCCGCTACGATGAGGCGTTGAGAATGGCGGACAAGACAATGACCTACCGCCTGGTTGTAAAAGAGATCGCTCGACAACAAGGGGTTTACGCCACGTTTATGCCCAAGCCCATCTTCGGGCAGAACGGAAGTGGCATGCATGTCCATCAGTCGCTCTTCGAGGGTCATCGAAATGCCTTTCACGATGAGAAGGATCCATACGATCTGTCCGACCTGGCCAAACACTATATTGCCGGGCTTCTGCGTCACGCCCCGGAGATCACCGCCGTAACGAACCAGTGGGTGAATTCGTACAAGCGGCTGGTGCCGGGGTATGAAGCTCCCGTGTATGTGTCATGGGCCCGGAGAAACCGCTCCACGCTCGTTCGTGTGCCCATGTACAAACCCGGTAAGGAGAAGGCGACCAGGGTCGAGTTTCGGTCTCCCGATCCGGCCTGCAACCCCTACCTTGCATTTGCGGTCATGCTGGGTGCGGGATTGGAAGGCATCGAGAAAAAGTATGAATTGCCGGAGCCCATCGAAGAGGATATTTTTGAGATGAATTCGGCAGAGAGAAAAGCACATGGAATCAAGGAGCTGCCTGGAAACCTCTATGCGGCGATTCTCGAGGCGGAAAACAGTGACCTGGTGAAAAAGGTGCTTGGAGAACACGTTTTCTCCAAATTCATCGAGAACAAGAAAATCGAGTGGGATCTTTACAGGGTCCATGTGAGTCAGTATGAGATAGTTCGCTATCTGCCGAAGTTATAAAGAAACGAGGAGAGCGAAGCATCATGAAGGACGAAACCATGTCTACGATCGGTCAGAGTCTTTTTGGATTCCAGGCGGCCCTGGGGCAGGCCGGCTCAAGCCTGGAAGAATTTCTCGACAAATACTATTGCCAGAAATGGATGGGAGACACCCTTTATGCGGCCATGTCCCTGCGAACGACCTTTGTCAACGCCATGCATCAGTTCCTGGCAGAGGAGGGACTTTTCAACCTGGAGCGGGTGCAGTTGAGTCCGCTTACGGATCCTCTGGCCCACGACGTGGAACATGTCCCCAATCTCCATTACAAGGGTCAGCTCTACGTGATGACCCACAGCATGATCTATTGCAAATTCCTGGCATGCCAGAATCCCAAGATCAAAGGAATATTCGTTGACTCTCCGAACATCCGGCTGGAAATCGAGAGCCCCGACCGTGCCCAGCGCGGAAAGTATTTGATCGATTTCAGCCAGATGGATGTGGAAGTGAGGAGAAACCGCGGGATCGACCTGGAGACCTATCTGAAGGAGCCCAAAAAGGTGAAGGGGATCCTGAGGGAAGACATGGAAAAGGGGATGGATCTGTTCGAAAGGTTGATCATTCATGCCATAGGGAATCTGGCGGAGAAGAACCAGGACGATCTGAAGACCCTGGGGATTTCGCTTGAGGTGCCGAAGCGACCTTTTCCCAGATTTAAAAGGGATCAGGCGGTCAGGCGATACGGGAGGGGCTTCGAAGTGAAGCTGGGAGAGGAGGTTCGGGAGACGTTCTTCTGGATTACGGGACTGCTGAGGGAGAATTACGATCTGGTCTATCCTTACTTGAGGCCGGAGGGCAAGGTGGCTCTTTCGGAAGTCACCTCGGACATGATTTACAACTACGACATGTGCGCCAAAAGCGTCATTAGAGACACGGGAAAACAGTCCCCGGCCCTCGAAATTCTTTCGGGCGGCGTGAGAGAATGGGTCCACGAGGCCATCGTGGAAAGACTTCTGGATAACGGCATTATCCCCGTCCGACCCGTCATTTACGGCGGCAATGTGAAGAACATCCATGAGCTGGGCGGTTACGGCCCCTTCCTGCTGATGACCGCCAAGAAAGACCATGAGGGACGAAGTCTTTTCCCGGAGACCCTGGGCGGGGGGATCGGTGTGGAGAGGACCCTCTATGCCATTTGCCGCGGACCCAGGCTCACAAAAATCGACGACATCACCTGTTTCGGGAAAAATCCTGACAGTCACCAGCTCTATCTTTTCTAGGGAAGGAATCGTCGTCCCCGGGAGAGCCTTCCACGGGGAAAATACAGAGGTCGGCGGTTGCACAATGATCGCAGTCATCGATTATAGAGCCGGAAATCTCAAGAGTGTGGAGAGGTCCCTGAAAAAACTGGAATTCTCTTGCTGCGTCACCCAGGACCGTAAGGAGATCCTGAACGCTTCGAGGGTCATTTTTCCGGGGGTGGGAGCCGCGGGAAAGGCCATGTCTGACCTCAGGCATCTTGGCCTTGACCGGGCGCTTTCAGAAGCCTTTGAGGACGGCAAACCGATTCTGGGAATCTGCCTCGGCGCCCAGATCATTCTGGAGAAAAGCGAGGAGAACCGCACCCCCTGTCTTGGGCTCATGAATGGAATGGTGCGGTCCTTTCCCAATCCCCTTGTGGCCGCCGCTACCGGGGAGCGATTTAAAATCCCCCATATGGGATGGAATGGGATCCGCCTCCTTCGGAAACATCCCGTGATGGAGGGAGTGAAACAGACCGACGAGTTCTATTTCGTTCACTCCTACTATCCCATGCCCGCGTCGGAAAGGCAGGTCATCGCGGTGAGCGAGCACGGGATAGAATTTCCTTCCGTGATCGGCTTCAGGAACCTGGTGGCCATGCAATTTCATCCCGAAAAGAGCGGGCACGCCGGTTTGCGGGTTCTTAAGAATTTTTGCACATGGAACGGGCAACATGTTGAGTAAAAGGATTATCCCCTGTCTCGACGTGAGGAACGGAAAGACCACCAAGGGGGTCAAATTCAAGGAAAACCTGGACATCGGCGATCCTGTGGAAATGGCCAGGTTCTATTACGAACAGGGCGCAGATGAAATCGTGTTTTATGATATCACGGCTTCCAGTGATCGGCGGGACATCATGATCGATGTGGTTCGTCGCGTGGCCGAGGAGATTTTCATCCCTTTTTCCGTGGGGGGGGGACTCCGGACTCTGGAAGACATGCGAAGGGTTTTGCTCGCCGGGGCGGAAAAAGTCAGCGTGAACACGGCCGCAATCCAGAATCCGGAGATCATCGCCGAGGGGGCCCGGGCCTTCGGCAGCCAGTGCATCGTGCTCGGGATGGACGTGAAGAAAGTGGCTTCTTCCCCCGGGATTCCCTCCGGCTACGAAATGGTCATCCATGGAGGGAGAACCTACACGGGGTTGGATGCCCTTTCCTGGGCCAGGAGGGCGGAGGCCCTGGGGGCCGGGGAAATCTGCCTCAACTCCATCGACGCGGATGGGACACAGCAGGGCTATGAACTCAGCCTCACCCGGCTCATCTCGGAAAATGTGGGGATTCCGGTGATCGCTTCCGGGGGTGCGGGAAAGGTGGATCATGTCTATGAAGTGTTGACGGCAGGCAAAGCCGATGCCGCTCTCGTGGCCTCCATCGTCCACTACGGGACGTACACGATAAGAGAGATCAAGGAAGTGCTGCACCAGGGCGGGGTGAAGGTCCGCAGGACTTGGATATAGGGGGCGAGTCCCTTTGGCCTCCGGGATCCGCCCAGAAACCGGAGCTTTTACACCGAAGAGTTTTTAGAGACCATGTGATGAGAGCGTTGTTGGCTTTAGAAGACGGAACCGTATTCAGGGGTCGATCTTTTACCGGTCCCGGGGAGGCCGTGGGCGAAGTGGTTTTCAACACCAGTATGTCCGGGTATCAGGAAGTGTTGACGGACCCCTCCTACTGCGGGCAGATGGTGACCATGACCTACCCCCTCATCGGCAATTACGGGATCAACGACCTTGATGTGGAATCGGATAGAATTCAGGTGAAAGCCCTGTTGGTGAAGGAGTATCAGGAATTTCCGAGCAACTGGCGTTCCAAGAGGAGCCTGGCGGATTATCTCGGATCCCACCAGGTTCCAGGCATTGAAGGAATCGATACGAGGGCTCTTACCCGGCACATCAGGGTTGCGGGGGCAATGAGAGCCGCGCTTTCCACGGCCGATCCCGATGCCGACTCTCTGGTGGAAAAGGCGAGACAATCCATGGGAATGGAGGGGGCGGATCTGGTTAAAGAAGTGACCTGCAAGGCGCCCATGCGTTGGAAGGGTGGACGCCGGGTTTTCTTGGAGGGGGGACTGGAGCGTTTCAACTGGCCCGATGACGGCACCTGGCGCGTGGTGGCCATGGATTACGGCATCAAGTACAATATCTTGCGATCCCTGGAAAAGAGAGGGTGCACGATCCTTCTTCTTCCCGCCCATGCAAGTTCGGAAACCATCGACAAATTGGACCCTGACGGGCTTTTCCTGAGCAATGGGCCGGGTGATCCGGCAGCCGTGCCTTATGCCGTGGATACCCTTTCGGGACAAATGAACAAAAGACCGATCTTCGGCATCTGCCTGGGTCACCAACTCATCGGCCTGGCCCTGGGGGGGAAGACCTTCAAGCTCAAGTTCGGACACCGCGGTGCAAACCAGCCCGTGAAGGATCTTTCTACCGGGAAGGTGGAGATTACTTCCCAAAACCATGGCTTTTGTGTGGACATGGCGTCGCTGAAAGACCCTGACATTGAACTGAGTCACATCAATCTCAACGACAGAACCCTGGAGGGTCTTTTTCACAAGCGTATTCCTCTCTTCTCGGTTCAGTATCACCCGGAGGCTTCTCCCGGGCCGCATGATGCCGGGTACCTTTTTGACCGTTTCCTCCGGCTGATGAAAAAGTACCACAAACGCTGACCGCCCCGGGGTTTCGCAGTTTCGGGGCTCGAGGGATGTTGATCATCAAGGGGCTGCTGCCCAAAACCCCACCGCGGGCAGGGGCACGGACATTCCCTCACAGAATCACGCGGAACACAGAAAATTGAAGCGCGACGATGCCAAAACGCACGGACATAAAGAAAATCCTTATCATCGGCTCCGGCCCCATTGTGATCGGCCAGGCGTGCGAATTTGACTACTCCGGCACGCAGGCATGCAAGGCGTTGCGGGAGGAAGGCTTCGAGGTGGTCCTGGTGAACAGCAACCCTGCAACCATTATGACGGATCCCGAGATGGCCCATCGCACTTACATCGAACCGGTCACCCCCGAGTTCATGGTCAAGGTGATCGAGCGGGAAAGACCCCACGCCATTCTCCCCACCCTGGGAGGGCAAACAGGTCTGAATACGGCGGTTGCGGTTTCCCGCACGGGAATCCTCGAGCAAATGGGGATCGAGATGATCGGAGCTACGGTTCCGGTGATCCGCAAGGCGGAAGACCGGGAGGAATTCCGGGACGCCATGGCCCGGATCGGATTGCGAGTTCCCAAAAGCGGCATTGCCAGGAACATGGCGGAGGCCAGAGACGTGGCGGAGACGATTGGCTATCCGTTGATCATCAGATCCAGTTTTACTCTTGGTGGCATCGGCAGCGGTGCGGCCTACAACCGGGAGGAGATGGAAGACCTGGCGGAAGCCGGGCTCGAAGCCAGCATGATCTCGGAGATTATCATGGAGGAGTCGTTGATCGGTTGGAAGGAATTCGAACTGGAGGTGATGCGGGACTTCAAGGACAACGTGGTCATCATATGCTCCATCGAGAACTTCGATCCCATGGGGGTGCACACCGGGGACAGCATCACGGTGGCTCCGGCCCAGACTCTCACCGACCGCGAATATCAGGACATGAGAGACGCGGCCATTGACATTATCAGGGAGATCGGGGTGCAGACCGGTGGCTCCAACATCCAGTTCGCCATTCACCCGGATACGGGTGAGATGGTGGTGATCGAAATGAATCCAAGGGTGTCCAGGAGCTCGGCGCTGGCATCCAAGGCCACGGGTTTTCCAATCGCCAAGATAGCGGCCAAACTGGCCGTCGGCTATACCCTGGACGAAATCGCGAACGATATCACCCGTGAGACCCTCGCCTCCTTCGAACCCACCATAGACTATTGCGTGGTGAAAATTCCACGCTGGACCTTCGAGAAATTTCCCGGTGCCCGGGACCGCTTGACCACCTCCATGAAGTCGGTGGGAGAAACCATGGCCATCGGAAGGACCTTTAAGGAGGCCCTCCAAAAGGCTATCCGGTCCCTGGAGATAGGCCGCTTCGGACTGGGCTCGGATGTTGCGGCAAACTCCAACCCCCGGCTGGAACTCCACGACGTGGAACAGGGGCTGATCCATCCGAATTCAAAGCGGATTTTTTTTATCCGGGAGGCAATGGAGCTGGGGATGGACCTGGAGAGGATCTATGAGCTGACCCACATCGACCGGTGGTTTCTCCACCAAATCGAGCAGCTTTATAGGGTGGAGAAAGAGCTGAAGGAAATGGCCGGGGAAGGCATGAATCCGGAAGACTGGGAGCCTGATTTCTTGAAGGAAATTAAGGAATACGGCTTCTCCGATGTGCAGTTGGCCTGCATTTTCGGAACCCGGGAGCAGGTCATCCGGGATGTACGCAGATCGAAAGGGGTGGAGCCGGTTTACAAACTGGTGGATACCTGCGCCGCGGAATTCGAGGCCTACACTCCCTATTTTTACTCCACCTACGAGACGGAAAACGAAATCCGTACCTCCCCCAAGAGAAAGGTGGTGGTGCTGGGAGGCGGTCCGAACCGGATCGGCCAGGGCATCGAGTTCGATTACTGCTGTGTCCACGCCTCTCTGGCGTTGAAAGAACTCGGCATCGAGAGCATCATGGTGAACAGCAACCCTGAAACGGTCAGCACGGACTACGACACTTCCAACAGGCTTTACTTCGAGCCCCTCACCCGGGAGGATGTGCTGAACCTGGTGGAGCAGGAAAAGCCGGAAGGCATCATTGTGCAGTTCGGGGGGCAGACCCCCCTCAATCTTTCCGTGCCCCTGGCTGAGGCCGGTGTCCAAATTCTCGGAACCAGCCCGGACAGTATCGACAGAGCCGAGGACAGGGAACGTTTCCAGAGGCTTCTCAAGAAGTTGAGCATCCTTCAGCCCGAAAACGGGATCGCCCTCCATGAGGAGCAGGCCATCGAAGTGGCCGGGGAAATCGGCTATCCCGTCCTGGTGCGCCCCTCCTTCGTCCTGGGGGGCCGAGCCATGCAGATCGTCTACGACCAGGCGGAGCTGGAACGTTACATGAAGAATGCCGTCGAGGTCTCCGGGGGCAAGCCGATTCTGATCGACAAGTTCCTCGAGGACGCCATTGAGATCGATGTGGATGCCATCTCCGACGGAACGGACACCGTGATCGGCGGCATCATGGAGCATATCGAAGAGGCGGGGATCCACAGCGGCGACAGTGCCTGTGTTCTCCCGTCCATCTCTCTCGGTCCCCAGATGATGGACCAGATCAAGTCGCATACCAGGGCCATGGCCGGAGAGCTCCGGGTCATCGGGCTGATGAATGTCCAATACGCGGTGAAGAATGGAAGGATCTATGTGCTGGAGGTCAATCCCAGGGCTTCAAGGACCATCCCCTTTGTGAGTAAAGCCACGGGACTCCCTCTGGCGAAACTGGCCACGAAGGTGATCATGGGCATGTCCCTGAAAGAACTCGGGTTGAGCCATGAAATCGTTCCTGCGCAGATTTCGGTGAAAGAGTCGGTGTTTCCCTTCGCTCGATTCCCGGGCGTGGACACCCTCCTGGGGCCTGAGATGAAATCCACGGGCGAGGTCATGGGGATCGACCGCTCCTTCGGCCTGGCCTTTGCCAAGTCCCAGCTCGCTGCCGGCCAGAGGCTGCCCCTATCGGGGAACGTTCTTATCAGCGTCAAGGACGAAGACAAGGGCGCAGTGTTCAAGATTTCATCGGATCTCCGCGACCTGGGATTCCAACTTATCGCCACGAGGGGGACTTCTTCCTTTCTTTCAGCCCGAGGAATTCAAAACCAGAAGGTCAATAAGGTCAGGGAGGGAAGGCCCCATGTTCTGGATAGGATGAAAAACGGAGAAATTCATCTGGTGATCAACACTACGAGCGACAGGAAGGCCGTGGCCGAGTCCTACTCCATTCGCCGGACCGCCTTGACCATGAATATTCCCTATACCACCACGCTGGCCGGTGCCAGGGCCACTGTCCAGGCGATCCGGTCCATGATAGAGGGGAAGCTCGATGTGAAGAGTATCCAGGAATACCACCATCAGGCATCCTCGCTTCGTGGATGACCCGGGTCGGAAAGGGCGAAAGGCACGTGGAAAGCAGAGTCTCGGACATGGACAATCCGTCAAAAGGTCACACAACGACGATATTTCCCCGGAGGCCCCGCGAGGAATGCGGCATCTTTGCGGTTTACGGCCATGAAGAGGCTGCCAAGCTGACCTATTTCGGGCTGTACGCCCTCCAGCACCGTGGCCAGGAAAGTGCGGGCATTGTCACGTCCGATGGATCCCGGGTCCTGGAACACAAGGCCATGGGACTCGTGCCGGAGATCTTTGACGAAGGGATCCTGGAAAGACTCAAGGGGCACATCTCCCTCGGACACGTGCGGTATTCCACCACCGGATCCTCCCTTCTCGTGAATGCGCAGCCCTTCAGGATCCACTATTCAGGCAAATCCCTGGCCATCGCTCACAACGGCAACCTGGTCAATGCACGTCAGATCCGCGAGGAGTTGGAAAATACCGGTTCCATTTTTCAGACCACTACGGACAGCGAAGTGGTGCTCCACCTGACGACCAGATGTTACAGGAAAGGTCTGGAACAGGCCATGATCGAGACCATGGCCCGGGTGAAGGGGGCCTATTCCATGGTGATCATGACCGAGAACACCCTCATTGCAGTGCGGGATCCCAATGGGTTTCGGCCCCTCTGCCTTGGGAGGCTGAACTCGGGGTACGTCCTGGCATCGGAGACCTGTGCCTTCGACCTTGTGGACGCGCAATACGTGAGGGAGATCGAGCCGGGGGAGATCCTCATCATCGACCACAATGGCCTGAAGAGTATCCGGTCGGGGATTGAATCCCGAAAAAGCCAGTGTATTTTTGAGTTGATCTATTTCGCAAGGCCGGACAGCAACGTGTTCGGTCAAAACGTCTACCTGTTTCGCAAGAGGCAGGGGGAGTTGCTGGCCAAGCAGCATCCCAGGAACGTGGATTTTGTCATGCCGTTTCCTGATTCCGGAAATTATGCGGCGATTGGATATGCACACGCATCGAGGATTCCTCTGGAGATGGGCGTGATCCGTAACCACTACGTGGGGAGGACGTTTATCCAGCCTTCCCAGAGCATGAGAGACTTCGGGGTGAGGGTGAAGCTGAATCCCGTAAGGGAACTGTTGCAGGGGCGAAGGGTGCTGATCGTGGAGGATTCCATCATCAGGGGGACAACCGCCCGGACGCGGGTCAGGACCTTGAGAAAGATCGGGGCCGTGGAAGTGCACATGCTGGTGAGCTGCCCTCCCCATCGCTTTCCCTGTCATTATGGAATAGACTTTACCACAAGAGGGGAGCTCATCGCAGCGCAAAAGTCGGTGGAACAAATCGAGAGCTTTCTGGGATTGGACACTCTGGGTTATCTGGATATCCCAAGTCTTGTGAAGGCCGCCCACATCCCGAAAGAAGAACTGTGCCTGGCCTGTTTTGACGGGAGCTATCCCGTCTCCATAGACGACACGTTCACCAAGACCTGCATGGAATAAGGCCACAAAGATTCTCTAACCGAATCTTTACACAAAACTGACACCGTGCTAACGGTTTTGTATCAAGATACCTCTTGTATGAAACTTCACGCAATCGTGAATTTAAAGATCACACTATTGCGTCATTCCGGCGAAAGCCGGAATCCACAACGAGAAACTGTTCTGGACCCCGGCTTTCGCCGGGGTGACGAGCAAGAGGGCTTCTTCCATAATATTCAAGTTTCTTACTCGATCAAACCGGCCGCCCCGGCGGCCAGAGGCTGCGCTGACCAGCAACTTTAAAACCTCCTGAAGGTTGATGGGGATGCGTTGTTTCATGCAGCGGGCACACGATAGAGGGTTTGGATATGGCCAATGAAAAGATCCTGGTGGTGGACGATGAACCGGATATCCTGGAGTTGCTGAAGTTCAATCTTTCCAGGGAAGGATACCGGGTCTCCTGCGCGGCCACGGGAGAGGAGGCGTTGGGACAGGTGGCCAAGTGGACGCCGCAACTGATGATTTTGGACCTCATGCTTCCGGGGATTGACGGACTTGAAGTGGCCAGGTTTTTGAAAGGCAATCCGGGAACGAAAGAAATCCCCATCGTTATGTTGACGGCCAAGGGGGAGGAAGCCGATGTTGTGGCAGGCCTGGAACTGGGAGCCGATGACTACGTGACGAAGCCTTTCAGCCCGAGAGTCCTGATAGCCAGGGTCAGGGCGGTTCTTCGCAGAAGGCTGAAAAAGCCGCCGGAGGAAGGTTCTGTGTTGAAAATCCATGATATGGAGATCCATCCGGGACGTCGCGAGGTTCTGGTCAATGAGAAACCGGTGCAGCTGACCTTCACGGAGTTTGGGATCCTCCATTATCTTGCAAGAAGGCCGGGATGGGTATTCACCCGCTCGCAGATCGTGGATGCCGTTCGGGGTTCGGACTATCCGGTCACGGATCGTTCCGTGGATGTCCAGGTGGTTGGGCTCCGTAAAAAGCTGGGAGCAGCCGGCAGCTTTGTTGAAACGGTCCGAGGGGTGGGATATCGGTTCAGGGAGTAGTCCATGACGAAAAGGAAAAGGCTGCTCTGGCGACTCTACCTTTCGTACCTCCTGGTCACATTCCTTCCCCTGGGGATCGTGGTCTGGTATGCCTTGAGGGCCTGCGGGGACTTTTACACGGAAAAAGCGGTCTCCGAGCTGGAGGCCCGCTTGAATCTGATTGAGGCCCCTATCCTGGATCTGCTGGAAGGTTCGGATGAGAAGGGCCTGGATGAATTTTGCAAAAAAATTGGTGAGAGTGCTCAAACGCGCATCACGATTTTATCCCCTTCAGGAAAAGTGCTGGCTGATTCCATAGAAAACCCCTCCAGGATGGATTCCCACGGGGACCGCATCGAATTTATCGCCGCCCTGAGTCAACGGGTGGGTTCCTCTTCGAGGTACAGCCGAACCCTGGGCCGGTACACCATCTACGTCGCCTCGGTTTTGACAAAGGATTCACAGCCGGTTGCGGTTCTCCGGGCTTCCATTCCCCTTGAACGGGTGAAGGAGGGGGTCAAGGGGCTCCAGGTCAAAATCGGTGTCTCCGCACTGATCGTGGCCCTTGTGGCGGCGCTCTCGAGCTTATTGATTTCCCGGGGCATCTCCCGCCCCTTTCAAAGGCTGAGGAACTGGGCCGAGGCCGTTTCTCGGGGTGAGTTCCATTCCAGACCCCCAATCTCTGCATCCGAGGAGATCGCAGCCTTCTCCGAGGCCATGAGTCGAACCGCCTCGGAGCTTCGGGAGCGGATGGACCTCAATAGAAGGCAGAGGAATGAAATGGAAGCCATGCTTTCCAGTATGTCGGAAGGGGTCATTGCCGTGGACATGGAGGAGCGAATCATCAGCATGAATCATTCCGCCGCCCGGATCTTTGAATGCAGTCGATCCGAAATCCAGGGCCGGAGCATTCAGGAGGTGATTCGCAATACGGTCCTCCATCAGTTCGTGAGAAGTGCCCTTTCAAGCGACGAACCGGTGGTGAGGGACATTGTTCTCGACTTGGATGGTGAACGGCACTTCGACGGCCACGGGACCGTCCTGCGCGACGCGGAAGGGAAGCAGATGGGAGCGCTTTTGGTCCTCAATGACGTGACGCGCCTCAAAAGGCTCGAGGCCGTACGGAAGGATTTTGTCGCCAATGTCTCCCACGAGATCAGGACACCGATTACGGCAATCAAGGGGTTTGTGGAAACGCTTCGTGACGGAGCGATCAAGAGTCCCGAGGATAACGTCCGGTTTTTGGCCATCATCGAAAAACACGTGGCCCGTTTAGAAACGATCATCGAAGACCTTCTCAGCCTCTCGAGGATCGAGCGGCATGCTGAGAGGGGAGAGCTCTCCCTTACCCGGCAAAGCGTGAAAAATATGCTCCAGAGTGCGATCCAATTCTGTGGCGCCAAAGCCGAGGCCAGGAAGATCAAGGTGGAGCTTAGCTGCGACGAAGACCTCACGGCAAGGATGGATAACAGGCTGATGGAACAGGCGGTGGTCAACCTTCTGGATAATGCCATCAAGTACAGTGACACGGGAAACACCGTCCGGGTGGAAGCTCGCCGGGAAAGGGATGAAATCATCCTTTGCGTCCGCGATCAGGGCCAAGGCATTGAGAAAAAGCACCTGGCGCGCATCTTCGAGCGGTTTTACCGGGTGGATAAGTCAAGGAGCCGCCACAACGGCGGCACAGGCCTTGGCCTTGCCATCGTGAAACACATCGGGCTGGCTCACGGAGGCAGGGTGTCGGTGGAAAGCACTCCGGGAAAGGGAAGTTCGTTTTCCATTCACCTGCCCCCAAGCTGATCCATGCGGATCGAAGAGCGATGAGCACGTCCCCTCCTCAATCCTCTAAGGGGAGGCGGTGGCGAAAGGTTTGGCCACACCACGGGAGGTTTTCGTCTCAAAAGCCCCAGGGAAAGCCCACGCTGGTGCAAGATCGGCAGGCGGGACCCGGGCCAGTGGACTCGTTTTGCAGAGACTACGGGGGTCCGTCCCGGTCCGATTTCAGGTACCGGAAGAACATCAATGAAATGATCAAGGTGAACAAAGGGGTAAGATAGAGGGCGACGGCGAAAAATCCCATCACTTGATTTTCAATGATTTTCACGTCCGTCATGGGCATGGCCAATCGAATGACCCTCCTTCTCGCCTCCAGGAGAAGGGCCACATAGAGCATATCGACCTGCAGGGTTTCACTGTAACGGAGGGCATCTCCAACGCCATTGGCAATGGCGGCCTGCACCTCGGGTCTATCCAGGTGATTGCTCAAATTGAGGGATTCCGTTTCCGAGTCTCCGATGACTTTGCCGTCCCTCTCTATGAGGGTGACGCGAACCTGGGCCGTTATCCCGTAGTCCCGGCAGAACGAATCCAGAGCATGGACGTTTTTCGTCTCGGGAACGGCTTTTGCAATCACTTTCGCCAGGGTCAGAACCTCCCTTTTAACGTGAGTCTTCAGCGTGTTTCTTAATTTGTGCTCCAGAAAGAAACCGGTGAGGGTGATCCCCGCTACAACGACGATTGTGTAAAACAGATAAATCTTCCACAAGCGGCTGAATCGAATCATCCCTTCCTCCCCCCGGCTTTGAGCCGGTGATGGATACAAAGCCCCGTCCTTCCTCTACCCAACCCAGCGTATAAAGACACAGGCGAGCAGCCCTGCGGATATGGGGGTTAAAAACCAGGCTGCCCCGATTTTTGTGAGCATTTTAAGGCTCACAGTTCGCACATCCCCGACGATTCCCACGCCAAGAACGGCCCCGACCATGGCCTGAGAAGAGGACACGGGTACACCCACCTGGGTAAAAAGATGAAGGGTCAACGCCGAAGCCAGGACGCTGACCAGCGCGGAAAATGGATCCAGGGGCACGATCCCTTTTCCTACGGTGAGCATGACCTTCTTGCTGTAAGTGAGCGTTCCGGCGGCGATGCTCAATCCTCCAACCAGAGAAGCGACCGTTGGGGAAAGCAAGCCGGAGCCCACATACACCCCGGTGACGTTGGCCACATTGTTGGCTCCGAGGCAATAGGCTCCGTAAGAGCCTGCGGTCAAGAGGCCTGTAGAATAGATCAGGTTTCGATACCGGATCTTGGAAACGGTTTTGTCCAGGATGTATCCGAGAAGACGGTGCAGCGCGTATCCAAAAAGGATACCGCTTACGGGGGTGAATAGCCAGCAGGATACGATTCTGAAAAGTTTGGAGAAATCTGCCAGGCCGGAAAGAACGCCGGCGCCCATAATCGAGCCGATGATAGCGTGGGAGGCGGAGGCAGGAATACCGCCATAGGTAAGGAGAGTCATCGTGATGCCGGCAGCCAGTGTGCAGCAAAAGGCCTCGGTGGAGGTGAGACGGGACAGTTCCCCAACCGTTTCCATGCATTTCGGACCCTCCATGAGAGCGCCGAGCAGAACAAATAGGGCGGTGAGCAGGATGGCCGTCCCATATCTGACGGCTCCGGTGGCAACCCCCGTTCCGAATGCGTTGGCGGCGTCATTTGCACCGAGGCTCCAACCCAAAAAAACACCGCTCAAGATTTTCCACATGGTCTGTGTCCCGTTTACATCGGTCGAGGACGGTTCTCGGGAACTGCTGGAAGGGCGTGCTCTACAACAGAGATCCCAGCCCATGGGCGGCACGAAACCGAATACCCATTGTCAAAATCCAGAACCTGAATGAAATCCCTCTTTCTCTTCGGGAAGGACCCCAAAGATGCATTCCGTGCAGAGGAAAGTAGTTATTTCATGCTCACATTGATGATCCGAAGATAATCGCTGGCATCTTCGATCACGTCACTGATTGCGGTTAGATCTTCTATGAAATCGGAGATCACTTGCCCTTCCCAGAAGCTGTCCACCGGTACCTTTCGGACGTCCTTCCTCAAGCCGAATTTCATGTCATCGATTTTCTTCTCGTAGATCCGGATGGCGAGGGCTTTTTCTCGCAGGTCTTGTCCGTGGAGCATGGCCTTGAATGTGATCAGGAGCATTTCACACATTCTAAAATTCAGAAAGGCAACGTGCGCAGAGTCTCTTTTGATCTCCTCCGGTAGGTGGGTGTCCAAAAAGTGATAAGCCGTGTCTTCAAGCAAGTCAAAAACACGGTCCACGATTTCAACAAACCTGCAAAGATCGGGCCTTAGATAAGGCAAGAAAGCACCTTCGTAGATATTGGAAATGATCTCTCTCCTTACGGAATCCCCTTCCCGTTCCAAGTTGTTCACTTTCCTCATGAGATCCCGGTCGTCTTTTTCCAAAGCGGTCTTGAAAAAGTCGCATGCAGTGCAGAGGAGCTTGATGTGGCTTTCGATACGCTCGATCACCTTCTTCTCTTTCCTGCCATGACCGAATATTCTATCCAGAAACATGATTCCCTCTCGCTCTACTGACCAGTGCTGCCGCCATCACATCGAGCAACGCAATCACACCGATAATTTTCCCGCTCTCACAGACAAATATCCTGCCCACCCTGTTCTTCTCCAAGATGGAGGCAGCCTCGTCGATGGTGGCGGTGTGTTCTACGCAGTGAATCGGCTTTGAGGCAATCTGGGAAACTTTTATCTCGTTGGGGTTGATTCCTTTTGCCAGCACTTTGTAAACCACGTCCCTTGCCGTGATGACGCCATGGTTCTCCACATCGCCGGAAAATGTGACCAGTAGAGAACGGATTCGCCTGTCGACCATCTTTTCTACCGCGTCATAGACGGTTCCTTCCGCTTCCACCGACTCTATTCTTGTGGTCATGAACTCTCGCACTTTCATTTTCCAACCTCCCTTGGAAGAGTCCAAAGTCCCTGCGGTTTATCGGTAATCCGTAATCCCGGCAGCTTATTCGATGCGCAGGCTGCAGTCAAGGCGAATCCTTAATTCTTATAGGGTCTTGAGGAGAGAGAGGATGCTTTTCATCGGCTTCAAGAGGATCTCCACCTCACAAGGGAAGACCTGATACCTCGTCTGAAAGTGGAGGGAAAAAGGAACCTGAGAGTGAAAGAGAGGAATACTTCTTGCAGAGATTTAACCGGGTTCTAATGCGCGTCTAATGATTGTTGTCTCTAATGACACCATCAATGGGCTGCAGGAAGAGGGAAGACTTCCTGATAACATGAAAAAAGAAAGGAAAACCGTCATGTCAAATGAAAGAATCGTCGAAAAAATGGTTTCCATTTTTTCCTTAGGGGATGTAAAGCCGCCCGGTTTGCCGGTGAAGGATTCCACGAAGGTCATGTTTCTCTATGACAGGGGAAAGAACATAAGAAAATTTGAGGTGCTGAACCGAATGATGCCAAAGTGCATCAACCATGAGCTGACTTCGTGGCTCGAAAAGAACGTCTACCCGGGCTAGGCCGGGAATTCGCCTTTTCCCTTGATAGGGGTTTCCGAAAGTCGGCCTGTTAAAATCGATCGTCACCGGGAGGGGAGGTCTCCTGTGAAAAAAATCGTCATTCTTTATCAGGGAGAGGAAGGTTTCGTGGAAATGGTCAGGGCATTGTTCCCCGAGTGTGAAATCGAGGTTCGACGGGGCCCCATGAAAAGCTTTGAGCACGAAACCGCCCGTTGGGAAGGAGATGGGGAAGAGGCTTTGAAAAAATCCCTTCTCAAATGAAAACCGGATCTTGAAAGCCCGCCGTCCCCCCAGGATCCTTTTCCCCAGGTTTCATCCAATTCTAATTTCTTCGTAACCAATCCCTAACAATAGATCGCCATTGTATCCCCTGACATATTCGATCCAGGTGAACGGGGTGAATCACCTAACCAAGTTTCAAATTGCAAAATTTGGGTTATCTACTTTGGGAATGGGGACGTGGGAATGGGGACGGGCATAAATAAATAATTAACTTGACGGAATAAAATTTAGGTGGCATGAATTTGCTATACCACGACTAGCCCGATTAGACGCACCCGGGGTGCTTCACCATGTCATCATTCGAGGAATT